>OLPT01000236.1_pt1 | contig 46238 bp, 32 predicted proteins | sample 1673051 | NCBI WGS metagenome assembly OLPT01 (sample SAMEA3136750, study PRJEB25190) | human gut metagenome | biome: human gut; feature: human-associated habitat; material: faeces | place: Austria | collected 2013
TTTCAGGTAGGTCGCTGGAGCCTTCTGGCAACGGAAGGCCTAGATAGATGATCACTCAACGACATAACCCGGCTTATCGGTCTGACTGTGTATAATAAATAAGCATATAATAAAAGCAACTGTATTTTGCGGCCAGTTTATAGATCCGCGAAATAGCAGTTGCTTTTTTGGTAAAGAACGTCAGAAACTTTATACTTTCATAGTTTGTTCTTTTTTCAGTTTCAGAATCACATCCAAAGGCAAACCTGTAGTTTCAGCAATAGAAGCATCACTGAGTTTCCCTATCAGATTTCTGGCAATCTCAAGCTGCTTTTTCTGGGAACCATTATTGAAACCGTCATTAAAACCATCATTAAACAGCATCTGACCCAAACGTGTCATACGAATTCCCTCCTTAACATGTTCAAAATCATCATTTTCAAGAAACTTATCTGCCATGGTATAGATCATTGCCTCGATTTTCTGAAGATCTTCCGATGGAATATCTTTTGTATTTTCAGTCAGAGAAAATGCCTGAAGAAATCGTTCTTTTTGGGAAAGCTGCCCGTCCATCAGAGGAATCAGAGTCAGTGGAACGAGATCAGCTTTTGTAAGAATGTCTCCAGAAGAAGCTTTCTCTTTCAGCGTTTTGATCAGGTCATCTGCACTGTGATCCTTCATTATGATCGGAATAACATGATAAGTGTTTATTCCTTCGGTAAATGAAGTGACCGGATTTTGTATATTTCCCGAATAAAGAACGTATGTGGTGACAGCTTCATAGGAACGAAAACGTTTCAAACCGGGAATTCCCTCATTCTTGCTCTGGAACTCAAAATGCTTCCATGTACCATCTTCCATAATAAGATTGATATCTTCATAGAATTTCTTAAGATTGAGGACAATGGACTCTGTAGGAGCAGAAGATATAACCTTCCCATCAATACCAAGATAAGGAAGCAACTCCTTAGCAAAGAACTGAGCGGCAATTTTTAAAACCGCATCCTCATGCTGAACTACAGTTGCAGAACCGATTTTATCATTTGTAATCATTTCTTTCCGTGTCATAAAAAATCCTTTCTGCAAAAAGACACAAGAAAGAAATTGTCTGATTACAATATAACAGAAAAAATAAAAACAGACAATACATTTTCCTTTACGTAACAGCTATGTATATATAAACTTGATAAAATGAAAAATACCAGAATCGGTGGAACATAAGAATAAAAATAGAAAACTAAAAATGTAATACAGACAATTCCTTCCCAAAATGCAAGCCTGTTTCCAACAGAATAAAATATCCAACACAAAAAGTCAACAATAAAATATTTTGACATAAGACAAAGATATAAAACTAATACATCTCACAATAAAATTATTATCTAAAAAACAAAACGTTGAACGAACCAAAATAAAAACATCCGTATATAATAGCCAAAAAACAGCGCCCGGTCCCCGGTTCGATATTCAGGCCTTTGCAGGAGCCGTAGTAATACTTAGCTTGTGGGAGACTGCGTTATTTTTCAAAATCATGCTGTTTGAGCGACGCAGGAGCGAGTTCATGATTTTGAAAAATGTTTTTAGCAGTCTTTCACAGGCTTAGTATTCCTAGGCTCCGAAACAGCCGAATATCGAACCGGGGACCGGACGCGTCCGTTCGTTAATATAGTTACTATTTATTATTTATTCCGTTTACCGCTATACTTCTCTTCGCAATACTTACACCGGTAAACTTCCTTTTCCTCATCAGCAAGAACAAAAATCTGATCCAGTCCCTGCTCGATGGAAGTGATGCAACGAGGATTCTTGCATTTGATCACATTCACAACCTGCTTTGGAAGTTTCAGCTCTTTTTTGGCAACGATCTTTTCGTCTTTAATAATATTTACCGTAATATTATGATCGATAAAACCAAGGATATCCAGATCCAGATCTTCGATCGGGCATTCAACCTTGATGATATCTTTTTTGCCCATTTTCTGGCTGCGGGCATTCTTGATAATGGCAACGGTACAGTCCAGTTTATCCAGTTTCAGGTCATGATAAATAGTCATAGCCTTGCCGGCTTTGATATGATCCAGAACATAACCTTCACGAAGAGCACCTACGTTTAACATGGCAGTTCCACCTCCAGTAAAGTAAGAATCAGGGCCATACGTACATAAACACCGTACTGGACCTGTTTGAAATAAGCGGCACGCGGATCAGAATCCACTTCAACAGAGATCTCATTGACACGCGGAAGCGGATGAAGAATATACATATCCTTCGGCGCAAGCTCCAGTTTCTGTTTGTCCAGAACATAGAAATCTTTCATGCGGACATAATCCTCTTCATTGAAGAAACGCTCCTTCTGAACACGGGTCATGTACAGGATATCAAGACTCGGAAGAGCATCCTCCAGACGTTCCTCTTCAACAAATTCCACATTGTTACGTTTCAGAACATCCTCACGGATATAACTTGGAATACGAAGTTCCTCCGGAGAAATCAGGACAAATTTTACGTTTTCATAACGGACCAGAGCCTCGATCAGAGAATGGACAGTACGTCCGAATTTCAGATCGCCGCAGAGACCGATCGTGATATTGTCAAGTCTGCCTTTCAGGGAACGGATAGTTAAAAGATCAGTTAATGTCTGAGTAGGATGCTGGTGGCCGCCGTCGCCGGCATTGATCACCGGGATATTGGATGCCATAGAAGCTACAAGCGGAGCACCTTCTTTCGGGTGACGCATAGCACAGATATCTGCATAGCAGGAAACAACGCGAATAGTATCGGCAACACTCTCGCCCTTGGAAGCGGAGCTGGAATCAGCGGAAGAAAAACCAAGAGCCTTTCCTCCAAGATTCATCATGGCTGCCTCGAAACTTAAACGTGTACGTGTACTTGGTTCGTAAAACAGTGTCGCAAGCCTTTTGTCATCACAGGTATGCGCGTACTTTTTGGGATTTTTCCCGATGTCATCGGCGAGATTCAGAAGCTTCTCGAGCTCTTCAACCGAGAAATCCAACGGACTCATTAAATGTCTCATGTTGTACCTCCAATTATTTACTGGAAATCAGATTCCTTCCAATTATCATATAATATAACTGTGAGATTTTCAAGAGACTTTCCGAGGATTTTGTCGAAGAAGCCACTCAAAAAAGAGACCGGTGAGAAACCATAAGGGTGCATAGTCCAGCCGGATCACCCCTTTATACTGGAGCGGAACGTGAGAATAGTCCCAGGGACAGATATGAAGCTTCTGAAAAAAAGATCCGATTAAAAATTCCACGAAAAAAATCCCGCAGCTGTAAAAAACTCCCCGTACCATAACCGGAAAACCTTTAAGTTTACAGTAAGCCGGCCGGATCAGGGCTGCAAGACCGTAAACCGGGAACATCAGAAGAGAGGTTTTGCCCATCATGGTAAAGTTTCCGGTGAAAAGAGAATGAAGACCGGTCCAGAAAATTTCCAGACACCAGCCTGTAAAACCACAAAGAAAAAAATCCTTCTTTTGCATCTTAAAGCTCCTTCTCATCAGCAAAAAACTTCTCTTTTCGAAAGCAGAAAATGGGAAGTTTAACTTTATATATATTTAACGTGGAAAAGCATCTTTAATAGTCTCCCCTGCCTTGAAAAAAATATACACGTGGGTTATAATGAACGAAATTATTTATATTTTCAACACATGCGGAAGGAGAAAACAGACGATGAATTATGAAGAAAGTCGTGCCTACATCAGAGCCGCAGAACTGAAAAAAGGGATTGTTCTGGGACTGGAAAATATGAGGGAGCTGATGAGGCGGCTTGGAAATCCCCAGGATGAACTGAAGTACGTTCACGTAGCGGGAACCAACGGAAAAGGGTCTGTGATCGCATATCTGTATTCCGCTTTATCAGGTGCAGGCTATCGTGTGGGAAGATATATTTCCCCGGCTGTCTATTCCTACAGAGAGAGGATGGAAGTAAACGGAGAGCCTGTCAGCAGAGAGAAATTTGCAGCATATGTGACAAGGATTGCGGAAGTGATCGATGAGATCGTAAAAGAAGGCAAACCGCATCCGTCAGTATTTGAAATTGAAACAGCAGCCGCATTTCTTTATTTTCAGGATGAGAAATGCGATCTTGTATTAATGGAAGTTGGTATGGGTGGCGATCTGGATGCCACCAACATTATCCGTACCACAGTTCTTTCCATTCTGGTATCCATCAGTATGGATCATACGGCATTTCTTGGAAATACCCTGGGCGAGATAGCAGAAAAAAAGGCCGGCATTATCAAAACGGACAGCCATATGGTGACGGTAAAACAGCAGCCGGAGGCAGAAGCGGTCATACGAAGAGTATGCGAAGAACAGAATGTACCATACGAAGTAGCAGACCGGGACTGTGCAAAAGTACTGGAAGCATCCATAACAAGGCAGACGTTTCTTTATAAAGGAGAGAAATATACGATATCCCTGGCAGGAGCTTACCAGAAAGAAAATGCAGTGGCAGCCCTTCGGGCACTGGAGATCTTAAATGAGCAGGGATACCCAACCACACTAAAGCAGAGACAGGATGGACTGAAACGTACTACCTGGCCGGGAAGATTTGCACTTCTTGGAACGAAGCCGGATTTTGTGGTTGACGGAGCTCATAACCCGGCTGCGGCAGACATGCTGGCTGCATCCATTGAGCGGTATTTTAAGGGAAAAAGGATTATTTATATCATGGGAATGTTCCGTGACAAAGATTACCGCAAAGTCATCCAGAAAACAGAAAAATATGCAGATACCATCCTCACCATTGCGGCACCTGACAACCCCAGGGCATTGACGCCCCAGGAGCTGGCAGACGCAGTGCGGGAGTTTCATTCCGATGTAAGGCCTTTTGATGACATCGAATCTGCAGTGGCAGAGGCCTATCATCTGGCAGGAAAAGAGGATGTGATCATTGCTTTTGGTTCCCTGGCATTTTTGGGGGATCTTACAGAAATTATCAGGAAACATAACGGAGGAAATGAATGACAGATTTGGAAAGATACAGAGACGAGATCGATGAGATCGACAGCGAGATCGTACGTCTCTTTGAAAAACGAATGAAGGTGAGTGAAGAAGTCGCTGAATACAAAATAAAAACAGGCAAACAGGTACTGGATCCGGCACGTGAGAGCCAGAAAATCCATACCCTGAAAGAAAAAGCCCACGGAGACTTTAACAGCCTTGGCGTGCAGGAGCTTTTTCGCCAGATCATGGCTATCAGCCGCAAGAGACAATACCAGCTGCTTACAGAACATGGAATTTACGGAGAACGTAACTTTACAACTGTAAAGCATGTTCCCCTTGAAAACGCAACCGTTGTATTCCAGGGAGTAGAGGGAGCCTACAGCTATGCTGCCATGCGCCAGTACTTTGGAAAAAATATCGAAAGCTATCACGTAAAAACCTGGCGTACAGCCATGGAGGATGTAACCCACGGAAAAGCAGACTATGCGGTACTTCCCATCGAGAATTCCACCGCAGGTATCGTGGCTGATATCTACGACCTTCTCATGGAATACAAACTTTATATCGTAGGTGAGCAGATCATCCGTGTGGATCATGTGCTTCTTGGAATGCCGGATGCAACGGTGGAAGATATCAGGGAAGTCTGCTCCCATCCACAGGGACTTGCTCAGTGCAAAGCCTTTCTGGAAGAGCACCCGTCCTGGAAAAAGAAAGAAGTGGAAAACACCGCAGGCGCAGCCAAAAAGGTCAGCGAAGTGGGAGATAAAGGTGTGGCAGCCATCGCAAGCCGTGAGGCAGGCGAGGTATTCGGCCTTAAGGTCCTTGCGGAAAACATCTGCCGGGAAAAAGCAAACTCCACACGTTTCATCATTGTAAGCCGGAAACCGGAGTATGAGGAAAAAGCCGGAAAGATCAGCATCTGTTTTGAGCTGCCTCATGAAAGCGGAACCCTTTACAACATGCTTTCCCACATCATCTACAACGGACTGAACATGACCAAGATCGAATCACGTCCGATCCCGGGAAAATCCTGGGAATACCGTTTCTTCGTGGACTTCACAGGAAAACTTGGCGAAAGCGCTGTGGAGAATGCATTAAGAGGAATCGAGGCGGAGGCGAATGTTCTCCGCGTTCTTGGAAATTATTAAGATACAGAGGAGTTTTATTATTATGTTAGCAAGAATTCAGGAATGTATCCTTTACCGTAATTTTTCAAACGGTGAGATACTGAACGATATGACAGAGCTTATCAATCTTTATGAATCTGATGAAGAAGCTCTCAAGGCAAAAGAAGACCAGTTTTTCAAAAGTGTCAACGGGCTGGTGGAACTGGCAGGAATGTATGGATTTTCCGGAAATATCTGGCATACATATCTTACATTCCTTCTGGTAAATCATGAGAACGCTTTCAGCATGGCAAGCGAGATCCGGGGAGCCATCAAAGGCAGTATCAACGAGCTGGCAAAAAACGATTTCCAGATCTTCAAGGAACTGTACGATTTTGACATTACAGTTTTTGACAAAGTGTTCGGGACAGCATGCTGCAAGGTGATCTGTGACTATCAGACACCGGATGAGAACAGTAAGCTCTTTAATACCAGGATCCGTGACCGTATCTGCCAGATGAGCAAAACTCTGGCAGCAGCCACCACAACCGAAGAATTCATGGATGACATGGTATCCTTCTACAAAGATTTCGGCGTTGGCAAGCTGGGCCTTCACAAGGCATTCCGTATTGGTCATGACGAGGACGGCAAGGTAGAGATCCAGCCTATCACAAGGATCGCACATGTGAAGATCGATGACCTGGTAGGATATGAGATCGCCAAGAAAAAACTCATCGACAACACAGAAGCGTTTGTCCAGGGAAGAAAGGCCAACAATTGCCTTCTTTTCGGTGATGCGGGAACCGGTAAATCTTCCAGTATCAAGGGTATCCTGAACCAGTATTATGATCAGGGGCTTCGTATTATTGAGGCCTACAAGCATCAGTTTCAGGATCTCAATGAAGTGATTGCCCAGATCAAAAACCGTAATTATCGTTTTATTATTTATATGGACGATCTTTCCTTTGAGGAATTTGAGATCGAATATAAATATCTGAAAGCAGTGATCGAGGGCGGTCTTGAGAAAAAACCGGACAATGTCCTGATCTATGCAACAAGTAACCGACGTAATCTTGTGCGTGAACGTGCGGCAGACAAGCTGGAGATCGCAGATGAAGATGATCTGCATTCTTCCGATACCGTACAGGAGAAACTTTCCCTGGTATATCGTTTTGGAGTCCGTATCTATTTTGGCAAACCGGACAAAAAACAGTTCCAGGAGATCGTCCGCACACTGGCAGCCCGTTATGGCGTTACCATGCCGGAAGATGAGCTTCTTCTGAAAGCCAACCAGTGGGAACTTTCTCATGGTGGCCTGACCGGACGTGCCGCACAGCAGTTTATTGATTATATTGTGGGAACAGAGGAAGAAAAGAGAAAATAGTCCACCTGTGTATTGGGGGAAAGGATGATGAACTATGGCGGTGACAACCTTTGCGGCAATTGATATAGGATCCTATGAAGTCAGCATGAAGATTTTTGAAATGTCAAAGCGGACCGGTTTCCGGGAGATTAATGACGTTCGTTACCAGCTGGAACTGGGGCGGGGAACTTATGCGGCTGGACGGCTTGAGATGGAAACTGTGGATGAACTCTGTGGGATCCTTGATGATTTTAAACGCATGATGGCTGACTTTGGGGTGGAAAGCTGGCGTGCGTGTGCCACAAGCTCCCTGCGTGAACTGGAAAATCCGGTGATCATCCTGGAACAGATCTTCCAGAGGACCGGAATCCGTGTGGAGATCTTAAGTAATGCGGAACAGCATTTTCTGGGATATAAATCCATTGCGGCCATTGAATCCGGCTTCAAAAAAGCCATTCAGAAAGGCACGGCAATTCTGGACATCGGAGGTGGAAACCTGCAGATTTCTCTCTTTGACAAAGATGCTCTCGTACTGACTCAGAGTATCCGTATGGGAAGTCTTCGTATCCGTGAACGGCTGAAAGAACTGGAGAAAACGACTCCACATTATGACCGGCTGGTAGAGGAATTTATCCGTAATGACCTGATGTGTTTCCAGAGACTTTATCTTAAGGACAAAGAAATTTCCAATCTGATCCTGATGGGAGATTTTCTCACAGATACGATTTTTCAGGACAGATCCGGGGAAAATATGATCACAAAGGAAGAGTTCCTGAAAAAATACGAGACTATCGTAAACATGTCCGACTATGATCTTGCAGAATCCATGGGGCTGGAACCGGAATATGCTTCCCTGATTGTGCCGAATATGGTTATCATCCGCAATTTCATAGAAATTTTTCAGGCGGAAGCACTGTGGATCCCCGGTGTTTCTCTTCTGGATGGAATTGCCTATGATTATGCGGAAAAAAACAAATATCTGAAAAGCGCCCACAATTTTGAAAATGATATCCTGGTGGCGTCCGCAAATATTGCCAAAAGGTATTCCAGTGGAAAGAATCATATTGCAGGAACCACCGATCTGGCACTGGATATTTTTGACAGTACAAAAAAAATCCATGGCATGGGAAAACGTGAACGCCTTCTTCTGCAGATTGCGGTTCTTCTTCATGACTGCGGAAAATATATCAGTATGAGTGATGTTGCAGAATGTTCCTACCGGATCATCATGGCGACGGAGATCATAGGCCTTTCCACAGAGGAACGGCAGGTGATCGCAAGTGCGGTGCGGTATAATACCAGAGAATTCGGCTGTTATGAAGAGATCAACCGTGAAACTTCCATGAACAGGGAAAATTATCTCCTGACTGCGAAGCTGACAGCAATTCTCCGTCTGGCCAATGCCATGGACAGAAGCCATTATCAGAAGGTAAAAGCCCTCAATGTAACATTGAAGGACAGAATCCTTTATCTGGTGATAGACTCCGCGAAGGATGTTTCTCTGGAACTGGGGCTTCTGAAGGATAAAAAGGAATTCTTTGAAGAGGTGTTTGGCATCCGGCTTGTAATGAGACGGAAAGGCAGAAGATAACGGAGGAGGTTTTTGTATGAAATTTAAGGAATTTGACAAACCGGAATATTTTGTAAACAGAGAGCTGAGCTGGATCAAATTTGATGACCGCGTGCTCAGTGAGGCCAGGGACAAAAATCTGCCTCTGTTTGAAAGACTGAAATTTTTGAGCATTACCTCATCCAATCTGGATGAATTCTACATGGTCCGTGTGGCATCCCTGAAAGATCAGGTCCATGCAGGGTACAAAAAAACGGACATTGCGGGAATGACAGCCAAAGAGCAGCTGAAAGCCATCAGTCAGCAGGCCCATGATCTGGTTCACGTACAGTACAGTACATTAAACCGGTCTCTGGTTCCTGCCCTTGAAAAAGCAGGACTTCATGTGATCTTTGAGCATGAGGCATTTTCCGAGAAACAGAAAGAATTTGTGGACCGGTATTTTGAGGATAATGTATATCCGGTTCTGACACCCATGGCAATGGATTCTTCCAGACCATTTCCGTTGATCCGTAACAAGACACTGAACATCGGAGCACTTCTTTCCAGAAAAGATACCAAAAAAGGAAAAGAAGAGATAGATTTTGCCACCGTGCAGGTGCCTTCCGTGCTTCCGAGAGTGGTGATCATCCCTTCCGAAAAAAAAGGTCATACAACGGTAACGCTTCTGGAGCAGATCATTGAGCGGAACATCGACAAACTGTTTTTAAGCTACGATGTGATCTGTGCACATCCGTACCGGATCATGCGTAATGCAGATCTTTCCATCGATGAGGATGAGGCGGAGGATCTTCTGGTGGAGATCCAGAAACAGCTGAAAAAGCGTCAGTGGGGCGAAGTGATCCGTCTGGAAGTGGAAGATAAGATGGACCCGAGGCTTCTGGATATCCTGAAGATGGAGTTCCAGGTTCATGGAGATGATATCTTTTTTATCAACGGACCGCTGGATCTGACCATGCTGATGAAGGTTTATGGTATCGATGGATATGATCAGTTCAAGGAGCCGAAGTACAAACCGGCAGCAGTACCGGCATTTCAGAATGATAAAGACATTTTCCAGGTGATCCGGGAAGGGGATGTGTTCCTGCATCATCCATATATGAGTTTTGATCCGGTGGTGAATTTTGTGCGCCAGGCGGCAAAAGATCCGGATGTACTGGCAATCAAGCAGACACTGTATCGTGTCAGTGGCAATTCCCCTATTATTGCGGCGCTGGCTCAGGCTGCGGAAAACGGCAAGCAGGTTTCTGTTCTTGTAGAGCTGAAAGCACGTTTTGACGAGGAAAACAATATCGTCTGGGCCAAAATGCTGGAAAAAGCAGGCTGCCATGTAATTTATGGTCTGGTAGGACTGAAGACACACAGCAAGATCACCCTTGTTGTGCGGAGAGAAGAAAACGGAATCCGCCGTTATGTCCATCTGGCAACCGGAAACTATAATGATTCCACAGCCAAACTTTATACAGACTGCGGTATTTTTACCTGTGATGAGCGGTTTGGTGAGGATGCAACGGCTGTCTTTAACATGCTTTCCGGATATTCCGAGCCGAAACGCTGGAATCGTCTGATCGTTGCGCCCATCTGGATGAAAGACCGTTTTGTAAAAATGATCGAGAGAGAAGCACAGCATGCGAAAGACGGAGAAGAGGCTCACATTGTGGCGAAGATGAATTCCCTGTGTGACCCTGCGATCATGGCGGCACTGTATTACGCTTCTTCCTGCGGTGTAAAGATCGATCTTCTGGTTCGTGGTATCTGCTGTCTGAAAGTGGGCATTCCGGGTATCAGTGAAAATATCCATGTGCGTTCCATTGTCGGCAATTTCCTGGAGCACAGCCGGATTTTCTATTTCCACAATGGTGGTTCCGATGAGATCTACATGGGAAGTGCAGACTGGATGCCACGTAATCTTGACCGTCGTGTGGAGATTGTTTTCCCTGTGGAAGATGAGGGAATCAAGGACGAGATCAAACATGTGCTGGATCTGGAATTCCGTGACAATGTAAAAGCGCATATCCTTAAGCCCTCCGGTCTCTATGAGAAGCAGGACAAACGGGGAAAAACCCTGATAAATTCCCAGATGGAATTCTGCCTGGAAGCCACCGAGCGGTCCAAAGCCGCAAAAAAAGAGAAGAAAGAAAAGAAGAGAGTCTTCGTACCGGCCGAGCCGGCGGAGGATATTGAAAAATAATATAGGAACGAGAATTGAAGACAATCAGGAAATGCTGGAAATTGAACTTCGAATAAGAGACAATAATCAGCCAGAATCTATCCAGGCATAAGCCAGGACCCTACAGAAGAGAAAATAATAAGATACATAAAGAAAAGGACAGCCATATCATATCAATGTATGATACAGCTGTCCTTAAATAATATTCTTAAAGATTATCCATATTACGTTAACATGACATAATACTCACCAGGCCTGAAATACATTGTCGTTTCTAATAACACTTCTTACAAGCCTCATACCCCGCAGCTTCCGCCTGTGCGCGGGTCATCTCCGTAGCGTTATCCGGGTTCATATTTCCGCAGTTGGGGATCCGGTGATACTTGCTTCCGGTAGCGGAGATCCATACCATATCTCCGACCGGTTCCGGATCAGCCTGCACTTCAGCCTGAGAATCCCCGGCCCCATTGGAAGAACTATATCCGGATGTACCAGAATTATCATAAGCAGAAGAAGGCTGCGTACCAGTATCTGATTCATCACCCGCAGAATAATCATTACACGGACTCTGGTTCCACTCAATGTTATTTCCGTCACTGACCGCGATCACCGTACCTTGCTCATCCGTACGGAACACCTGGATTCCCATATCGGCAAGTTTGTCCATAGTATCCTTATGTGGATGCCCGTAGGAATTACCTGCGCCGCAGCTGATCACTGCATATTCCGGAACTGTCTCCTGGAGCAGATCCCAGGTAGTAGCAGTGGCAGAACCATGATGCCCCGGAACAATCACATCGCAGGAAAGATCCAGTCCCAGATTACAGATCGCTTCCTCACCGGCAGACTCCGCATCTCCCGTAAACAGGAAATGATTGCTTCCGTTTTCCAGTCGGATCGCAACAGAATTATCGTTATCATTGCTGCTGATGGACTGGGGAGAAAGAACCGTAAATTTCCCGCTTCCGAAAGAGAAATCCGTTCCAGGTTCCGGATGCTGCACAGTCAGTCCCTGAGCGGCAACGCTGTTTTCGAAAGACTGATAGATCTTCGTATCCTGCACATAATCCGCACCGATCACATTTTTTACGGAAAAACTGTCCAGACATCCAACAAGACCGGCCACATGATCCTCGTCATAATGGGAGGAGATCATATAATCGATGGTGGAAATATTCTGTTTCTGCAGATACGAAACCACGAAACTGGAATGTCCCCGGTCACCGCCGTCATACAGAAGATTCTTACCCCGCGACTGGACCAGGATGGAAAGTCCCTGTCCAACATCCAGAAAATGGACAGCCATCGTCGTGTCAGCAGAAGCAGCCTCAGCTGTATAAGCAGCAGAGGGAACTCCTGCCGTTGTCAGCAGAACAAGCAGCAGCGAAAGAAAAAACGCCTGCAGTTTTCTGCGAAAAGAAAGTTTGTGATGCATGAGAAGTCACCCCTTATCTTAAGTTTTTTTTCAGGGGAAATTATAAAACAGAAAATAAAAAAATGCAAAAAAGTATCAAAACATATAGTTGATTACACTTTTGATTACACCCCTGTTTTTCATCACTTCCGGAGCAACGAAAAAAGCAGTTAGAATAAGGTTTCTAACTGCTTTTACGCAATAGCCAGTACGGGAATCGAACCCGTGTTTCCGCCGTGAGAGGGCGGCGTCTTAGCCCCTTGACCAACTGGCCATATTCATTTGTTTCTGTCGTTTAAGTTGTTTCCCTCAACCGACTTCGTTAGTATATAACACTTTTTTTCAAAATGCAAGTACTTTTTTCATTTTTTTTAAAAAATTTTTCGGGGAGTTTCAGGAACCGGATTTTACTTGCAGTTTTAAAGGGGGTTTGATAGAATAGATAGGCTGTGGCGGCTGAAGAAATCAGTCTTTTAACCAAATTAAGTAAGTCCCCTGCTTGACCCGAATTAAAGAAGTCCCCAGCGGGGGTGCGAATATCTGCCTGCCGGACAGACAGATTTCCTGAGCTGCTATACTGTGAAAAGAAAAAAGGAATATTTTACAGAAATCAATATAGTAACTATATAATATAGTAGGAATATAAATGTCTGCTTTACGAAAAAGCAAATTTCTGATATAATACAAACAAATGTTCGAAAAGAAAAAGAAAGGAATCAGTGGAATGGCAAAAAAAGACACTTATGATGCGGACAGTATCTCTGTCCTGGAAGGCCTCGAGGCCGTACGAAAGCGCCCCGGTATGTACATCGGAAGCGTATCCAGAAAGGGACTGAACCATCTGATATATGAGATCGTAGACAATGCGGTAGACGAGCACCTTGCAGGATATTGCAGCCTGATCCATGTAGTTCTTGAGAAGGACGGTTCCTGTACAGTAGAAGATAACGGACGAGGAATCCCGGTAGATATGCATGCCAAGGGCGTGTCAGCGGAACGACTTGTTTTTACAACTCTTCATGCAGGCGGTAAGTTTGATAATTCCGCATATAAGACAAGCGGTGGACTTCATGGCGTGGGCTCTTCGGTTGTAAATGCATTGTCCACCTATCTGGATATTAAGATCAGCCGTGACGGCTATGTACATCATGACCACTATGAGAGAGGAATCCCTACCATTGAACTGGAAGCAGGACTTCTCCCGAAGCTGGGGAAAACCAGAGGAACCGGAACCTGTGTGAACTTCCTTCCGGACCCGGAGATCTTTGAGAAAACAAGATTCGGGGCAGCCGATGTAAAGAGCCGTCTTCACGAGACTGCTTACCTGAACCCGGAACTTACGATCCATTTTGAGGACCGAAGAGGGGATACGATCGAAGATATCCAGTATCATGAGCCGGAGGGAATCGTGGGATTTATCCGTGATCTCAATAAGAACGCACAACCACTTCATGATCCGGTCTACTTTAAAGGAGAGGCAGACGGAATCCAGGTGGAGATAGCTTTTCAGTTTACCAATGAATTCCGTGAGAACGTCCTTGGATTCTGTAACAATATCTACAATGCAGAAGGCGGAACACATCTGACCGGTTTTAAGACAACCTTTACAACCGTAATGAACACTTACGCACGTGAGATCGGTGTACTGAAAGATAAAGATTCCAACTTTACAGGAGCAGATATCCGAAATGGTATGACAGCCGTTGTCTCCATCAAACATCCGGCACCCCGTTTTGAGGGCCAGACCAAGACCAAGCTGGACAACCAGGATGCGTCCAGAGCCACCGGTAAAGTGACAGGGGAACAGCTGGTACTCTTCTTTGACCGAAACCTGGAAACACTGAAGACGGTACTTTCCTGTGCGGAAAAAGCGGCCAAGATCCGTAAGACGGAAGAACGTGCCAAGACCAATCTTCTCACCAAGCAGAAATACTCTTTTGATTCCAACGGCAAGCTGGCCAACTGTGAGAAGAAAGATCCGTCTCTCTGCGAGATCTTTATTGTAGAGGGAGATTCCGCCGGCGGTTCTGCCAAGACTGCCAGAGACCGTAACTATCAGGCTATCCTGCCTATCCGCGGTAAGATCCTCAATGTAGAGAAAGCCACCATCGACAAGGTACTGGCCAATGCGGAGATCAAGACCATGATCAACGCTTTTGGATGTGGCTTTTCCGAAGGATACGGAAACGATTTCGATATCACCAAACTCCGTTACGATAAGATTGTAATTATGGCCGATGCCGATGTGGACGGAGCCCATATCTCCACGCTGCTTTTGACATTATTCTACCGTTTTATGCCGGAACTGATCTATGAGGGACATGTATATATTGCCATGCCGCCTCTTTATAAAGTGATGCCCAAGAAGGGACAGGAGGAATATCTCTACGATGACAAGGCTCTGGAGAAATACCGCCGGAGCCATAAACCGGGAAGTTTTACCCTTCAGAGATATAAAGGTCTGGGAGAGATGGACGCCCAGCAGCTGTGGGAGACGACTCTGAATCCGGAGACCCGAATGATGAAGCGTGTGGAGATCGAAGATGCCCGCATGGCTTCTGATGTGACAGAGATCCTTATGGGAAGCGATGTTCCGCCACGTAAGGCATTTATCTACGAGCATGCTACAGATGCAGAACTGGATATCTGATCGGATAGAAATTGGGAGAATAAACTATGAATACGAAACAGGACAATATCATCCGCACAGACTATGCGGAGATCATGCAGAAATCATATATCGATTACGCCATGAGCGTTATCATTTCCAGAGCGCTGCCGGATGTACGTGACGGACTGAAGCCGGTACAGCGCCGTACTCTTTACGATATGTACGAGCTGGGTATCCGGTACGACCGCCCGTACCGTAAATGTGCCCGTATCGTAGGAGATACCATGGGTAAATATCATCCACATGGAGACAGCTCCATCTATGATGCCCTTGTAGTAATGGCACAGGAATTCAAAAAAGGCCGCACACTGGTTGACGGACATGGAAATTTCGGTTCCATCGAGGGAGACGGAGCTGCAGCCATGCGATACACAGAAGCCCGGCTGGAGAAGCTGACACAGGAAGTTTTTCTGGAAGATCTGGATAAGAACGTTGTGAACTTTATGCCGAACTTCGACGAGACAGAGAAAGAGCCTGTGGTACTTCCGGTGCGTATCCCGAACCTTCTTGTAAACGGAGCAGACGGAATCGCCGTAGGTATGGCCACCAGCATTCCGCCTCACAACCTGGGCGAGGTGGTGGATGCAGTGAAGGCATACATGAAAAATAACGATATCAGTACCAGAGGCCTGATGCGCTATCTGAAAGGACCGGATTTCCCGACAGGTGGTATCGTAGTAAACAAGGACGACCTTGTAAAGATCTATGAATCCGGAACCGGCAAGCTTCGTATCCGCGGACGTGTGGAAGTGGAGAAGCTGAAAGGCGGCCGCCAGCAGCTGGTGATCACAGAGATCCCTTACACCATGATCGGTGCCAACATCGGAAAATTCCTCAACGATATCGCAACTCTTGTAGAAGCCAAGAAGACAACGGACATTGTGGATATTTCCAACCAGTCATCCAAGGAGGGAATCCGTATTGTTCTGGAACTGAAGCGTGACGCAGATGTGGAGAACCTTACCAACATGCTCTACAAGAAGACCAGGCTTGAGGATACCTTCGGTGTCAACATGCTGGCAGTTGCAGACGGAAGACCGGAAACACTGGGACTGAAGCAGATCATCGCCCATCACGTAGACTTTGTATTTGAAGTCAATTCCAGGAAATATACCACGCTTCTTGCAAAGGAGCAGGAAAGACGGGAAATCCAGGAAGGCCTTATCAAAGCCTGCGATGTTATCGACCTGATCATCGAGATTCTCCGTGGCAGTAAGAGCCGTGACCAGGTAAAAAAATGCCTTACAGATGGCATTACGGAAGGAATCCGATTTAAAACCAAGACTTCCGAAAAAACGGCAAAAGCCCTGAAATTTACAGAGAAGCAGGCCACAGCCATTCTGGATATGCGCCTTTATAAACTGATCGGACTGGAAATCGATGCCCTGATGAAAGAGCATGAGGAGACCATGAAGAATATTGCAAGGTATGAGGATATTCTGAACAATTATGATTCCATGGCAGCTGTGATCATGACAGAACTGGATCAGATCAAGAAGGAATACGGCAGCAAACGTAAGACTTCCATAGAGAATGCAGAGGAAGCGGTTTACGAAGAGAAGAAGATGGAAGAGACAGAAGTCTGCTTCCTGATGGACCGTTTCGGATATATCCGCCTTATTGACAAGAACGCCTATGAGCGAAACAAAGAAGCTGCCCATGCAGAGAGCCGTTACGTGTTTATCTGCATGAACACGGACAAGATCTGTATTTTTACAGATACCGGAAAGCTTCATACAGTGAAAGCAGAGGATATTCCGCTGGTGCGTTTCCGCGACAAGGGAGTTCCTGCGGACAATCTGGGTAATTATGACAGTACTACCGAGCAGATCCTCTATGTGGCTCCGCTGAGCCAGGTAGCAGCTTCCACAGTACTTTTTGTTACAGAAAATGGTATGTGCAAGCTGGTAAAGGGTGACGAGTTCCGCGCTTCCAAACGTACCATTGTTTCCACCAAGCTTATGGAAGATGACCGTCTGGTATTCGTAGGTGCGGCAGACGAGATGGATCAGGTAGTATTCCAGTCAGAAAAAGGCTACTTCCTCCGCATCATGAAAACCGAGATTTCTGTCACCAAGAAAAACGCCATGGGCGTCCGCGGCATGAAGCTTACCGGCGAAGACCGCATCCACCATGCCTACCTCCTGGAAAGCCGCCAGGAATACGCTATTACCTATCATGACAAGCAGTATGTGCTGAATAAAGTCAAACTTGCCAAGAGAGACACCAAAGGTGTGAAGCCGAGAGTATAATTAAAAACCCACCAGTCAAATTACAGCCTCCACTGTAATCTGTCTGGTGGGATTTTTTTACCCTCTTGACAGCGGTGTGGGCCATCTCCTATAATGAATTAGACTAAACTAACACAGCCGCAAATATAAATGAAGTTCAGAAAAGAAAAAACAATGAAAAAGAATCAAGAGTTTACAGAAGAACTGGGCCACAGTATGCCTTCTTCCCGGCGGGAAACCGAGGAAGATATGCTGGAAGAGCTCTGTTTTCTTGCGAAAAAAAGTGCACAGATCACCATCCCAGAGATCTGTGGACGGATGGAGATGACCAGGCGGGAGGTGCTGGCTTATCTGAAACAGCTTGCTGCTCAGGGTTACGTAAAAATGGAAGAAAAAAACGCCTACGTCTGTCTTACAGAACTGGGCCGAATCCGGGGAGAGGAGTGTCGGCACCGCCATGAAACCTTTACCCAGTTTCTGCAGTATGTTGGTGTAGGCAGCAGTACTGCGGAAGAAGACGCCTGCAGGATGGAACATGTGGCAAGCGAGGAGACGGTACAGCAGATCTGCAATTTTGTTAATTATGGAAGCACTTTTGAGAGAGTGATGCGAAATACAGATCTCCGGTACCGCTATGAGCCGGGAGACTATCCTTTTATGATGGGCATTTATTACATGGAAAAAACATGCCCCAGAAGGCTGGCCGGTGAATTTAAAGATTATAAAGAACAGACCTGTCTCCATGTAAAAAAAGAAGACAGCTTTTTTGAGCTGTTCTGCACTTCCGGGGAGGAGAACAGACTTGCGCTCTGGTATATGGATCCGGAGACCGGCTGGACAAAAGCACGCAGAGAAAACGGAAATCCGGTAATTCCTACCGGTATATTTGAATATTTTATCCGGCATCACGATCCGGTCATAGAGGGAACCGCTCTGGTTGCTTTTGCCAGAGAAGGAGAGAAACCGATGGACTGGAACAGCCGTGAGCTAGATGTACATATCTGGTAGGAGGTTATTATGGAAAAAGAAAATACCGAAGATCTGCTGCATCCATCTATGTTGCAGATCCGTTATCTTACAGAACTTGCCAAAATCGGCAAAAAAAGAGGCAGTGTGGCGCTGATTGCGGATACCTGCGGTGTCAGCCATGGTCCTGTCAGCCGTTTCTTCAAGGAATGCATGGGCGTGGGATATCTCACAGATACTTATGAATTTACGGAAAAAGGAACGCAAGCACTTAGAACTTATCAGAGGATTCTGAAGGAAGTGGGACTATATCTGGAGCGGATTGGGATACCGGAGGTGGAAATCACGGAAAAGACCAGGCAGCTGGTTGAAAATGTGGATTACAGTCTTCTTATGACGATGACCAGGAATTCCGGGCAGGTAAAGGAGTCCAGGAATCAGCAGATTGCGGAGGAGGAAACTTCTTATTATCTGGAGAATGTTCTGGAAAAGGGCCGCTTTGATGTGGGGATTGCCATTTATCAGCTGGGTTCGGAGGGTACCAGGCTTTCCATGGCGAATAATGGATTTGAGCATCTGGCCTGTATCCGTAATAACAACAGAGGGAACTGGATTGAACTGATTATCAGGGAGATGCATGCTCATTCGCGGATTGACGGGGCTGATATGAGGGGACGGCTTTCTTCTCTGAAGTATGAGGATCAGGGGCAGCTTTATGAGGCGGCTATCCGTGAGGGGAAGGTTCGGATTCCTTTGAGTGCATGTCGGTTTATGAAAACGCGGCTGGGGAATGTGAAGGGGATGGTTCCGATTACAGTTACTTGCAGTGTGGGGAAGGCACATATGCCGGAGAGTACGGCGCTTTTGATGTTTTGGATGTAGGATGTATGGACGGATGGATGACGAACGGACGCCTGCGGGAGAGGATATCGATCTGGGCAGGGACTCCGTCGGGGGATACTACTAGGACTCCGTGAGCTGGCTAAAATCATTGCGGCAGAGCCAGAACTCGCCGTTGGCTCAGACAGCTGACTCTGCCGCAATAACGCCATCTCCCGCAGTCCAAGTAGTAATCACCCCTCCTACGCAACAGCCCAGATCGATATCCTCTCCCACAGGCTGATGCATCCAACCGATAAGAAAGAACCGCGGACGGAAGTGGACTTGGCGTCCTGTCCTGTGATTATGAAAGTGTAGCTGTATTGGCGTGGCGTTTCATTCTGAATACCGAAGAATCTAAGAACCAGATCGGCACGTTGTATCATTCTGAACACCGAAGAACCCAGGCCCCAGATCGGCACAGTGTATCATTCTGAATATCGCAGCATACAGATAAAAGTTAATAACGTTACGCATACAACAACGAAGAACTTCTTCCGTGCCCAAGAGGGTGGGGGGTGCAGGGGGAGGGCCTTCGGGCTTACGGAACTCTGAGATGGCCTTCCCCCTGCGTATTCTCGCATTGAAAATGTGACCGCCGTAGCACTACCGCCCCGCGAAGGAATATTAAGTATTATTTTTCGTACACAGATTAAAAGCCGAAATGAAGAAATTTCGGCTTTTTTTTGTACTCAAAATCTGGAAAAGCTGATATTTAAAGGCTTTTCTGATTTCAGAAACGGTTCTTGCCGGGAACGGAAGGAGAAAAAATAGTTGACCGGAACTAACACTTATGATTAAAATGTCACCAGAGAGTTAGCTTTGGATAACAAGCGGCTGTTTATCCGGGTAACTTAAAAGAACGGTGTATGACACCTTGTACGACATAAGGAGGAAAGAAATGAGAAGAAAGAATTTGTGGCTTCGTCTGTCATCCTGCACGATGGCAGCGCTGATTGCGACAACATCCATTGTACCGGTATCTGCGGCTGATGTGGAGTTTCAGGATGAGGTTTCTGCGGAAACACCTGACACAGAGGCAGAAGAGGTAAGTGAGGCTCCGGAGGCGGAAGTGCAGGAGCAGGAGGATATTACGCTTACTACTGAGGAGAATACAGATCAGGCAGCGGAGGAACTGCAGGATGCAGAGGATGCGGCGGAACTTACTGCAGAGGATGGTTTCTCAGATGGCGATGCAGTGGTACAGGAAGCAGCGGCAGATGCGGTTTCTGATACGGTTCAGACCGGATTTGGAAGCGCAAATACCAGCCTGGAAAAAGGTGCCTATGCGGTAACGGTTACTTTGATGAATGCAAGTGATCCGACAAAAGAATCTATGGCAGCTTCCTGCATTGCGGGAAAGGGTACTCTGGTAGTTGCTGAGGATGGAAGTGCAAAACTTACGGTTCCGATTCAGGCGGCCAATGTCAGAGGACAGGTTGCTTATGCAAAAGACTGGAAGGTTTACAAGAACTCCGAAAAAACAGAGTCCACGGATGCAGAGTATACTGTAGATGAAGATGGAAATGTAAACAGCATCACATTTGATATTCCGGATAAAACACAGGATGGTGTCTATGTAAGCATGTACATTGAACTTATGAATGCAATACAGGATGCATTTATGAATGTGGACTATGCAAATGCGGAAAAAGAGCAGGTTGGTGTAGACACCACAGCACTGGAAGCAGCCATCGCACAGGCAGATGCCCTGGATGAGATGGCTTATACAAAAGCTTCCTGGGACGGAAACAAGGAAGCTATTGACACTGCAAATGCAGCAGCAAAAGAGGCTCTTGAGAAAAAAGAATCTCAGGAGGCTGTGGATGCGGCAGCTACTGCGCTGACAAATGCGATGGGCAAGCTGGTTGCAGCCGGAGATCAGACAGAGCTGAAAGAAGTGTTGGCACAGGCAAAAGCGCTGAACGAGACAGATTACACAGTGAAAACCTGGAAATATGTACAGGATGCAATTGACACCGCAGAAGAAGTCATTGCAAACCGTGATACAAAAACAAAAGTCAGAAGAGCAAAAAGTTCTCTGAATACATGGATGGGTCAGCTTGTACGAAAATATGATACTACAGTACTGGAACAGAAAATTGCACAGGCAGAAGCTTTAGATAAAAACGACTATACAGCAGAGAGCTGGAAAGCTGCAAATCTGGCAAATACTATCAATGCGGCTAAGGAAGTAATTGAAAATCGTGGAAATAAAGATGATGTTCACGATGCAATCGAAAAACTTGAAACAGCAATCGAAAAATTAGTACCTGTTTCAAATGAGGTTACGGTTGGCCGTGGCAATTTTCAAAAGAAACTGGCACCTGGAACTTACAGTCTTCCAATTGAACTTTTGAATGGCGGAAAATCAGAAACTACCAATCAGTATACCTCTGCAAATTATATGAGCCAGGTTTCCATGGCCGCAGGATGCTTTACAGGAAATGCCACTCTGGTAATCCATGAAGATGGAACCGCAACACTGACAACAGGAGTACAGGCAATTTCAGCGATGGGAATGACAGGAGCAGCATCTGACTGGACGATCTATGAGAATACACAGGATTATCTGGACGGAACTGCAAATGCTACTACAGGAGCCCGCTTTAAAGCCCGTGTAGATGCATCAAAAGTACAGGCTGGTAAGAAAAAACCATCACAGATCAGTTTTACAATTCCGGATCTGAAACAGAACGTAGTTGCTACCCGTATGTATATTGAAGTCATGTCTGTAAATCAGGATGCCTGCATTGGTCTGGACTGGTCTAATGTAGAAAAAGTAAGTAATGACACAAGTGCAACCTCTACAGTTGAGAAGGAATATGTGGTAAAAGCAGATACTCTGACTCAGCTGAAAAACATGAAAGCTGGAAGCACTGTGAAATTAGACGAGGATGTTACTCTGACAGAAGATCTTGCAATCAGAGGTGGTACACTGGATCTTAATGGTCATGTGCTGGCGCAGGCAGACAATCTGATTATGATTAAAGGTGATGTGACTGTAATCGACAGCAGTGCAGAAAAAACAGGAAAAATCACACGTGAGAAATATTCTGAAAGCAGTCGTTCCTCAACTTCTATCTCTGTACAGAAAGGTTCATTTACAGCAGAAGGAGTTGTTATTGACGGACAGATTGGAAACAGAGTTTACAGTGGTGCACAGGCAAGTTTGAAAGATAATCCACGTGTAACTGTCAAATTGACAAATTGTACTCTGATTAATACTGTACAGACAGATACATCCATTGGTGGTGAGATGAATGTTACTTTTGCATCTCTGGAAAATGGTATTGACGTTATTATGGATTCCTGTACAGCAGATAAAGGAGTTTATGTTTCCAGTGGAACAGGAGAAAAAACAACAATAAATAACTGTAATCTGGGAGGATTGAATTTAAGTGGTACTTCTGCAACAGTAACCAACACAACAGTAACAAATAAGGCTACTATTGATGCAGACGAACTGACAATTCATGATGACAACTTTGGGGGTCTTGCAGTTGGTGGAAGTGGCGATGTGACGCTGGAAAATATCGTTTCTAAAACATCTGCAAATTACTATGGAGCACTGGAGATTACAGGATCCGGTCTTGTGACTGTAAAAAATGGTGTCTATGAGAATGAAGCTGGTTATGCTGTAAAATCCCAGGGATTCCCGGTTCGACTTGAAGGCGGATATTTTAAAGGTTCAGAAAGCAGTATCGATGGTGCATATATAACACCGGAAGGAAAAATTCTTGCGAATGTAACCGAAGGAGAATATGCAGGCTATCAGACAGTTATGGATGGAAAAGAGCCGGAAGTAGTAGATCCGGTAGCAACCGTTTATGATAAGGATGGAAATGTAGCAAAGCAGATTTCAGAAGAAAATGCTGCACTTACATTATCTTATGCAACCGCTGGACAGACTGTAAAATTAAATAAAGATGTGAATACATCAACAGTTTCATATTATAAAAACTGTACATTTGATTTAAATGGTCATGTATTAACAACAGAGTCAGGAATTACTGGAAATGCAGGAACCTGCCGTGTGATTGACAGTTCTGCTGAGAAGACTGGAAAAGTAGTCAGTGAAGATGGTATTTTTGCAGGAAATGCAGCAAACGCAACAATTATTCTGGATAATATTACCTGCGTGGGAAATTATTTACAGGGAATGTCAGCTGGTGCTGCATACGTTACTAATGGAACAAAAGTCAGTGGAACATTTGCTCTGAATGCAGTTATGGGTGGTGGTCTTACCCATGTACAGGATAGTTCCTGGACAATTGCAGAGACTGATTATAATGGAAACTCAGTAGATGCGAAAGCCCTTCTCGAAGGTTCCACCCGTACCTCCCAGTACACCATCACCCAGACCGGTGACCGTACCTTCACAGTTACAGCTAACGACCTGGGTAAAGCCATGAGAGCTTTCGAAGCGGTAAATGCTTCCGCATACACCAAGGCAAGCTACGCAGCAGCAAAAGCTGTTTACGATGAAATTGATGCTTCTGCAGATGAGGATATCCAGGGTGATGTTGTTGCACAGAAAGCAAAAGAGCTGAATGACGCAGTTGCAAAACTTCAGGCAGTAGCTACCGCAAAATCCGTCAGCGCTCTGAAATCCGCAGTTACAGCAGGCAAGAAGCTGAAATCCACAGATTACACAGCTTCCACATTCAAAACATTCACAACAGCCCTTACATCTGCTGAGAAAGTCCTAAATAATGCGGATCACTCCGAGGCTCAGGTAACTTCCGCAACCAAGTCTCTGGCAGCAGCGAAGGCCAAACTTGTGAAGAAGAATACACAGACCATCACCGTTACCGTAAAGAATACCAAAGGTACTGTCACAAAGAAATACGGTGACAAGGTGTTCTACATTGGTGCAAAGGCAAAAGGCGGACTGACCTACAAGTCCTCCAACACAAAGGTTGCAACGGTAGACAGCAAAGGAAAAGTTACCATCAAGGGTACAGGTGCAGTAAGAATTACCATGACTGCAAAAGCGACCTCCACATATAAGGCAGCAACCAGGGATCTTGTGATCAAAGTTGCAAAGAAGACTCCCTCCATCACAACCAAGATCAGCTCCAAGGCGATCTCCTACAATACACTGAAAAAGAAATCCCAGGTATTTACACTTGGAACTTCTGTGGCAAGCAAAGGAACTCTGACTTTTAAGAAACTTTCCGGAACTTCTGCCATCACAGTAAACAGCAAGACTGGTAAATTTACTGTAAAGAAAGGTCTTAAGAAAGGAACTTACAGAGTAAAAGTTCAGATCAAATCTGCTGCAAAAGGCAACTACAATGCAGCCAGCAGAACCATGACCGTAACTGTAAAAGTTAAATAAACAAATTCTTTCTATTCATTGATTTCACTTATGTGCACGCACCGGCTTTTCTCCCGAAAGCCGGTGCGTTGTATTAAAGGCCGAAATGAAGAAATTTCGGCTTTTTTTTGTGCCAAAAATCTGCAAATCCCTGTATTTACGGTATTTTTTGCTATTCATAACCGTTCCCGGAGGGAACCGAACCTAAGAAAACAGTTGACCCGGACTAACACTTGCAGGTAGAATAACCACAGAGAGTTAGCCTGAGACAACAAGCGGCTGTTTGTCCCGGGTTTGTATCACAAAAAATAAAAGAAAGGCGAAAAAGAATGAAAAAGAAAGTAATTGCAGTTCTTCTTGCCTCCATGATGGCAACTTCCATGGTTCCGGTAACAGCCATGGCAGAGGATCAGCCTCTGATAGAGAGCACAGAAGACGCACAGGACCTGGCTGAAGAAGCGGAGACAGAGGGAGAGGCAGAGGACGTTTTTGCAGAAGAAAATGAAGCAGAAGAAGCCGATGCAGAAGAAACAGAGGATCTGGAGCAGAGCGAAGATGCCCTGGAGATTTCTCAGGAAGCGGCAGATCCTTTCGGACTCAGCGACGGAACCGCAGTTTTTTCTGATGAAGAAAGAACTGTAACCATCAACGGCGTATCTTTTGACACCACAAAAACTTACATCGTACCGCTCACTTTAAAGAACGCCCACAACCTGGATCAGGACAGTGCGGCAGTGGCATGCCCGGGAAAATTCGGAACCCTGACTTTTGAGGCAGACGGAACCGCGAAGATTTCCACAAACCTTCGAAGCGTAACCGTAGGAACCCTTACAGACTATGCTTACGATTTCAAGGTTTACCAGGGAGTCAAACCATCCGGAGATACCGTTGCGGCAGATGTGGTTGCCACACAAAATGTATCGAAGGCAGACGGAAGCGGAAACCATGATGTTCCGGAAACCATCTCCTTTACCATCCCGAAAGATACCTATTCCAATAACGGCGTGTATTTAAGCATGTATGTAGATGCCATGGGTTATGCGCCGGACGCTTTCCTTCAGATTGATTATGCAGAAAAAAAAGAATCCGGCGATCCGTCCCTGAACTTTACAACCGAGGTCAGCACTGCAGAGGTGGAGCAGTTTGGTAACTACAACGTAACTTCCCAGGTAACAGTAAAAGACGGACGAATTACCGATGTGGCTCTTGCAGGAAATGATTTCAAGGGAACCCATGCAGATGATAACCAGATGTACCTGAACAAGGCAATCAACGGCCTTGGAAGCACAAAGGGAATGAAAGAGAAGCTTACCGGCCTTTACATGAACGATGCCCAGAAACTCAATGATCTGGATACCGTTACCGGAGCTACCTATTCTTCCAACGCAATCAAAAACGCAACCATGAATGCACTTGGTGTAAAGATCGAGCAGGAAGTAATTCCGGATGCTCCGTCTGAGAAACCGGCTGCAGGACTTTATTACATTGAGATGAAAGACCGTACTGATGTGGTAGACCACGGTCTGGTAGGCGAGAGCAAAAAAGCCGGCGCATATCTTCGTGTAGATGATGCCGGAAAAATGTGGCTGACCTACAAGATGGTTTCCGGAACAACCGGCGAGCCGCTGTACGTTCTGGGCTATAATGGATACTATCCAAACGGAGATACCAGCAAAGCTCTTTCCATGGAAGGTGTCACTTATTCCACAGAAAAGATGACAGCACCGACCATCGGTGACTGCTCCGTTGTTACAGATATCACCGTTCCGCTTGACGGAATCAGCCAGACTTACGTCAATAACGTATCCCTTTATGTGGAAGCTATGAAAAACCTCAACGGCGAGGTTTCCGGAGTAAACTTTGACCACGGTAAATTTAACATCAATTCTACCATCACCCTGTACTGGGATACTCTTGACAATCTTTCCGAGGGTACCAACGCTACCAAACTTGCTACACTTTCCGACGGCGTTTACAAATTAAACGGCCAGATGGTCAAGGTAAACAAAGTGGATATGTCCATGAGCAACAATGCTATCAACCACAATGTAAAACTGGTAATGAAAGATGGACTTCCATACATCAGCATGAACTTCAACAGCCTGACGGTTGGTTCCCTGAAAGGTTACCTGAAGGATCTGAACTATTATGCAACCGGATACACCGTTTCCAAGACCGGTGAGCCAAGCGGTACACTGCTTCCGGTTCAGGTAGATTCCCTTCAGAAGTTCTCAAATGGAAAGACTCTGAAAGATGACTTCGGAACCAATTATCCGAATGATGTAACATTCCCGCTCTGCCAGGAGGCTATGACGGAAGAAAATGGGGAATATGTTCCGATGCAGGTATTTGTTCCGATTATGGATGCCATTACCGCAGGTACCGGAAAGCAGAATGTTTACCTGAAACTGGATTACTCCACACTGAAGAAAACAACTGCAGATGACAAGGATTTTGCAGAGACAGAGAAAGCTCCGACAGATCCGTCAGCCATCAAAGCACAGACCATCACTGTTACCGTAAAGAACACCAAAGGTGTTGTTTCCAAGAAATACGGGGACAAAGCATTCTACCTTGGCGCAAAGGCAAAAACAGGACTGACCTACAAGTCTTCCAACACAAAGATTGCTACCGTAGACAGCAAAGGTAAAGTTACCATCAAAGGTGTCGGAACTGTAAAGATTACCATTACCGCAAAGGCAAGTACAAGCTACAAGGCAGCAACAAAGACCATGACCATCAAGGTTGCAAAGGCAACTCCGGTACTGAAAACAAAGATCACTTCCAAGGCTATTTCCTACAGCGCACTGCGTAAGAAATCCCAGGTGTTTACACTTGGCGCTTCCACAAGCAGCAAAGGAACTCTGACTTATGCAAAAGTATCCGGAAGCTCTGCCTTTACCGTAAATAAGACAAACGGAAAAATCACCGTGAAGAAGGGCCTGAAAAAAGGAACTTATAAGGTCAAAGTGAAAATTTATTCCAAAGCAACCACCAGGTACAATGCAGGAAGCAAGACCGTTCTTGTTACTGTAAAAGTAAAATAAATTTCTGAAAAACCAATAAATAAAGTTTAACTTTCCCCCTCGTCCTGCCGGGTGCTTCCCCTGGCACAGAAAGCAGGATGCAGGGGGATTTTTCATATGTTTTGTGATATACTTTGCATAGCGGAGGAATGCTGGTAAGAATGTATACAGACAGGAGAAAAATATGAAATTTACGATAATAGCCGTTTCGGTACCTGCCCTCCGGCAGTGCACTTCTGAAAATGTACCGGATGCGGCGGATGGCACTGATGATGGGAAATATTCTGCCCTTTGGAATCACCAGGGATATGAAAAATGTGTTTCTGCTGATGGATTACTGGCAGCAGGCAACCAGGACGGATATGGAATCTTTTATGCATCTGATTCTCAGGCAGTATGGCGGCCGGAAATTTCTTCCAAAAGAAAAGCCGTGTACCATGGAATACGGAATTTATCTGAAAGATCCTTTTTCTCTGGAAACCTGAGATAATCCGTCGAAGTTCTGGAAACAGAAAAAATATGACCGGAAACGGGAAACCATAGCCCTTCTTTTTTACGGCCATTCCTATCCCAATGATTTTCTCCCTGTGGTACAGGCTGTGGCAGAGAAACTGGGAGAAAAATATAATATTCTGCCGGTGGCTTTTTCCCAGAATGAGGACGGAGATCTGAAAAAACTGAAAGCTTTTCTGAACCAGCCGGGAATTACGATTTCCGCAGTGATCAGCCTGATGCCTTTCCGGCTTGGGGCAGGTCCCATGGGCGGTGACGCGGATCAGGCCGTGGAAATTCTGAAAGAACTGGATGTTCCATATCTGAAACCTTTTTGCCTGACCAGGGTTTCCGGGGAAGAATGGCAGATGGCAGACGGAGTAAATCCAGGCGCTGGATGGGAGACTTTCTGGACTTCTGGCTCTGCAGAAAAAGAAAAACAGTGAAAAACATCTGGCCATTGTGTTCTATAATTATCCACCGGGAGAGAGCAATGTGTTCGGAGGGGCTTTTCTGGATACGTTTGCATCGGCGGCGGAGCTGTTAAAAGGGCTGAAAGAGGCCGGTTATGATACGGAGGAATGTTCCGGGGAAGAACTTCAGGAGCTGTTTGTCATAGGCGGACGCCATCATTCATTTCGGAACCCACGGGACGTTGGAATTTCTTCCTGGAAAGGAGAATGGCATGACCGGAGACTGCTGGCCGGACCGGCTGGTCGGTACGGTGCCTCATTTTTATTACTATTATATTGTAAATCCTTCGGAGGCCATGATTGCCAAACGCCGTTCCCTGGCAACCCTGATCAGTTACCGGGCGCCGGAACTGAAAAAGAGTGATCTGTACGGGGATTTTCAGGAGCTGAAAGAGATGATCGGAGAATACCGGGAAAGCCTTCAGAGTGCTTCGGAGCGCTGCGGGGATCTTCTGGAAAATATCGGGGTGCAGTCTGGAAAATGTGGCTTTCTTAAAAGAAATGCAGGAGAAAGCTGCTCAGAGAAGGATCTGGATTTTCAGGAAGAACAGCTCTATGAATATGAAAACAGCCTGATTACGGACGGACTTCATAAGATCAGCCAAGAAGAAATCAGTGGGCTGCTCCATGGATTAAACGGCAGATATGTTCCGGTGGGAACAGCTGGTGATGTGGTGAAAAATCCGGACATCCTGCCTTCCGGCCGGAATCTGGTGCAGTTTGACCCGAGACTGGTATCAACTAGGACTGCCTGGGAGAGAGGACAGAAGGCAGGGCGAAACCATACCTGATTGACAATCTGAATGCCATGCTCCGTCAGATCCTGCTTCTTGGGGAATCACCGCAGCAGAACTATTTTACGGAAAAAATGGCCGAAAAACTCCAAAAAGACCATCCGGAAATGGATGAGCAGACAATCCTGGATCTGTTTTACGGTTATTCCTTCCGGAAGCATGGTACGCAGGCAAAAGAGGTATTGTGTGAGTAGACTTTTGTAAAAAGCGCAGTGCTGTCCATTCTGGAGCGGGTGTACAGTGAACGGGAACGGGCCGGTATGGTGGTGTTTGAAAACCGGAAAGCCATAGAGGTTCTGGAAACAGAAAAACGGAAGAATCCGGAAGAACCGGGAATTCTTGTGATTCTCACCGACGGAAAGGCAAACTTTGATACCGGAGAAGGAAAAGTTTCAAAACAGAGATCAATCCTACAGAAGAGCAGAAGATTAAAATACATAAGACAATCGGCACATGCAGATATATCTATAATTTTTACCTGTTTCATAATAAAGAACTTTATACTTTGGGTAAAAAATTTATGAGCGGTAAATCGTTCAGCGTATGGTTGAATAATGACTATCTTCCGAACCATCAGGAATATTCCTGGATCAGGGAAGTCAGTTCCAAATCGGTAAAACATTCGATTGAAGATGCCTGTACAGCTTTTTCAAGATTTTTTCATCATCAAAGTGGTTTTCCGCGGTATAAGAAAAAAGGACGATCGAATGTAAAAATGTATTTTGTAAGAAATAATCCCAAAGACTGTCTTTGCGAAAGACACCGGATTAAGATTCCGACGCTTGGATGGGTAAGGCTGAAAGAGAAATATTAATAAAACAGCACGAATAAGAAAACTTGAAAAACAATTAAGACGGGAACAGCGAAAGCTTTCCCGTAAATATGAAAATTTAAAGAAAGGAGAGCCCACTCAAAAAGCAAATATACGTAAACAAAAGCTTAAAGTACAGAAGCTTCATCAGCGTCTGGAAAACATCCGTACAGATTATATCAATAAGACGATATCTGAGATTGTAAAAACCAAGCCATCTCATATAACGGTTGAGGATCTGAATGTATCCGGTATGATGAAGAACCGGCATCTTTCAAAAGCAGTTGCGTCACAGAAATTTTACGAATTTCGCACAAAACTTAAGACAAAATGTGAGGAATTTGGAATTGAATTACGGATAGTCAGCAGATGGTATCCTTCTTCAAAGACCTGTCACTGTTGCGGACACATCAAAAAAGACCTGAAACTTTCAGACAGAGTCTACAGATGTGCATGCGGCTATATTGAAGACAGAGATTTCAATGCAGCACTGAATCTGAGAGATGCAGAAACTTACGAGATTGCATGATCCCGCAAACATAAGCATGTACCGAAGGCTATTTTGGGAATTAACGACTGTGGAGTGTACTTAGGATCTGTGAGTAGAGATAACTCCGGTTACTCAAAAACATACACGAAGAAACAGTAAGTGGTATTCGAGAGAAGCCACATTATCTCAATGTGAGTATATTTAATCACATTTTGAGTGGCAGATACCGGTTCTGGTGATTGATACGGAAAACAGCATCTTTGGCATGGGAATGGCGGAAACGCTTGCAGATGCCGCAGGTGCCAGATATGTGAAACTCTGAATTCCGGGACTGTCCTGGATTAAAGGCCGAAATGAAAAAATTTCGGTCTTTTTTTGATGGAAAAACCGGAAAAATGTGATATTTAAAAGATTTTTCGAAACAGAGAACGGTTCCCACAGGGAACGGTTTCAAAGGGAGTATGTTGACGTTAACTTTTTCCTATGATAGGGTTAAACATGGATAACAAGTACTCATAGGAGGGAAAAGGTGAGTATGACAATAAAATCAGCAAAAATAAAGAGAGGAAGCGCTTTTTTTATGGCGGCTGCCCTGTGTCTTGGAAGCACATCCGGAGTTTACGCCATGGACGGAAATGAACTTTCCAGGCTTATTGAGGAAGCCAGGAACACGGACATTTCCGGTTATACGCCGGAAAGCTGCGAGAGTCTGAATGAGGCTCTTGCCGGTGCCCAGGCGCTTCTTGAAAAAGAAAATGTAACCGAAGAGGAGCTTGGGGCCGGTGGAATGATGCTGCAGGCGATTCTGGAAAACGGTCTGGTGGCCCGGGCGGATAAGTCTTCTCTGGAAGCGGTTCTGACAGAGTCCGCAGATTGCACAGACACAGAGGCAGAAGGCTATGAGGTCCTTCAAAATGTCCGTGCCCAGGCCCAGGCTGTGCTGGAAGACGGCAATGCAACCCAGGCAGAAACAGACGGAGCAGCGGCGGCAGTTGTTCAAGCAGAAGAGAATTTGGGCGGCGGAGTAGATAAAAGTGTGCTGGATGATCTGATCAGTCAGGCAGAGGCCCTGGATACTTCCGGTTCCGATGAGGCTTCTGTGCAGCAGTTAAAAACTGCCATTGCTTCCGCAAAACAGGTTAAGGCCAATGCCTCCGCCACACAGAGCATGGTGGACAAACACATTCAGCTTCTTCAGGCGGCAGCAGAGGCTCTTTATGAGAAAACCGATGCCAATACCGTTTATGATGGCGTCTATGAGATTGGCGGCCTTCTTCATCATGCCACAGCGGATCAGGTTTCCATGGGAAACTCCGCACTGGTAAAACCGTTCCAGCTTGTAAAAAAGGGCAATGACATTCATCTGAGGATTGAGTGTACCTCCCTTACCACCAAACTTGGAAGCCAGAGTTTTACCGGTTACCTGGCAAAAATGTGGTATTATCCGGAAATGACCGATGAGGATACCCTGCCCTATGGGGCGTCAGGAGAAGAACGTGCAGTGGAAACCGCAGAGGCGGAAGCAGCCGGGGAGACGGATGCGGATAACGGAACGGAAAGTTCCGGCGAACAGGCAGAGGACGGGCTGTTTGCAGACGGCTCCGAGACAGAAGGACAGGAGCAGCAGGAAACGGCGGATGCCCAGGAAGAAGCTGCTTCCCGGGAACTGGAAGAAAATGCGGTACCGGAAGCAGAGGCGGCCACTGCAAAAGAAGTGGGTGTGGAGTCCTATTATGATAAGTACGATTCCTACAACGATCCGAAAAAAGGAACTGATGCCAATGTAAAAGGCCAGAAATATCCCCATTACATAACTATTCCGGTAGAGCTGAACCAGGGCCTTGTGTGGACAAAAATTTATGTTCCGGTTATGGAATCCATCAGTGCCGGAGGCGGTTCCCAGTATGCAAAACTTTATCTGGACTGGAATGACCTGAAACAGATCAGCGGTACAAATGCAGATAAGAGTGCACTGAAATCCGGGATTTCCAGTGCCCAGAGTGTTCTGAAATCATTGCAGCAGGATAACCAGGGATATGCCGCAGAACAGCTGGAGATGCTTTCCAGTGCGATTGCGGCTGCTCAGGCAGTGTACAAAAACATGAATACAGATCAGACTATCGTGGACAGGGAAGTAACCGCCCTTACCATGGCAGTGAACGCAGTCACAAAGGTAAAAGTGGATTCCGACAAGAGCCAGCTGAAAAAAGCCATTGAAACTGCGGACAGTTACCTCAATGAAACAGATGTGGAGTTTGAAGCTTCCACTCTGGAAGCTCTGAAGCGTGCAAGGGACCGTGCACAGCAGGTTTATGACAATGAAGAAGCTTCCCAGACAGAAGTCAACAAGTGTGTGACAGCAGTGGACAATGCCATTCAGAGCCTGATTATCCAGGGAACGGACCGCCGTGCCTTGAAAAAATCTCTCACAAAAGCAGAATCCTACCTGGCAGATACTTCCAGCTATACAGCAGCAGATATGGATGTCCTCCGTTCTGTCTACGAGAAGGCAAAAGCAGTTTATGAGGACAAAGAGGCAAGCCAGGAAGAGGCAGATGCCCAGACCGGCATTCTTGACTATGTCACGAAAAATATGAAGAAAGCGTCCGAGACCAAAGTGGATAAGACAGGACTTTACGAAATGATTCTCACAGCATCCAACATGGCAGGCAGGGAAGATATCTACACGGCGGCAACACTTAAGACGCTTAATGCTGCCATCACAGCGGCAAAGACGGTTTATGATAACGAAAACGCAACCCAGAAGCAGGTCAATGCCCAGATCACGAAACTGTCCAAAGCAGTCAGCGGCCTGAAAAAGAAAGCCACAGATTCCAGCTCAAATGGCGGAAACAGCAACAGTAACAGCGGAAATAATAACAGTAATAGCAGCGGAAGTTCCAGCCTGAATGTGAAGAACCTGGCAGATGGAGTGTATTCCGTCACAGGTTCCATGGTAAAGATTGACAAGTCTTCCGCTTCCATGTCCAACGAAGCCATCAACCATACCATCAAACTGACCGTAAAAAACGGAAAATATTCCATTACCATGGATTTCAAAGGCCTGACTATTAACGGCCAGCTTGGATACTTAGGTACCCTGAAATATTTTAAGACCGGTTATAAGACGGACAAATATGGAGCGCCTTCCGGTTCTCTTGGAAAAGTAACGGTGGATTCTTACCAGAAGTATACCAATGGCAAGCTGGTGACAGATAATTTTGGAACCAATTATCCGGATGTGGTTACCTTCCCGCTGATTGAGGAGGCGAAGAGTGACGGATATGTACCGGTACAGGTATTTGTACCGATTATGGATTCCATCACAAAAGGAACGGGAACCCAGCCGGCATATCTGAAACTGGACTGGAACACCCTGAAAAAGACAAGCAGCAAAGATTCCAGCTTTAATGAAGATAATAATAACGGGGATGGCACCAGTTCCGGAACTGATAACAACAGCGGAAACGGTTCTTTAAATGGAAACAACGGATCTTTAAGTACAAACAGCAACGGTTCCTTAAGCGGAAGCGGCTCCAAGTTAAGTGCCAACGGTTCTTTAAGCGGCAGCTCTTCCAAGGCAGGAGGCAGTTCCTTAAAGAGCAGCGGTTCCCTGAAGTCTTCCGGAAGCAGCACCACAAAAAGCGGTACTTCAAAGAAAAATGCGAAAACAACAGCTCTGAAATCCGGAAAGAGCCTGAATGGAACAGAAAGTTCTTCAAAAGCAGGAACCACAAAGCTTACCAGCAGCGGACTTTCCGAGGCATCTGATCAGGATCAGGGAAGGGTTTCCTCGGGAACCGCCTATGCGGATGAAAGCGGCAGCTCATCCAAAGACATGACGAAGGTAGCCATTCCGGTGACCGTCAGCCTTCTGGCTGCGCTGGCCGGTATTTTCTATAAGATCAAAAGCAGAGGGGGAAGCCTGGTAAAACAGGCCAGAAAGAGAAAATGAGAGAGATGAAGTGGAAAAATTATCTGCTGACCGGTCTTGGGGCAGTGGTTCTCTGTCTGGCAGCGACTTTTGGGTTCCTGGCAGTTTCTGTCCATGCGGAGACTGGTGCGGTGTACTCCTGTAACATTAACCGGTGCTATTCCCACCCGGTAACCGGAGAGATCGAGGACTCCGGTGGAGAGGCTTCCTATGCAACCGGACAGGGCATGGTGGAAGGTGCGGTTTACGGAAGCGGACTTATGGAAGTTACGGATTCGGGAAATTATTATCTGACGATCCGCATGAGTCTTATTGATTATACGTCAAACCATAGTTTCAGTGTACAGAATGTGGGAGATTCCGGATGGAGTGGAACCGGCATTGCGGTAACCGGAAACGGTTCTGACAGCAACGGAAGCACTTCGGATATCTGTATGCAGGTTCCCAGTGAAAACTGCATCGTAAGGGTCAGTATGTATGTATCACCGATGGGAAGAGATGTAACTTTTTATCTGTATCCCAGTGATTATTCCGAGGGCAACAGTGTGGGAATGAACCCGGCATTTGTGACAGAGACAGCATCTGCACAGGATTCCGGCAGTACGGAAAGCGTTTCCAATGGTACGCTGGATACCGGAAGCGGGGAAGAAACTGAGACTTCCCAGGAGAGTGAAAATCAGTCAGGAGAAGAAACAGAGGCAGAGGAAAGCACAGAAGGTAACGAAACCGGAAGTCAGAGTGATGCTGCGGCTACCCAGGCGGCAGCAGCCGGAAACAGTTCCGGCGGGAATGCAAATGCCATGAATTCCGGAAATACGGTAGCTTCCGCGGCGCAGGCCCAGGCAGCTGCCGCAAACAAAGATTCCGGGGAGTCCGACACAGATAAAGAGCTGAACAGTGCACAGGGATTAAGCCTTTCCACTGCAGAAGCGGACAGCACTGCTTCCGGCGAAAAGAAATCCGAGGGTACGGTGAAGATCAATACCGTATTTGCCATTGCCCTGGCAGTGACCGGTTCCGGTCTTGTGCTGATTCTGGTGACGGCACTGATCATCTGGTATTTCCGGAAAAACTGGCGCAGATGGGGCGGAGAGGATGACGATGATGATGAATATTAAATCCTGCATAAGCCGTGGCGTGCTTGTCCTAAGCCTGGCAGCAGCGTCCCTTCTTCTCACCGGCTGTGTCAACCAGCACCCGGAAGGAACGAAAGCAACCACGCAGACCGAGACGGTAGAGTCCATGCTTGAGATCACAGACCCTGTGGAAAAACAGGCGGTGGAGGTGGCAAAAGCCAAGGTGCGTTCCATGGAAGGAACCCCGAAGATCATTGCCACATCTCCGGCAACCGCAGATATCTGTGATAAACTGGATCTGGATCTTGTGGGCGTGTGCTCCAGCAGTATCTCCACCATTCCGGAACGTTATCAGGATGTAACCACCGTAGGTACAGCTATGAGCCCGGATATGGAGATTGTGGCTTCCCTGAAACCGGACTGGATCTTAAGTCCCATATCCCTTCAGTCTGATTTGCAGCCGAAATATGAAAATATCGGTACAGACTGGGCCTTTCTGAATCTTCGAAGTGTACAGGGTATGTACCGGTCCATTCAGGAGCTGGGAGAGATTTTTGACAGGGAAGAGCAGGCAGACGCACTGGTAAAAGAGTTCCAGGATTTCTATGAAAAATACAAAAAGAAGAACGAGGGAAAAGACCATCCGAAGGTTCTGATCCTCATGGGCCTTCCCGGCAGCTATATCATTGCAACGGAGAAATCCTATGTGGGAAGTCTGGTTGCCCTGGCTGGAGGCGAAAATGTTTATACGGATTCCAGTCAGGAATTTCTTACCGTGAATACTGAGGATATGAAGACAAAAGAGCCGGATATTATCCTCCGTGCAGCCCATGCACTTCCAGATCAGGTTGTGGAGATGTTTAACGAAGATTTTAAGACCAACGATATCGGGAAACATTTTGATTCGGTAAAAAACGGCAGGGTTTACGATCTGACCTATGAGAATTTCGGTATGAGTGCTACCTTCCGTTATCCGAAGGCGTTGGAAGAACTGCAGCCGATCCTCTATCCGGAAAGTGATGCAGATCTGGAAAAGGCGAAAAAGAACAGCGAAAGTGCACAGAAAAATGCGGAGAAATCCAATGCAACGCAGAAATATGAGGATGCACAGAAATCCGGCACATCCGGAACCACTGCAGCGGAAGATTCCAAAAAGACCACAGAAAAGGAGAAGTGACAAAAATGGATGAAAACAGAGAAAAAAGAAAGCGGCTTCGTGCAGTGCTCTCCTTTGTGACCATGGCGGTGCTTCTGGTGGTGCTGTTTTTTGCAGCCATCAATATCGGAAGCCTGAAGGTTTCTTTTGGAACACTGATGAGAGGACTTTTTGTGGAACGGATCGACGAGGTTGCTACCATCTATGACCTTCGTTTTCCGCGAATTATTATTTCCATGCTGGCAGGAGCAGCCATAGCGGTTTCCGGTGTTCTGTTACAGGCAGTCTTAAAAAATCCCCTGGCTGATCCGGGACTGATCGGTATTTCCAGTGGAGCCAGTTTTGCGGCAGTGCTGATTACGGCATTTGCGCCGGGACTGTACTTCTTTACTCCACTGGTTGCGTTTTTTGGAGGTGTCATCGCCTTTCTTATGGTGTACTGCCTGTCCTGGAAGGGCGGCTTGAGTCCGCTTCGTATTATCCTTACCGGTGTTGCGGTAGATGCACTGTTTACCGGACTTTCCAGTGCTTTTAACAGTATGAGCGGCGGAAACATGTCCGGTGTGGCTTCTATTGTGGAGGCCAATATCACACAGAAAACCTGGGATGATGTGACCACGCTGATTCCTTACGTTGTGGCAGGACTGTTTCTTGCCTGCCTGTTTATCGGGGAATGTAATCTGATGTCTCTGGAAGATAAAACGGCCAGAAGCCTTGGATTGAATGTCAATGCCACCCGTATCGTGATTTCCCTCATTGCGGTACTGCTGGCCAGCATTTCCACAGCTATTGCAGGTGCCATCAGCTTCCTTGGACTGATTGTTCCTCATATCGGAAGAATTCTTGTTGGAAGTGACCACAGGGCACTGATCCCGTTCTCTGCTCTTGCGGGAGCTTTTACCTTCCTTCTGGCGGATACCATCGGAAGAACGGTTGCCGCTCCTTATGAGATCAGCGCGGCGGTTGTGATGAGTGTTGTAGGTGGTCCGTTCTTTATCATTCTCTTAAGGAGGTCAAAGAAATATGGCGACTGAAACACAGAATACAGAAAAAAAACGACCTGCCATGGAGGTAAAAAAAGTATTTTTTTCCTACGGAAAGAATGAAATCCTGAAAGGGGCGTCCCTGGAAATCGAAAAAGGCAAGGTGACTACCATCATGGGAGCCAACGGATGTGGCAAGTCCACATTGTTCTCACTGATGACCAAGAATCTGGTTCCCGGAAAAGGCAAGGTTCTCCTTGGTGGAAAAAATATCGCACACTTACGGTTGAATGAATTTGCAAGAAAAGTGGCCATTGTCCATCAGTATAATACAGCGGCTGACGATATTACGGTGGAGCGGCTGGTTTCTTTCGGAAGAACGCCGCATCTTGGTATGATGGGAATCCGCGGAGACGAGGATGAGCGGTATGTAAACTGGGCCATGGAAGTAACCAATGTTTCCCAGTTCCGTGACCGGGAATTATCCAGGCTTTCCGGAGGCCAACGCCAGCGCGTGTGGATTGCCATGGCCCTTGCACAGGGAACGGAAATTCTGTTCCTGGATGAGCCGACTACATATCTGGATATCCGTTATCAGATTGAGATCCTGGAGCTTGTGCGGAAGCTGAACCGGGAATTTGGAATGACCATTGTCATGGTTCTTCATGATATCAACCAGTCGATCTATTTTTCCGATAAAATTATCGGCCTCGCCGGCGGAAAAGTTATCGTGGAAGGAGAGCCGGAAGAGGTGATCACGGAGGAAAGTATTCATGAACTCTATGGAATCGATCTGAAAGTAGCCCGGGTGGATGGGCGTAAGTTTGTACTAACCGTCTAATACGTATGAGAAAGGAAAAGAAAATGAGAAATCCGTTAAAAATTTTCTGGATTCTGCTGGGGTTTCTTTGCCTGGGACTTGGCACCATAGGGATCGTACTGCCGATCCTGCCAACCGTTCCCTTTTATATGGGAACTTTATTCTGCTTTGCAAAGAGCTCAGAGCGGCTCCACACCTGGTTTACAGGAACCGGCCTTTATAAAAAACATCTGGACAGTTTTGTGCAGGAAAGAGCCATGACGCTTGGAACCAAATGCAGGATCATTGGCATGGTGACTGTAGTCATGGCCATCGGATTTATCTGCATGAAAAATGTACCTGTGGGAAGGATCTGTATCGCGATTGTGTGGGTATGCCACATTCTGTATTTCTTCCTCAGGGTAAAAACTGTGGAGCCGGAGGTGTGAGTAACCAATGATCAAGACAAGACTGGTGGGACTTTTATCCCATGCAAAAAAATATATCGTGTATACGATCCTGTGGCAGTGGCTGGCCCTGCTGTCACAGGTGATGGCCGTTTTTTCCATTGCAGGTCTTCTGGAAAAAGTGGTCTATGGTAAAGTGACCGCTGCGGGCGTGCAGCATACGGTCCTCATCCTGATCCTGGTCGTTGTGATCCGTTTCTTCTGCGAGCGGATGGGCGCAAGATCCTCCTATCTGGCCTGCGTGGATGTAAAGAGGATCCTCCGGGAAAAGATCTACGAAAAAATGCTGAAGCTTGGCGCTTCTTACAGAGAGCAGGTTTCCTCCTCTGAGGTGGTGCAGGTTTCCACGGAAGGCGTGGAGCAGCTGGAAACCTATTTCGGAAAATATCTTCCACAGTTGTTTTACAGCCTGATCGCACCAGTGACACTGTTTGTGATTCTTTGTCGGGTGAGCATGAAGGCCAGCGTGGTGCTTCTGATCTGTGTGCCGTTGATCCCGATCTCCATTGTGGTGGTACAGAAGATCGCGAAGAAGCTTCTGAATAAATACTGGAGCATTTATACAGGACTTGGAGATTCCTTTCTGGAAAACCTTCAGGGTCTGACTACCTTAAAAATTTATCAGGCGGATCAGCAGAAAGCTGATGAGATGGATGCGGAGTCCCAGCGGTTTCGTCAGATCACCATGAAGGTTCTGACCATGCAGCTGAATTCCACCAGTGTCATGGATATTGTGGCTTATGGCGGTGCTGCCATTGGTATGGCGGTGGCGGTAACAGAGTTTCTACATGGGAATTTAAGTCTTTCCGGAACTCTTTGTATTGTGCTTCTGGCCAGTGAATTTTTCCTGCCGCTCCGGCTTCTGGGATCTTTTTTCCATATTGCCATGAATGGTATGGCTGCCAGTGACAAGATCTTCCGGATCCTGGATCTTCCGGAGCCGAAGGCCGGAGAGAAGACACTGCCTGATGGCGGCCTGGATATTTCTTTTCAGGATGTGCATTTTTCCTATGAGAAGGACCGTGAGATTCTTAAGGGAATTGATCTTGATGTTCCGGCGGGAAGTTTTGTCTCCCTGGTTGGTGAGTCCGGTTGTGGAAAGAGTACCATTGCGGGAATCCTGTCCGGAAAGAACCGGGAATTCTCCGGTGAGATCCGGATTGGCGGTGTGCCTCTTGGGAATGTCCGGGAAGATGACCTGATGGAACATGGAGTTCTGGTACGGCATAACAGTTATCTTTTTAAGGGAACTGTCCGTGAAAATCTTCAGATGGCAAAACCAGATGCCACGGATAAAGAAATGCGGGAGGTTCTTAAGAAGGTCAATCTTCTTGGATTTCTGGATACTCAGAACGGGCTGGATACGATCCTTCTGGAAAAGGCGGGAAATCTTTCCGGCGGTCAGTGCCAGCGTCTGGTGATCGCAAGGGCACTTCTTAAAAATGCTCCTGTATATATCATGGACGAGGCAACTTCCAATATTGATGTGGAAAGTGAAGAGCTGATCATGGAAGTGATCCATGAGATGGCAAAAACAAAGACTGTGCTTCTGATTTCCCACAGACTTGCCAATGTGGTTGGATCTGATCAGATTTATTTCCTGAAGGACGGAGAAATCAGAGAGCGTGGAAAACATGAAGAGTTGATGGCTTTGGACAGTGATTACCGTCATCTGTATGAGAGTCAGATGGCACTGGAAAATTACGGGAAGGAGGGGAATGCGTGATGAGTGGTGAGAAAAATACAACGAAGAAGCGGAGAAGTGCCATTGCTATTATGGGAAGCCTTATCGGGCTCGTAAAACCCCTTCTCCACATCATGCTAGCGGCTATCCTTCTTGGAACGGTAGGATACTTATGTGCCATCTTTCTGACTATCTTGGCCGGACAGGTGATCCTCCATGGACTTGCCGGAAATGTGGCCGGCGCAGGGATTTCCGGGATTCCGGAAGTTGTAATGAAGAGTACCTGGCTTGCCGGAACTTCTGTGAAGGGGATCCTTGCCGTGATGATCCTCATTGCGGTGCTTCGTGGTATCCTTCATTATGTGGAGCAGTACTGTAACCATTTTATTGCATTTAAGCTTTTGGCGATCATCCGCCATAAGGTATTTGCGGTTCTGCGTAAGCTCTGCCCGGCTAAGCTGGAAGAACGTGACAAGGGTAACCTGATCTCGATCATCACTACGGATATCGAACTTCTGGAAGTTTTTTACGCACATACCATTTCCCCTATCGCCATTGCTACGCTGATTTCTGTGATCATGGTGATCTTTATTGGAAGATACCATATGCTTGCGGGAGTACTGGCTCTGGCCGCCTACCTGATTGTAGGTGTGGCGATCCCGATGTGGAATGGAAAGCGTGGAAGCCAGAAGGGTATGGAATTCCGTACAGAGTTTGGTGAGCTGAACAGTTTTGTGCTGGATTCCCTCCGTGGACTGGATGAGACCATTCAGTACAACCAGGGCGAAAAGAGAAAAGGCCAGATGTCAGAGCGTTCCCGGAAACTTGCGGGAATGCAGGAAGATTTAAGCCAGATGGAAGGTTCTCAGAGATCGTTTACCAATCTGATGATTTTGCTTGCATCCTTTGGAATGCTGGCGCTGACGATCCATCTATATGGAAAAGGTGAGATTGGTTTTGACGGGATCCTTACCTGTACCATTGCTATGATGGGATCTTTTGGCCCGGTTGTGGCGCTGTCCAGTCTTTCCAACAACCTGAACCAGACACTGGCAAGCGGCGAGCGTGTGCTGTCCCTTCTGGAGGAGAAGCCGCTGGTGGAGGAGATTCCGGGTGAAAGCAGATCTGGTGCAGCCGGATTTACCGGAGCCGAAGCATCTCACGTAACCTTCGCATACGAAGACGAAACCATCCTGGATGACTACTCCCTGAAACTTGCTCCTGGTAAGATTACCGGTATCCACGGAGCCAGCGGTTCCGGAAAATCCACATTGCTGAAACTGCTCATGCGTTTCTGGGATGTAAATCAGGGAACGATTTCCGTAGATAACAAAGATGTACGGGAAATCCCCACCCGCCATCTCCGCGACATGGAAAGCTATGTGACACAGGAAACCCACCTGTTCCACGATTCCATCGCAAACAACATCGTCATCGCGAAACCGGGAGCCACCCGGGAAGAGATCATGGCTGCCGCGAAGAAAGCCTCCATCCACGACTTTATCATGACCCTCCCCAAAGGTTATGACACAGAGGTCGGGGAACTTGGCGATACCCTTTCCGGCGGCGAAAAACAGAGGATCGGTATTGCAAGAGCCTTCCTCCACGACAGTCCCCTTTTACTTCTGGACGAGCCTACATCCAATCTGGATTCCCTCAACGAAGGCATCATCCTCAAGTCCCTGAAAGAAGACACCACCCGCCGCACCGTAGTCCTGGTATCCCACAGAGTCTCCACCATGAACGTGGCAGATGTGGTGTATGAGATGGAGAACGGACGGTTGTCATAATAAAAATAGCAGTTATATCCGATAAACTACCGGTATAACTGCTGTTTTTTAATCTGTTATTTAGTTGTCCGCACCGCAGAAAGGGATGACACATCTGTTTGGCAACAGTGCGGGACGTGTCGGTGATCGTTTAAGCACAGCGGTAAATTCAGCTATGGTAACAACTTATTGGGAAATAGGAGAACAGATTTTTAAAGCATGTGGAGAAAATGATCGTGCAGAATATGGAAAGAGATTATTGGAATATCTTTCTGAGCAGTTGACCGCAGAGTTTGGAAAAGGTTTTGATAAATCGAATCTTCGTAAGATGCGGCAGTTTTATTGCACTTTCCCAATTCGAGACACACTGTGTCCTGAATTGAGCTGGTCGCATTATCGTGTTTTGATGCGTATAAATGATGAACAGGCAAGAACATTTTATATGGAGGAGTGTGCAAAAGCAGCGTGGAGTGTCCGCCAACTGGAACGGCAGATTAATACGATGTATTATCAGCGTATTTTAGCAAGTCAGGATAAGACAGCAGTTGCAAAAGAAATTCAAATAACGGAGCCAAAACCAGAGTATGAGAAAATAGTGAAAGATCCTTATGTTATAGAATTTCTGCAAATTCAGCCGGACACTCATGTGTATGAAGGAGATTTGGAACAGGCACTGATTGATCATCTTCAGCATTTCCTTTTAGAGCTTGGAAGAGGATTTTCATTTGTAGCACGTCAGAAAAGGTTTACATTGGATGGACAGGATTTTTTCATTGATCTGGTATTTTACAATTATATTTTAAAATGCTTTGTTCTCATTGACTTGAAAATGGGTAAACTGACCCATCAGGACTTGGGACAGATGCAGATGTATGTGAATTATTATACTCGTGAAATGATGAATGAGGGAGACACGCAGCCTATTGGGATAGTGCTTTGTGCAGATAAAGGAGATTCCATTGTAAAATATATACACTCCCTGAAGATAATCACCAGATATTTGCATCTAAATACTTCACTTATTTACCGTCAGAGGAAGAATTGAAACGTGAATTAAATTTGAAGGAATTTCGTAAAAAAGAATAAAAATGAAAATACAAATTCCAGTTTGTATAATTGGGAAACGGAAAGTTCTGTGTAAGGCTGCTGACAGAGAGCTGAATGTTTTCGGGGTTCGTATATTGTTAAGAAGAGGGAAGTGTGATATGCTTATCAAAACAGGGGGCGATGTGATCAATGAAATATAATCTTCCGGAAAGAGTGTTGAGAGAGGTCTGTTCATTTGCCCGGCAACATTCGGTTGAAAGAGTTATTCTTTTCGGGTCCCGTGCAAGAGGAGATCATACAGAGAGAAGCGATATCGATATTGCCGTATATGGCGGGGACTTTGATTCTTTCTACTGGGATATAAAAGAAAAGGTACATTCGCTTCTGATGTTTGATGTTGTGGAAGCAGATGGACATATTTCTGAAGAACTGAAGAACGAAATTAAAAAGGATGGGATCGTGATTTATGAAAAAGCTTGATAATTTTTCGAATTGCCTTACCGTACTGAAGAATGCTGATTTTAAACTGGCAGATAGTAATGAGATATACAGGACCGGCGTCATCGGACAGTTTAATCTTACCTTTGAACTTGCCTGGAAGGCACTGCAGGAAGTTCTGAAGCTGCATGGTGCAGCAGGCGCAGAGACAGGCTCACCCCGGGAGATCCTGCAGCTGGGATATAAACTGGGATTTGTAAGTGATGCGTCAGTGTGGCTGCTTATGCTGAAGAAGCGGAACACATCAGTCCACATATACAATGAAGAAGAAATCGACGAAATGATCCTTCTGATCCGGGACAGTTTCATTCCGGCTTTTGGGGAACTGGAAAAGACCCTGCAGGAAAAACTTCAGGAAGCGGAAGAGGAATGGAAACAGGAAGAAAAGAAATAATACTTGCAATTAACAGATATTGGTGTTACAATGAACAAAACTAAGAACTTGTTGGCATAGGAGTGGGCGAGAGCCCGCTCCTATTTGCTGAGAAGGAATTTGTTCAGAAACAGGCAGAAATAAGAAAGGCAGGTGGGAAGCATGAGCAGACGGGAAGAATATGAACAGAAAGCAGAGGCGATCCTTACACCGATCGTAGAGTCCAAGGGCTTTGAACTGGTAGATGTGGAGTATGTCAAGGAAGCTGGAACCTGGTATCTCAGAGGTTATATCGACAAGCCGGGCGGAATCACAGTCAATGACTGCGAGGACGTAAGCCGTGCATTCAGCGATATCTTGGATGAGCAGGATTTCATCGAAGACAGCTACATTATGGAGATCAGTTCTCCGGGACTTGACCGGCCTCTTAAGAAAGAGAAAGACTTTAAGAGAAGCCTTGGCAAGCTGGTGGAGATCCGTACCTACCGGCCCATCGAGAAACAGAAAGAATTCTGCGGTATTTTAAATGCATATGATAGTAACAGTGTGACAATCGATGAAGACGGCACAGAACGCACTTTTGATAAAAAAGATATCGCCCTGATTCGTCTTGCGATCGAATTCTAAAAGAGAATCGAATCTGTAAAAATTCAGGAGGAAAAAAAGGAAAATGAGCAGAGATTTAAGAGACGCGCTGGACGTTCTCGAAAAAGAGAAAAACATCAGTAAGGATACACTGCTGGAGGCAATTGAGCAGTCACTGATCCAGGCATGTAAGAACCATTTCGGAAAGGCAGATAACGTTCACGTTATGATCGATCCGGAGACCTGTGATTTCAGTGTTTACGCTGACAGAACTGTTGTAGAGCATGTGGAGGACCCGGCCCTTGAGATTTCTCTGGTGGATGCACAGAAAACAAACACCAACGCAGAGATCGGTGATGTTATGAAAGTTGAGATCCAGTCCAAGGAATTCGGACGTATCGCAACCCAGAACGCAAAGAACGTCATTCTTCAGAAAATCCGTGAGGAAGAGCGTAAAGTTCTCTACGATCAGTACTACGGAATCGAAAAAGAAGTGGTAACCGGTATTGTTCAGAGAGTAATGGGCAAGAATGTCAGCATCAACCTCGGTAAGGCAGACGCAGTCCTTACAGAGAACGAGCAGGTAAAAGGCGAGACATTCCAGCCAACTGAGCGAGTAAAGGTTTACATCCTTGAGGTAAAGGATACACCGAAGGGACCACGTATCCTTGTTTCCAGAACACATCCTGGCCTTGTAAAGAGACTTTTCGAGTCCGAGGTTGCAGAGGTAAGAGATGGTACCGTTGAGATCAAGAGCATTGCCCGTGAGGCAGGTTCCCGTACCAAGATCGCTGTATGGAGTAACGATCCGGATGTAGATGCTGTGGGAGCATGTGTCGGTATGAACGGCGCACGTGTAGGTGCGGTTGTCAACGAACTTCACGGTGAGAAGATCGATATCATCAACTGGGATGAGAACCCGGCAATCCTTATCGAGAACGCATTAAGCCCTGCAAAAGTTATCGCAGTTATGGCAGATCCGGATGAGAAGACTGCACTGGTTGTAGTTCCGGATTATCAGCTTTCCCTTGCCATCGGTAAAGAGGGACAGAACGCACGTCTTGCTGCAAGACTTACAGGATTCAAGATCGACATCAAGAGCGAGACACAGGCAAGAGAGTCCGGTGACTTCTACG
>OLPT01000237.1_pt1 | contig 46045 bp, 32 predicted proteins | sample 1673051 | NCBI WGS metagenome assembly OLPT01 (sample SAMEA3136750, study PRJEB25190) | human gut metagenome | biome: human gut; feature: human-associated habitat; material: faeces | place: Austria | collected 2013
CAGCCGCCGGAGCGGTGCTTAAGCCGTTAGGCGGGAATTGTGCGGTGTTGCCTTATATTTATGCGGCGGCTGTCTGCTGCTTTTGCAGCTGGGTCAGCTCACGAAGCTCACGGAGGGTGAAGAAGCCGCAGACAATGGCGGTGGCAGCATCGGCGATGGGGCCGGCGTACATAACGCCATCGATGCCGAAGATGAGCGGGAAGATGACAATCAGCGGCAGCAGGAACAAAATCTGCCGCGTCAGCGACATAAACACGCCCAGCTGCGCCTTACCGATAGAGCTGAAGAAATTGGCCGTGACAGGCTGGATGCCATTGATAAGCGTGAGGAACATATAGATGCGGAAGTAGCGCTCCGAGAACTGGAAATACATCTCACTGCCCGATCCGAACACGCTGATAATCTGCCGCGGGAACAGCTGGAAGCAGAGAAACGCGATCATCGACAGCACCGTGGCCGTACCCAGCGCCAGCAGGTAGGTGCGCTTAACGCGGTGGTACAGCTTAGCGCCGTAGTTGTAGCCGATGATGGGCTGGATGCCCTGCGAAATGCCGATGACAAAGGACATGAAGATCATGTTCACCTTGGAGATGATGCCCGCACAGGCCAGCGGGATGTCGCTGCCGTAGACCGAGAGTGCACCGTAGTGGGCCAGCGTGTTGTTCATGACGATCTGCACCACGGCCATGGCCACCTGGTTGAAGCCGGCGCTGGCACCGTAGCTGCAAATTTTGCAGGTGCGGTCCCAGGAAAGACGCAGGCAATCCTTGTGCAGCTTCACGGTTTTAAAGTGGAACAGATACCGCAGACTGATGCAGAACGAGACGATCTGGCCAATGATCGTCGCCAGCGCCGCGCCCCGCATACCCATGTTCATGCCGAAGATGAAGAGCGGATCCAGAATGGTGTTGACGATGGCACCCGCCAGCATCGAGGTCATCGAGTAGCGGGGGCTTCCGTCCGCCAGAATCAGCTTACTGATGCCGGTGTTGGCGATGAGGAACGGGAACCCGATAGCCGTGATGCGGGTGTATTCCTCGGCATAGGGCAGCACGTCCGGGGTTGCGCCGAAGAATTTGAGCATCGGCGTTAAAAACAGGGTCGTGACCAGAAACAGCGCGATGCCGCAAATTGTCATCAGGCATAAGCCGGTGCCGGCATACTCGACGGCCTTCTTTTCCTCCCCTGCACCCAGATGCAGCGAGAAGTTGGATGCCGCACCGATGCCCAGCAGTAAGGAAATGGCCGTACAGGCGATGGAAAGCGGGAACGCAATGTTGGTAGCCGCATTGCCCAGCATGCCCACGCCCTGGCCAATGAAGATCTGGTCGACAATATTATACAGCGAGGTCACCAGCATCGAGATGATGCAGGGCACCGCAAAGTCAACGATCAGCTTGCTCTCTTTCTCCACCCGCAACGGATTTACTTCGTCGTTTTCCACCGAGCGGGAGATGGTTTTTTCTCTCATAGATTATCCCCTTGTCTTTGCGCTTTTGCTTGTGATTTATTGCAGCAGATAATGAGCGGCAGGGCAACCATACCCTGCCGCAGAATAATTCTATTTTAGTATACCCTATATTCTCTCAAAATGCAACAAGGCCGTTATAGCCGCTGCCTTATGCTGCGCATAACAACTGCCTGCCGCGGGTACAGCAGCAGGCAGCTATTCTATAATAATTCAGGACAACCATCAGGTCGTCATGCGCTCTACGATCTGCATCTGCAGGCTGGTGTAATGGCTTGCCACAACGCCGTTCAAGACATCGATTAATGTGCGCGTGCAAGTCAGAACTGCCGTGGGCAGCATCGTATCCATCGAGGATAACTTGGGGCGGCAGACCTCGCAATACGGGGAATTATCCTCGCCCAAAATAGCGATCTGCTCCGGCACACGGATGCCTCGGCCCTGCAGCTCGTTTAGGGCACCGATAGCGACCATATCGCTGGCGCAGAGCAGGCCATCCACTTCCGGGTGTTCGGCCAACAGGCGGATGACAGCTTTTTCGCCGCCTTCGATCGTGGCCGGAATGTTGGTATAGACGATGCCTGTTAGTCCGGGAGCTTTGCGCAGGCCATCCATAAAGCCGGTGCGGATGATTTCAAGACTTGGGCGGCCTTTGTCGATCATTAGGGCCAGATGCTTTCGTTTTTTGCGTACCATTAAGGCAACACAGCGTTCGAATCCCTCCCGCTCATCGGTATTGACCATATATACATTGGAACCAAGGTCATCACTTTTCTGGTTTGCAAAACAAACTGGGGTATCGGGCAAGTAGCGTTCCAAGACCCGTTTCAGCTCCTTTGTGTTGCGAAAGGATACGCCCATCAAAAGAGCCCCCTGCACGCGGTGGCGCGCCAAGTCCTTGACACCTTCTTCAATCGCGTTCGATCCTTTGCCGATATACTTTACAAAGCAATAATAGCCGTTGCGCAGCAATTCATACTCAGCACGCACCAAACCATCAGACATACGCACATCCTCGTTGAGGTTATCTGTCAAGATGCCAACCGTATGATTTTCCTGCAAGACCAGATTGCGGGCATTCTCGTCCGGCATATAGTGGTGTTCATGCAAAAGCGCCTCGATTTCCGCACGCTTTTTCCGATTAACTCCCGGCTTTCCGTTTATGACACGCGATACGGAGCTGGCGGATACCCCCGCCATTTCCGCAATATCATAGATCGTCATAAGGGTTCCTTTCTATTCCATCATTTCCTGATGAATAGTATAGTATGATTTTTATCGAATGGCAATAGTTTTTTACCGCTGTAGGATCGCAGCCTTCTACATTGAACATATTTTGCAAATACTGTTAAAAGTTAAAGGGAGGCAGATCAGCCCCGTCAGCAGATCCGCGCCAGGCTGGCTGACAAGCACGCCGGTAAGGCCCCACAGGCGCGGCAACAATAGAATCAGTGGCACAAACAGGATACCCTGTCGTGAAATAGAGATAACGGTTGCCTTGCCCCCCTCGCCGCACGCTTGGAACAACATGTTGGAGATGATGACAAACGCTGCCATAGGCATTAAAACGCCCTGGATGTGCAGCAGGCGGGATCCAATTGCAACAACTTCGGCATCCTCAGCGCGGAAGATACGCATCAGCGGTTCAGCCGCCGTCAGGAACACTACCATACAAATCGTCATTGCAACAATGCCTGTACCCACGGTAAACGCATAGGAACGCAGCACACGCTTTTTGCGGCCTGCGCCGAAATTGTAGCCGCAGACTGGCATAAAACCTTGGCCGAAGCCCATCAGCACATTAAATACGATTTGAATCAGCCGGTTGCTGATAGAAATAGCCGCGAGCGCACTGTCGCCATAAGCCGAAGCCGCCACATTTAAAAGGATGCTTGCAGAGCATGCCAGCGCCTGGCGGAAGAATTCCGGTAGGCCGATGCGCACCAGTTCCACAAGGATCTTACGTTCGAGCGAAAAGTTTTTCCACGCGATATGGGTAATGGTCTTGCCGCGCAGCACAAAGCTCATCAGGATGCAAAAGGTGACGATCTGGCTTAGGCTGGTCGCCATGGCCGCGCCATTGACACCACCGTGCAATGCAAAAATAAAGATAGGATCCAGCGCCGTGTTCAATAGTGCACCAAAAATCGAGCCAAACATGGCAAGTTCAGGGCTGCCCTCCTGCCGTAGCACAGTCGTCAGCACAAAGGTAGCGCTGTAAAATGGCGTTGCCATAATGACCCAGAACGCATAGCCGGAAGCATATGGCAGAATGGTCTGTGTAGCGCCCAGCACTGATAAAATCTGTGAGATGTTTAAAAGGATCACGATGCCGATTGCCGAGCCCACAAAGATTGAAAGAAAAAACGCCGTGGAAACTGTGCGGTCCGCTTCCTCTTTCTGCCCGGCCCCCAGGCAGCGCGCTGCATAACTACCGCCGCCAATAGCCAGCGCCAGGGATACAGCCTGAATCAGCACCAGTAATGGAAATGCCACACCGGCGGCCGCGCTGGCGCTGGTGTTGATCTGGCTGACAAAGTAAGTGTCCACCAGATTGTACAGGCTGGACAGCAGCATGGACGCCATAGTCGGCAGCCCCATGCGCACGATCAGCCTTTCTACCGGCTTTTCCAGCATTTCCTGCTGGCGGAGTTCAGCATCTTGTTTCTTCATACACATCACCTTAAAAGCAAAGGGCGGATGCAACGCATCCGCCCTTTTACATTGTTGTAAACACAGAAGCTGTCTGGTTCAATAATCCACGTTTTTGTAATTGAAGCAGGCCACAAAGTGTCCATCGCCCACATCCTGCAGCGGCGGCATTTTCTGTTTACATTCCTCGGTGCAGCAGCGGCAACGCGGATGAAACGGGCAGCCTGTAGGTGCATGCAGCGGGCTGGGAACCTCACCTTCCAGCACCACGCGGTTGCGGCCCTTCTCGCCGTAATAATCCGTGGTAGGTACGGCCGAAAGCAGTGCGCGGGTGTACGGATGCAGCGAGTTGTGGAACAGCTCAGCGGAATCCATGACCTCGATCAGGTGGCCCAGGTACATAACACCGATGCGGTCCGCAATATGGCGGACAACAGCCAAGTCATGCGCCACAAAAATGTAGGTAAGGCCCAGTTTTTCCTGCAAGTCAGCAAACAGGTTGATGATTTGCGCCTGGATGGAAACGTCCAGGGCCGAAACCGGCTCGTCGCAGACGATCAGCTCCGGGTTGCACGCCAGCGCGCGGGCAATACCCAGGCGCTGGCGCTGGCCGCCGGACATTTCATGCGGGTAACGGTCTCCCATCATAACGGGGTCCAGGTCCACAAGGGTCATCAACTCATCGCAGCGTTCCCTGATTTCCGCCTCAGTGCGGTGCTTATGATCAGCACAGACAGCCTCCTTCAGGATGCTGTACACCGATTGGCGTGGGTCCAGTGAGCTGTACGGGTCCTGGAAAATCAACTGCAGTTCGCGGCGGAAACTTTTCAGCTCACGACGGGAAAGTTTGGCGATATCGCGCCCCTTATATATCACCTGGCCATCTGTGGGATCGAGTACGCGCAGAATAGCCTTGCCGGTGGTCGTTTTGCCGCAGCCGGATTCACCCACAAGGCCAAATGTCTCGCCGGGGTATACCGAGAAGCTGACGTCATCCACAGCTTTGACGACTACATTGCCGTTCTGGCCCTTATGCTTAGTTTGGAAGTACATTTTCAGATCCTTGACTTCCAGCAGCGGGGCGGTCGTTTCTTTTTTCATTGCGCGTTCCCTCCTATATCAAGATGGCAGCGCACATAGTGTTCTGTATTGCCCACTTTGCGCAGTTCCGGCACGGGCTTGTTCTTACATTTCTCGCATGCGTAGGGGCAGCGCGGGTAGAAAGAACAGTAATCCGGCAGTTTGGCCAGGTTCGGCGGCGCACCATCGATGGGGACCAGACGCTCACCGTCGGTTTCTTCCAGCAGCGGCACACTGGCCAGCAGGCCCAAGGTATATGGGTGGCGCGGCTTGGTGATGATTTCCTCGGTCGTGCCGCTTTCCACGATGCGGCCAGCGTACATGACATAAATACGGTCCGCATAGCGGGTAACAAGGCCCAGATTGTGGGTAACGATCAGCAGCGAAGTGCCGAACTTATCCACCAAGCTTTGCAGCACTTCCATGACCTGCGCCTGAGTGGTAACATCCAGCGCTGTGGTGGGCTCATCACAGATGATAAGCTTGGATTGGCAGGCTACGGCAGTGGCGATCATGGCGCGTTGGCGCATACCGCCGGACATCTCAAACGGGTAGTTCTTCATACGGGATTCAGGGTCCGGGATGCCTACGTCCGCCAGGGCCTGCACACCAATTTGCCAGGCTTCTTTTTTCGTGCATTTGCGGTGCTTGCGGATGACTTCGCAAAGCTGATTGCCCACTGTATACACAGGGTCCAAGCTTGTCATGGGTTCCTGGAAGATCATAGCAATCTGGGCTCCACGCACAGCCTGCATCTCTTTCGAGCGTGGGCCATATTCCAGCAGGTTTTTGTCTTCCAGCAGCACTTCGCCGCTCTTGATCTTACCCGGAGGGCTTTGCACCAGCTGCATAACGGACATCTGGGTCACAGACTTGCCGCAGCCGGATTCACCAACGACCGCTACGATTTCGTGCTCGTCTATATAGTACGATACACCGTTGACGGATTTAACCTCGCCATTTGCAGTAAAAAAGGAGGTATGCAGGTCTTTAACTTCCAACAGTTTCTTTCCCATTTTACAGCTTCCCCCTCAGTTTCGGATCGAGTGCATCGCGCAGGCCGTCGCCAACAACACTCAAGGAGATGATGAGCAGCATCAAGCAGATACCGGGGATCAATGCCAGGCGCGGGCAAATGGTCAGGTACATGTAGCCCTCGCTGATCATGGTGCCCCAGGCGGGCGTGGGTGCCGTAATGCCAACACCCAGGTAAGACAGGCCGGCTTCGATCATAACGTTGGCGCCGACGCTCATCGTGAACATAACGATCAGGGTCGCAAAGCAGTTCGGCAGCAGATGCTTGACAAGAATCATGAACGAGTTCTGACCAATCAGGCCGGAGGCGGTAACATAATCGCTTTCGCGCAGGCTCAACACCTGGGAGTAGATCATACGTACATAACCGGGCACTGACGAAACCGCGATGATCAGACTGATGCTCAGGATGCTGCCGCCGCAGACAGCGGACAGGACCATCGTCAAAATCAGCGGCGGGATGGAGAGCAGAGCATCGGTGATACGCATGATAATGTTGCCCACGATGCCCTGGAAATAACCAGCGACCAGGCCCAAAGCCGTGCCAATCAACGCTGCCCAGAAGGCGGACAGCAGGCCCGTAACCATACTGATACGTGCACCCCAGACAACACGGGTCAAAAGGTCACGTCCCAGCTGGTCCGTGCCAAGGAAATGCTCCTGGTTGGGGTCGGACAACTTTTGCAGCACCGATTGGCTGTACGGGTCCGACAGCAAGAAGGGCCCAATGACAGCGACCAGGATAAAGGCCACCAAAATCACAAAGCAGACCTTGGAGAGGATTCCACGACCGAAGAAGACCCGCAGTGTAGCTTTAAAGTTTTCTTTGCGGTGGCGCTTGACCTCCGCTTCGCGTGCGGCGGTAGATACCGTTTCACTCATAGTGGCTCACCCCTTCCCCAGACGAATACGCGGATCGATCATGCCGTACAGGATGTCCACCAGAAAGTTAGCACCCACGGTAAACAGCGAGATGATCAATACGGTGTTTTGGATCATAACATAGTCACGGCCATTGATGGCGCTGGTCAGCAGCGAGCCAAGGCCGGAGATGGCGAACGCCTGCTCGACCAGCAGCGAACCGCCGATGACCACGCGCACCTGCATGCTGATGGTAGTAACGACCGGGATCAGCGCGTTGCGCAGTGCGTGTTTATAAACAGCGCTGCCCTCGGACAAACCGTTGGCGCGCACCGTGCGCACAAAGTCTTGATTGAGCGAATCCAGCATATTGGTTCGGGTCTGACGTGCGATAGAGGCGATCATACTTACGCTCATACAGGAAACAGGCAAAATCGCGTGGCGGACATAGTCGCCGAAGTTTTCCGATATTGCTGTGTAACCGGAGACGGGCAGCAGTTTCATGCCCAGGGCAAAGAAGTAAATACCCATGATTGCCAGCCAGAATACCGGCGTGCCGATACCGATCGTGGTGATCAGCGTCAAAATCTGGTCAACCGCTTTGCCGCGGCGCACCGCGCAGATGACGCCTACTAAAATACCCAGCGGGATTGAAATCAACAGGGCGGGCAGGCCAATGCCCAACGTGCGGGGCAGGCGCTCAGCCAGAATATCTAGGTTCGGGCGGTTATACAGGATCGAACGGCCAAAATCCCCCTGGAACAGACCTTTGATCCACAGGACATACTGCGTTACTAACGGCTTATCCAGATGCAGCTCGACCCGGTAGGCCTGGACATCTGCCTCAGATGCCTCATATCCCAGCGCCAGGCGGGCCGGGTCACCGGGAAGGATGTGGATCAGCATAAAGGAAAAGACCGAGATAATAAAGATCAGCAGTACAGAAATGGCAAGGCGCTTTGCAACGTATTTCTTCATGCATGTTACCTTCGTTTCTTTTTGGTTCCGTGGGCAAATAGCCATTTCTACTGCCCATGCTCTTACAAAAAAGCAGCAGGCCGCATTGTGCCGCGGCAGCGGTGCAATGCGGCCTGCTTTATCGTATGGTGTGGGGTATGTACTGGTTAAAATTTAGCCATTCAGCGCTACGTTCATGTAGTCTACATACAGATTGTAGGTAGAGCAGTAGTTCATGTTGGAAACGCCGGTGGTGATACCGATGGTGGGAACGATCTCGACGACCTTCATGTAGCAGTAATCGTCAATGATCTTGGCAGCAGCTTCTTTGATGAGGCTGTTGCGCTCGTCCTCGGTGGCGGCGCTCTGGGCATCGCTCAGGATCTGGTTCAGGTCATCAGGATGCTCGAAAGCGTTAACGCCGAGTGCGAAGCTCAGGTCCTGCACGAAGGTAGCAGCGTACTGGGAAGCAGCGCCGTTTTCCATGCCCATGGGGTGCATCAGCATGCCGCCGCCCCAGGCAGCGATGTAGTTGGCGTAGCTGGCAGCTTCAACAGGATTCAGCGTAACGTTGACGCCGATCTGGGCAAGCTGCTCAACGATGACCTGGCAGACATCCGTGTAGCCGGTCACATTTATAACGGTCAGGGTCGTGTCAAACCCGTCAGGATAGCCAGCAGAAGCCAACAGTTCCTTGGCCTTCGCTACGTTGTAGGGCTGGCCTTCAATGTCAGTGTTGTAGAAGTCAGAGCCTTCCATGCACCACTGGTTAGAGACGGTCGCGTAGCCATAACCGATGCCATCTGCGATAGTCTGGCTGTCGATTGCATAGCTGACAGCCTTGCGGACATCAGGATCATAGAACGGGTCGGAGGGATCGTTGCTGGTGAAGCACAGCGTGTAAGCGGAGGTAGGCAGAGAAGCCGCGTGGATCTCGTAATCGCCCATAGCGGCCATCTGATCGGCCAGGCCGAAGTTGGTGGTAGCCATAGCGTTCAGCTCACCGGCCTGCATAGCAGCCTGTGCGGTCAGTTCTGCAGCGTAGTCAACGAACTTGATCTCGTCAACGATCGCCTTGCCTGCCCAGTAATTGTCGTTGCGGGTAAAGGTCATCGAGACGTCATGCTGCCAATCGGTCAGTACGAACGGGCCGGTGCCGATCGGGTTAGCGGCCAGGTAATCCTCGCCGTCGGTCAGCTCGTTGCCGTCGGCATCCTCGTCGCCGCCGTTGTTATAATAGGCTTCCTTCGAGGCGATGGGGCAGGAACGTGCCAGCGTGTAGGTGAACAGAGAATCCCAACTGCTGAAGTGGCAGACGACCTCATAATCGCCGGTAACCTCAGCATTGTCAAACTTTGAATAGAGCGAGGCGGACATAACGCCCTCGGCCTTGTACTTGTTCAGGTTCCAGGCAACCGCGTCAGCGTTCAGGTCGCTGCCGTCACTGAACTTGATGCCCTCTTTGATCTTGATGGTGTAAGTCAGCGCGTCCGCATCTGGCGTGATGGAATCGATCAACCAGTTCTGGGGGTTTCCGTTGCCGTCATAGACCATCAGGGTCTCCTGGCAGATGCTCTGCCAGAAAACGTTCTGCGTAGCGCGGCAGTCCCAAGCCACCACGGTAGTCGGGTCAGATTGCTGGTAGATGGTGACCGTACCACCCTCGACCGTAGCAGCGGTGGGTGCGGCAGCCTCAGAGGAGGCACTGCTGTCGCCTGCAGAGGGTGTTGCAGCGGACGAAGCGGAGGAACCACCGCCGCAGCCTGCCAACAAACCAGCTGACATTGCACATGCAACGCTCAGCGCAGCTACCTTTTTAAAGGTGTTCTTTTTCATGGTAATCTCCTTTTCTACAATGGTACTATTTTTATGCGATGAACCTCAATCATCGCGAAATCCTGTTGAAAAGCCTTACAGCTTTTTGTCAACATCCAGCGCGCTCAGGTCGCGGAAGCGGGCCTCGCGCTCGAACCAGATGTCATCCGGGCCGGGTTTCTGGAAGTTTTCTGGGTCAAGAGCAAAGCCGTGGGTATCGGGATAGATCGTAGACTGATCTTCCAGCACATGTTTGCCGAAATTCACCATGCCAGACATGGCGCCGCCCTCGAGAATATGGGTGGTAACCAGATTGAAGCCCAGCGGTTCAATATCTTTCAGTTCAACATCCGGCACACCGTGGAAGGTAGCGACATCAGGCCACATCTTCCAGCCCTTGTCATACTTAGCCACGTACTCGGCCTGTTCCTGATTCATCAGGCCGATGACCAGCGTCATCTCAGCACCCAATTCACGGGCCAGCAGGCAGCGCTCGATGGCTTCATCCAGACCGTACTGCAAGGCAGCCTCGGTGCGGGCGATCAGCATGCAATCGGTGCCTTCGCAAGCTTCCAGGCAGGCTTTCATCTTGGCTAGCCAGGTCTTGCGGTCTACGCAGGGATGCTCAATCGTGCCGAAAGGATCGCCGCGGCGGAGCTGCATGCCCCAACGGTTGTAACCGCGGATACCCGTGGTGTCATCCACCGTCATGCTCATAGCGCCGGCGTGGGCCAAGCGATAAGCGGTGCGGTAGGCCAGCAACGGAGATTCACCGTAGCCGTCATCTGCATCGATGATGCAGGGCAGCGGCGAAGCAGCAGTAACAAACTGCGTTGCGCGTACCAGATCATCCGCCGTCATCAGGCCAATATCCGGCTGGCCGTGGTAGCAGCCAGAGAGTGCGCCGCCGGAAAGGAGTGTTGCCTCAAAGCCGGCCTGCTCAGCTGCGCGGGCGCTGAAAACGTCCCAGATGCAGGGGGCAAAAACCTGATGGTCGGCAACTAGTTCACGCAGGGTAACGCGCTTTTGCGGATTATTCTTCGGTTCAAACATGGGGTTCCTCCTTATGTAGTATCTGTTTTTGCAGGGCACTCAGCCCTACAGTAAATTCAATAATCCAGCGGGTTCTTCTCTGCCTGCCCGGGGAAGTCCTTTTGCAGGGCGCTCAGGTCGGTAAACTCGGCCTCGGCATCCAGCCAGGCATCCAGATCCATACTGTGCCAGCGGCGCTGTTCTTCGAGACTTAGGCCGCCCATATCGTGCATATCGGCATAGACTGTACTGCGGTCAGCAATAACATGTTTGGAATAATCGGCTGCACCGAACATCATTGCCTTTTCCAGATAGTGGCAGGTCACGAAGCAGAATCCGTAAGGTTCCACATCGCTCAGCACCACATCCGGCACACCATTTTTGCTCATAACGTCAGGCCACATCTTGGGGCCGGGGTCTGCGGCATCCACGGTCTTTGCTTCCTCGATCGTTTTCAGGCCGATGATCAGGGTCATCTTAGCGCCCAGCTCGCGGGCCATGCGGCAGCGCAGGATTGCTTCTTCCAAGCCAAGTTTCAGTTTGCACTCGGTGCGTGCGATCACCAGAAAATCGGTGCCTTCTGCCGCTTTCAGGGCCGCTTTCACTTTTGACAGCCAGCGCTCACGGCTCACACTCTTGTGGTCGATAGAGCCTTCTTTGTAGCCCGCCATCATGGCAGCGCCCCAGCGGTTCCAGCCGCGGATGCCGGTGGTATCGTCCAGCGTGCAGCCCTTAGCACCAGCGGCGATCAACCGTTTGATGAGACGATAGGTCGTAAGTGGCGTATCGCCAAAGCCGTCGTCGGCGTCCACTATGACCGGCAACTTGCTGTACTGGCAGACCCGCTCGGTCGCCTGTACCAGGTCGTCTGCGGTGATCAGGCCGATGTCAGGGACACCGCACATGCTCTCGGCCACCTGGCCGCCGGAAAGGAGTGCCGCCTTGAACCCGGCAACCTCGGCTGCACGAATCGTGCGGCAGTCCCACACACAGGGGGCGAAAATCTGTTCTTTTTCGCACAGTTCCATCAGGGAAGGTACGCGGGGTTTCGTCAGCGGGTTCATAGCCAATACACTCCTTTGTTTTCTGTATGCGTTTCTGTCAGAGCAGATCGTTGTTTGTCTTCGGTGCAGTGCTGCAACCGATTGCATTTGTATAATAGCATTGTTTCGGCAAAAAGGCAATAGTTTTTCCACTTTTTGATATTTTTTCATTGAAATGCACAGTTTAAATTTGTGATAATTTGTTGTTTAGTCATTTTATCTGCAACAAATCTGCAACAAGCAGCTCCTGTACGTGCACTTTATTGCAAGCTGCGGTGGATTTGCATTTTGATTTTGCATTGCAAGTTTCCTCGCTGACAGCATGTGCGCTCTTTTTGATGGAACGCACAAAATTTACCCCCAGTTTTTGCCCAGTATGTGCATTGAGTTTTGGATTTTCGTGTGATATGCTTAGAAATATAGTGAAAGCCGCCATCGATTGCGATGGTTGCAGCCTACCATATTACTGTTTAAAAAGGAGCAATTTATTATGATCCGTCGCAGCGAAGAGAAGCAAACCGTCCGCAAGCCGGCGCCGTTTAACGGCGTGGGCGAGATCACCGTCCGCAGCCTGCTGAATGGTCCCGAAGAGATGAGCCAGAAGGGCCGCGTCTTTGGCCACACCACCGTCTATCCCGGTTCCGAGATTGGCTATCACATCCATACCAGCGACAGCGAAACCTATTACATTCTGAGCGGCAAGGGCCTGTACAACGACAACGGCACCGAGGTGGAGATCGGCGCTGGCGACGTGACCTACTGCGCCCCCGGTGAGGGCCACGGCCTGAAGTGCCTGGGCGACGAGCCGGTAGAGATGATCGCACTGATTCTGTACGAATGATCCACTACAAAATTGTCGCCCCGCTTAATTACATAATTACGCAAAAATTTCCCTGCACCACCAATACAGTGGTACAGGGGGATTTTGTATGTTGCAGTGCCTTTATCAGAATACGATACGGAAGCTCACGCTATGGTCGCGGTCGCCGGGGATGTGGTAGGGTTTCTCTACATCAGTGCCCCAGCTGTCGATACCGCCGACACCACGGACTGCGCCAAGCACCGTGATGCTGGTGCGGCCGGTGTTGGGCAATTCCGAAATATGCTGCGCCGCCTCGATTTCCTGGGCCGTGTTGGGCAGGGCGCTGAAGGCGAACGGCTCACCGGTCTGTTCCAGGGTCAGTTCGCTGCCGTCTGCCAGCTGCAAAACCACCTGCTGGGTGTCCATGTGCAGGCCGCAGTCCTGGGGAACCAGCGCCGGGGCGATGTGGGGCACTTCCTCGTGGCAGCCGAATACACCGCCCTTGTAACGGTCGGGATAAGTCTCGCCGGACAGTCCGGTCCACTGGGCGCGGGCCACGGGGGCAAAGGTTTGGAATTTCACGCCGAAGCAAGGCAGCTCCGGCGCGCCGGGCACACCATGGTAGACGGCATCCACCCGCAGGGCGGCCTGGGGCTCTACCGTATAGGTGATCTCCACGCCGGCACCGGGCACCAGCGGCACGCTGTATTTATAGCAAATCTGCACCCGCTGCTCGGATTTTTCCAGCACCGTGCAGCCCTCTTTGCGCAGGAACACGTCTGCCGCCATCCAGGCCGAGGTATGCTGCGGGAAGCCGCAGCCGCGGTCGTTATCGGTGCTGGCACGCCAGAACGCCGGAGTCGGGGCACGCCAGAGCCACTCCTTGTCGTCCTTGCGCAGGGAGACAGGCCCCTGCTCCGGGATGGAGAACAACAACTCAAAGCCGCTGCCTTTTACGCCGATGTTTCCATCGCCGCAGATCACGGTCAGGGGCAATTGGCGGCGCTTATCCCAGGCGGTGCGCAGGGCGGCGGCACTGCGGGCAGCCTCCATTTTGTTGCGGGCATCCTGGGCATTGCGGTGGGCAGGGGTGTTGTACCAGTAGCGTACCTCCTGCATAGCAGGCTTCTCGGTGCCATCGGCATAGACAATGCCGTTGCCGCTGAAGTTGTAATCTGTTGTACGGTCGCCAAAATCGCCGCCATATCCCAGTATACTGTCATTTTGGGTATTTGGGTGCCAAAGGGCCTGGTCCATATAATCCCAGATGAAGCCGCCCTGGTACTTTTTGTACTTTTCGATCAGGGCCACATAGCTTTCCATGCCGCCCAGGGAGTTGCCCATATCGTGCATGTACTCGCACAAAACGAACGGTTTAGCCGGGTGTTCGGCCATGTAGGCGATGATTTCGGACGGCTTGGCGTACATGCGGCTTTCCATATCGCTGATGTCATCGAACTCACGGCAGTGGAAGACGCCCTCGTAATGCACCAGGCGGCCTGGGTCATTGGCGCGGAAGAAGTTCGCCATAGCACGGATGTCCCCGCCGGCGTAGCTCTCGTTGCCGCAGGACCAGATCAGCACAGCTGCGTGGTTTTTGTCCCGTTCAAACATGCTGCGGGCGCGGTCGACCACGCAGTCCCGCCATTCCGGCAGGCTGCCGGGCACGTTCCAGCTGGGTTCCACGGTGCCCAGCTTTTGCCAGCTGCCGTGGCTTTCCAGGTTGGTCTCGTCGATCATGTAGATGCCGTTTTGGTCACACAGGTCATACCACAAACTCTGGTTGGGATAGTGGCAGGTGCGCACGGCATTGATGTTGTTTTTCTTGAACACGGCCATGGCGGCGTGCATGTCGTCCGCATCAATGGAGCGGCCCTTTTTGGGGTTCCACTCGTGGCGGTTGACGCCGTTGAACACGATGCGCTTGCCGTTTAAGCACATGACACCGTTCAGCATCTCGAACCGGCGGAAACCAATGTCGTAGGGCACGACCTCCTGCACAGCGCCGCTGGCATCCTGCAGGGTCAGCACAGCGTGGTACAAGATCGGCTTTTCGTGGCTCCAGGGGTGGATGCCCTCCAGCGTGATGGCGCTGCCATCTGTAAAGTCATCATACAGGGCATAGCTCTCGCGGTCAATCAGGCGCAGATGCACCTTGGCACCCTCGGTCTCGCCGTCCAGCTTGATGACAGGTGTCAGCTGGCCGGTGGTGTTGCCGGACAGCAATTCGGCTTTGAGCCAGATGTCCCGGACATGCACCTTGGGCTTAGCGTAGAGATACACTGAGCGGAAGATGCCGGAGAAGCGGAAGAAGTCCTGATCCTCGATCCAGGCGGCACTGCTGCGCTTGTAGACCTCGACACACAGACGGTTGCCGGTCTCTTGAATATAGGGTGTCAGGTCGAATTCAGACGGAGTAAACGTATCCTCGGCATAGCCGACGAACCGACCGTTGCACCAAAGGTACATAGCCTGCTCCACACCCTGGAAGCTGACGCACACCCGCTGGCCGCGCAGGTCCTCGTCCAGGTCGAACTCTTTGACGTAGCTGCCTACGGGGTCATCATCCCAATTGATCTGCGGCGGACGCAGGGCGGCACGGCCATCCCAAGGGTAGAGGGTGTTGGTGTACTGAATCTGCCCGTAGCCCTGCAGTTCAATGTGCCCGGGCACGCGGATGGTGCCAAAGGCGGTCAGGTCGGCATCCGGCTTATAGAAATCCGCCGGGCGTGCGGCGGGGTTAGCACTCCAGGCGAAGCGCCAGGCACCGTCCAGCGACTGCCGCAGCGAGGTCAGGCCGTTTTCGGCCTCCGCCTCGGTTTTATAGCAGACATGGTCAGAGTGGGCATCCAGCCGATTCACGACAAACACGGTGGGGTCGGTCAGCCAGTTCAGTTCGGGTGTCATAGTGTCATCCTCTTTTATCGGTCATTGGGCTGTTTTTTGTCCCAGCGGTCTTTAAAGTAGTGGGCGGCCAGCTTGGGGGGTGCGCTCCCGCGTAAACAGGCCTTTGCGGTTGCAGCTGCCTACGCGCATGGGGCCCTGCTGGGTGGAGAAATCCGCAAAGTTCCAAGGCCATTCTCCCACAACAAAGGGGCGGCTGTCAAGGCAGGCGTTGATGGTTTTGTAATATTCCACCTGAAATTCCTCGGTGAACATTTCGGGGGCGGTGCCGTGCAGGCCCGCCACCGTATCCGCGCCGTATTCGGAGAGGACCAGCGGCTTATCGATGCCTGCCCAGAAGTCCAGTTCCTGCTGGAACGCATACGCAGCGTTTTCCAGGTCGCCGCTCAGGTTATACCAGCCGTAGTAGCGGTTGATGCAGACTACGTCCATCGTGCGGGTGGTGATATCCCTTGTATAGTCGTTCTGGCAGCAGACCATCGTGACCGGACGGTCCTGCGGGTCTTGGGCGTGGGCCTGCTCATACAGCGGGCGCCAGTAATCGTAGGCGCTTTGGGGGAAGTGTTCGGTGTCCGGCTCGTTGCCAAGGCTCCACAGCACCACGCAGGGGTGGTTTTTGTCGCGGCCGATCATGGCGCGCAGCACGGCGCTGTGGTAGGCTTTGAGTGGGAAGGTCTTGTACGGGTCGCAGGCCGCCCCCGCGCCAATACCTAAATAATAACGTCCCCCCGCCGCGCCGACCATGCCATTTTTCCTGTACAATCTGCACTTTTTCAAGTTGTGTTTGACAGATTTTCCCTGCCCAAAGAGCCGGAATTTTTGCATGCTGTTCTTGAAAAAATTCATGGAAAGCAAAGCTTCGATCTGTGATAATATTATTTAAGTATATCCATCAACCGCAAAAGGCCGCCCTCCCCTGCTTGTGGGGAGGGCGGCCTTGCCGTTTTGGGTTATAAGGTCTCGCCGTTGGTGGCAATGACCTGCTTGTACCAGTTGAAGGACTTTTTCTTATAGCGGTTGCCGGTGCCGGTGCCGTCATCGTTGCGGTCGACATAGATAAAGCCGTACCGCTTGCGCAGTTCACCGGTGGTAAAGGACACCACGTCGATGCAGCCCCAGGGGGTGTAGCCCATCACGTCGACACCGTCCAGTTCGATGGCTTTCTTCATCTCGGTGATGTGGGCTTTCAGGTAGTCGATGCGGTAGCTGTCGTCCACAGTGTGGTCGGGCTTCAGCTCGTCGATGGCGCCGAAGCCGTTCTCGACGATGAAGATGGGCAGCTCGTACCGCTCGTAGAGGGCGTTCAGGCTGTAGCGCAGACCCACCGGGTCGATCTGCCAGCCCCACTCCGACGCTTTGACGTAGGGGTTGGGCACGGTGTGGGCGTTGCCGCCGCTGAGACCCGCGTTTTCCACCTCCACGTCCGACCGCACGCAGTTGGACATGTAGTAGCTGATGCCGATGTAATCCACCGTGCCGTCTGCCAGAATCTCTTCATCGCCGGGCAGCATCTCGGGGGCGGTGCCCTCCCGCGCCCACTGCTTGCGGGCGTAGGCGGGATAGTGGCCGCGGCAGTGGACATCGCTGAAATAATAGCGCTCGTGCATGGATTCCTGGGCCATGATCATATCGTCCGGGTTGCAGGAGTAGGGGTAGAACGGCACGAATGCGCACATACAGCCGATTTTAAAGCCGGGATCGATGGCATGGCCTTTGGCCACCACCAGAGCCGAGGCCAGCAGCTCGTGGTGCACGGCCTGATTCAGCGCCTTTTTGGGGTTAGCAAAGGTGGAGTAGCGCACGCCGGAGTTGGTCCAGCCGAAGATGTCGTTGGAGGTGTTGGACTGGTTGTTGATCTCGTTGAAGGTCATCCAGTACTTGACCTTGCCCTTGTAGCGCTCCATCACGGTGGTGGCGTAATGGACGAAGAAGTCCACCAGCTTGCGGTTGACCCAGCCGCCGTACTCTTTCGCCAGGGCGTAGGGCATCTCGAAGTGGGAGAGGGTGATGACCGGCTCGATGCCGTATTTGAGCAGTTCGTGAAACAGGTCATCGTAGAACTGCAGGCCCGCTTCGTTAGGCTGCTGCTCGTCCCCGCGGGGAAAGATGCGGCTCCAGGAAATGGAGGTGCGGAAGCACTTGAAGCCCAACTCGGCAAACAGTTTCACGTCCTGCTTGTAGGTATGGTAAAAGTCGATGCCGGTATGGTTGGGGTAGTATTCGCCGGGCAGGACGCCATCGGTGATGCGGCGGGGCGTGCTGACGCTGCCGCCGGTCATCACGTCGCTGACGCTGGGGCCGCGGCCGTCGGCGTCCCAGGCACCTTCCAGCTGGTGGGCAGCGACCGCACCGCCCCAAAGAAAGTTTTCAGGAAGCATGGTTGAAACCTCTGTTATTTTTCTTTTTCATCGCAGCCGATGATCTGCACCAGCACGATGGTGATGATAATGGTGGCCAGCACGCCGATCATCATGCCGGTAAAGGAGCCTGGGTTGGCGTCGCTCATGGCGTTGACGGTGGTCAGCAGGCCGGGCAGACCGGCATAGACGTAGTATTTGGTGTTGAAGAAGCTGATGACGAGCGCACCGATGGCACTGCCGATGCAGCCGGCCACGAAGGGCTTTTTCAGGCGCAGGGTGACACCGTAGATAGCAGGCTCGGTGATGCCGAAGATACCGGTCAGGCCAGCGGAGAGGGCAACGCTCTTCATGTCCTTCTTCTTGGTCTTAAGCACAACGCCGAAGCAGGCAGCGGCCTGGGCGATAACGGCGCAGGTCTGGAAAGCCTGGAAAGAATCGCAGCCGTACTTGGCAAAGTTGGCGACGTTCATCGGGGTAACGCCCCAATGTACGCCAAAGATGACGAAGACCTGCCAGATACCGCCGACCAGCAGAGCTGCCACGGCGGGCACATTGTTGGCCAGGAAGTTGTAGGCGTTGGCGATGCCCATAGCCACGGCGTCGGACACAGGACCGATGACCAGGATGGTGAGGGGCACCATGACGATGGCGCTAATAAAGGGCACGACCAAGGCCTTGGCGATGTCGGGGACGTACTTATTCAGGAAGCGCTCCAGGTAGGACAGCACCAATACTAAAAACAGCGGCGGCAGCACGCTGGAGGTGTAGGTGGTCTGTGCCATGGGCAGGCCCAGGAACTTGATGGTCTCGCCGTCGGCAATGCGGGCGGCGATGCTGCCCCAATCGGGGTTAGTCAGCGCCATGCAGCACCACATGGCAATAAAGGTGTTGCACTTGAAATGCTTGGAGGCCGTGACCGCGATCATGATGGGCATGAAGGTGAACGGCGTCCAGCTGATAAAGCTAAGTACGGCGTAGGTGCCGGTCTCGGCAAAGGCGGGGGCAAAGTGGGTGATGATGATGAGCATGCCCTGCACCAGGCCGGCCGCAGCCAGGATGTAGATGAACGGGGCAAACACAGCCGACATGGCCGCAATGATGCGGTTGAACAGCCCCTGCTTGACCTCGGCCGCTTCGGCACCGGCGGTGTCGCCCATCAGCTTGGCCATCTCCTCGTAGACATCCTTGGCGTGGGTGCCGATGACGATCTGGTACTGGCCGCCGTTCTCCATGACCTTGATGACGGCGGGCATCTCGGAGATCTTCTGGGTGACCTCGGCAGAGGGGGATTCTTTCAGCACAAGGCGCAGGCGGGTGGCGCAGTTGGCTGCGCTGATGATGTTATCGGGGCCGACGGCTTCGCGGATATCGGCCGCAAGCTTGGCATAATCGCGGATCTTGGTAGCCATAGTGATTTCTCCTTCACGGTTCGTTTTTAACGGAGTGGTAGTGGTTTGTACCCCGTTCCCTGCGCGCTTTGGGAACTGGCTTTATTATATCCGAAAAAGTACGGCTTGTCAGCAGTTTTGAGGCGCAAAAAAACAGCGCGCACCCCAAAGTAACCTGTTTTTGGGAAGTAACACGCTGTTTTTTGTACGTTTTGTTGTGCGCCGGGCAAGGCGTCACTCGTTCAGGCGGTTATGCACCCGGCGGGCCAGGGATTCCAGCAGGTAAACGGCGGGGATCTGCGACGTCAAATCGTAGTTTTCCACGCCGCTGCGGCGAGTGGCCGTGTAGTAGGGCAGGGTCAGGTCGCACACCTGGGCCAGGGTGCAACTCTCGTTGCCGGTGACAGCCAGCAGGGTGCATCCCCGCTCCCGCAGATCGTGGGCGAGTTTGAGCACCTCGGGCGTTTCGCCGGAAACTGAAAAGACAAGGGCGGCGGCGCTGGTGCAATCCGTTAACGTGATGGGGTAAAACGGGTCGGACACGCTGAGGGCAAACTTGCCCAGGTTGGAGAAGTACCGCGCACCATAGCTGGCAATGCTGCCGGAGTTGCCGATGCCCACCACAAAAATGCGCTCCATGCGGGCGATGATAGCGGCGGCCTGCTCCAGCTTTTCCCGGTAGGCGGGCGTGCCCACACGCCAGAAAAAGGTCTGCAGCTCGTTTAAAGCATCGGGGATGTCTTTGTCCTGGATGTCGATGCCGTTTTCCTCTTTCAGCTTCCACTTGAACTGGGAGAACCCCTCGCAGCCCATCTTTTTGCAGAAGTGCAGCACCGTGGTGGTGGAGACGTGGGCTTCGGTGGCAAGCTCGCGGATGCGCATATAGGGCACGGCGGAGCGATGCTCGGTGACATACTGGTAGACGAGCATCTCCAGCTCGTTCAGGCTTTTCAGCTCCTGTGCAGTAAACATGGCGGCGTGCCCCTTTCGCGGTGGTTTATTAAAAAGGTAACATTCCGGGCGGAAGTTGTCAACTGTTTGTTTTTTCCTGCAAGGAAACGGGTTTTCCCCTGCTTTCTGATGCATGGAGTTCTTCTTACTGCATGCCATGTAAAAATTTTGTTGGCGGCATGCGGTTGTGCAGCAACACACAGCGCCCCTGCACGGTCGGCACAGGGGCGCTGGTTTTATGCAGCTGTTATTCGGTTACAGTGGCATGGTCCGCGGTGGTTTCTGCAGTAGGTGCAGAGGCCTGCGGGGTTTGCAAATTTTCTAACCCGGTCACGTTGATGTTGCGGTCGGTCTTGGCCTGGATGCTGTTGGCGCGGACGATCTCTTTCATGTCAATGCCGGTGGCTTCCTTCATGGCTTCCATGGTCTGGGCCATCAGCACGGGCACGTTGCCGGACACGCCCGACACACCGGAGGCATCGCCGCCGATGATGGACACCTTGTCGATGCTGGCAAGGGGCTGGGCCACGCTCTTGGCGATTTCGGGCAGCACCTTTATCATCATCTCGGCCACGGCGGCATCGTTGTACTGCTTGTAGGCTTCGGCTTTCTGCTTCATCGCTTCGGCTTCGGCCAGGCCTTTCTGGCGGATGGCCTCGGCTTCGGCTTTACCGACCAGTTCAATGCCTTCGGCCTCCTGCTGCTTGGCAAACTTGGCGGCCTCGGCAGCGCGCTCGGCCTCGTACTTCTGGGCTTCGGCTTCTTTCTGGCGGCGGTACAGCTCGGCGTCGGCCTGCTTGCGGACCTCGGCATCCAGCTTGCGCTGCTGGACCTCGGCCTCCTGGGCGGCCAGGTCGACCATCTTCTTCTGGCGGGCGATCTCGGCGTCGGCTTCGGATTCCTTGACCTCCTTGGCACGCAGGTTGGTCTGGATCATACCGGCGGCCTGGGCGTCAGCGGCGGCCTTGTCGGCCTCGGCTTTCAGCTTGGACTTGGCCAGTTCCAGCTCGTTGTTGCGCTGGGCGATGGCCGTCTGGGCTTCGATCTCCTTCTCGTTGGCGGCCATGGCGGCGGCAGCCTTCGCGCAGGAGACATCGCGCTCGGCTTCGGCCTTGGCAATGGAGGCACGCTTTTTCACAAGCTCCTCCTGCTCAACACCGATGGCTTCGATGACACCGTGGTTGTGGCCCATGGCGTCCACGGCGTCCTTGACATCCTGCACGTTGAAGGTGACGACCTCCAGGCCCATCTTGGCCAGGTCCGGGCGGGCGTTTTCCACCACGCTCACGGCCATCTGCTTGCGGTTGGTCAAAATCTGGTCGACCGTCATCTCGCTGACGATCTCACGCAGGTTGCCTTGCAGCACATCGTTGATCTTCTCGTTGATGTGGGCTTCGTCCATGCCCAAAAAGTTGGAGATGGCGGCCTGCTGGCGGCTGTTGATGTACTTTTTGATGTCATCGTACCCGGCGTTACGGACTTCCTCGTCCGAGACAGTGGAGTTCTCGCTGTAGACCTGCACGGTGACGACGCTGTCCAGCCAGAGGGAGACGCCCTCCTTGGTTTTTACGCCAGTTTCCGGCGTTTTTACGTCAATTTTCAGCAGGCGCATGTTCAGCCGGTCGGCACGCTGTACAACGGGCAGTACAAACACGCCGCGGCCGCACACCACCTTGGGGCGGGACAGGCCAAAGCCCGTTACCACGATAGCCTGGGTGGGCGGGGCCTTTTTGTAGCAGAGAAACGAGAACACGACCAGTGCCACCACAATGGCGGCGATAAGAATAGCGATCATCATTGATACATTCCTCCTTCGCTGATGATGGCTTTATTATACCGGCCGCGGGGGGGGGAATACAGGATGATTTTAGCAGAATAAGGCGGTCTATTTCTCTTTTGGGGGAGAAATAAGGGATGTGGAACGTGGTGGTCAAGTTTCCTATATTATAACAACTTGAATACTCGAATAGTGGTTTTCACCTGGCCGGAAGAAAGAAAACAACATATATACGCTATTTATTATACTATATTTCTTAATATACATTTTGTTATTTTTTATAACTAAATGTATATTAACGCTTATATTTACGTATATACGTTATTTTTTTGCGCTAGTCAGAAAGTGCAAACCAGTATTCAAGTAATCAAGTATATATAAGGAACCTGACGAATAGCTGCCAACAAAAAAAGGCTCCCTCTGTGAGGCAGACTTTCCCGCATCGGCGAAGCCCCTTCCCAAAGGGGACCTTTTGCCTTATTTATGCAGCTGCTGTATCCCCTGCTCCAACTGCTCCAGCGCCTGGGACAGGGTGGCGCGAGGGCAGGCGATGTTGAAGCGCTGGAAGCCCTCTCCGACGGGGCCGAAGATGGCGCCGCTGTCCAGCCAGAGGTTGGCCTTGTGCAGGATCAGGTCTTCCAGTTCTTTATTCGACAGCCCCAGGCGGCGGAAATCTACCCACACTAAATACGTGGCTTCCGGCTCGATCATCCGCAATTGGGGCAGGCGAGCAGCAATAAACTCACGCATATACGCGATATTATCCACAATGTACGCCTTCACCGCATTGTACCAGGTCTCGCCGTCGCGGTAGGCAGCTTCGGCGGCGACAAGGCCGGCAGCGTTGAGCTGGCTGTAGCCGCTGGCGTTGTAGGCGTGGCGGAACTTCGCCCGCAGGGCTTCGTCCGCGATAAAGATATTGGACACCTGCAATCCCGCAATATTAAAGGTCTTGCTGGGGGCGGTGGCCGTGATGGTAAACGCTGCAAAGGCCGGGTCGACCTCCGTAAACACCTGATGCTTGCCCTGCCAGACGAAATCTGCGTGGATCTCATCGCTGAAGACGGTCACGCCGTGGCGCTGGCAGATGCGGCCCACCTGCAGCAGTTCTTCCCTGCTCCACACGCGGCCCACCGGGTTGTGGGGGCTGCACAGCAAAAACAGCTTGACATGGTTTTCAACAATTTTACGCTCAAAATCCGCAAAGTCGATTCCATAATGTCCGGCGGCTTCGTCCAGCACCAGATCACTGGAGACCAGCCTGCGTCCGTTATCCACGATGACCTCGCTGAACGGATAGTACACCGGCTGCTGGATGAGCACCGCGTCCCCGGGCTGGGTGCAGGCCTTGACCGCCACCGCAATGGCAAACACGACGCCGGGCGTCTTTTGCAGCCAGTCTGGCTGTACCTGCCAGCCGTGGTGGGCAGCAAGCCACTGCTGCACGGCCTCAAAGTAGGCGGTGCCCGACTCGGTATAGCCGTAAATTGCATGTCGGGCCTGGCGGACGAGGGAATCCTCGATGTAGGAGGACACCTTAAAATCCATATCCGCCACCCACAGGGGCAGCACCCCCGCCGGGCGGCCGCGCTGAACGGCAAAATCATATTTCAGGCACTTGGTGCCCCGCCGGTCAATGACGGCATCAAAATCCAGATTGCGTTCGCTCATGGCGGGTCTCTCCCTTACAAAGTTTTACAGGGCGGCAAAGGCCTGTGTCAGGTCGGCGGTCAGGTCGTTCACGTTCTCGATGCCCACAGACAGCCGCAAAATGCGGTCGGTCAGGCCGTTGGCGGCCAGCACCTCAGGCGGGACATCGGCGTGGGTCTGGGTGACGGGGTAAGTCAGCAGGCTTTCGGTGCCGCCCAAACTCTCGGCAAAGCGGATGAGCTTAACGTTTTTCAGCAGCACCGGCACGTAGGTCTTGTCGGTTACCTCAAAGGTCAGCATCGCACCAAAGCCACGAGCCTGGCATTTCATCAGCTCGTGGCCGGGGTGCTCCGGCAGGCCGGGGTAAATGACCCGGCTGACCTGGGGCTGCTTTTGCAGCCAGTGGGCCAGGGCCAGGGCGTTTTCCTCGGCACGGTCCATGCGGACGGCAAGCGTCTGAATGCCCCGCAGCACCAGCCAGGAATCAAAGGGCGCCAGGTTTGCACCAATGGTCTTGCTGACTTCCCGCAGGCGGGCGGCCAGCACCGGGTCTTTTACCACGGCAAAGCCTGCCAGCGTATCGTTGTGGCCGGAAAGGTACTTGGTGCCGCTGTGCACCACGATGTCCGCCCCCAGCGTGAGCGGGTTTTGCAGATAGGGAGAAAGAAACGTGTTATCGACAATAAGCACCGCACCGTGGGCATGGGCCAGCTCGGCTGCCGCGCGGATGTCGGTGACGTTCATCATCGGGTTGGTAGGCGTTTCAATGTAGAGGGCCTTGGTCGCGGGGGTGATAGCCTGCGCGGCCTCCTCCATCCCCTTGCTGAAATTGACCGAGGTAAAGGTAATGCCCCGCGGCTCGCAAACGGTGCGGAACAGGCGCGGTGTACCACCGTACAAATCAGATTCGGTCACCACATGGTCGCCGGGGGCAAACAGCTCCATCACGGCCAAAATTGCCGCCATGCCGGTGGCAAAGGCCACGGCGTCTGTGCCACTTTCCAGCGCAGCAACGGTCTTTTCCAGCTGCTGGCGGGTGGGGTTCTGCACACGGCTGTAATCGTAGCCCGTGCTTTGGCCCAGCGCCGGGTGGGCGAAGGTGGCGGTCTGGTAGATGGGGAAGCTGACCGCCCCGTAGCGGGCGGCGCGGTCGTCATCCTCCAGGTGGATACATCGGCTCTCGATTGAAAGGCTCATGGTCACACTTCCTTTATATGATGTGTCAGTCGGCGGGGGTGTAGTTGACCTCGACGACGATGTCCTCAAAAGTCACGGCGCGTACTTCGCCGATACCGGTGGGGTTGGAAGGCTCGTACTGGATCTTGTAGCCGTCCTTCTTGAAGCGGGCCACGATGTCATCCAACTGCTGGCGGGTGTCAGCCTTGAAGCAGACGTGGGCCAGGCCGCTGCGGTTGAGTTCCTTTGGCTCGTCCACGATCTCGGGCTTGGTCATCAGTTCCAGCCAGGCACCGTGGTCCAGCTCCAGAATATCCGAATAGTAGTTGTTTTCCGGCTCGTTGTAGGATTTCAGCAGCTTTGCGCCGAAGTAGCTCTCAAAAAACCGGCGGGCGCCTTTCAGGTCTTTGACAAAGATACCAACATTGCCGATATACATGGTCAGATCCTCCTATTTACACGTTGTGATACATGGGGGTGGACAGGTACTTCATGCCGTTATCCGGGATGATGACGGCGATATTTTTACCGGTGTATTCCGGGCGGCGGCCCACCTGCACAGCCGCGCGCAGGGCTGCGGCGGCCGAGGTGCCGAGGAACAGCCCCTCGGCCCGCAGGACTTCGTGGGCAGTTTCATAGGCTTCCTCGGTGCGGATGTCGATGTACTCATCGCTCCAATCCGGGTTGAGGTAGTCGGATAGTTCACTTTTCGGCACGCCGTAAGCGGGCAGAACGCCGTCAATGATCTGGGCGTGGGGGTGTGCGGGGGTAATGCGGGAATCCGGGTGGGGCTGCACCAGCACCACATGCAGTTGGGGGTTCTGGCTGCGCAGATACCGCGCTGTGCCGCTGCCCGTGCCGCCGGTGCCCGCCATGCAGACCAGTACATCCACCTTGCCGCCCGCATCCTGCCAGATCTCCGGGCCGGTGGTGCGGTAGTGGGCTTCGGGGTTGGCGGGGTTGGTCACCTGGTTGTTAAAGTATGCCCCCGTGCGCTGGCAGTAGGCGGCGATCTCAACTAACGCGGCTTCCCGCTCCGGCTCCTGCCAGGGGTGGGTTCGCTCAGATTCGGGGCGTTCGCCGGTGGCGTCCTTGTAGTCGAGAAGCCGGGTGCCGTAGGCCTGCAAAATCAGGCGGCGTTCGAGGGACGCTCCCCTCTCGAGGAAAATCTCCATTTTATACCCGCGGGCGGCGGCGAAGGCGGCCAGGCCGATGCCAGTGTTGCCGCTGGTCTGCTCTACGATCGTCCCGCCGGGGGCCAGATGGCCGGAGGCTTCGGCGGCCTGTATCATCGAGAGGGCCGCCCGGTCCTTGACGCTGCCGGTGGGGTTGAAGAACTCCAGCTTGGCCAGCAGATGCGCACTGCACTGCTGCTGCCGCTCAAAGCGGTCCAGCTCCATCAGCGGTGTGTGGCCTACCAATTCCTCGATGGAATGTACAATACCCGCCATAGCCTGCTTCCTCCCTTACACTTAAATACTGTAATCGTAGTCATCGGTGACGGTCCGCAAAAAGCGCTTGCTTGCCTCCTGCCGGGGGTGCAGGAAAAATTCTTTTGCGGGGGCTTCCTCAGCGACGACGCCGTTTTCCATAAAGATGATGCGGTCGGACACGTTGCGGGCAAAGCCCATCTCGTGGGTGACGACCACCAGCGTCAGGCCGTCGGCGGCCAGCTGGGTGATGGTGTTCAGCACCTCGCGGGTCAGTTCCGGGTCAAGGGCGGAGGTAGGCTCGTCAAACAGCAGCACTTCGGGCTTGAAGGCGATGGCGCGGGCAATGGCCACGCGCTGCTGCTGCCCGCCGGAGAGCTGGTCGGGGTAAAAGTCCTTGCGATGGAGCATACCCACCTTTTCCAGCACCTCGTCGGCGGTCTTATCGGCGGTGGCGCGGTCCACGCCACGGGCGGTGATAAGGCCCTCCAGCACATTCTGCTTGACGGTCATGTTGCGGAAGAGGTTGAAGTTCTGGAACACATAGCCCATCTTCATCCGCAGGGCACGAATTTCGCTGTGCTTTAATTGGGTGATGTCCTTTTCAAAGTCATCGAACCGGATGGTGCCGCTGTCGGCCTTCTGCAAAAAGCTGATGCAGCGCAGCAGCGTTGTTTTACCGGAACCACTGCTGCCCAGGATCGAGATGACCTCGCCCTTGTTGACATTGAGGTCCACGCCTTTCAGCACCTGGGTGGTGCCGTAGCTGCAATGCAGGTCTTTTACTTCCAGCATGGTGATGTGCTCCTTTGCTTTGGGTCACGCCAGATGATCCGGCGTGACGTCCAGAATATCGTTGAAGTAGTTGTTGGCGATCATCATCACGCCCATGGCGGTGACGACCACGATCTGCTCCTCGTTGAAGTAAGTCTTGAGCCTGGTAAAAAGCTCCTCGGGCACGTGCTTGGGGTCGTTGGCAATGGCGCGGCCGTAGTCGATGAGGACCTGCTCCTCGGGGGTGAACTCGAAGGTATCAAAGTCAATGCCGTTCTTTTTCAGCAGGTTGCGGAAGTAGATGCTGCACACCAGGCACCCGTTGGCCTGGGAGATGGCGTACTCGTAAAAATCAGCGGCACGCTTGCCGATGAGGCGGGCCAGCTCGTCATCCAGTGCGTAGGAGCCAGCTTCCACCGCATTGAAGGCGGCAGCATTGTGCAGCAGGGTGCGCTTTTCAGCGGTGATGGTGTGTCCCTCGGCCACATGGTCGGCCACGATCTTTTTAATGTTTTCGGGGGCGGTATCGATGTTGATCTCACTGATGATGGACATAGCAGACAGACTCCTTTTCAAGTTGTTTTTGGGCGGGTTTCTGTTTGGGCTGTTTCCAGGCAAGGCGCTTTTCCAACACGCTTTGCAGCAGGGTCAGCACCGTGTTGAGCATTAAGTAGACAAAGGCGGCTTCGCAATACAGCGCAAAGGGTTCAAAGGTGCGGGAGGCAATCTGCTGGGCGGCTTTGAACATTTCCACCACCGTGATGCTGGCGGCCAGCGAGCTGTCCTTCGTCAGGCCGATGAGGGTGCTGAACAGCGTGGGGAAGGCCACCCGTGCAGCCTGGGGCAAAATAACCCGCAGCATGATCTGGCCGGAACTCAGGCCGATCATGTACCCGGCCTCCCACTGGCCTTCCGGCACCGACTGGATGGCGGCGCGGATGGTCTCGGACATATAGGCCGCGTAGTTCAGCGAGAAGGCGATGACCGCCGACGGGAACGCATCCAGCGTGATGCCTAAGGACGGCAGGCCGAAGAAGATGATGTACATCTGGACGATCAGCGGCGTACCGCGGAACACCCAGACATACACGCGGGCCAGCTGCTTAAGCACCGGGATCTTTTGAATTTGAATCAGCGCCAGCAGGAAACCCAGCACCAGGCTCAGGATGTAGATGCACACGGTAAGGGGGATGGTGACCTGCACACAGTACAGGACCAGCCGGGGAAACGAGGATACCAGAATATCCAGCAGTCTTTGCGTCATTGCGAATCACCTGCAATCAATTGCTGTAAGCGGAGTTGGTATAATCACCGCCCAGATATTTTTCAGAGATCTCTTTCAGGGTGCCTTCCTCACGGAGTTCGGCCAGAGCAGCGTTGATAGCGTCCAGGAACTCCGGCTCACCCTTGCGGACGGGGATGGCGATGACGTCCTCGGAGTTGGGGATGACGAAGGCGGCCTTCAGCTTATCGGCGGCGTCTGGGTGCTCGTCCAGGTAGGCGTTCAGCACCGGGACGCTGATACCCAGGAAGTCGGCGCGGCCGGAGAGGACCAGGTCGATGGCCTCGGCGCTGGTATCGATGCCCACGACCTCGGCGCCGTTCTCCTCGTACCAGGGGATGAAGGCGTTGGTGGTGTTGGTGGCGATCTTTTTGCCGTTCAGGTCCTCGGGGCCGTTGATGCTGTCATCGTCGGCACGCACGACCACGCGGCGGGCTTCGTAGTAGTAGGGGTCGGAGAAGTCGTATTTTTCGGCGCGCTCGTCGGTGATGCTGACGCTGTTGATGACCGTATCAAAGCGGCCGGTGTCAATACCGATGAGCAGCGAGTCCCAGGCGGCCTCCTGGAACTCGACCTCGACGCCCAGCTTTTCGGCCAGGGCCTTGCCCAGTTCCACGTCCAGGCCGGTCAGCTCGCCGTTATCATCGTGGTAGGTGAACGGCGGGTAGGTACCTTCGACACCGATGACCAGCTTGCCGGCGGCCTTGACTTTTTCCAGCTCGTTTTCACCGGAGGTTTCAGCCGTGGAGGCGGCGGTGTCGGTAGAAGTTACTGCAGAAGAAGCGCTGCTGCCGCAGCCGGCCAGGGCGGCGGTCAAGGTAAGTGCGGCCAGCGCAGCGGCAGACTTTTTCAAGATTTTTTTCATGGTAGTTTCCCCTCTGTCATTTTTCTATGGCAACACCGCACAATTCCCGCCTAACGGCTTAAGCACCGCTCCGGCGGTTCAACGTACCCGAACAGGTAAAACAAAAGCCCGGGGGCTTTTACAGGCTCCCAGGCACACAGCAAACGATGTTGTACAGTTACACTTTAAACATCGACAAAGCACAAGCAAGACGAATGTGCCCGGCCATACGGATATGCCTGGGAGCAAAACATTCGACAACACATGCGGACGGCAGCGATGGCATGGATGGTATACATGGCACATTTCTCCTTTCGTCTTTGTTCATGCTTCCTGTTCGGATTCATTGGCTGTATCATACACCCATTTACCTACTATGTCAATATGTTAGTAGGTAAATAATGCAAAAATATTTGCAGAAATTTACAAAAATACGGCAGCACGTTTGTTTATTGTGCTGCCGTTGGATGGTTTTATTCGTGCAAAATGGTCTTCAGGTCGGTTTTGGGGTCGCTGGTGGGGGTCAGGTGGTAGTTTTCCACCAGAAATTGTAATACATTTGGTGAGACAAACGCCGGGATGGTGGGGCCTAAATAGATGTGCTGCAGACCCAGATAGAGCAGCGTCAACAAAATGCAGACGGCTTTCTGCTCGTACCAGGAGAGCACCAGCGTCAACGGCAGGTCGTTGACCCCGCAGCCGAAGGCCTCGGCCAGGGCCATGGCAATGCGGATCGCGCTGTAGGCATCGTTGCACTGGCCGCAATCCAAGATGCGCGGGATGCCCCCGATGCTGCCCAGGTCCATATCGTTCAGCCGGTATTTACCGCAGGCCAAGGTCAAAATCAGCGTATCTGCGGGGGTCATGCGGGCAAAGTCAGTGTAATAACTGCGGCTGGGAGCCGCGCCGTCGCACCCGCCGATGAGGAAGATGTGGCGAATTTTGCCGCTTTTCACCAGCTGCACGATCTCCCCCGCATGGGCCAGCACGGCGTTGCGGGCAAAGCCGGTGGTGACGGTGTGGCCGCCGTTCATACCGGTCATGGGATGGTCATCCGGGTAGCCGCCGCACTCCAGCGCCTTTTCAATGACCGGCGTAAAATCCTTGTCCGCGCCGATGTGGGGGATCTCCGGGTAGGAGACCACCGAGGTGGTGAACACCCGGTCGCAGTAGCTTTGCCGCACCGGCATCAGGCAGTTGGTGGTAAACAGAATGGGCGCCGGGATATTGTGGAACTCGGTCTGCTGGTTCTGCCATCCGGTGCCAAAGTTGCCCTTTAAGTGGGGGTACTTTTTCAGCTCCGGGTAACCGTGGGCAGGCAGCATCTCGCTGTGGGTGTAGATGTTGATGCCCTTGCCCTCGGTCTGCTCCAGCAGCAGCTTTAAATCGTGCAGGTCGTGTCCGCTTACCACGATGAACGGTCCTTTTTCAATCGTCAGCGGCACGGTGACGGGCACCGGGTCGCCGTAGGCTTCGGTGTTGGCGGCGTCCAACAGGGCCATGCAGGCCAGGTTGACCTCGCCGGTTTTCAGCACCAGTTTTAGCAGGTCATCAGGTGATTTTTCCTCGCCCAGGGCGGCCAGTGCCTCGTAGAAATAGCGGTTCACGGCGGGGTCGGTCTTGCCCAGGGCACGGGCGTGGTAGGCATAGGCTGCCATGCCCTTGAGGCCGAACAAGATCAGCGATTTCAGCGACCGTACATCCTCCCCTGCCCGCCAAAGCTCGGCCATATCATAATCCGCAAAGTGGGTGGTGCTGACAGCGGCTTTCTCTTTCTCTATGTCGTTTTTGATTTGCAGGATCGTCTCGTTATTGAAGTTCACGTTGGTGATGGTGGTAAACAGCCCTTTCAGCATCAGCTCGTCGGTGCGGTCGGTGGCTGTCCCCGCCTGCACCGCCTGCGCAAGGCCGATCAGCGCGCCGATGACTTCATCCTGATAGTTGGCGGTATCAGCCTTTTTGCCGCACACCCCGGCTTTACCATCGCACCCGGTATTGTGCGCCGTCTGCTGGCACTGGAAACAAAACATCTCTTGCATGTGGTTGCCCCCTTACAAAATATCTCTTATAAAGGGTTGCCTGCTATGCGCATTTTATGCGCATCTACAAACAAAAGAGCCTCCCCCTGGGAGACAGACTCCCCCGATACGGGGGGAGGTGGCGCAAAGCGCCAGAGGGGGAGCAGTGGCTGCACGTTAGCGCAGACGGAGGGAGAGGCCTCTCAGGCTTCACATCCTTACTGAACCGTTTGTTCTGGTTTTTTCCGTTTCAAATACACCATAAAGCCCAGGCAGAGGAGCAGCTGGACGATGGAGGACAGCGGCGTCGCAAGACCAATATGGAACAGCGTGGCGTTGGCGGTGCGGCTGATGAGGTAGGACACCGGCACACGCACGCCGAAGGCACCTGCGATGCCCTGCAGCATGACAAACCGCGTCTGGCCGATGCCGTTGTAGTAGCCTGTGTAGCAGAAGAAGATGGAGGTAAACAGGCAGTCAATGGCGTAGGCACGCAGGTAATCCGCCGCAGCGGCGATGACTTCCGCGTCCGAGGAGAAGATGCCCGCCAGCAGGTCGCCGTAGAAGTAGGCGAGGAAGAACATCCCTACGCCGATGACGAAGGACACCGCCGCGCCGTAGTGCAGCGCCTTGCGGGCGCGGTCCATGCGGCCGGCACCGTAGTTCTGGGCCACAAAGGCCGAGATAGACTGCATGAAGGCCGAGGAGATCAGCATGATAAAGGCGCAGACCTTCTCGGCCACGCCCACGCCTGCCGACGGCGTAACGCCCATGGCGTTGACGATGGCCAATATAATAAGGAACGACACGCTGACCAGCAGGTCCTGCAGGGCAATGGGCGCACCCAGCCCGGCCATGCGGCGCAGAGTCTTGCCGTGAATGCGGATGTCGGTGCGGTGCATCTCAAAGGGCAGCTCCTTTTTGCGGATGACCGCCAGCGACACCACCACGCTGACCACCTGGGCCGCCACAGTGGCGATGGCCGCACCCGCCGTGCCCAGGCCCAGCCCGGCGCAAAGCAGCAGGTCGCCCGCAATGTTGCATACGCAGGCAATGGCCACCGTCAGCAGCGGCGTGCGGGAATCCCCCAACCCGCGGAAGATGCAGCCGATAAGGTTATACGCCACGATGACCGGCATGCCCGCACCGCAGATGCGCACATAGCTGACGGTCTTGGCAAAGGCTTCCGCCGGGGCGTTCATGATGCTGCTGATCTGCGGGGCAAGCAGCACCAGCACCGCCGTCATGGCCACGGCCAGGACCGCGAACATGACAATGGCCGTGCCCACGGTGCGGCCGCAGTTTTTGCGTTCGCCGCAGCCGATCTGCTGGCCCAGCAAGATCGTGGTGCCCATGGCAAAGCTGCTGACGAGGTTGGTCAGCGTCATCATGATCTGCGAGACGGTGGACACTGCCGACACGTCCGCCGGGGAGGCAAACTTGCCCACGATGAGCAGGTCCACCGCGCCGTACATAGCCTGCAAAAACAGGGCGAACAGCACCGGCAGCGCAAAAAACGATCAGCGGCTGCAAAATTTTACCCTGGACAAAAGTATTCTCCTGTTGTTTCTCCATATTGCACCTCGTTTGTGTTGTGCCACAACAAAAAGCCGGATAAGAAGCAGGTATTTCAACCCGCCATCTTATCCAGCTATTGTTTCTTATGAACAAATTGTTCTCCGATGAATTATAGTCAGTATACACTTTTCGCGTCTGTGTGTCAATAGCGGGGCTTGCGTTTCGGTTCTCTTTATTGTATAATGCATCTAATTATAATGTATAAGGTCGTACAAATCGAACAAGGCCGTGACAAGATGCAAAAAAGGAAAGTCAATCTCAATACCCTCTATTTTTCGGACCGGCTGCAGGCAGAGCTGCGCGGCATCGGCCGCCATGCGCTGACGCTGGTGGTGGCCCCCATGGGTTACGGCAAGACCACCGCTGTAAACTGGTACCTGGGCGAGTGCGCCCAGCAGCCGGGCACCCGCGTGGTGCGCATCAGCATGTATTCAGACAGCCTGCCCATCTTTTGGCAGAGCGTGCAGTACGCCTTTGACCGTGCCGGGTACGATGTGCTGCAGGGCTACGACTGCCCCCAGGATGCCGCCACAGCCGCCATGCTGATCGACGATTTGAACGACGCACTGGCCGGACCAGATGCCTGCTATATCTTCCTTGATGACTTCCATCTGCTGCAGGATCACCGCAGCGCTGTTTTTCTAGTAAAGTGGGCGCTGCGCCTGCCGGAGAACGTGCATATCATCGTCGCCACCCGCGACCGCCATCCGTGGGATAACGCGCTGGTGCAGCTGGGCAGCCGGGTGTGCATTTTCGGCCCCAAGCAGCTGCGACTGGACAAAGCCGGGCTGGGCGCTTACATCCGCCGCTGCGGGGGCGAGCTTTCCGACGCGGACGTGGAAAAGCTGCTGTTCGCTACCGAGGGCTGGTTCTCCGCCGTCTACCTGAGCCTGCAAACGCTGGAGGACCGCGGCACCCTGCCGGACAAAAGCTCCGACATCTACGACCTGTTCACCGCCGCCATGATCGATCCGCTGCCGCCGATGCAGCAAGAGTTTTTGACCGTGCTGGGTCTGGCCGATGAGTTTACCATCGAGATGGCCGAGGCCGTCACCGGGCGGGCGGATGCCGCCGCCCTGCTGGCCGAGCTGACCAGCCGCAATGCCTTTGTCAAACGTCTGCCGGACAGCGACCTGTACCGCTGCCATCATGTAATGAAAGACTGTGCCGCCCGGGCGTTCCGCACCCTGCCGCAGGAAAAGCAGGCCTTATACTACGGCCGCTACGGCCAGTGGTTTGAGCGCCGCGGCTGCTACCTGCGCGCCCTGGCCGCCTACCGGGAGGGCAGCAATTTCGATGGCTGTCTGCGGGTGGTGGAGAAAGATGCCGGCATCCAGCTGGCTACCCTGCCCGCCGCTGCCACGCTGGCGGACCTGGCCACCTGGCCGCAGGCGGCACTGAAAGCCCACCCCACGGCCCTGCTGGTGCTGATGCGCTGCATGTTCAACTGGAAACAGATCCCCCGGATGCTGCAATACAAGGCCCTGCTGCTGACCAGTCTGGAGGAACACCCCGAATGGGACGAGGAGCAGCGCGGCAACCTGCTGGGCGAGTGCTACCTGATCGAAAGCTTTTTGGTGTATAACGACATCGCCGCCATGGGCCGGATGCACCGCCGCGCCGCCGACCTGATGCGCCGCCCGGCGATCAGCATCCACAGCACCGGCGGCTGGACCTTCGGTTCCCCCTCGGTGCTGTGGATGTTCCACCGCGGCCCCGGCCTGCTGGACGAGGAACTGGTGGAGATGGACCGCTGCATGCCCTGCTACTGCCGCATCACCAACGACCACGGCCAGGGCGCTGACCTGGTCATGCGGGGCGAAGCCGCCCTGCTGCGGGGTGAATTGGACGATGCCCAGATCGAGCTGGAGCGCACCTACACCGCCATCGAGGGCAACGGGCAGGAGAACATCGCCCTGTGCTGCGACTTTCTGGCCCTGCGGCTCTACCTGCTGAACCAGGGCAGCCCCCGCTGCACCCCGCAGGACCGCCGCGACATTCTGCACGAGCATCACAACCTGGCCTGGCTGCGCCTGTGGGATGCCTGCTGCGCCTACTTCTACGCCCTGCTGGGCAAGGAGGATCACATTCCCGAGACGTTCCGCACCCACCAGCTGGAATCGATGAACTTTTTAGCCCCCGCCCTGCCCATGATGCAGCTGATCGAGAACCAGGTCTACCTAACCCAGCAGGAGTGGGCCAAGGTCATTGGCCGCAGCGAAAAGCTGCTGCATACCTGCGGTTTGTTCCATTATGAATCGGTGTCGCTGTACATCCGCATCCAGACCTCCGCCGCCTACGCTATGCTGAACAAGCGGACCGAGGCCGCCCGCCTGCTGTGCGAGACCCTGTTTGAAGCCAAGAAAGACGGCCTGGCCCTGCCCCTGGCCGAGAACTACCGCTACCTGGCCCCGCTGCTGCAGGCCTGCCCGCAGGATGATTTTACCCGGCGCGTCAACGCACTGGGTGCCCGGCTGGAACGCCGCTGCGGCGAACTACGCCACAGCCAGACCACCCTCGCCGCTCTGAGCGGCCTGACTGACCGCGAGCGGGAGATCTGCGCCCTGATTGCCGCCCGCCTGACCAACCGGGAGATCGGCCAAAAACTGTACCTCTCCGAGGGGAGCGTGAAGCAGTACAGCAACCAGATTTATTCCAAACTACATATTGAGGGCGACACCCGCACCAAACGCAAGCGGTTGATCGATTTGCTGGAAAGTGACAATTTCTAACCTTTGGTTAATAGCGCCCTGCCATATTCCACTGTACAATATAAAGTACAGTGGATTTTTTATACCCTTTTGTCGACAACAGCAAGCTGAAAAAGGAGGAAGACCCATGAAAAAACGCGAGAGAACTGCCGCTGCGCTGCTGGCCGCCCTCTGCCTGACCGCTACCGCCTGCGGCGGCCAACCCGGTCCAGAAGAAGCTGTGGCCACCGCCGCCAAGGACCTTTCTGCCTACGCCGGCTGCTGGAAATACGATGACATGCCCTTTTATATGGTCATCAACGAGGATAACGAGTGGGTCGCTATCAATGTTTACGGCGACCAGGTCGGCCCCGGTGCATACACCCACGAGGGGGACGGCATTACCCTGAGCATGGACGATGGCAGCCTGCTGACCAGCTTTACCCCCACGGATTCCGGCCTGGTGGATGCCGCTGGCAACACGCTGACCGCCTGGGATTACATCATGCTGCTGCCCGATGCGGCGGACGATCTGAACATGACCGCCAATTTCCCGGACAGCTTTGCCAACGTTACCATCCAGTACCCGGTGCAGATGAACACAAGCACCATCCCCGGCATTGCCAACGCGCTGGCCTTTAACGCCGAGATGGAGGCCGGGACCGAGGACTATTACTCCAACATCTTCTTCGGCTTTGAGCCGATCTCCGGCTACGATGACAAACTGACCCAGGGGCTGGCCGCCGCCAAGCCCTATATGGAGCAGATGCTCAACCAGCAGCTGGAATCGATGTACAGCGGCAAGATCTTAAAGACTATCGCGTCGGACTGCATCGATGGCGGCAATTACTACAGCATCACCGGCTATGTCTGGCTGGACCCCTCGGTGTTCGAGGACGCCCCCACCGAGCCGGTGCGCGGCATCATCGAGATGCGGTACTACGGGCCTACCGGCTACGCGCTGGTATCTATGGCAACCTCACTGGAAAGCCGCATCCAGAACTATAACACCATCCGCAGCAACATGCTTGCCACCTGCAGTTATACAACTGATTGGGTCACCGCCCCCAAGCCGGTACCCACCGCTGCGCCCGCCCCGGCTGCCACAACCACCGGGACGGGCAGCACGGGCGGCACAACGGGGTCGGATTCCGGCGATTACGGCACGCCCTATTACTGGAACGACGATGATGGGGATGTCTGGTACTGGAACGGCACCTACAACGAGTTCATCGGCTATGGCGACAGCTACTACATTGACGATGACGGCCAGTATTACGAATCCAACGACGCAGGCTGGGAGGACGACGGTTACGGCGACACCTTTGACTACGAGGAAGAGTATTACGAGGACTACGACCCCTGGTCTGACCCTGGTGACGGCTGGGGCGACTATGACGACTACAGCTACGATGACGAGGGCTGGGGAGATTATTTTGATTAAGCATGATTAAGAGCGTTGGCGTTATAAGGCGACCCAACCACCACATATTGTGCAAACAGCCCATTTTTTAGTCATTATTTTCGTGTAACTATGCGAATAGATTTTACCCACTCCACGTGCTATCATATCTTATTATAGGTTAAATTCGACAAAATGTGCCATGTTGCTTTGTGCAACACGAACGGGCATACCAGGGGCACGCCCCTGTTTATAATAAATTTTCTACCAAGGAAAGAAAGGATTGGATGGAAATTATGCACAGCAAATTTCTGAAATTGCAGACGGCGCTTTTGTCTGTCCTGCTGTTGTTCAGCGTACTGCTGCCCCAGACGGTCTTAGCCGAGGGCGGCACCACCGACGCAGCGGCCGCGCAGGATACTGTTACGCTGGTCGACCCTAATACCTTCAACTCGTGGGAAAAGATTCAGGGTACCCGCAGCATCACGCAGGGCCGTATCTGGGCCGACAAGACGGTCTCGGATAATGAGATCAAGTTTTCTCCCACTTCCCCGCTGGGCGAAGCGGGTAAAACTGTCAGCAAAACCGATGGTTCGGATTTTCTGGTCGCCCTGTCGGCCCTGTCGTCCACGTCCTCGCTGACCAAGCCCGAACCCCAGCCCATTGATATTGTGCTGGTGCTGGATGCTTCCGGCAGTATGGATGATCCTATGGGTGGCACTTGGGAAAACTATGACTACACCAAGAGAATCGATGCACTGAAAACCGCCGCAACGAATTTCCTGGCAGCAGCCAAAGCGCAGAACGATGAGATCGAAGACCCTGCAAAGCAGATTCAGGTTTCCATCGTAAAGTTTGCCGGTAATAAAACCGACAAGGTCGGCAATGATACCTACAGAGACAGCGGGTATAGTTACAACTATTCCCAGATCATGCGGAATCTCACGCTGTGCAACAATACCAACTTAAGCACCTTAAATAGTGTTGTAGACAGCATAAAGCCTGCCGGTGCTACCCGCTCTGATTATGGCATGGAGCTGGCCCAGACAGTCCTCGGCAGTACCAGTGCCCGCAGCAATGCCAAAAAGGTCGTCATCTTCTTTACCGACGGCAAGCCAACTTCTCGCAGTGATTACAACGCAAAAGTTGCTGGCGGTGCCATTAACACAGCCAAAACCCTAAAAGACAGTGGTACCACCATTTACACTGTCGGTATTTTCAGCGGTGCGGATTCTTCCAATCCTCCCGCTATGCCTGGCCAAGACGAAAAGAAACTTGCCAACCGTTTCATGCACGCCGTTTCCAGCAACTATCCCGCTGCGTCTTCGTCTGGGAATGACTGGGACGGTTACACTGTCTCGATGGGCACCCGCGCCGAAAATTCCAACTACTACAAAACCGCCACCAAATCCACGGAACTGAATACCGTATTCCAGGAAATCTTTACAGATGTCACCTCTGATCCCCCGGTTCCCACGTTGGTGGAATCGAGCAAAGACGCTACCGAGAGCGGCTATGTAACGTTTGAGGACCCCCTGGGCGATTACATGACCGTTACGGATTTCAACGCCATTGCTTTCAGCGATAAGATCTACACCGATCCCGCCGTAAAGACCGCCGGCAATGTTACCACCTATACTTTCAACGGCACCAACAAGGGCAACGTTGCCTACCCGCAGAATGTCGACCTGGATAACATCATTATCACGGTCACCCACGACACCAACCTTCAAACCGGCGACAAAGTCAAAGTCGAGATCCCGGCCGCCCTGCTGCCCCTGCGGTATTATAATATCGCTGAGGATAAGGCCGGCAAGATCTCGATGGAGATCACGCCGACCTATCCTATCCATGTTTTCTACTCCGTCAGCCTGAAAGATGCGGCCAAGCAGCAGATGGAATCCGGCGTTATCACCGATACCGCCCTGGCCAGCTATGTTGCCGCCCATATCGAGGAGGGCGACAAGGCCTACTTCTACTCCAACCTGTACACCGGCGCACGCAAGGGTAAGGATGACAAGGGCAATCCTTACACCGCCGGCAACACCACGGCTTCTTTCGTGCCTGCCGAGACTAACAGCTTCTATTACTACACCGAGGATACCCTGCTGTACGAGGATGAGGCTTGCACGAAGCCTGCCAAAAATGTGCAGCCCAACACGCTGTACTACTACGACATGCCCTACTATGAAACCGGCAAAGTAGATGCCAAAGGCAGCCTGGAACTGCAGCACGCTCATATCAAGGTCAGCATTGCTACCCAGGATGAGATCAATGACACCCTTAAAGTCAATAAAGACGACGTATATTATGTTCCCAAAGGCACGCTGAAGGGCAGCTATCCCCAGGCACTGGATAACCAGATCGGCGGCAAGGAAGAGAACATCACCAACACCGCCAGCCGCCGCATCGATTTTGGCTGGGACAACAACTATACCATCGGCCGCCTGTACCTGGGCAACAACGGCAAGATCGGCTATAACGCCACCGGCAGCCTGAAGATCACCAAGACGGTCGCCAAGGCTGACCCGTCCTACAGCCCCGATGCCGAGACCCAGTTCCGCATCCAGGTCGACCTGAAAGGCAACGGCGCAAATGGCACTTACACCTACACAATCGACGGCAACGCCAGCGATTCGTACACGTTCAAAAGCGGCGATGTCATCACCCTGAAAAACAGCCAGACCGCCGAGATCGAGGGCCTGCCCGCAGGCTGCAAGTATACCGTCAGTGAGCCGGCAGACACCCTGCCCGCCGGGTATACTTCCAACATCGACGCCCCCGCTGGCATGATTGCCGCCGGTAAGGTCCAGGATACCGCCCCGGTGGTTACTGTGACCAACACCTATAAGCCGAGCGACGTCACCCTTAGCGGCAGCACCAGTCTGGCCGGTGAAAAGATCCTGAATGGCCGCGCCTGGCTGGCATCGGACCAGTTCGACTTCCAGCTGGAAGCTGTTGACACGGAAAACACCCCAATGCCCGAAGTCTCCCTTATCAAGCTATCGCAAAGCGAGGGCACTGCTGCGGGCATCCATGTCCCGTTCAATTTCGGTGACATCACCTACACCAAGCCCGGCACCTACATCTATGACATCAACGAGATCATCCCCTCCAATGGCATTATCGGTATCTCTTACGACAGTACGATCTACCGTGTGACCGTTACCGTCACCGATGACCACAAGGGACACCTGACCGCGGCTGCCTCCATGCAGAATCTTTCTGACAAATCGACGGCAGAGCGTGCCACCTTTACCAATACCTTCGCCGCCCAGGATGAGACCCTTGTGCTGGAGGCCATTAAGCAGTTTGTGGACAAAGACGGCAATGCCCTGACCCAGACCAACGGCCAGTTTACCTTTAAGCTGGATAAATCCCAGGTGGATGAAAATAACAACCAGCTGCCTGCCGACCATGATCCCCCGATGCCCGCTTCCGCGGACGCTGCCAGCAACGCATTGGGCCGCGTTACGTATGTGCTTAACTACAATTCTACGCGCGACCTTAACAGCACCTACTATTACCAGCTTTCCGAGGTCAACAAGGGCCTGAAGAATATCACCTACAGCAACAAACGCTATCTGATCAAGGTCACCTTTACGGTCGAAACCGAAGATGGCGAAGCTGCCCTGCAGGCCCACCCCACCTATTATAAGTGGGATGACAGCACCCAGGAGTGGGTACAGCTGGACAGCGAAAGCGGCATGACCTTTACCAACACCTTTACCGGTACGACCACTGCAAAACTGAGCATTGGCAAGATCCTTGCGGGCCGTAAGTGGATGGACGGTGATAAGTTCACCTTTACCCTGACCGCCAAAGACAACGCCCCCATGCCGAAGGGTGAAAACGCCAGCAAGCTTACGATCACCAACGAATCCGACAATGTAATGGATGATGAGCGCCTGGGTTCTTTCGGCGAGATCACCTTTACCCAGCCCGGCACTTACGTTTATACCATTTCCGAGGATGCAGTGGATGCAGTCACGCTGCCCGGCTTTAAGAACCATCCCGGCAATATTACGGCAACCGTAACGGTTACCCGGAATGGCAACGAACTTACAAGCACGGTCAGCTACAAGGACGCTGCTGGCCAAGTTGGCGATATATACGGTTATTTCACCAACACCTACAGCCCTGACCCGTACACGGTTTCTACCTCGGTGCTGTTCAAGGCCAGCAAAACGCTGGAAGGCCGCGGCTGGCTGCCCGAGGAGAACTTCACCTTTGTGCTGACCGGCGACGAGAGCAACCCCGTCGACACCCCGATGCCTGACTTCTGCGAGGCCGTTGCCAACAGCAGCCACACGACCGTTACGCTGGGCGATAACAAAGACCTTCGCTTTACCCAGCCCGGCACCTACACCTACTACATCACCGAAAAGACGGAAAGCACCCCCGGCCTTATCTACGACACGTCCAAGTATAAGGTCGTTGTCACGGTGGCGGATAAGGATGCCGACGGCGGCAACATCGGCAAGAGCGGCAAGCTGACCGGCAGTGTGCAGTATTTCAAGGGCACGTTGGGCGAAAACGGCGAGTATACGTTCAGCGACGAGCCCGGCGACAACATTGCCGCCTTTACCAACACCTATACCACCGAACCGGCTACGCTGAACGGCGAGGAGAAGCTCTCCGTTACCAAGAAGCTGGTAGGCCGCGAATGGGGCAACGAGGAATCGTTTACCTTTACCATTGCCGCTGCTGGCGACAATGCCGAGAACACCCCGCTGCCCAACGAAACGACCCTGACGCTGACCAAACCTACCCCCGACGGGGATACCGCCACCGGCCACTTCGGCGACATTACTTACACCAAGCCAGGTACGTACAGCTACACTATCAGCGAGGTGCGCGGCACCGATAACACGGCCGCCATCACCCAGTGGGACGCTTCCGTCTACACCGTGAATGTGACCGTAGCAGACAACGGCGCCGGCAAACTGCACATCACCGACTTCACAGTGGAGAGTGACGGCTCCAACTACATCGGTATCTCGTTCACGAACCGCTACGAAGCCGACCCCAACCCCACCAAGACCGTGACGGATGAAAGCGGCAACAACATCGACAACACGCTGGTAAGCCCCGGCCAGAAGCTGACTTATACCATCCATTGGGTCAACAATGCCGTGGATACTACCGGCAAGTACACATCCGCTGAAATCACCGTTACCGACACCGTGCCCGCCAATACCACCTTTGACTCCGCCGACAACGGCGGCACGTGGGACAGGACGGACAACAAGGTGACCTGGAAGTTCAACGCCGATCCTAACACGGAAGGCAACGTAAGCTTCACCGTCAAGGTCAACGAGAGCATTTCCGGCGAGAACGGCGAGATCAACAACTCCGCCCTGGTAGGCAACCGCACCACCAACATCACCCACAACTACCTGCCCGGCAAGACCGCTGACAAGAATGCCAACACCACCCTGAAAGTAGGCGATGAGCTGACCTACACCATCAAGTACAAGAACCTGGAGGACGCTGCCGCCACCGTAACCGTGACCGACGCTGTGCCCGCTGGCACCGAATTCGTGAGCGCCGACAACGGCGGCGTGTGCGAGAACGGCACTGTCACCTGGAACCTTGCTGACGTTGCCTCCGGCACGGAAGGCTCCGTGAGCTTCAAAGTGCGCGTTACGATCGACGCTGTGGGCCACTCCATCGAAAACCAGGCCCTGGTCAAGATCGGCGAGCATAACCCGGTAACGACCACCAAGACCGAGAACAAGAACATTGAGCAGCCCTCCCCTGCCAGCGTGATCCTGACCGCACACAAGACACTGATCTCCGATGTGGGCAATCACACCCTGGCCGCGGGCGAGTTCGCCTTCACCCTGCTGGATAAGGACGGCAAGCTCGTCCAGACCGCCCCCAACGATGCCGAGGGCAACGTGACCTTTGAAGCGCTGAGCCTTGACACCATCGGTGAGTACACCTACACCATCTGCGAGGTCGACGGCGAAGTGGGCTACATCACCTACGACGGCAGCCAGTACACCGTGACCTTTAGCGTATACGCTGCCAAGGACGGCACGTTGGCCGCTACCGAACCGGTCTACAGCCTGAACGGCAAGACTTTTACCACCGCAGAATTTATCAACCACTACACCGCGGAGCTGCCCGCGGACGCCAGCTTCAGCCTGAGCGCTACCAAGACCCTGACCGGCCGCAGCATGATCGACGGCGAGTTCTTCTTTACGCTGGAGGACGAGGGCGGCAACATTGTGGCCACCGCAAGCAGCGACGCCGAGGGCAACATCCAGTTCCCGGCCGTTGGCCTGAAAAACGTGCAGGCCGCCTACACCGCCCTGCTGGCCGCTGCCGAACCTGTGCAGCCTGCTGTAGAGCCTACCCCCGCTGAGGACGAGCAGCCCGTCAAGATTGAGGACGGCGAGCAGGCCCCCCTGGAGACCGCTGTGGCCGCCAACAGCTTGGAGGGCACCCCCGCTGTTGTGACCGACGCCGAACCCGAAACCGAGCTCGACGTCGCCCCCGAAACTGACCCTGAAACTGACCCTGAAACCGAACCCGAAACTGAACCCGCGCCCACCGTGGATACCGATGCTGTGCAGGCCCTGCTGACCCGCTGGTATACCATCCGCGAGTACGCCCAGGGCAAGGACGGCGTGACCTACGACGCCAACACCTACATGGTCCGCGTACAGCTGGCCGACAAGGAAGGCCAGGGCACGCTGACTGTGGACAGCATCCAGTTCTTTGCCGCAGACGGCGAGACCCCGCTGGACAACAGCGCTGTCGTGTTCAACAACTCCTACGCAGCCGAGGGCGTTGATCTAACCGTGACCGCCCAGAAGCAGCTGACCGGCCGCAGCATGGCGGATGGCGAGTTCAGCTTCCGCCTGAGCTGCAATGACGATCCTGCCAACGAGCAGACCGTGACCAGCGACGCCAACGGCCGCATCGCCTTTGCCCTGCACTACGATGACAAGGACGGCACCGGCACCCAGGAGACCCACACCTACACTGTGACCGAGGTGCGCGGCGACAATGACACCATCACCTACGATGACACCGCCTACACCTTTACCGTGGAGGTCATCGACGATGGCACCGGCCACCTGACCACCAAGGTCACCCAGCCCGAGGCAATGGTCTTCCGCAACGTGTACACCCCCAAGGCCACCAGCATTACGCTGGCGGGCAACAAGGTGCTAAACGGCCGCGCCCAGAAAGCCGGCGAGTTCACCTTTGAGTTGTGCGACGCCAACGGCGCGGTGATTGCCACCGCCGCCAACGGCGAGAATGGCTACTTTGCCTTCCCCGCCCTGAGCTACGACGAGGCTGGTGAGTACACCTACACCGTGCGCGAGAAGGACACCGGCGTTGGCCGCGTGACCTACGACAAGACCGTGTACAGCGTGACCGTGCAGGTACGGGATGAGGATGGCCAGCTGAAGGCAGACATTATCCTGCCTGCCTCCGGCCTGACCTTTACCAACACCTACACGCCGGAGCCGGCCCAGACGCCTGCCCCGACCCCGAAACCGACTACTTCCCCCGCACCGGCGGCAACGGCGGCTCCCACGCCCGCCCCGGCGCGCATCCCCCAGACGGCAGACAGCTTTCCGCTGGCTTTGCTGATCGGCCTGCTGGCCATCAGCGGCGGCGCACTGGCTGTGCTGCTCACCGCACGCAAGCGCGGCAAGAAGTAACGACACTTCCGGCATAATTTCCTCAAACCGGAACACCCCCGCATCCCGGACAGCGCAAGCTGCAGGATGCGGGGGTGTTCTGTTTATTGTTTGTTTACTGTTTAGGCGAATGGCGTTTTTTACGCCTGCGGAGAATTAGGACCACCACCAGCAGGATGATAACAGCGGCCCCGATATACAGCGTGTAGGCACGCCGGAACGACCGCGCCGTATAGTGGATGACCGCCTGGACGGGCTGGGTGGGGGCGTCGTCCTCGCCGTTATAGGCCACCCGTTTGGCCTGTACGATCAGGCGGTGGGTGTTGATGCCGTAGGGCGTGCAGGTCATCAGGGAGAGCCAATCCTGCCCGTGCAGGATGCGCAGGGCCTTGTTCAGGGTCTCGAAATCATCCTTGGGGACCATGGGCAGGATGTTCTCGACCTGGTAGGCGTGGACCTCGCCCAGGATGTGCAGGTAGATCATGTCCCCTTCTTCCAGCTGGTCGATGTCGCTGAACAGCCGCGCGGAGGGCAGACCACGGTGGGCTGCCAGCACGCAGTGGGTGTTTTCGCCGCCCACCGGCAGGGCCGTACCGGGCAGGTGCCCAGCGCCCACCTGCAGTACGCTGTCGTCGGTGCCGTGATAGATGGGGATGGTCTGGTTGATCTTGGGGATGGACGATGCTGTTGAGCACCAGGAACGCCGCCAGGCACAGCAGCACCGCCAGCACGCGGACCTGTGATCGTGCGTTTATATTTCATAACTGCTTTCCTTTGCGCGGAAACCGCAGGCATTTTATGCCGTAACAATATATGGCACTATTATATACGCGACGGGGGATTGTCAATTTTTGTCGAAAAGGATATTCGCGGCATGCAAAAAGCCGGGCGCGGCGGGGCGCTCGGCTTTCTGGGTAGGTGTAGTTTAGATGATGATACCGTTACAATGGTCGACTTCGTGCTGGATGATCTGGGCGGTCCAGCCGGTGAAGTTTTTGATGTGAGTGTGCATTTCGCGGTCCTGCCACTGCACCTTGATGGTTTTGTGGCGCTTGGTCTTGCGCTGGCCCTGCAGGGAGAGACAGCCTTCCTCGGTAAGATAGAGGCCCTTGCGGTAGACGATCTCGGGGTTGAACATCTCCCGCAGGGTGCCCTCGTCATCAAACACGATGATAGCTTTATTGACGCCGATCATGTTGGCAGCCATGCCTACGCAGCCATCGGCGTGGGCACGCAGGGTGTCCAGCAGGTCGTCCGCCGTGGGGATGTCATCAGCCGTGGCGGGCTGGGCTTTTTGGGCCAGGAATACCGTATCTTTCATCAGTTCGCGTACCATGGGGTTCTCCTTTGTCTATTATATAAGGGCAATACCGCATAATTCTAAGTGCCGATACGGCGAGCGAGGTGCGGCA
>OLPT01000245.1_pt1 | contig 45375 bp, 67 predicted proteins | sample 1673051 | NCBI WGS metagenome assembly OLPT01 (sample SAMEA3136750, study PRJEB25190) | human gut metagenome | biome: human gut; feature: human-associated habitat; material: faeces | place: Austria | collected 2013
GGACCGGTGTAGAGCTGAAAGATAAGTTTGACGACCGGAGCTTCTTCTGGATCCGGTGCAAGTACCCAGCCACGGGCATGCTCCAGCTTCACTCTCTGCCAACCGTAAGGTGCCTTATTGAATGGCCATTTACCTTCTTTGACAGCAGCAGTCACACCGGCACGCATTCGGCGTCGGATTGTCTTATATTCCCGCCGGCTCATGAAAAGTCCAAACTCGAAATACTCTTCATCGAATTCATTGTTCGGATTGTATGTTTTGGCCGGAGTTACAATCTGGGTGCCGGAATACTGGAATGCCCGTTGAACAATTCCCTGATCAATGGTATCACCTCTGGCCAGACGTTCGACCTCCATGACAATAACACCTTTCCAGCGTCCGGCTTCCACTTCTGATAAGAGTCTTTGCATCTCCGGCCTTGCAGAAATAGACTCGCCGGAGACGACCTCACGGTAGATACCGCCAATAGATAAGTTCATGCGCTTGGCAAGGTCAAGTAAAATCTGTTCATGCCGTTCCAGGACATCAACGCCCATAGCTTCCAGTGAGGCATCACTTCGGGATTTCCGGAGATAGATAAGATATTCTTCGTATTGCATATGTATCACCTTCCTTAGTATATATGTGCGACGTCGCACAAATTTGCGTATAAAAATAACAGCCAAGCACAGAACAACAGTTCCGCTTGCAAGACTGCTCCGAAGATGATACAATATGACTTGAACAATCAGATATAGTATATCTTCGGATATGCGAGCCACCCTGAGCCAACGGGGTGGCGATTTCTTTTTTTTATTCAGCTTTTGTCAATTTTACTTTCGTAGTTGTACCGGCCATAGAGACTTGATAGGAAATTTCTTTATCTGCATCAGAGTATGAGAAGTCTTTTGTATCATCAGTTGATGCAAGCATAGCATTATCAGTCTGCTCTTTATTTCTATCAGATGTCCAAGTGTAGTCAGCTGAGTACTCTGTTGGAGCTGTATAGGTTCCTACCCAGTAGATAGAAGTTGTGTCACCGTTATCAGATACCCAATTGACAGTAATTGTATCGTCGGCAATAACAGCCTCCATCCAGGAACCGTCATTATCTTCTGATTTCCATGTCCCAGCTAAATCAACAGGTGCTTTTTCCTCTTCTTTTTTTGTTTCCTGTGTAGTTTCGTTTTGCTTGGAATCAGATTTATCAGATGAGCTTCCACCTCCACAAGCAGATAATGACAATGCCATTGTTCCGGCAATCAATAATGCTACAATTCTTTTCTTCATAATTATTCCTTTCTTTCTTCATTTGTAATTTGAGAATAAGCAAGTCTAAGTAAGTTTTATATATAAACGCTTTCGCGGTTATATCCGTTTAAACACTGCCAAGTTCGGAATGAAATAGATAATATAATTATCTACAATCTTATATACTCCGTATTTCTCACGATAACATGAGATACATTCTTCTAAGAATTCCTCAGTTACTTCCAGATATTCGGCAGTCTCATATCTGTTCGTACAGCCATGCTCATAGGCTCTGATCAGACCAGTAAGACCAATCAGGCGGTTGTATCCGTGTAATCTTGCTTGACGTTCCTGTTTGCGGTTCTGTACGGAATCCATATCTATGATATTCCCGTAAGAGGTTCCGTGATGTCCCATCTCTTCTGCCAGTGCACAAGTTTTCTCTGGAATCGTCATATCTTCTCGGATGGCTACAACGCCATCACAATACAATCCTTTAATCCGGTTACTGTGAAATGTATAATCTATAACATCTATACCGTCCTCGCAGGCTTCGTCCTGTAAACATTCGTATGTGTTCATATGTATAACACCTCCCACTCAAGTATATCTGATAAGCTGTCCAATAAATTACTTACCTCTTTTGCCTTTTACAAATTCAGCAAACTGTTTGATTTCATCGAGTTCGTCTTCTGTATATTCATCACCGTCAAAATGTGCAGCGAGAGTGGTAGGTTGGTAATCTTGGTCGACCACCATTTTTTCTAATTCATCAGCAGATATTCCCAAAGCATTACAAATTTTACATACATTAACATAGCCTGCTTTTTCAGCTCCACGTTCCAAGATTGCCTTAACAGTAGAGTATGGTAATCCGGAGATCCTTACGATGTCGGCTACTTTCATATTTTTTTCTTCCATTAGTTTTCTAAGTAATTCAGCACGTTGTTCCATGACGATTACCTCCTTGATTTGATATTACAACATTGCGTTATTAATGTAAATATAAAATTGCAAAATATTGCAAAAAAGTTGTTGACAATTGCGCAATAATGCAATATAGTAAAAATACGAATTGCGGAATTTCGCAATTTAAAATACGGACTGCATTGGAGATGGGGTTGATAGTTACTGAAGCGTTAAAGCTTCTTTTCGAGGTGGAATGTTAACGGAGTTTCTCCGAAGCAACCAGTATAAGACAGCGCGACTATCTTATATCCGAGTTTTATCCACTTGTCGGCTAAAGCCTTGGAGTGAACCATTCGTTTTATAATATCACCTCCTACCATAGGGGCGATTTGCAGTCCGTAAATTCATTATAACAGAAAGGAGTGAAAAAGTTGCCAGAAGTAAAAGTTGAAAATCTGGAAGCAGAAATGAAGCGAAACAAAATTTCGCGTTCCGACATTGCAAATTTACTGGGATTGTCATACAGAACTATTCATTCCAGATTTAATGGTGAATCAGAATGGGGATATGCCGAATGCGTCAAAGTGCGAGATACATATTTCCCGGACAAATCATTAGATTATCTATTTGCGACCGACGATGAAATGCCAAAGGCGCATTTATCCGTAAAGAAGATTGCAGACGGGTATGCAGAATGTGATGTGCGTCTTACGGCAGGACACAAAAAATAAGTGCCCTGCAAAGAAGTTACTTTTTATCAAACAATCGCTGATATGCAGTCTCGACCATATCTTGCCAAGATGTGAATTCAGAATTATTTTGAATTGCATTATCGAAGTATGCATCATCTTGTAGCTTGTCGAGATCGGTCTGAGATGTAATGTCACAGCCAATCATTTCACAAAAATCTGTGAAATTAGATGCTTTGGTGAATTCAGATATAAAAGAGTCCGGGAATATTTCATAAACATTGGAATCGGATGTGTAATCTAGGCGCTTTTGTATATCCCCAGAATAATCACCAACAGCTAAACGTATTTGTGTCATGTGAAAATCTCCTTTCTTATAAAACTTAGGTATTGCAGTACCTTGTAAAAGGAGTATAGGTCGGCGTGAGATAAAAAGCAATGGATAGTTTCAAAAAGATACTATAAGGAGGATACATGAACGAACTTGTATATCTGAAAAATGATGAACCAGTATGTAGTAGCTTGCTGGTGGCTGAGAAGTTTGAGAAGAGACATGCAGATGTTATGCGAGCTATTGATAACCTTGTTGAAAATGACTCAACGCAAAATTGCGTTCAGTGCTTTAAGAGAGGAACGTACAAAGACAGTACTGGCAAATCAAACAAAATGTATGTAATGAACAGAGATGGATTTACATTCCTTGTTATGGGATTCACTGGAAAGAAAGCTAATGAATGGAAGTGGCAGTACATAAAAGCTTTTAATCAAATGGAGAAATTCATCAGAGAGAAACAGACTAAGATTTGGATTGAAACCAGAAAAGCTGGCAAGCTGACCCGTAAGGCGGAGACAGACACTATCAAGAATCTTGTTGAGTACGCGAAAGCGCAAGGTAGCCAACATGCGGATAAGTTGTATATGACCTATTCAAAACTCGCGAACAAAATGGCTGGAGTCTCAAAGAGAGATGAAGCTACAGTAATGCAACTTAATAACCTGTCTCTTATGGAGCATATCATTTTATGTGTGATTGATTCTGGGATTGTTGCCGGAAAGCATTACAAAGAAATCTACCAGGATTGCAAGAAGAGGCTGGAGACAGTAAAGGATTTAGCATACTTAGAACAGAGTGCATAGGAGGACAAGAAATGCAAAAAAACAAAACCAGTGAGCAAGCAAAGTGAGTAGGAGGTGAGGAAGATGAATGAAGTTGGAAGAACAGTGTATACCATTAGCGGGACGACACTTGAAAACGATAAAAGAAAAACGGCCGCAAAAGAGGCATTAGCGGCCATAAAAAATGAGTTACCAGAAAACTGTTTTACTTGCGAAATCATAAAAGATATTTTGGAGCTTGCGAAGGATATCGCATACACAACTACATTACATTAAAATGTCAGAGATATCCTGCAAAGTTTTTGCTATTACTTGTTGAGCATTTTCCTGGTTTACAGTTGGACGGATAGCGGCATGATCAGCATATGAATTCAGATTAATTTCTATATGCTCTTTATAGAGCTTTCCAGATGCTTCATATGTTATGTCAAATATAAGAAAATCATATTTCTTACATAATTTATATGCTTCATCGATTGCCGAAAGAATTCGTTCACCAGGATGGAGATAAGTGCCAGCAGCATGAGAAAATGGCAAATGAAAATCGTCATCAAAGCATATACGAAAATCCACGTTGGTTTCAAGTGAAATAATCTTGGCAGTGGAATTTCCGAAGTTTTTTAGTATCAAATAGTCGAGACTAAATAGCGGGTGAAAAGAGATAGAAATATACGGTCTGGTGGAATTTTCAATCATTTTTGAGTTTTGGCGGAGTGTTATAACGACAGTTATGATAGAAATTACTGCCAAAATGAATGATAGAATGCAAAGAATAGTATTAATTAAAGTTGGTAAATCCATAAAACGCGCTCCTTTCATAAATACTCGGCATGGCGGTGCCTGTATCTAAAGTATAGGAGAGATTAAGGAAAGATGCAACAAGTACAAACCATACCACATAACATGAAATAAGAAACACAGGAGGGCAGGAAGATGATTGTAGAGACAATGACCAACAATGGCTGTACCTGCCATATCTCCGACGATGCGTACCGGGATAAGACCCCGGAAGAAGTGAGCCGGATTGTCCGGAACTTCTCGGATTTCATTGTTGGGAGATTAAAGGACTTAAAGGAGAAAACCGCTTAGGCGGTAGAAAGGAGGACAAGCCCATGAGAGTTAGAGATTGGATAGTGGTAGGACTGATGATGAACGGACTGCCGATGGCTATGTTTCTTCACTGGCTATTCATAGGGTATCAGGTATGAAGAAAAGAAAGTGGACAATGAAGAGGATTGTGGACACGTTATTCGTGTTGGTAATTCTGGGAGACATCGCGACAATGATGATGTTCGTGATGATCTCCATCAAGATTCTGAAAATGCAGGAGGTGATCACATGGCTGATACAGCAATAAAAGAAATCTTATTCCGGCATAGTGCGGAGCAGTGCAAGGTGTGTGAATCCATTCCATTTGACCAGATTGGACATCAAATCGAGTATGAAAAGTTCAAGATGCTCCATGAGGTTATTGAGGATGCTGACCTGGAGGACGAGTACCAGGAATGGAGACGGGCTTACGGATATGTATAGGAAGGTTGTGAGGATATGGAAGATAAGCAGAAGATTCTGGACCTTTTGTTACCTGCTCTTCAGGCGACTCGTAATCTATCTGATTTGGTAGAACTGGAGTATCGGGAAGACCGGGAGCTGGTGTATGCGAAGTTTGCAAGCGGGAATCAAAAGATTGCCAATGTTGCAATGGATTCCGGAACAGCACTGATCAGAGACGTGATCGGGCAGATTGTATAAAAAAGAGCGCTCATATAAGCCGGCAAGCTTAAAGCGCTCAAGAAAAATAAGTCAATTACATTATAAGAAAATAGGAGAAATAAGTCAAATATGAAAACACTGAAAATCACGACGGATAACAAACTCTCTATTATTGATGTGAATCTTGATGATTACAGAGCTCTCCAACAGGAAATTGGAGGATACATTGAAACAGTACATACACAGATTATGTACGACTACTTTAAGGCGCCGGTCCTCATGTTGGTGGACGAGGAAGGATTAATTAAGAACCTTCCAGCCAATGTGGTGGCATCACATTTCTACGGTTATCAGAAGCATGGTCATGTCATTGCCGGTGATGCAATCTTCGCTATTTCGCTTGGTGAGAACATGACTGGATTTGGAGAGCGGGATTCCGAGCAGTGGATGCAGAAGATGCTGAATGATTTTCCGGTATTGGTGGCGGAGGAAAAGTAGCAAGATGGATGAATACGATTGGGCTGATCAGGAGCGATTAGTCCAGCAGGATATTGAAGAGCTGGACAGGCTGGATTGGATGTACAGGAAACGTCTGGCAGAAGAATATAGGAAAAGGAAATTTGAAGATGAACGAACTGACATTAGCTATAAAACAGAATCCAGGAACGATAGAAATGAATTTCGATGCTTTAGAGGAACAGTTGGATAAGAAATTGGATGAATACAGAGGTGCTGTATTTACTGAAGATACAAAAACTATTGCCAAGGCAGAGATTGCAAGTCTCAGAAGATTGAAAAAAGACATTGAGGACGGTCGGAAGACAGTTAAGAAGAAATGGATGGAGCCTTACGATGCGTTTGATAAGAGGATGAAGATATTGTCTACCAAGGTCGATGAACCGATTAATGCGATTAATGAGCAGGTTCAGGCATTCGAAGAAAAGCGCCGGCAGGAAAAGCGGGAAGAGATCCATCGGATGTATGAAGATTGTGTTTCAGAATACGAAGAAAGCAGAGAGTTTATCGTTTTAGACAAGCTGTATGATCCGAAATGGGAGAATGCATCTGTATCCATGAAATCAATCAAAAAGGATATGGCAGAAAAGATGTCTGCAATCCAGACTGCAGTATCCAGCATTAAGGCAATGAGATCAGACAAGGAGTTGGATGCATTGGCTCTATATAAGAGAACACTGAATTTGAATGATGCAATCCAAATGATCATGACTTATGAGCAGAATAAGGCTGATGCATTGAGACGCGAGGAAGAACGCCGGCAGCTAGAAGAAGAACGTAGAATACAGGCAGAGATTGAACGTGCAAGAGTTGCGGAACGCGAGGCGATTCGCAGGGAAGAACAGATCCGCAAAGAGGAACAGGAGAAAGCTGAGAAGGTTAAAGTTGCAGCAATAGAGTCGCTCCCTGATATAAGTGATGATGATCTGCCGTTTGAGCAGCCAACAACTGTAACAGCATATTATCGCGTTGTGGCAACACCAGATGAACTGGAAGCTGTGGAAATGGCATTCAATAGTATTGGGGTATATTTTGAACGGAGGGAAAGCTAGTGAGCGAAACAATAAAAACAACTGAGAATCCTAAGATTTATGCAGCTATTGCAGGTGTGATTGCGGATTGTGGAGTTGTTGGAAAAGATAAAGTAAATAAGCAGCAAGGATTTAAATATCGTAGTGTGGATGATGTGTTTAATGCACTTCATCCAGCGCTGGCAAAAAATAAGGTTGTAATTATTCCGACGGTAGTGGAGCGCCACTGTGAAGAAGTCGGAAAGACAAAGAATGGCACATCTATTTTAAAGGTTATTTGTAAAGTAAAATATGATATTTGTGCCGAAGATGGATCACATGTTACATCTATTATTTATGGTGAAGGTATGGATATGGGAGATAAGGCAACGAATAAGGCAATGGCTATTGCATATAAGTATTTGTGTTTTCAAGTCTTCTGTATTCCCACAGAAGAGATGTCTGATCCTGATGCCGAGAGTTTAGAAGGGGAATTAGCAGATCCGCAAAAGAGAGGGGAAAACAAAGCAAATACAAAAGCAGAAGATAAGAAAAATCAACCAGATACAAGTGCCGAACCAAAAGAAGACGATAAGATAACACCAGTAATGCTCACTACAATTCAAAAGGAACAGGCACGTACTGGTGTGACGGATAAGCAGATCTTAAGTATGCACGATGTAAAGGCGAAAAAGATAGAGGATATGACAGTATTGGAATATAAGAAAGTTATGAATAAATTTCAAAAGACGCCGGATTTAAAAAGGGAGGCTGGTTTAAATGAATAGCGTACAACTTGTAGGAAGATTGACCAGGGATCCTGAGGTTAGATATACCGATGGCGGGACTACGGTTGCAAGATTTTCATTGGCGGTAGAGAGAAGGTTTAAAAGTGAGAATGGACCTACTGCAGATTTCCCCAATTGCGTTGCATTCGGAAAGACTGCAGAGTTCATTGAAAAATATTTCCATAAAGGTATGAGGCTTGGATGCCAGGGACGTATTCAAACAGGATCCTATACCAATGATGTGGGACAGAAGGTATATACCACAGATGTTGTGGTAGAAGGTTGTGAATTTGTCGAGTCAAAACATGATGATTCAGGGGAATCCCAGAATGCAAATAATGGATTCGGTTCAGTGGATCCAGATGGATTCCAAAACATCCCAGAAGACATCGACGAGGAACTACCATTCGACTAGGTGGTGATAAAATTGGTGATTCAAATAGACAGTAGGGAGAAAGCTAGAGCGATTACCAACATCGTAGAGACGTTTGAACTGTGCGGAATCAAGCATCCTGTCTCAAAACTTATGGTCGGGGATTACATGAATTATGACAATCCCAGATTGATTATTGATAGGAAGCAGAATCTTTCAGAACTGTGCAATAATGTCTGCCAAGATCATGAAAGATTTCGAAAAGAATTGATTCGAGCACAAGAAAATGATATAAAAATGATTTTTCTTGTAGAACACGGAAAAGGTATTGAGCGACTTGAAGATGTAATCTGGTGGGAAAACCCTCGTAGGTGGAAGAGGTATAAAAATCCGGAAACAGGAAAGTGGGAAGAAATAGAAACAAAGGCTATGACAGGAGAAACCCTTTATAAGATTTTGTGTACACAAGAGAGAAAGTATGGTTGTAAATTTTTGTTTTGCGAGAAAAAAGATACCGGTAAAGAGATTATCCGGATCCTGTCAGGTGATGCTTATGACTAGTGAGGAAATCAAAGCAACGTATAGCATGCGAGATATTCTGACCAAGTGTGGACTTCCTGCACCGAATCGCGCCGGCTTCTGTCATTGCCCGTTTCACAAAGGTGACAGAGAGCCATCTATGAAAATTTACGATAAGGATTTTCATTGTTTTGCCTGTGGAGCTAACGGGGACATCTTTGATTTTGTCAGTAGGTTTTACGACATTTCATTCAAAGATGCTTTCCGGATGCTCGGAGGCGATTATAAAAAAAACGATTCGTTCGCGTCAAATCTGGCAATATACCGCGCAAAAAAAGAAAGCGCGATGAAACGGAAGCAGGCAGAACGGGAGCGTCAGAGAAGAAAATTGGTATATGACTTAATTGGAATATACCGGGAATATATGAACCGGGCAGAACCATTATCAGATGCCTGGTGCGATTGTTACAATGCAATGCAGATGATGATATATCGTGCGGATACGATGGAGGAAAGAGGGTGATTAAATGGAGCCTTTAGCAAGGCTGGATAGTAATAGCATACTTGATGAGAAGATTTTTCTGGAAATATTTGACCAGGAAGATGAAATAACAAAGGCTCGAATGATTCTCTCTCTAACAGATCGAGCTACAGAGCTTGGAGTTAAAAAGAAATTCGAAGAACTATTAAAAGCATACAAAAGAGTAGACAGGGAGACAAAACAGAGAGAGCGAAAGAAACCGATTACCATGCTGGATAAGTGGACCAATTTTGAAGGACCATATGACAACATGTTTTGCGGGGCATGGATTGCCGGAGAAGACGGCGTATATGCACAGAATGACAGTCAGGTGGACGCAGTTGCCTGTTATCACCCAATTCTGCCAGTGGAGCGAATGAAAAATCTTGAAACTGGTGAAGAACAGATTAAGATTGCCTACAAAAGAAATGGGCGATGGGATGAAATTATTGTTCCTAAAACAATGGTAACATCTGCCAGCAAGATTGTTTCTCTTTCCGGAAGAGGCATTTCTGTCACTTCGGAAAACGCGAAGCTGTTGGTACGTTTCTTGTCTGATGTGGAGAATATGAATGATAGCCACATTAATGTGCAGTATTCTACCAGTAAGCTTGGTTGGATTAAGGATCAATTCATTCCTTACGATACAGAGATTGTATTTGACGGAGACCAACGTTTCCGACAGACCTACGACAGTATCTCTGAACACGGGAACTGGAAGCTATGGCAGAGCCACATACAGAAGCTCCGGAAGACAGGAAGAGTGGAAATCAAATTTATGATGGCTGCATCATTTGCAAGCGTGCTTGTCAGCCTCCTTGGTGGACTTCCATTTATTTTAGACCTCTGGGGAGAGACCGAAGGCGGTAAGACAGTATCTTTAATGGTCGCAACATCAATCTGGGCGAATCCGGACGAATCTGCTTACATAGGAGATTTTAAGACAACAGAAGTAGCTCTGGAAGCAAAAGCGGATATGTTGAATCATTTGCCAGTGATCTTAGACGATACCAGTAAGACAAGTAGCCGGATCCGGGATAATTTCGAAGGTGTTGTATATGACCTGTGTTCTGGAAAAGGAAAAAGCAGATCCAACAAGGAACTTGGTATTAACAGAGAGAATCGCTGGAAGAATTGTATTCTGACCAATGGAGAACGTCCATTGAATTCTTATGTGTCGCAAGGTGGGGCAATTAACCGTATTTTGGAAGTAGAATGCAAGGATCACGTTTTTGTGGATCCACAGGAGACAGCAGAACTTGTTAAGAAACACTATGGACTTGCAGGAAAACGATATATAGAAATTTTGAAGAAGCTTGGAGTAGATGAAATACGGCGAATCCAAAAGGAGTTCCAGGCAAAGTTGCATGATGATGAGGCAATGCAGAAACAGAGTATGTCGCTGGCAATTCTTCTGACTGCAGATAAAATTGCGACAGATTATCTGTTTAATGACGGAGAGTATATCACATTAGAAGAAGCTAAAGGCGTTCTGATCAACAGGAATGATCTAAGCGATAATGAGCGCTGCTATCGTTATCTGCAGGATAAGATTGCAATGAACCATCAGAGATTTGATGCTGAGACTAAAGTAGAAAAGTGGGGAATCTTGGAGAATGGATATGCCATTATATACAACCAGGCATTTAAAGAATTATGTAAGAGTGGTGGCTTTTCTGACAAAGCATTTCTTTCCTGGGCGGACAGACAGAGTCTGATTGAAACGCAAGGCGGACGTATGACAAAGGTAAAGAAAGTAGAAGGTAATCCGGTTCGATGCGTGTTTCTAAAACTAAATGACAAGCTTGACGAGGACGGTTTTGAGCCAGTGGAAGACATGGAAACGATTGAACAGGAGGAATTACCATTCAAATAAGGTTACCAGTTACCAATGTTACCAACACTTTTTTACGTCTATAGAGAAGTAATTATATATGCACATTGAATGAAAAACATTTCTCATATACGGGAAATGTTGTGGTAACTCGGTAACTGAGCGTGTAAAAGTGGCGCGAATGCAATAAATACAGTACATAGACCAGTTTCCGATAAACGGTAACAAGTATAGAAAAATGGTAACAGATGGTAACAAAAGGAGCTTTTATGGAAGAACGTATTAAATCAATATATAACGAGTGTTGGAAGATATACAAACAGTATCTTGAAACACGAGACATGGCGGAATGGAATCGGAACATGCTGCAGGTGAAAGAGAAGTATGGTGGAAAGCCTGATGTGGTAAACCTGCTTCTGTGGCACAGTATAAATGTGCAGGCGCTGCACGATCAGTCAAGGAGAGCGTAATGAAAAAAAAAGAATGAGATGTACATTTGCTGCATTTGTGGAAAAGATATCTACCCAGATGAGGCGCAAGAATATGTAAAAACAAGGCGAGGCACGGAAATAAGGTTTCATAGAGCATGCGTAAGGAGGCGAGGTAATGGCAGTAATTCGTAGTATCCGAGGTGGCACAGCCGGTCTGAATGAAGAAGAACGGCTTACAATTGCCAGGCTGTTAATTAAGGCAGGGTATTCCGTTAAGATTGGATATCGTGTGATTCCAGGTAATACAAAGGGCAAGAAAGAATATATCGTGGAGTATTGGGAGAAAGGAGAAGAATAGATGCTTACAGAAATGAGCTTAAAAGAAGCACTTAAGTATTTCATGAAAGGGCGAAAGGTCCTTGTGCTGTATGAATATGATGACAAGAGTATATCGGCAGAAAGGATAGAAGATTGTTTGCCGAAAGAAGCTAAGTATTTGGTAGATGTTCCTGCAGTACCAAATCCGGAGTTTGAACAGGCTGTACAGGATATGGTTGAGCCTGATCAGAATGAGAACGATACTGAAGGGGACGAACAGCTCCCCCCAGACCAACCGGAGAAGAAACTGGAAAAAGAAACGGTAGCAGCTCCGGGGAAGATGAGCAGGGAAGAAAAGAGTAAGATTATTCGTCCGTTGATCAAGAAAGGCTTGAAGAATAAAGAGATTGCTGAGCGCACAGGAATTCCACTTGGAACGGTCAACGGCTTATCAGGACCTATCAGGAAAGAGCTAAAGAATCCGGTAAAGGCGGAAATGATTAAGTCCGGAGATAACTCTGACCGTCATAAATGCAGGACTTGCCAGTATCGCCACAGTGATGCAGGTGGCTGTGATTACTGTATCCATACCGGTAGGGAACGTGGTTGTGATGTGGAAGTGTGCGATAAGGCAGTGGTAGGTCCGAGACTGACGAGAAAATAAGTGAAGGAGGAGATTAGTCATGAATAGAGCTGAAAGGCGCAGAACAGATAAACGCAGATCGGAACGTCCTAAGAGCGTTACGATCACAATGGATGAACTGGAGAAGATCCGGAAATTCGAAGCCAGGAAAGCCAAGGAGCTTATGATGTCTAAGAACGCAGAATTAGCCAATGAAATCCTTAAGATGATGCTGGTAATCCCAACAAATGTCCTGATTGCGGATTTCTGGCCGAAGTCAGCCAGGAAGAAGATACCGGAATTTGTAGAGAGCTGTATGAGCCTGTATGAAGCTTGGGAAAAAGGTGTGGTAGCGATGGATGAGATGCAGAAGCTCACAGAAGAATATGCAGGAATTAAGCTGGTGAAACAAGGAACACCGACAGATGTGGCGTTAAAGGAACGTGCAAGGAAGGAGCTGAGATAAATGCGATATACAGAATATCATGCTGGAAAAGCAGTGATTAAGGATAAGAATAAGTTGTCAGAAGCTATGGAGAAGCTGGCAAGGCTGGAAGATGCTGAGGAAAAGGACAGGCTTTGTCAGTGGATTCCATGCAGTGAGAGGTTTCCGGAGGATGAAAGCTACATACTGGTATCATTTGAAAACTCCACAATGCCGGATATCGCAAGATACGAAGAAAATGACGGAGGCGGTACGTTTTATCCGGGAGATGATGAAAAATCATATTCAAGCTATGGAATATTTGTGAATGCCTGGATGCCGTTGCCGAAACCATACAGACAAAACGACGAAGGAGATGGTGGTAATGCTTGATAAGAAAATCCTTGATGTGACGTGCGGTTCAAGGACAATCTGGTTTAATAAGCATAATCCGGCAGCCATCTATTGTGATATCCGGAAGGAAGAACTGACAGGTATCTGGAAGTCGGAGTCCGGACAGTCAGAACGAACATGTATCGTGGATCCTGATATCCAATGTGATTTTACAAATCTGCCATTTGCAGATAATACTTTTGCACTGGTCGTATTTGATCCACCACATCTTAGATATGCCGGTGAAACTGGATGGTTGGTTAAGAAGTACGGGAAACTGGACGAACACTGGCCAGAAATGTTACATGATGGATTCCAGGAATGTATAAGAGTTCTGAAAGAAGATGGAGTGTTGATTTTTAAGTGGGCAGAGACAGATATTCCGGCGCAGAAAGTCTGGAAAGCAATCGGACAGAAGCCGTTATTTGGACATCACAGTGGAAAGCGTTCAAATACATTTTGGGCGTGCTTTATGAAAGGAGTTGAGAACGATGAGCGACAGTAAATGTCAACGACTCGATGCCATATCAGACCGTGACCATATGGCAGAGCGTGAACCTTGTTAGCACGCGAAGAGATTTATGAAACGGCCAGCGTATTATGGAGTGCTGGGATATCTGAGGCACAAGAATATTAATACAGGGGAGGAGATAGGACGTGGACAAGAATGTTCTGATCCAGTACGTGGAGATGAAGGAAGAAATAAAAGATCTGAGGAGACGGATTCATGAGAACGAAAGAGAACTGGCAAAGCTGGAGAACATGATTGTCACGGACTCTGTGACTAGAGGTAAGCGAGGAAAGAAGCCACTCGGAACAGTCAAGATCACGGGCAGACCGATAGCAGCTATTGCACTAAAGCAGAAGTTGTTGAAGAAACGAAATGACAGGCTGACGGCTTTGGAAGCGGAGCTGTTGGAGCTTACAAACCAGGCGGAGGAGTACATAGAGACAATACCAAAGAGCGAGCTGAGGATTATGTTCCGGCTGTATTACATCGATGACCTGACCTGGTATCAAGTAGCATTGAAGATGAACCAGAAATTCCCGAAGAGGAGGATTAAGTACACAGAGGATAATTGTCGGATGCGACATAACAGATTTTTAGAAAAATTAGAATAAATGTTCGGCAATGTTCGCTTAAAAAGTGCTAGAGTATAAACTGAACTTAGTGAAAAGACAGTTTTCCACGTTGAGTTCACTTCCTCAAAATACATAAAACCCAGAAGGAACGGCTTGGCAACAGGCCGTTCTTTTGTTGCACAATGTCGTATTTTAAGATATTATGAGGGTAGGTTTTAGGTATGGGAGGAAATGTTGAATGATACAAATATTAACATATAGTGGAAACGAAGAAAAATTACGAGGAGAAGGCATTAGGCTGAATAAAATTCATGATGCTGAAGCGTTAGATTCATTTGAAATAAATATAATAAGCTTACAAGATGATAATATGTGGGTAACACGGGAGCGTACTCTGGGTACAATTGATACGATTGGTGATCTTATAAGTTTGTCAAAAATGATTGCAAGTAGCAAACAATCCAAGATAATTGTTATTCTTCCACAAAACAACAGATTTACATATAACACGTTGGAGAGCGATTGTAGATATTGGAAACGCAGAGAATTCAAAGATGCGTTGAGGGACTTTCATTATGTTTTAGGCCATGTGTTTCAACCGCTTGAAAGGATAGATTTAATATATGAAAATACAACAACTTTAGTTGGCAATAAAAAAGTATTGGCTTCATTTCATTTTGATGAGAGTGTGAAGCATGTGCTGACGAAGTCGGAAAAAAGTAATAAGCCTACAACAGTGGAAGTTGGAGAAAAGATACTCTCTACGTTAAATATCAGTAATTGCAATGAGGTACAAGATTTCCTGTCATTAATTGGTCTGATTAAAGAAAAATCAAAGGCTCCTGAATGGATGGAAGGGATAAATATGTTTGATGATGATAATCAGTTAAAAATTATTCAAAAGAATAATAAGGTAATAGAAACGGCAAATGAAAATATTTCGAATGCGATGAAAGTTATTGATCAAAATAAAAGATACAAGTCTGTTCTTTATACAAGTGGAGATGAATTGGTGGAAGTTATATTCGAAATATTGGAAAATATGCTAGGATGTGATTTATCTGAATTTACTGACAAGAAAAAAGAGGACTTTAAATTTAAATTGAATGATAAAGTATTTATAGGAGAGATTAAAGGAGTGACTCCTAATGTAAAGAAAGCGAATGTATCACAGTTAGATGTTCATGTACAAGAGCACTTGGATGATAATGATGAGGAAAGTAAGAATATAATAGCATTGTTGATTATTAATCACCAGAGAAACAAACCAATTTCTGCAAGAGAAGGTGTAAATGATGAGGTAATAAAATTGGCAGAAAGAAATGGTAGTTTAATTGTTGAAACAATAACATTGTTAAAATTGTTTGAGCAATATTTATTAGGGAAAAAGAGCAGAGATGAATGTATAGATACTCTGGCAAATACTACAGGATTATTAGAATTGTGATCAAAACATAATAAGCAAGCAGACAGGGCACCCTCCGGGGTGCTTTTCTGATGCAATAAAACAGGAAAGAGAGAGGTGGTGACGTGTCAGATGTAAAAGAACAAATTAAAAATGATTACTTATCCGGTGCCTCTCCGAAGAAATTGTCGGAGAAGTATGACACCAGTTTGAATACAATAAAGAGCTGGATCAAGCGTTACGGCTGGTCAAAGCTCAAGAAAGAACGGGGTGCACCTTTTAAAGTTGAGGGTGCACCCTCTATTGTACCCGCAAAAAGAAAACGGGGAGGACAGCCAGGGAACAAGAATGCAACAGGTCCACCGGGAAATAAACACGCTGAGAAGTTCGGATTCTTTTCCAAGCATCTTCCGGAGGAAACATTATCCATCATTCAGGAAATGCCGGAGGATCCGTTAGATGTCCTGTGGGACCAGATACAGATTGCTTATGCTGCTATTATCCGGGCGCAGAAGATCATGTATGTCCGTGATCAGAATGACAAAACTAAGGAAATGACCTTGGATGGAAGTGAAGCTACCGGATATGATGTACAGCAAGCCTGGGATAAACAGGCGAACTTCTTAGCAGCTCAAGCGAGAGCTCAGAAGACTCTTGAGGGCATGATTAACCGGTATGAGGATTTGTTGCATAAGAACTGGGACTTTGCTACAGAAGAACAAAGAGCTAGAATTGAGCAGATTAAGGCTAATACAGACAGGTTAAAATCTGGTGGAAATGATGATGGAGAGGACGGTGTGGTGATTGTCAACGACGCGCCAACAGGTGAAGATATCGGACATTGTGATACCGAAGTATCTGGCAATATTCAACAACAGGAAAGTTAAGCACATCATCCTGACTTCCGGACGTGCCGGCACGAAATCCAGTTATGCAGCCATTCGGACAGATTATCAGGTTGTATCAGATCCGCATGGTTCTGCAGTTGTTCTTCGTAAACACCACAATAAGCTACGGAAGACTGTGTACAAAGAAATGATTCGAGGAATCAACCGTCTTGGTATTTCTAAGAACAAATTTGCGATTACAAAGTCTCCAATGGAGATCACGTACAAAAAGCATGGCACCACCATTTATTTTTCCGGTTCAGACGGCATTGACGATACCAAGGGTATTATCGATGAGGATAAACCAATCAAGCTGGTAGTGTTGGATGAGCTGACGGAGTTCTTCGACGATGGCGAAGGCGAGGATGAGCTGAGCAATATCGAAGCAACATTTGTCCGAGGTAACAGTAGCGGATTCCAAATGATTTATTTGTATAATCCTCCAAAGAATCCAAATGCACCAATCAATCAGTGGTGCAAGAAGATGGAGAAACGTGAGGATTGTATTCATATCCACACGGATTACAGAGATGTTCCGGTCAGCTGGCTTGGACAGGCGCTGGTTGATTCTGCAGAAGCTATGAAGCGGGCAGATGAAAAGATGTACCGCTGGGTATGGCTTGGACAGGCAGTCGGTGTAGATGAGCTTATCTATTACATGTTTGGAGACCGGCACAGACATAAGCCTGATCCGAACAGAAGATATGACAGAATTTATATTGGCGGTGATTATGGTCAACAGAATGCGACGACATTTGAAGCATTTGGACTTGATACGTATCGAAAGAAATTTCCAGGACTGGGAGAGTATTACCACAGTGGCCGTGAGACGGGAAAACAGAAGAGTCCGTCAGAATATGCACAAGACTTGGTTGAGTTCATGAATGAATTGCATGAGCAGTATGACAACCGGGTCTTTTATATTTTCCTTGATCCATCTGCAAAAGGGCTTGCGGAGGAAATTAGACGGGCGACCAGAGCAGTGAGCCTGGATTATCAGGTATTTCTAAGAGATGCTGAAAATGATGTGGCACTTGGAATCAGCCGTGTGCAGAAAGTGCTGAGTTTTGACATTATGAGCGTATCCCCAAAACAGGAATATGCGGTAAGTGAGTTCGGTACCTACGAGTACGACAAGAAATCCATTGAAAAAGGCAAGGAAGTACCTGTAAAAGAAGATGATCACTGCATGGACGCAATCCGATATTGTGTTATGGGAGCTTGGAAGAGATTAAAATACTGGCTGCCAAAAGACGAAACGGAAGAAATAGATGTATGCGATATTAGCAGGAAAGAGGTAGAGGACGATGAATATCTTTAATTATTTCAAAAAAGCTGGAATCGATACAGTAGATGCATCATTTTACCGGAAGATAGCAGAGTGGGTATCCTGGTATAAAGGAAATGTCAGAAATTTCTCTTTTTACAAGGTGTATGGCGGACGTGGAACATATAAGCGCTGCAGGAGAAAAAGTATGGGAATGGCAAAGAAACTGAGTGAAGATATTGCTGATCTCCTGCTCAATGAAAGGGTTACAATTACTCTGGACGATGAGGCTACGCATAATTTTGTGCATCAGATCCTTGATGATAACCGTTTTCTTGTTATGGGAAATGATTACCAGGAACGGAAAGCATTCACCGGGACGGTCGCATATATCCCGTATTTGGACAACGCTGAAATCACGGAGGAAGGTACAGTGATTTCCGGAAAGATTAGCATCAATTATGTGGACGCACCGAACATTTTTCCAGTCAGTTGGAACAACGGCAAGGTGACAGAATGTATTTTTGCATTTCCACATACCATAGCGAGAAAGAAATATGTTCAGTTGCAGTCGCATCTCTTAGAGAATGGTGAATATGTAATTAAAAACACAGTGTTACGGTGTGATTCTGGAAGCCAGGAGGGTACGGAGTTACCTGAGAAAGAGTGGAAACAGTTAAAACCATTCAAGGAGCTTGCAAAAGAAGTAAGAACGGGATCCAGCGAGGCACAGTTCGTGATTGACAGGCTGAACATTACGAACAATGCTGATGAAAACAATCCGATGGGTGTTGCAATCTTCGCAAATGCAATTGATACGCTCAAGAAGTTGGATATTGAGTATGATTCATATTGCAATGAATTCGAGCTTGGCAGAAAGCGTATTTTTGTACGCCCGGAGATGCTGACTAATGCAGATGGTACTCCAGCATTTGATCCGGACGACAGTGTATTTTATGCACTGCCAGAGGATGATGCAAATGGAGAAGGTCTTCTGAAAGAAATTGATATGTCTCTCCGGGCAGAGCAGCACAGCAAGGCAATCAATGATGATCTGAATTATCTGTCACTAAAATGTGGATTTGGTACAGACCGATATCAGTTCGGGGCGACTGGAGCTAAGACAGCCACAGAGATTATTTCGGAAAACTCAGATATGTATCGAATGATTAAGAAGCATGAAATACTTTTGGAAGATGCTCTGAGGCAGTTGATTCAAATTATAATCCGTCTGGGAATGATACTGGGGAACACACTGAATCCTGAATGCGAAATCACCATTGACTTTGATGATTCAATCATTGAGGACAAAGAGACAGAGCGGAGCAGAGACCGACAAGATGTCAGTATGGGAGTCATGAGTCTGGCAGAGTACCGTGCTAAATGGTATGGAGAATCAGAAGAAGATGCTGCTAAGAATCTCCCAGAGCAAAATCAGGTGATGGAGTAATATGAAAGATGATTACAAGAATAAGCTTGCAAGTAAGATCGCTTCCAGGTATCAGGATTTGGAAGAGCGTATCATGCAGGATATTGTCCGGAGGATTATGAAGGCTGGTGAAATAACCAGTACTGCAGATTGGCAGATTAACCGGTTACGGATTTTAGGATATTCCTCCGAGGATATTGAGAAAGAAATCAAAAAGGCGCTCAATGCTTCTTATCCAGAAATGTTCGAGTTGTACGACAAGGTGATCAACTGGGAATATGTCCGGAATAAAGATATATATGAGCAGATCAACGCCGAGTACATACCATTCGAAGAGAACGGACAGCTCAAGCAGATTACAGAAGCAATCATTGACCAGAGTTTTGATGATTTGGAGAATGCGACTAATTCACTCGGCTTCTATCTGGACTACGGCAATGGTAAGAAGGTATTGACGCCACTTTCTCAAGTGTATACCAAATACCTTGATGCAGCGTGTTATGATATCGTGACCGGAGCATTTGATTATAACAGTGTGTTGCGCAGAGTTGTGACACAACTTACCAACAGCGGACTTCGGCAGATTGATTATTCTTCCGGGAGAGCTAACCGGGTTGATGTGGCTGCAAGAAGAGCGGTCATGACTGCAGTTAGTCAGATTACCGGAAAGATATCTGAGTACAACGCACAGAAGCTTGGAACAGAGTATTTTGAAGTGGAGTGGCATGCGGGAGCACGTCCGACTCATGCAGTGTGGCAGGGGCGTGTCTGGTCGAAAGAGCAATTGTATTCAGTCTGTGGACTTGGTACTGTGACTGGACTTCTGGGAGTCAACTGTTATCATACTTATTATCCGTTCTTCCCTGGCATTTCACAGCGCAACTGGTCTGATGATTGGCTGGAGGAGCAGAACCGGAAAGAGGCAGAACCTAAGTCATTTGACGGAAAAGAATATACTTTGTATGAAGCCAAGCAGAGGCAACGTCAGATGGAAACAGCTATGAGAGCGCAACGCGAGAAAGTGCGATTACTGCAGCATGGTGGCGCTGATCAGGATGAAATTATTCTGCACAAAGCGAAATATCAGGGACAGCTTAACGAGTATTCCAGGTTCTGCAGGAAGATGAGTCTCACGGAAGAGCGTGATCGTATTTATCTGGATATGATGGGAAAGATTGCTACGAACAACAAGAGCCAGAATCCCATATTCCATCCAGAAATGATTAAAAATGCAACCAAAGACATAGCTCAGTATAAAAGATATAAAGAAGTTCTTGGAGATTCTGTTGGTTCACTTGCTAAGTTCGGGCGGGTGAAATATAATGATAGTGAACAGTGGAAAAAGCTTCAAAATAGATTTTCCACATATCTTGAGATTGACAAGAAAGATTGGACCGAAGAATTCAAGAGTAAATCAAAACAGGCATATGATAGATTCAGAGAGCAAGGAGAAGAATTATCAGTTCATGCTTTGAGTCGATTACCAAGATTAAATAAGCCAGGATATGAAGTGATTCACGAAGAAGATGTGCTCGATCTAATAAAAACTATGCCGAATTATTCTGAAGGAGAAGAGAAAATGATTTGGTTCAGCCCAAGCAAACAGCTTGTAGTTATAAAAAATAAAAACTCCGGTGATATAGTTAGTATTGTTCGAAGAAAAAATAAAAAGGAGGAATGGACGGATGCAGGTCTTTAGAAAATATATGAATTATATAAAGGATTTTCTTGAAAATACTCCGGAAGATATATATGAGTTTTCTATTATCCTTGAAGATGCATTAGTTGATGAGTACGATGCAATGCATGCGGAACAGCCGAGAGCAACTGAAATATTGGCAGAAGAAACCCCAGACATTTGTGCATCAGCAGAACCGGGAATGAAGCCAGAGGAGATTGAAAAATTTAAACGTGAGTTGGAAATTGAATACAACAAAGCGTTAAAAGCAGTTGTGTAGTTACCACCAGTCGAAAGACCGGTGGTATTTTTATATTCATTTAGGAGGTATCATGATAACTGTAACAGTAAAAGATAAAAAAATTAGCATGTCTGGTCATGCCTGTCGGAAAGATTCCAGCGGTATCGATCGGGTATGTGCGGCAGTATCAGCTCTGACATGCAGTTTGATCAATTCGTTAAGAGATCTGACTGGTGACAGAATCCGGGCAGATACAGGCAGCGGTATGATGGTAATTGAATGGGAGAATCTTTCAGATGGTGGAAAGCTTCTGATAGATTCATGGTTCCTGGGACTTACAGATATCAACCGGGAATACAATTGTATAGAATTTCGGTAACAAGCACCCAAGAGGGTGTTTTTATTATGTCCAAAACGTGAAGACAAGAAAAGCTCGGGAGCCTGTCGAGGCAAAACGGAGGTAGAAAGCATGAAATACAGAATGAATTTACAGCTCTTTGATGACGGCGCAGGAGCTGGCTCTGGTGGACAGGGTGGAAATGCCGGGGCTGGAAACGGCGGTCAGGGATCCGCTGGGAGCGCATCCGGAGCGCATAATACCGGAACATATACCTATGAACAGCTGGAAGAGATCGCGAGTGCAAGGGTAGAGCGTTCAGAGAGAACAGCACTTGCAAATTTCTTTCGGACGCAGGGAATGACAGAAACTGAGGTCACACAGGCAATCAATAATTTCAAAGCAGAACGTGCTGCCAATCAGCCAGACGCTGCAAAGCTCAAGAAGGAGCGTGACGATGCTTTGAATGAGGTGCAGCAGATGAAGAATGAAAAATTCTTATCTGGGAAAGGTGTGAAATCAGAAGATCTTGATTATGTCATGTTCAAGGTATCGAAACTTGTAGACGATAAGACAACATTTGAGAAAGCTGCAGAAAGATTCCTGAAGGAGAATCCAAGATTTGCAGGTGGTACGAACAGTTATCGTATTTCAACATCTGCAGGGAACACTTCTGAGGGTTCTGGTGGAGATATGAACGCTTCCATCAATGATCGTATCCGTGCTGCAGCAAGAAGATAATGGAGGTATAAAATGAATAAAAACAGAATGAATTTAAGAATGTTCCAGAACGATGTGAATATTATCGACCGTACCGGAGCAGAGTCCCTGATTCCAACCCAGGAAGCAAAAGAAATTATTCAGGGTACAATTGCGCAGTCTGCAGTACTGTCAAGGGGACGTAAGCTGGCAAATATGACAAGCAAGCAGTACAAGATGCCAGTTCTTGATATGCTGCCGATTGCCTATTTCGTAAATGGCGATTCTGGACAGAAAAAGACAACAAAGCAGGCATGGGATAAGAAATTTATCATTGCAGAGGAAATTGCGGTAATTGTACCGATTCCAGAATCTGTATTAGATGATTCAGACTATGATATTTGGGGCGAAGTAAAACCAAGGGTCACAGAGGCATTTGGAAATAAGATTGATGGAGCTGTACTGTTTGGTACCGATAAACCGTCTACTTGGAGAGACGATGTTGTTGCGACAGCCACAAAAGCTGGATCCGTGGTAACACTTGGCTCAGCGGATCCGCTGTATGACAAAATCATGGCAGAAGACGGTGTGATTGCCAAAGTTGAGAATTGCGGATACATGGTCAATGGTCACATGGCTGATATTTCCATGAGAGCGAAGCTTCGCGGGCTGAAAAATACCAACGGTGATCCGTTGTTTAAAACAGATATGCAGGGGTCTACACAGTATGCACTGGACGGTTCTCCAATGAACTTCCCAAACAATGGTTCATTCGATAAGACTAAGGCGCTGATGATTTCTGGAGATTTTTCACAGCTTGTATATTCCATCAGACAGGATATTACATTTAAGCTGTTTACTGAGGGTGTTGTTCAGAACACAGATGGATCTATTGCATACAACCTGATGCAGAATGACATGGTTGCACTTCGTGCAGTAATGCGTCTTGGCTGGGAGATTCCAAACCCAATCAATGCACTTGCAAAAGATAAAACCAAAAGATGTCCGTTCTCAATTCTGAAAGCAGGGGAGTAGGAGTAAATGTACGCAGATTATTCATATTATGCGGATCACTATGGCGGGGATATTCCTGAAAGGGAATATCCATCTGCTGAGCGCAGGGCTGAAGCTTATATCAGGAAACTGACTTATGTCAGAGGAGATATTTTTGCAGTTGAAAATACTGCGGTAAAAGATGCAGTGTGCGCTGTGGCTGACGTGTATTATTCCTGCAAAAAGAAGCGGGAAGCAGGTACGGTCAAGTCTGAGAATAACGATGGCTACAGTGTATCATATGCGGTAGAACAGGCTGATGGTCAGACAATGGAAGAGCTGATTAGAAAGAAAGCGTATGAAGCTGCATCTACATATTTGCTTCCGACCGGGTGGTTATCAAGAAAGGTAGGGTGTTGTCATGCTGACGAATGCGACGATTACAATCTATAACCGAATTCCCGGAAAAAAGAACACATGTGACGCCTGGCACAGAACAGTGATTAGAGATGTACATGTGTACGTGGATCACAAGGCATCTGTTGGAGATTCCGGACTTAACAGCGCAGAAGTGTACAAGATTCGTATTCCTACAGACGTGGAGAATGCAGATCAATATCTTCCACCAGAGGAATATGTGAAGAAAGATAATCCGGGGAATTACTGGACAATTCAGATCGATGATCACGTTGTTCTGGGAGAATGTGACAAGGAGATTGAAAAGCCAGCAGATCTCGCAGGTGTACGACTGAGACACTGTAAAGTGTTGTCCTGGTCAGACAACCGCTTCAGAGGGCTCCCACATTGGAGAATAGGAGGCGCTTAAGATGGCATCAAAGAAAAATTTCAGCATTACGACTCCAAGAGGAAGCGTATTCACAGAGATAACGGCGAACGGTTCTGTCCAAGCGAGGCTTGAATGGAATCCGTCATTTGCCCGGACAAAAGCAGAGAATTTTTCGAAAGCTCAAGAGTTTGTAGATTCCGAATGCCTGAGATACATGAATCCGCTCACGCCAAGGAGAACAGGTATGATGATTAAGTCAGCAACACTTGGAACTGTGATAGGTTCTGGATCCATTGAGTACCTGACACCTTACGCCCGCCGGCAGTATTACGAGCATAAGTCTAAAGCGAGATGGTTCGAAAAGATGAAGGCAAGCAACAAGGAGGCTATTCTGAAAGGAGCAGAGCAGATTGCAGGACGGTAAGAAACCGATTATCCAGAGTATCCGGGATTATGTTATGACGTACCCGGATATTGATGACCGGAAAATTAATATTGATTATCTTGGCAATGGAATGGAATATTCTATAGACCCAATTGGGGCAGATCCTATTTATAAAAGATATGTAGATGGGAGCTGCCTGAAACAATTCCAGTTCGCATTCACTTCGAAAGAAGCTTATGATGGCGATGCCAGAACAGGCATTGCCAACAGTGGTTTTTATCAGGATTTTGCGGAATGGACAGAACAGAACAATTTAGATGATATCCTCCCGGAGCTGGACGGGCACGATGCTATACGGGTAGACGTGTTGCAGTCCGGCTATTTATTTAGCACAGAGGAAGATCTGGGGCGGTATCAGATGATTTGCAGATTGATTTATAAGTAGGAGGTACAAAATGTCAGGAGCAGATACAAAAAAGAAATTAGTCGGAAGACACAAAAGAGTGGCATTTATGGACGTTGCCGGTGACGGAAACACATATACCAGAATGACAGGATTCACGTCCATGTCTGAGAGCAAGAACGCTTCCGAGTACAGCCGCCATTATGTGGACGAAGAAAGTGAGAGAACAGATGTTGTGGGATATGCCCCATCAAACGATTATGAATTTGACCGCTATACCAATGATCCGGTACAGCAGAAAATCGCAGAGATCACAGATGATGAATTACTTGGCTCTGATGCACAGGTAAGCATCGTTGTGGTAGATCTTTTTGATATTAAGGCAGATACACCGAATACATGTGTTGCTAGAAAGCGTGATTGGAGCGTTGTTCCAGACAATTCAGGAGATGGAACTGATGCATTGATCTACAAAGGTAGCCTGAAAGCCAATGGTGAGAAAATCAAGGGTACCGCCACAACAACAGACAACTGGCAGACATGTACGTTTGAAGCGGATTAATAAAAAGATAGGAGAGTGAGCCGATGAGCCTTTTTAAATACGGAAATCTAGAAGTTGAGATTGATTTTACAGATGTTGATTTTTTAGAAAATCTGGATGAAGCAAAGAAATTAATGGTTGATGAAGCAGCACAAGTACCGAAAACAGGAAAGACAGCGGATATTATTCGCGCGCAGTGTCAGTGTTATTTTAACTTTTTCGACCGGGTGATCGGAGAGGGAGCACACGAGGAGATGTTCCAGGGTAGAACCAGCCTTAATTCATGTCTCGATGCCACAGATGCACTTCTTAAGTTCGAAAATGATGAGGCGCTTAAACTGAATGAGAAATATAGTGATTATATGGTTCAGCAGCACGGAAACAGGCAGCAGAACCGTAATTACAATAAACAGCATGGAAAGAAGCACAATAAAGGAAATGTTAGTTATTATCCTAATGGTAATAGGTAGCACGCCATGAACATTCTGATTGATAAGTTTCCCGATACGGTATGCGTAAACGGGAAAGACTATGAGGTCGAGACAGATTTTCGGGAATGGATACGATTCACGAAGTTAGTGGAAGACGAGGACGTCCCGTGGCAGATTAAGTGCCGGCTATTATTGCAGTGGTATATAGATGGAATTCCGGACGATTTGGAAGAGGCGATTGAGGCTCTAGGGGATTTTCTTACAATGAGGCAGGATGGCGAAGAATCCGATGAGCCAATGCTTCCACCAAAACAAGTGTATTCTTTCGATGAGGATATGGTTTGGATTTACAGCGCATTCCGCGAAGCATACGGAATCGACCTGCAGTCTGTGCCATATATGCACTGGTGGGAGTTTCAGACGCTGTTCATCGGACTTCCGGACAACACAGAAATCAAACAGCGCATTTTGTACCGGAATACAGACCTCCGGGATATCAAGGATAAGGACGAGCGCAAGAGAGTAAAGAAGATTCAAGAGGCAGTTGCGCTCAAGAAAAAGAAGCGCAGGAAAATGACAGATTATGAGATTGGAGATATGTTCGCGTGATGAAACATATGATTAAGATCCCGACAGAACGAAAATGGTACAGATGTCCTTATTGTGGTAAGAAGTTATTGATTTACGAGGATACAGCCAAATGTAGTGGAGTGTATCTGAACTGCCGGGAATGTAAAAGAGAAATAAATATTAAGATTTAAAAGCACATGTGAGCCGTTGAGCCGTGCTATCAGAAAGGATGATAGTATGGCAGACGGATATTTGAATTTTGATACCAAGATAAATGAAAAAGGTTTTAATGAGGGCGTTAGTAAGATCAGCAAGATTGCCACCACAGGTTTAGGTGTAGCGGTTGGCAATGCGATGACCAAGGTAGCTGGAAAAGTAGGTGAGATTGGTACCGCGGCCATTAAAGTCGGAATGACATTTGAAGCAGAAATGTCGAAAGTGTCTGCCGTATCTGGAGCGACGGGTGATGAGTTGTCATCTCTGACAGATAAGGCAAAAGAGATGGGAGCCAAGACTAAGTTCTCAGCCACAGAATCTGCACAGGCTATGGAATACATGGCTATGGCTGGCTGGAAAACCGCGGACATGCTCAATGGTATTGAGGGTATCATGAACTTAGCGGCTGCTTCCGGAGAGAATCTTGCGACAACTTCTGATATCGTAACTGATGCGTTAACGGCATTTGGATTGTCGGCGCAGGATTCTACGCATTTTGCCGATGTTCTGGCGGCAGCATCATCTAATGCAAATACGAATGTTTCCATGATGGGAGAGACATTCAAGTATGTTGCACCTGTGGCTGGAGCGTTAGGATTCAGTGTTGAAGATTGTGGCGTGGCCATTGGATTGATGGCGAATTCCGGAATCAAGGCAGGACAGGCAGGTACTTCTCTGAGACAGATGTTGAGTAGACTGACGAAGCCTACAAAAGAAGTACAGACCGCAATGAATACGTTAGGCCTGTCGTTAACGGATTCAGTAGGAAATGTGAAATCCCTGGATACCGTTATGTCAGATCTTCGTAGTGGATTCAGTGGTCTGTCAAAGGCAGAACAGACACAGATAGCAACGTCTCTTGCGGGACAGGAGGCAATGTCTGGACTCCTTGCTATTGTCAATGCATCAGATGAAGACTTCAACAAGTTAAAGGATTCCATCTACAATGCAGATGGCGCTGCAGCTGAAATGGCGGCGACCATGCAAGATAACCTTGCTGGCCAGATTACAATTTTAAAATCTGGGCTGGAAGGACTCGGAATTTCAATCTATGAATCTGTTGAGGTCCCATTAAAAAATCTTGCTTCTGTTGGCGTTAAGGCTATATCTGACTTAAATGAAGCATATGCATCAGGAGGCTTTGTTGGATTCATCAATGAAATTGGAAATAAAGTTCCGATGCTTAAAAGCTTTACAGATGCAATTGCCGGTTTTGCCGAAAAAACAAAAGGAATGTCCACAGATGAGCTAATGAATCTTGGTAAATTGACCGGGGTATTGGTCGGTGCAGTCCCAGCATTTTCACTGATTGGCAAGAGTGCCGGAACATTTTCCGATATTCTTGGTGGACTTGGAGATGTCACAGGAGGAGCGATTACTGCAATCGGTAAGTTTCCGGACGGATTAAAAAATGCCAGGGGAGCAATTACTGTATTTGGTGGAAGTCTAAAGAATTTAGGCAGTTCAATTGTTGGTTCATTTCAAGTATTAACGCCGAAGCTTAACAGTGTTATCGGAAAGACGTTCTCTTTTTTACCGACTAAGATTTCCGGATACGTTGGGAAGATTGGTCCAGCAGTAGTCGGAAAATTTCCTAAAATTACATCCGCATTTCAAGATTTTGGTGGGTACATCGGAGCCTGGGGAGGGCAGATAGGAACGGCATTCCAGGGAGTCCTTGGAAAAGTAGCCGGATTCATGCCCGCATTTGCAAATCTTATGGGATTTGGGGCTGTACTCGGAGTTGTAGCCGTGGGGCTTGGCTTATTATACAGCCAGTTCGGTACACAGATAGGCCAGATACTGCTTATGATGCAGACTAAGGGACCGGAGGTTATCACCAATTTCTGTAATGGAATTGTAGCAGCATTACCGAATTTGATTGCGCAAGGCGCTACGATGCTGAATAACCTCATGCTTGCGATTACAGCAAATCTACCGGCAATTATTCAAGGTGGTATTGCAATTGTATCTACTCTGATTACAGGCATTGCGCAGCAGTTACCTACATTGATTCCAACAGCGCTCATGATGATTTTGACGTTGGTCAGTTCATTACTGTCTAACGTTGGACAATTGGTAGACGCAGGCATTAACCTATTGGTTGGACTGGCACAGGGAGTTGTGAATGCACTTCCGCAGCTAATTAATAAGGCACCGACGATTATCGGGCAGCTAGCAACAGCAATTATTTCTAATCTGCCGAAGATTTTGCTTGCCGGAATTAAGATCATAACAATTCTAGGAACCGGACTTATCCAGGCAGTGCCACAGCTTATTAGTAAGATTCCATCGATTATCAGCCAAGTAAAGAACGCATTTACAAGTGTTGATTGGGGCAGCGTCGGAATGAACATCATTAAAGGAATTGCGAACGGCCTCAAGGGTGCCGCAGGAGCAATTGTAGAAGCTGCCAAAGGTGCAGCGGAAAGTGCACTGAATGCGGCCAAGAATTTCCTTGGTATCCATTCCCCGTCACGTGTATTCCGTGATCAGGTTGGAAAGATGATGGCTCTTGGAATGGGAATCGGATTTGAGCGGAATATTCCAGTCAAGTCCATGAGTACCGGAGTTCAGAGGGCTGTAGCTGGATTACAGAAATCCGTAGACGTCGCACTGTCTGCAAGAACTTCAGATAAGACTGTAGGAGGTGTGAAGAGTATGCCTGGATTCGATAATAATGATATTGATTATGACAGGCTGGAAAAAATCCAAATGAAAGCAGCGGATAAGCTTGCGAAACGTCCGATATTCCTTGACACGAAACGGATAGACACACCATTACCGGAAGGAGCGGTACCTGTATGGTAAAAGCATATTATAAAAATAGTAAAGGAGAGGTGCTCTGGTTGACCAGGGCACCTTTTCGCACAGTTGAGGCTGATTGGTTCGATTCCACCTGGGAAGAGACCGACAGCGGATATGAGAAAGAAATTACAATTGATGTTTTTGGAAAAAGAGAAGAATTCACGCAGAACATGGAGACTCTGTACAGAATTATTTCTGTAGATTCGGAGACGGGGAATTATGGCCGGCTCTATGTGAACGATACATTTTTGCCGTGTCAGATTTATAAGACCAAGAAATCCGGTTGGAAGGGTTACGTGTACACGGAAGTCGTACTTACATTTTTAGCTCCGGAGCTGTCATGGATTACAGTCCTTGAAAAGAGATTCTATCCGCAGGAGCAACCGGCTCTGGAAAGTGGGCTTAACTTTCCGTTTAATTTCCCGTTTAACTTTGCTGACGAGAAGCGTGGATCCAGTTCATTTGAGATTGACCATATTATTCCATCTGATTTCGAGATGATAATTTATGGTCCATGCGTGAATCCAAAGGTGCTGATTAATGGATACCCATATGAAATCCTAACAACACTGGAAAGCAATGAGTATCTGGCACTGAATACCTTGGAGGAAACAGTTGTGAAATACCTGTCTAATGGTACGACAGCCAATCTTTTTGACGTTCGCGGATATGATTATTCCATATTCGAAAAGATACCATCGGGACTTGTGTCTGTGAATTGGAGCGGAGACTTCGGAATAGATCTATACATATTCCTGAAGCGGAAGGAGGCAGCATGGTAATACTTTCTACAAAACAACGAGAGATTGGAAGCAATCCACTGAGAAAAGCCAATTGTACCTTCGACGTGAACGGGGAAATGAAGTTCTCTGTAAAGATTGCCCGGTGCTATTGGACAGAAGAAATGACATACGGGAATCTAGTATATATTCCGGACACAGAATTCGGAGGGGTTGTTGGAGAGATTCTTACCAGTACTACGTTAGATTATGTAGAACTGAAAGGCTATACATGGCGAGGACGATTAGCATACAAAGCCATTGAGCCACCGTCAGGAAGTGATTATAAGGTTGTGTCGGGAGAGCTTAACACAGTGCTTAAATCGCTGATAGAGCCTGAATTTGGAGGTCTGTATGTAGTATCCGGTGAGAATACCGGAGTCTCTGTGAGCAATTATCAGTTTGATCGATATTGTACGCTATTGGAAGGTATCACGAAGATGCTGAAATCCGTCGGGTATCGGTTAGATATCCGTCATAAGAGAGAACAGGGTGTTCCCGGATATATTCTGATCAGAGCGGTTCCAATTGTAGATTATTCTAATCAGATTGAGTTATCCAAAGACTGTGGACTGAATTATACAATGGAAGATATCCGGGACGGAATCAACCACTTGATCGTCACCGGCAAGGGTGAACTGCAGGATAGAAATGTATTTCACCTGTATGCCTGGCCGGATGGATCCATTAAGAAAACTCCGTATTATACAGGACTTGATGAAATCACTCAGGTCTATGAGAACACATCGACAGAGACAGATCAACTGGAAGACCAGTCAATTGATAAGCTGACAGAGCTGATGAGCAAGAAAAAATTCGGCATGGATGTGGAGAAGCTTGGAATTGATGTAGGTATCGGAGATATTATTGGCGGACGTGATTATCTGACTGGTATGTACGGAGCAAAACCTGTTGAGAATATTACATGCAGCATAACTGCAGGCGTGATATCGAAAGAATATGAATTGGAAGGAGAAAATGACGATGGAAATAGTTAGTGGATTAGGCGAAAAGCCTCATGTGACGAGTCAACAGTTCCGGCAGGTTCTGGAGGGAACAATTGGACAGAAAAGCTATATTATTACTTCTGGCGAGAACCTAGAACCGGAGCTGGCTGCCAACAATCTGCTTAAGATTCGAAGCGGAATGATGAGTCATCACGGAAACGTATCCAGTGTGAAGATTGGAACTTATGATGAAGTGGAGTTGACGAATGGAAGTCAGGGCATGAAACGTATCGATCTTGTGGTTAACCGATATACAAGGAATGCCGAGACGAACATAGAAAAAAATGAATGGGTTGTAATCATGGGAACACCCGTAGCATCTAACCCAGTAGCTCCGGCATATACTGTCGGGAACCTGCAGAAGGGTGACCTTGTAGATGACTGCCCGGTATTTGAGTTGCATTATGACGGAATTAATGTGACAGAAGTTAAAAAAATGCTGTCAGTTCTGCCTAATGTTGCTGAATTAAATAGCAAAATACCACATTTCTACAAAGGTGAAATTGTATTGTATTACTACAGCACAACTTGGTTGTATGCTAGAGAATTTGTTGGTAAGGAATTTGAAGGCTGTTATCCACAAGTCACATGCCTATATAGAGATGGGCAACCAAATCAACAAACTATTATGATATCGGCAAGGGAAGTCGATTCTGATGGATATCTTGTAATATGGGCGTATGGCAGTGGATACGTATCAGGGCATATGTTAGGAGTGTCAGTAAGTATTTGTAAATAATCACGCCGGTATGCATATAGCTGACCATTTTATATTCCAACTATTTCCAAATGAACCGTAAAGATTCTTACGGGAAAAACTATATGTTTTCCCTTTTTTTAATCCAGAAAAACAGCTTTTTGCAAGTAAAGGAATATAAACGCTATTATTTCCAGAGCAACCACCTGTGTGAGCAAATATCTCTGGCAATGGTTCAGATGATTTAATCTGGAACTCTAAAAACCCGCCATCATAGCCCCAGCCAAGACATGAAAATCCTATAATTGCATAACAGTCAAATGGCGCTGTAAAGCTTATATAATCGCTTTCTGACGCTCCAAATGCTTTAATTGTTTTGCTATTTTATTAAGCAACGAATTGTTGCATCATATGGATTTCCTACATGCTACGATAAGCAAAAAGGAGATCGATATGGAACAACGAATCATGGAAGTGTTAAGGAGAATGCAACCAGTCTTGGAGGACGAGGAACTCCGGGAGCTTAAGAATGTGCTGCACATGGTATTCGCTGGGTGCGACGTCGCACAAAAGACAGAGGTACAATGCGTGGATGATTCCTGGAGGATTGACTTGGAAGATTACTTAATGTCTAAGGCATTGGAGGGCAAGAGTACTGATACGGTTAATCGGTATCGATATGAGCTGACAAGATTGTTATCATACATCAATAAGGCAGTAGCAGATATTACAGACGGAGATATATCCAGATATATGCGAGCCTATAAGAGCATCCGGGAGGTGCAAAATAGCACGCTCAAAGGAGTGCGTGCAGTGTACAGTAGCTTCTTTGTGTGGCTCAGAGACAGAGATCGGGTAAGGCGAAATCCGATGGTACTGGTGGAAAGTATCAAGGTAGAGAAACGCGTCAAGCGCCCGTTCACAGACACAGAACGTGAGCAGTTGCTTAGAAGCTGTGCAACTATCCGGGACAAGGCTATGATGGAATTTCTGTATTCGACAGCAGTCAGAGTGTCGGAGCTTGCCAGTCTTGATATTGATGATATCCGGTGGAGCACCAAGGATTTAATTGTATACGGTAAGGGCGGAAAAGAAAGGACGGTGTACCTGAATGAAAGAACGAACATGTATCTGCAGGAATACCTGCAGAGCAGAACCGATAATAATCCGGCATTATTTGTAGGACTTAAGAGTCCACACAATCGGTTATCGAAGGCTGGAATAGAAGATATGATCCGGCGTACCGGAGAACATGCAGGAGTCGAAAAGGCTCATCCACACAGATTTCGAGGTACGTCTATTACTAATGCCATTAACAGAGGCATGCCGTTACAGGAAGCTTCTATCATGGCAGGACACGCTAAAACTGAGACGACAATGCTCTACTGCAGCGTTGATCAGGAATCGGTGAAATATCACCACAAGAAATATTTAAGCGCATAACTTTTTTACCACAATTCACACTCACTTCACACTCGGCAATGGTCGGGTGCTTTTGTTATGTGCTTTTATATATGTAACTTTATTAATGCAAGAAAGGAGGAGTACTTAATAAAATAGCAATAAAAAAGTGGAATGCTTCAGCAAAACTGTAGCGACCGATACGAATATACTTGCTGACTTCTCGCCAGAAGTAAATCAAATAATAAAAAACGGTGGAAAAATAATCTCTGCTATTCCTGGAGCAACAACAAATTCTAACAATGCTTTGGTGTACGGAAAAGTCGCAATTCAAGCACTCCCAGACTGGTCAGAAGTATACGTCAGGTGCAATAGTAATTATTATTCCGGATTGGGTGGAACAACTACGCTCAATCTACTGGTGATATATGCGTAATTACATTTTTGTCCAAGCCTGAGCCACGGATCCGTCCTCGTTATTTTTCATGATGTACTGGGTCATGCCCATATCCAATGCAACTTTAAGATAGCCGTTGACTTCTCCATTAATGTAGATTGGAGACGCCAGCATGATACCAGCCCAGTCAGACGGTGCACCATTGCCGTAGTAGCCACCGTACCGGTATAATCCTTGTGCCCAGCATCCGTAAGTGAGATTTTCGGTCGCATCAAATACCTTGAGTGCGCTGCCGTTTCCGTTTGTTTTGTCCAAGATATTTAATTTGCTATTTTATTAAGTATTCCTCCTGGAAAGGAGTAACAATTGAAGATTATTTTCAATGACGCAACGGAGCTGGTTGTCCAGTCGGCATCGATCCGTGCAGATGGAAGCCTTCTAATTAAGACCATCTCTGCTACAGAGGAAGAACTGAGATCCATGTTCCAGGACGAGTTCAAGACTCAAAAGATGGTTGTGACAGAACGGGAGTCCACAGTCGCAACTTATGAGAATTACACCAATCTCAACGCTCTTGTGAAGTACATTGGCGGAATTACAGGCGTGATTCTCTACAAAGTTGGCGAGACACCAGCAGAAAAAACGGAGGCTTTAGCATCAGAGAATGCTGGACTGAAAAAGACTGTTGATATGCTCCAGGAATGCATTCTTGAAATGTCAGAGTTGGTATATCAATAATGGTAACTTTATTAACAAATTTATTCATATTATCACAAAACAATGGAGGTAAAGAAATGATGGCAATGTTATGGGCACAGCAGATTATGTTAGGAAAGAAGACTTATGGTCAGGTTCCAAGATTACTCAAGGACAAGGTAAAAGAAATCTTGGAAGATTCCGGAATGGGAGAGCTTGCGAATGACAAATAGCGAGGCGGTGATTAATATGGGAATACGTGCAAGACCCCAGAGGTCTTATTTTTATGTAATAAAATAAGGAAAGGACGCACATGATTAAGTTTTTATCAGAAAATTGGGCATTATTATCGTTCGTGATATCAGAAATTGCATACATATATTATCAGGTGATTGCTATGCGCAAAGGAATACGCGCTTTGCTTAGAGCGGATTTAATACGACTGTACAACAAGTATCACGACGATTATGGATATTGTCCGTTGTATGTTAAACAATCACTGGAAGACGAATATAAACAATATCACACATTAAAAGGGAATGGTGTAGGCACGCAAATGTATCATGCGCTTATGGAATTGCCTACAGAGCCACCCCATGAAGGAGAGGATTAATGATGTTTAAAAATTGTGTATTTAAAGTATCTGTAGATACAAAGAAGTGGGCTAAGAAAGCTGCAGTCAGAGCAATCAAAACGATAGCACAGACTGCAGTCGCTACAATCGGAACTGCAACGGCATTGGGACAGGTGGATGCAAAGTTGGTGATCTCAGCATCAGTCCTGGCAGGAATTTTATCATTGCTGACAAGTGTAGCAGGATTACCAGAGGTTGAGGGCGAGTAACATCGTCATCTTTTTGACATGAAAGGAGAACAGAATTATGAATTTTGTAGAAGCATTAAAAGCAATGAAGCATGGGGCAAAGGTAAAACTTCCAGGTTGGAACGGTTACTGGTGTTGGGATGATGAAAAACAGACGATTATGATTCATTGCAGACCAAAAGATTCCGATAAAGGACAGGGAGAAGTCCTTGATATCCGTGAAACGCAGAGAGTGGAATATACTTTCATGCACACACAGAGAGACGATTGGATGATTGCTGATGAAGAAAATTGTGGTGTTCTCGGCGGTCAGTCAACATTTGGATTCGGTGATGCTATCCGTTATCTGAAAAGAGGACTTAAAGTAGCTCGTAAAGGTTGGAATGGAAAAGGTATGTATTTGAGATATGTTGAACCATATACAGATAAAGCATATAAAGTTACAGAATGTGAACCAATTGATGGAACACTTTTACCATATATTGCAATGAAAACAGCTGACAATAAATTTGTACCATGGTTAGCTTCTCAAACAGATATGTTATCAGAAGATTGGGTATTTGTAGAGTAGAGAGCCGGAAACGGCTATCTTTTATTGTGCGACGTCGCACAGGAAAGGAGTAAAATATGGACGAAAAAGAAGGAGTAGGAATGGAACTTGATGAAGGTGTAGAGTCTACAGAGGAAGAAGTCAAGGAAGCAGAGCAGGAGGTGCAGTAGCATGGGAGTATATAATGTTCATGGCGGACATAACTTTATTGTACCTGGAGCCAAGGGGCTTCTGGACGAAACAGCAGAAGACCGGAAAGTGACAGCTCGTGTCATTTCCGCACTTAGGGCGGCAGGACATACGGTATATGATTGTACCGATGATTCCGGTCGGACACAGGGACAGAATCTGGCGAATATTGTGGCCAAGTGTAATGCACACCCGGTAGATCTCAACATTTCAAATCACCTCAATGCTGGCGGTGGAACAGGAGTTGAAGTATGGTGTTACAATGAAAAGACGAAAGACATTGCAGCAGCTATCTGTGCGAGTGTGTCCACAGCGCTTGGAATCCCGAACAGAGGTGTGAAATATTCTAAAAATCTGTATGTACTTCGAAAGACTGCAGGTTCTGCTATTTTGGTAGAGTGTTGCTTCGTAGATAACCAGAATGATGCATCACACTGGAATGCCGATAAGTGTGGTGATGCGATCGCTTCTGCTATTGCCGGAAAGACGGTAGCTGGTACAACTTCTGCAGGAAGTGCTCCAGCACCAACACCAACACCGGCTCCAAGTGGACCATCTTACCGGACAGGAACCGTCTACACTCTGTTGGCGGATCACCTCAGAGTCCGCACTGGTCCAGGAACAGGATATGCGACCAAGTCGCGTAAACAACTGACAGTCAATGCCAGGGAACAGGCTTATAGCAACGGCACGCTCAAGAAGGGCACTCGCGTAACATGCAAGGACGTTCGAAAAGTCGGTAGTGACATCTGGATCAAGATTCCAAGCGGTTGGATTGCTGCATATTATGGCGGCAAGAAGTATGTAGGATAGTGTATAATTCCACATCGTAATAGGAAGAAAAAATTAGCGATAACGTTTTTGTACCCGTTCCTCAGTACCTATATCTGTCAGTGTTCCTGTTACTTCCTTATATGGCATCGTGTATCGTTGAGAGAGATATCTCATAGATGCGCCTAATTCTCCATCAGGTCCACCATATTGCGTAAGTATAATCTGTGCGATTTTTGGGTTTGTTTTTGTGATTTTCACCGGATACTGTAATCTTTTTTCATAATTCCACATAGACTAGCACCCTCCTTCCTGCCACGGCCACGGTGTATCAATCCATTTCCACTTATCAGCAGGAGTACACATGGTATCCAGTGTCAATGGACCATAATACTTTGCATATTCCTGAAGTGCCTGCATTCTTTGATTTTTAAATTCCTCGTAAAATTCTAAGGCTTCTGTGTTACATGGGTGAGTGTCCAGAAACAATTTTGTATCATCGCATACAAAACTCACAGTGTTGATCCAGTCCAGAAGCTCTGCTTTGCAAGGTCTGTTATCTGCCATTTTGACAACCTCCTATTCCACGGAAAGGTTTATCCAGATCCTGAAAAATAGTTCCTCTTCGTAATCCTTTTTCAGCCTCATAAATATTTCGCCATTTCGTCCATGGTACATAGGCCATAGTCACAGGCATTTGATCTAATGCTATACCTGCACATAATTCTCGACTGGAATCTGGCTGTCTCATACAGCCTCTGGAATTTCCTGATGAGCGATAACGGTAATTTTGCATTTTCCATATTCCTTTCATAACTGATTGCACTATCATATTATGTTTCAATCTGAAAAACTGTGAATTTACTGTACTCATGAATTATCTGTTGTTTTTGAAAGCGTGTCCCGTTATAATAGAAACGATTGGAGAGTATAAAAAATGACAGAAAGAAAAAAGAAAAAAAGAAATACAAGGAATGTTAAGAGTGCAGACCAGTATTTTGACTACAGTATGTTGGCTGTTCTGATTTTTTTGATTTGTTTTGGATTGGTAATGCTATTTAGTACCAGTTCTTATAGTGCCCTGATAAAACAAGGGGATAGTATGTTCTATTTAAAGCGCCAGTTGATTTTCTGTGTGGTTGGTTTTTTGGGAATGATAATCGTATCAACAATAGATTATCATTACTATATTAAATTGGCGAAACCGTTGTATTGGTTTTCAATCTTTCTGATGGCGTTAGTTAAGACGCCGCTCGGAAAGACGGTCAATGGAGCGAGAAGGTGGTTGAGACTTCCGGGAAATCAGCAGTTCCAGCCGGCAGAGGTTGCAAAAATCGCAGTAATTTTGTTTATACCGGTAGTGATTATTGAACTTGGTAAAGAGGCAAAGACCCTGAATGGTATTTTGAAGACACTGGCTTGGGGTGGATTCAATGCTGCGTGCGTATATATTCTTACAGATAACCTAAGTACAGGTATGATTGTACTTGGAATTACATGTATTCTTATTTTTGTTATGCACCCAAAGACGAAACCGTTTCTGATGCTTGTTGGATCCGGTGTGGTAGTGGCCTCAGTTGGAGTGTTTGTTTTGTCGAAGACTCTGGAGACAAGTACAAGCTTCCGACTTCGCCGTGTCATTGCATGGCTGCACCCGGAAAAATATGCTTCAGACGGAAGTTATCAGACTTTGCAGGGACTGTACGCAATCGGTTCTGGCGGATTCTTTGGAAAAGGGTTAGGAAACAGTGCTCAGAAAATGATTATTCCAGAGGTGCAAAATGACATGATTTTGTCAGCAATCTGTGAGGAACTGGGAGTGTTTGGTGTTATTATGATCCTTGTGATTTTTGGATTGCTTTTATACAGATTGTTGTTTATTGCCCAGAATGCGCCAGATGTGTATGGTTATATGATTGTAACTGGAATTTTTGCTCATATTGCACTTCAGGTCATATTAAATGTAGCGGTTGTGACTAATGTTATTCCCAATACGGGAATTACATTACCGTTTATCAGTTATGGAGGTACGTCGGTTCTCTTCCTGATGGCAGAAATGGGAATAGCTCTTGGAGTATCAAGAAAAATTAAAATATAAATATTTCTTTTCTTTCTATTATAAATGTGCTATATTACTAATGTAGTAATAGAAACTACATATAATAGAAATGAACACGTGTCTTTGAGATATAGATAAGATACTAAGTCGGGAGGCAAGTATGAGTTATAAAGTGATTGTGGATAGTTGTGGAGAATTAACACCGGAGATGAAAGCTTCCGGTATTTTTGAGACAGCGTCATTGACAATAGAAGTAGGGGGACACCATATTGTAGATGATGAGACATTTGACCAGAAGCAGTTCTTGCAATACGTGGCAGAAGCAGCAGAATGTCCCAAGTCTTCTTGTCCATCACCGGAAAAATATATGGAAAAGTATGACTGTGATGTGGATCGGGTGTACGCAGTGACATTGTCAGCAGAACTGAGTGGTTCTTATAACAGCGCAGTTCTTGGCATGAATTTGTATCATGAGGAGCACGGCGAGAAGAATATCCATGTTTTTAATTCGTGTTCTGCATCGATTGGAGAGACGTTGATTGCGTTGAAGATCCGTGAATGCGAGGAGCAGGGTATGACATATGAACAGGTCATAGAGACGGTGGAAGCATACATCGAATCCCAGCATACATACTTTGTGCTGGAGACACTGGACACATTGAGAAAGAACGGAAGATTGACAGGAATTAAGGCGCTTGTTGCGACGGCTCTGAATATTAAGCCGGTCATGGGCTCAACTCCGGAAGGAAACATTTATCAGATCGGACAGGGGCGTGGCATGAAAAAAGCCCTTGGTAAGATGGCAGAAAGTGTGCTGGCTGAGATGTCAGATCCACAGAATAAGATACTTGCAATTTCCCATTGTAACTGTCCGGAACGCGCAGAAGCATTTAAAGAGCTGTTGATGAAATATGCAACATTTAAAGATGTGATTGTTGTGGATACGGCAGGAATCAGTAGTATGTATGCTAACGACGGCGGTATCATTGTAGTTGTGTAGGATTCGCAGGACTCAGGCTTTACAACTCAGGCTTTGATAGTAAAATCTGGTTGTACAAATGCGTGGGATGTGCTACAATATGAAAAGCGAACATAGACAAGGAGCATTTGAATTATGAGCCAGGCAAAAGTGGATAGATATAAAGAAGAAAAAGCAAACAGAAAGAAAGTCATGCGCAAGGAGAAGATTGCCAACAGACTTCGCAAGTGTGCGGTGGCAGTTGTAGCAGTAGCGCTTGTTGTGTGGATTGGATATTCTGCTTACAATATGTATGAGTCCAGCAGACCAGTGAAAGAAGCGGAAGTGAATTATCAGTCTGTAGATACATTTAATCAGGAGATTGCCACTGCAGCAACAACAGCTGAGTAACAAGATAGAGGGTATACAGATAAGAAGTGAAATTGCATATTAGAAGATAAATCAAAGAACTGAAGAAATTCAGTTCTCTTTTTTTACGCAAAACAGGAAAAAGTGCTTGAAATAGGTGGAAAAGTGTTTTACAATGGTTTCAAGTGGTAGAAAGTGGTGATGAGTGGTACAAAGTGGTGGAGATGTGGAGAAAATATCCGCCATGGGAGAGAAGGTGAGTTTCATGTTGAAAGGAGAGTACAGTCATAATATTGACGCAAAGGGAAGATTGATCATTCCTGCAAAGTTTCGTGACGATCTAGGGGAGAATTTCGTCATAACAAAAGGAATGGAAAATTGCCTTTATGTATATCCGGAAGATGAATGGAACGACTTCGAAAAGAAACTCAATGCATTACCAACCACTACAGATAAGAAAGCCCGCGCTTTTGCCTATTTCTTTCAGGGAAGCGCAGCAGACGGCGAACTTGATAAACAAGGTCGTACTCTGATTCCTTCTGTGCTCAGAACCTATGCAAAACTTGATAAGGAAGTTGTGTTTGTCGGTATGGGGAAGCGTGCCGAGATATGGGACAAGGCCAGATGGGATGAAAAGAATGCTGAAGTGGAGCTTAACATTGAAGAGATTGCATCGGATATGGAAGCAAGCGGGTTCAGTATCTAGAGGGAGAAGATATGGAATTCGTACACAAATCAGTATTATTAAAAGAAACAATTGATGGATTAAAGATTAAACCGGACGGCATCTATGTAGATGGAACGCTCGGTGGAGGCGGACATGCCAGTGAAGTGGCAAGACGTCTCAGTGACAAGGGGAGTATTATAGGAATAGACCAGGATGCCGCTGCAATTGAAGCAGCCGGGATTCGCTTAAAAGACTTCGGAGAGAAAGTCATAATAGTAAGAAGTAACTATTGTGATATGAAGTCACAGCTAGGTAAGTTAGGCATTGACAAGGTCGATGGGATCGTGCTCGATCTGGGCGTATCATCTTATCAGTTAGATACGGCAGAGCGGGGATTCTCTTATCGCGAAGATGCACCTCTCGATATGCGGATGGACAGACGTCAGAAGATGACAGCCAGAGACATCGTCAATGACTATGAAGAACGGGAACTTTATCGTGTGATCCGTGATTATGGCGAAGATAAGTTTGCCAAGAACATTGCAAAGCATATTGTGGCTGCGCGTCAGAAAGCACCGATTGAGACAACGGGACAACTGACAGAGATCATACGTGCATCAATCCCGATGAAGTTTCAGAAGAAGTCCGGACATCCGGCAAAAAGAACCTTCCAGGCAATTCGTATTGAATTGAACCAGGAGCTGGAAGTGCTAAAAAATTCATTGGACGCTATGATTGATTTGTTGAATCCAGGGGGCAGACTGTGCATCATTACATTCCACTCACTGGAAGACCGGATCGTGAAAAGTGCATTTCGTAAGAATGAAAATCCATGCACATGTCCAAGCGATTTTCCTGTATGTGTATGCGGGAAAATATCAAAAGGGAGTATTATCACTAGAAAACCAATCCTTCCGAGCAAGGAAGAGATGGAAGAAAACAGTCGTGCAAAGAGCGCAAAGCTTCGTATTTTTGAGCGGAGCTGACACATGAGTATGTAATAATTAAAAGTGGGAAAGGGGTGAGCGCGCATGGCATACAGACAGATGACAACAAGAAGAAGACAGAATGTACAAAGAGCGTCTTATGTTTACGGTAATGTTGTAAGACAACCGGCATACGAACCGGAAAGACGCGCGCAGGAACCCAAAAAGAAAAGGACAAGCAGACAGGTAAAGAAAAACCGCAGACAGGCTCTGCGAATGAACAGAGGATATGTTGTATTCATGGCGGTTGCAGCAATCGCCATGCTGCTTGTATGTATCAAGTATGTTAATTTGCAGTCAGCAAATATGAGCCACGCAAAAAAGATTTCAGCGATGGAAGAAGAACTGGCAACTCTGAAAGAAGAGAATACGACCAGATACAATGCAATCGTGGATTCTGTGAATCTGGACGAAGTGCGTAAAAAGGCTAAGAAAGACCTTGGCATGGTAGATGCTTCCGATTCTCAGGTCGTGGAATATAAAAAACCTTCTCTGGATTATGTAAAGCAATATGAAAGCATTCCAAAGGAAGGTGCACTTACAAAAGTACAGACGAAAAAAAGTAAATAACAGGTGAAGAAATAAATGGCAAGAAGAAAGAGAAATCCTTTTAAAAGGAAATTTAATAAGGCCATGCAAAAAAAGCTAGTCATGCTCTTTATGGGATTTGTACTGGCTTTTGTTTTTCTTGCAGGCCGGATTACTTATATTAATGCATCAAATGGTGACAAATATACAAAAGTGGTGCTGGACCAGCAACAGTATGACAGCCGTACAATCCCGTTTAAACGAGGAGATATCGTAGACCGTAATGGAACCAAGATGGCGACAAGTGAACGTATTTATAATGTTATTCTGGACATGAAGGCAATGCTCAGTAAGGACGATTATATAGAACCGACCATTGAAGCGTTGAAGAAATATTTTGATATTAAGGAAGAAGATATCCGAAAACTGATGAAGACCAACCCGTCCGGGCGTTATAACGTTCTGAAAAAAGGAATCGGCTATAAAGAAGCGAAAAAATTCAACATAATGAAGAACAGTGAGAAGTATTCGAATGTACAGGGAATCTGGCTTGAGGAAGATTATGAACGGAAATATCCGTATAACTCACTGGCAAGCGATACACTTGGGTTTACCGTAGATGGAAACATAGGAAGCAATGGAATTGAAGCATCTTATAACGAAGTCCTGAATGGTACGGATGGAAGAGAATATGGCTATCAGGATACAACCTCTACTTTTGAACAGACCGTAAAAGAGCCGGTCAATGGAAAGACAGTTGTCTCTACAATTGATTTGCAGGTACAGAGTATAGTTGAGAAGCATATTCTGGCGTTTAATAAAAAACATCAGAATGAAGCAAGAAAAGGAACCGGAAGTGAGGATACGGCAGTCATTGTAATGAATCCAAATAACGGAGAGATTCTTGCGGAAGCATCTTATCCGAATTACAATCTGAATAAGCCGAGAGATCTGTCAGCATATTATACAAAAAATGAACTTGCAAAGATGACGGATAAAGAGAAGATCGAGACACTTAACGCGCTGTGGAAGAATTTTTGTGTGACAGATACTTATGAACCAGGATCAACGATCAAACCATTTACGGTTGCAACGGGACTGGAACTGGGTGTATTGACAGGAAATGAAAGTTATAACTGTACCGGTGTACTCAGAGTAGGCGGACACGATATCCACTGCAGTCATCGTAATGGACATGGAATGCAGACACTTAAGCAGACACTTGAAAATTCCTGTAACGTTGCAATGATGCGGATCGGCGCGCAGATCGGGAAAGACGAATTCAGCCGTTATCAAAAGCTGTTTGGATTTGGCACATCGACGGGCATAGATCTTCCGGGTGAGGCAAGTACAGAAGGCCTTTTGTATTCACCGGAGAAAATGGATTCTGCCAGTCTTGCAACTAATGCTTTTGGACAGAATTTCAACGTAACAATGACTCAGCTTGCAGCTTCATTCAGTTCTCTGATCAATGGCGGCAGTTATTACAGACCGCATGTTGTAAGACAGATCAAAGATGAAAATGGAAATGTGACAGAGAGCAAGGATCCGGTGCTTGTACGGAAAACGATTTCCCAGGAGACCTGCGATGTAGTGAAAGATTACATGCGCGGCGTAGTTACAAACGGAACCGGAAAGACGGCAGCCGTTAAGGGATACGATGTGGGCGGAAAGACTGGTACAGCGGAGAAACTCCCAAGAAGGAATGGAAAATATCTTGTATCTTTTATCGGATATGCACCGCAGAAAAATCCGCAGGTTGTTGTCTATGTTGTGATCAATGAACCAAACGTCAGTGACCAGGCGAATAGCGGACTGGCAACCCAGCTCTCAGCAGATATTATGAAAGAGATTCTTCCGTATCTGGGAGTGGAAAAAATCTCAGACAGCAAGAATTAACAGAATAACCTTACATAAGCAGTAATAGATTATTACAAAGCTTGTGTGAGGTTTTTTTGTTTGAAGAACAGAACATATAATAAGAAGAAAATATTTTTTGTATTCTCCTGCGCGCTCATCCTGCTTATTCTGTTGTTCGGAAGACTTGCGTGGCTGATGATCTTCCGCGCAGAAGAATATCAAAAGAAAGCACAGCAGTTACATGAAAGAGAGCGCGATATTAAAGCTGCAAGAGGAGAAATCGTTGACCGGAATGGAAAAATCCTAGCAACAAACCGGACAGTCTGCACAATTTCTGTAATACACAGTCAACTGAAAGATTCGGAAAAGGTAATTAAAATATTGACAAAAGCACTTCACATGGAAGAAGCGCAGGTGAGAAAAAAAGTGAAAAAAATATCATCTATGGAGAGGATTGCGTCAAATGTAGAGAAAAAGACGGGAGATAAAATTCGAAATCTTGGGCTGGATGGTGTTAAGGTAGACGAAGATTTTAAACGATATTATCCTTATGGAAAACTTGCATCAAAGGTTCTTGGATTTACAGGAGGGGATAATCAGGGAATTATTGGCCTGGAAGTGCAGTATGAAGATTATTTAAAAGGGATAAATGGGCAGATTTTGACAATCACAGATGCGAGAGGAATAGAACTGGACGAAGAAGCAGAAGGACGAAAAGAACCGGTAAAAGGCGACACACTGAAAATCAGCCTGGATGCAAATCTTCAAAAATATGCAGAGCAGATGGCAGAAAAAGTCATGGAAGAAAAACAGGCGGAAAAAGTTGCAATACTGCTTATGAATCCGCAGAATGGAGAAATATTTGCAATGGTTAATGTACCGGAATTTGATCTGAATGATCCTTTTTCGCTTCCAGGTGAAGAAAAGAAAAATCTGACACCGGAAGAAGAGCAGGATGCACTTAACCGGATGTGGCGTAATGAATGTATCAGTGATACATATGAGCCGGGTTCTACATTTAAGATCATTACGGCATCGGCATGCCTGGAAGAAGGAGTGGTAAAGCTTTCGGAT
>OLPT01000249.1_pt1 | contig 45142 bp, 40 predicted proteins | sample 1673051 | NCBI WGS metagenome assembly OLPT01 (sample SAMEA3136750, study PRJEB25190) | human gut metagenome | biome: human gut; feature: human-associated habitat; material: faeces | place: Austria | collected 2013
TTATTTACCTTTAATATTTCTTTCATGCTTTCCTTCTACCTTTCTTATTGTATACTGCTCAATCACCTTTACACCGATGCCCTGCACTACAAGATATATAACTGCAAAGATCAACAGATATCGCAGATAATGTACACAGTCAGCCTTCGTATATTCCCGCATGTTCCATATCTCCCCGGTTAACACCGGCACCATAACAACCGCAACTGCTGCAGGGATCCAGAAAAAGATTCCCGTCTCTGTCCGGATCAGCTTTTCTCTTTCTTTCGAGCTCATTCCAATACAGGTTAAGAAATGATTCCGCTTCTTCTTGTCCGTCATCTCAGATTCATATTTCAAGTAAATGACCAGAACGCTTCCCAGCAGAAATGCTCCCATGATAAATATATCTACTACCGTTGTCATAAAGCGTTCGCTTTCAATCTGTTCCATCGTTGTACGTTTGGAATAGCAGGATAATACATCCTTGTCAAATCTTTCATCCTCTTTATGTACCTTCCGAAAAGCCTGGAGCTCTTTTTCTATCTTCTGATAATCTGCATTTTTCACATTCAAAAGGACAAGCTTTGTCGGCCAGTGATGGATCGTCACTCCTTCTTCTGCTTCACCCTCCTCAACCGGATCTCCGGTGATCCAATTATATTTCTTCCAGTCGTCCTGAACCTTTTCAAAATATTTATCCGAAAATACAACCAGATTCTCCTCACTTCCCTGCCGGAATGCACCTGTCAGGATATCCGTCTTTTCACCCTTTACGGTTCGTGTTGGATAGATCTTTTCCCGATCAAGAAATCCATAAGATTCTATCGGCTGTCCGATGTGCAGGTACGGCTCTTTTCTCGAATTCAGGTAATCCAGTGGATGTGCCTTCGTACTCTTATCCTGTTGGTAAATAATATAGATTTCCTTTCCGTCAGCAGATAGATTCATTTTTTCACTTTTCTTTCCAAGTGCCTTATTCAGTTCTTTATACGTCGTCTCCGAGATGCCTATATGCTGTCCCTGCGGCATGATCACTGCTCTGGCATCATCCAACTTTTCCGAATTATCCACATTCGTCACGCGTACCATCGGATACTCCTGGAATTTCACGTCATATTTTTCCTGCAGCTGTTTCCAGAATGTCTCATCCGCTTCCGTTGCCATACATACAAAATCATACGGGAACAGTCCTTCCGGCTTTTGCGCGATCTTCGCTGAGATCATATTTTTTCCAAATAAGAACAATATCAGTACCGGTATAAGACTGATCACGTACACATAACGGAATGTACTCTTGAAACGGTAATAAAATGAATTATATGGGATCAACTTTGCATAATAACTCTTTTTATGCTTCCGCACTTTCAGGAACAATCCAAATCCAAACTTTTCCGCCAGATAAATGCCCAGGAAGATAAATAAAAGTATCCGTAACCCTTCGGCATTCTTCCGCATTCCGAAATTCACGATTCCAAATACCACAATGACCAGGCCAATTGTAAGCCACAGACCGATCCGTTTTTCCGGCATCTTCTCCTTTTCCACATCGCCCAGCTGCATTTTTTTTAGTTCCCTGTACAGGAAGAAATCCCGCAGGATCATCAGTCCAATCCCGGATATTCCGATCAGGATAAGACTTGCAATCAAATATGTGAATCCTGTAATCTTCGCCGGCTGTGCTCCCACTCCGGATCTTGCCATGAAGATTCTGCGGATGATACACAGGATCACACTTCCGATGCAGGCTCCCCCGATCAGCATTCCCAGAATTCCAGCCACAATCTCTGCCCCAAGCACTTCATAAAGTGTAGACTTCCGCATTCCCAGAGTAGAAAATATACTGTAATTTCTCATCCGTTTTCTGAAATATGACAACAGATTCATGATCATCAGCATCAGCGATGCGATCAGACTCACGATCAGGAATTCCAGCAGAATTGCCGTGATTCCATGCCCCGTCAGTATATTTCCTTCTTTATTGAATGGTGCCAGCATCTGTGCCATTCCGACTCCGGAAAATATCAGCGTCGCCGGAAGCAGGTTCATACTTACGTAAACAATAAAATCTCTTTTTGAACTTTTAAAATTCTTCCACAGGGCCGTATAGAATCCTTTCGGATACTTCCCCGAAAATTCCAGATGCTTTTTCTTTTCTTCTTTGTAATTTTTCTCTCTGGCTTTAACTTCTTCCTGTATCTTTTTCTCTTCCTGCCACGAATCAATCAGCTTCGCACCGATCAAATTGATCACCAGAAGCACTACCAGTAAAAATGGATACACCTGTGACAGCGGATCTGAAAATACTGCCCCATCTGCCCCAAGAAATGATATCATACATCCTGCGATCAGTGACATGATATCCAGAAGCAGTTTATGGTGATTGCTTAAAGCCAGTATCAGATTCACAATTCCTATCACCTGGATTACCAGTACCATTACCAGTTCACAGATGAACAGCATCAGTATCTGAACCATCATCTGTTCATCTGCACCGTCCAGTACTCCCAAAGGCTTCAGACTTTTCTTTATGTAACTCATCCCATCGCCCGAAGCAGCCAATTTTATCAGATATCCCGGCACATTGCATTTCCATGTCCCCATGTTCATCCACGGAAATAATAGCACTGCCTGGATGATCACCTGCATGATCAGCGTGAATATCTTCATTCGCTTTTCCGTCTTATTCATAACTTTTGCCTCTCATTTTTCATACACGCTTATTATCCGAGATCTAACGTCTCTCTCTTTATACGCTTACTATCCAAGATCTAACGTCTCTCTCTTTATACCTGCGCCACCACCGGCTTAAATCCCTCCATTCCGACAACCATCACCGGTGCTCCTGCCGGGATCTCCGTTCCTTTCTCAGATCCCTGTACTCTTACTTTCATATGACGTCCGCACAGATATCCTTTTCCCTTCCAGTTAATTCTGGTATCTGCCGTTCCAATCTCCCATAAAAGTCTGGTCTCTCTTCTGCTCTGCAAAAGATTCATAAATCCTCTCAGTACCATATTCAGCAGACATGCTATCAATACACAGCAGAGGATTCCTGCATATCCCTTCACCGGGAAACTCGGAACAAAACATAATGCCGAGATAAAAAGTACCAGCCCGCTGTTTGCAACGTAACATCCCTGCCCCCAGTCTCTTCCGACTGCATAGAATAAAGCTTTGCCTGTGTATTTCTCCCAGAAGCTCAATCCGATTCCATAGACAGCAAATCCGATTCCGATATTCCGGTGTATAACTGCCGGGATTTTATTCAGTCCGAGCGCCTCATTCCACACCCATAAAAATGCGTTCGGATCTCTTGCGATAAGATAAGAGATGCACACACATACAATTGGTACACATCCCAGTGCCAGCATCCACAGAAACATATTGGAATCAAACACTTTATGATAGATCTTATCCATTGCTTCACCTGCTTCCTGCGGATCGCCCATCTGGCGGACTGCTTCTTCCTCTGCTTCAACTTCCGTCATCCCTGATTCCATTAATGCGGCTTTACAGTCTTCTATATGCGCTTCATATTCATTTACAATCTCTTTTCTTACAGACGAATCGGTAATCTTCTTCCCAAGTTCTTTCAGATATTCTCTTTCCTTCATATCTAACACCCTCCTTTTCTACCACCTTCACTGCCTTACCTGTGCTATACGGAATACTGGATCATGCTCGTAACTGCATTGGCATAAGCATTCCATTCTTCGATCATTTTCTCCAGATATTTCTTCCCGTTAGGTGTGATCCGGTAATACTTTCTGAGTTTCCCGTTCGCCTCCTGGTTATAACTTTCCAAATATCCGGACTGTACCATGCTGTGAAGCAGCGGATACAATGTTCCTACCTTTAATTCGAATACATTGTCCGATCTCTTTGAGAGTGTATCGATCATTTCATATCCGTACATATCCTTTTCTGAGATCAATTTGAGAATTAACATTGCGGTATTTCCTGAGACCATATTTTTGTTTACTTTCATAGTGATTGCTCCTTTCTTATATTTGCTTTCATTATATATCGGCTTTCGATAGTTGAGTGTAAAAAAATTTGCTTTCTTCTTGGTTTTATTATATATCGCATCTCGATATATGTCAATATGCAAGAATAAAAAGAACCAGAAATGCAAACCTGCATTCCCAGTCCCTTTACCTTCTTCTTTCCTACAACAGCTCCGCAAACAATCGCAGGAACAACTGTCCCAGCCGCAGAGTCGCGCTCCGACCGGACTTATACTTCTCCGTCACTTCCCTGCACTGTTCCAATGTCTGCTCCATATCCCGCCGGATATCCAGCACCGCATCACAATCTGCCATAAAACACCCATTTTCAAAATGATGATAAAGGCTCCGGTAATCCAGATTGATCGTGCCGCAAGTCGCCATGCAATCATCTGCCACGCTCATCTTCGCATGACAGAACCCCGGTGTCCACTCATAGATCCTTACACCATCCTGTACCAGATTGTGATAGAACGATCTGGTAATACTGTAGATCAGCTTCTTATCCGGGATTCCCGGTGTGATGATCCGCACATCTACGCCACGCCTGGCCGCCAGCGAAAGTGCATGTGTCATCTCATCCGTGATAATCAGATAAGGAGTCATGAACCAGCAGTATCTGTCCGCTTTGTTGACGATACTGATATAGACATCCTCTCCAACCTGGATTCCGTCTAACGGGCAGTCCGCATACGGCTGGATATATCCCGTCTGCTTTGCCTGATACGGATACTGTACCAGATATTTTTTCTGTGCCTCTATATCCAGAACATCCACATCGGCCGGAGTCTTCCCGGATGCTTCCCACATTTCCAAAAATGCTGCCGTAAGCGAAGCCACCGCATCTCCTTCCAGCCGGATTCCCGTATCCTTCCATTCCCCGTATGGATGTGTATAGTTAAAATACTCATTTGCCAGGTTATAACCGCCTGTGTACCCAACCTTTCCGTCAATCACCGTAATCTTTCTGTGGTCACGGTTATTCAGGAACATATTAAGTCCCGGAAGCAGCGGATTGAATACCCGGCAGGCAATTCCTTTCGCTTCCAGTTTTCTCGCAAAGCTCAGATTTACGAATCCGATCGAGCCCATGTCATCATAGAACACCCGGACCTCTACTCCTGCTTTCACCCGTTCTTCCAGCACCGTCTGTATCCTGCTCCATGCATATTCATCCTCAATTGCATGATACTCCATGAAAATGAATTGCTCCGCCTTTGCAAGATCCGTAAGCTGCGCCTCCAGTCCTTTGACCGCTTCGTCAAAATAAGTCACATCCGTATTCTGATACACCGGATAACACGCATTTCTTTCTATATAATTAGAAACATTTCCCGCCTTCGGATCTGACACATTCAGACGTTCCAGCACTTCCTTATTTTCCGGCAAAAGTGGCAGAAGCTTCTCATCAATCCTTTTGTAACGCATCCGCATCTTCCGAGTTCCACCGTTCATACCGATCATAAAATAAAGTGCTACTCCAAGGATCGGAAATGTCAGGATCAGGATGATCCACGGTGTCTTCATCGAGGAAGTCTCATTTCTTCCATATATTTTCAGAACCAGTATGACGGCAAATATTCTGGTCAGATTATCTATGAATACCGCGTATTCATTCAGTCCCTTGAATATTCCAACCAGGAACACCACTTCCAATAATATCGAAAGCACCGTGAACATCAGCCGCTTCACGCCATTTTGTGTCTTTTTCTTTCCTTCCAGTGTATGACTGCTCATCTTCTCACTCTTTTCTTCTATTGTAAATTATGATTATACTAACACGAACGTGTTTCCGGCTCAAGACTTATCCGAAGTTCAATCAGAAATTATTGACCTCAGTTTTCCCGGAAATAAGCAACAAAAAAATCACCATCCCCGCAGCTCGCAGTCTGCAAAAACAGTGATTTAATAGTGCGCGATCAGGGGTTCGAACCCTGGACACCCTGATTAAGAGACATACAAAGGCGTCACTTCTGCGACTTGTCAGTTCCTTGTACAATTCATTTCCACCTTGCCATATATCGCATTGGAGATAACTATGTATTATCTGTTTTCAACTAAATTTCTGTTTTCTTCTATGCTCCATAAGGGCGTTTTAGTTCGCGACCAGTTTCGCGACAGACTTCTTATAGCAAACATAACTTCTACTAAATAACAATAAACTCTCAGCAAAGCTTTTTCAAGCTTTGCTTCCTTGTTCGCACGAATTCACGAATTCCCGTGCCCCCTCAAAAGGATATTGCAAATTGTCATTTGCTATTTATCCTTTTTCATGACGGGGCACACGGGATTTCGGAATTCTTAGTCTCACAAACGCAAAAGCATAAGATATTTACTTATCTGCCTGCAGATTCTCATGCCACACAAACAGTATCTCTCCGAGCGTATCTGCTACTAATGATTCCTTGTCTTTTGAGACGTGAGAATATACGGCTAGCGTAATTTTAGGATCTTGATGTCCTGCTCTTTGCTGTACTATCTGAATTGGTACACCTTCTGATAACAGTAATGAGATTGCACTATGTCTTGTTCCATGTAGCTTGATATGTCTCAATCCATATTTTTCCAGTGTCTTAGCCCATTTCCTTGTAAAGCTCTTTGGACGGTACGGTTCTCCATTCTCTTTACAGATAACACGATTACTATTACAGAAATCCTCCCCGTACTTCATTCTGTTTCTCATATATATGGTTCTTTGTCTACGAAGAAGTTCAATTGTATGGTCACTTACAATCAACTTTCTATAAGAACTTTCTGTTTTACAATCTTTCAGTACTGGTTCATTCGTTTCTGTCTCAGCCCAAGTGTACTGTATCGTTACTTCTTTCTTATCAAAGTCTATGTCACTGTATCTTAACCCTAACAGCTCTCCCCTTCTCATAACACAGTCAAACAATAATGCTACTGGCAACTCCATATCCGTTCCTCTTACTGCTTTTTCAAGCTCTCTAATCTCTTCTACCGTATATACGTCTACATGATTTGATACCATATCCTTACCTATTCTAACCTTTCTAGCTGGATTATCTTTTATAAGTCCTTCGTCTACCGCCACATTCAAAGCACTCTTGAATACACGATTAATGTGTTTGATTGTAGACGCTTTTAAAGGCTTGTCACTTCTGTTAGACTTTTTTCTCAGGCTGTTATAGACCTGCTGTACTTTTGCCCTTGTCAGTTCCTGAAGCTTCATATGTCCAAACTCTGGTTCTAAGTATCGTTCAATCACTCCTCTGTAATCTCTTGTAGTAGCAGGGCTGAGATTTCTTCTTACATCTTCCAGATATCTTTCCAAGAACTCTGTTACAGTCTCTTTTGATGGTTCAAGAAGTTTTTCCTGTAAGTACTCTGCTTTCTTTATCATGAGCTCATTTTCAGCTTCTTGTCTGTCGGTCGTATCCACTTTAAAATACAGACGTTTTCTTTTTCCTGTAGATGGGTCTGTTCCCAGTTCCAGTGTAATATCATAATACTGAACATCGTCAGCATTTGGTCGCGGTCTTAAACTTCCTGTAATTTTCTTATTCATGTTTCATCATCCTTTCTACTTCCAGTCTTCTGGAAAGTCTAAATCATCATCGTCATCAATTGAGAAAAAATCATCCTCAACGTATTCATCTTTTATTACTTGTCTGGGCTTATTTATCCTTTTTCTTCTCTCTTCCAGAACTTCTTCATAATCTTTTACACCATCTCCGCCTATCTTGTTAGATGGAACTGGCAACTGTATAATGTAACCTTTTACCTGTATGTCACCTACAATTTTGACTCTGCTTATGTATCTGTCCGATTGTGCTTTCAGATATCCCATTTCTTTCCATTCTTTTAGTACAGTTGCTTTCTCACTGAAATGTCCCTCTTTTAAAATCTTCATAAACTCACTGTCAGTTACTTTTAACCGCATACCCGATTCTTCATCCGTATTCAGCAGAACTGTCTGCATGTTTTCCAACTTACCACGGCAGTTACTAATCTCTTTTGGACTGTCCTTAGAAAGAAACTGTGTATAATTCTTAGATATAAATTGTAACAGCCATTCCATTGCCCTTTTTCCTATGGAGACTTGTTCCACACTATTCACAAGGGAATGTTCTTCCATAAAGTCTCCTATCGCCTCTTTATTCAGCTTTAACTTCAATACCTCATTTACAATGTCCACTGCTACCAGTATCAGTGCAGACTGCTTTGCAGTTCTTTCCGTCAGATTATTGTAGGTCTTTGCTTCTCTCGCCCTTTTTATGACTGCATTTGTCTCCTGTACAATCTTTTCTACCAACTCCTGCCTGTCCTGTGCCAGTAACCACTTTGCCACCCTCGGAATGATATGACCGTAATTCTCTGTAACAACAGACTTTATCCTGTCGGCTGATTCTGCACTGCTTGTCCACGTCACATTCTGAAATTCAAAGTTTCTTGTCAACAGTCCTGTATTCATATTGCACTGTGCCAGAATACTCTTTTCTGACGTGAGAAATAATGCTGTACGGAAACGTGAAGATTCATTTACTTCCATGCCTCCTGAAAGTCTTCTCTTTTCTGTGCCACTGCTAAGACTGTATAATGTCTGTGTCATATCTCGGTCTGTAAGAAGACTTCCTTCGTCTATCAACGTCGGATAAGAGTTCGGTATCAGACGCATTAAGGAATTTAGCGTATCCTGAAAAGAAAATACAAAGTTATTTCCAAGAAAGTCTGGTGCGCTCCCACAGGACACTGCCAGAAGTGCTCCTGTAGTTTTTCCTGTAGAAGATTCTCCAATCATATGCACCATGATATTTTCTACACTGATACTTTCTTTCAGATAATCTACCAACAATCCACTGACAGACGCTGACAGTAAAAACTCCATTGGTGTATGTCCTATGACATCTTGCTTTAACATCTTCTTGTAGTTCGCATAAGTACCTTTCGGGGAAACTCTTAGCTTCCCCGTGTACTTACTGTCAATACCTACTCCTTTCGCGCCTTTAAATATCTTCTCACCGTTCCACTCTGCCATACCTAATTTTGCATGACATAATAAATGCTTAACGTTTACCTCTTGATTCTCTATGGACTTTATAAGATAATCTGCAGTCTTTTTTGACACCTGTACTCCATATGCAGTCAATGATACTATCTTATTTTCCACCAAGTCTTCTCTTGGGAAGAGAATTGTCCTCCTCTTCCCATCTCCACTGTCGAAATACAGTGTTAAATACTGCTTACAGGTTTCCACTTCCGTAATAGCATTCTTTACATAGACTGCGCCTCCGCATGGGATATATATCATTTCATCCTTTTTGTAGATGTAATGACCATACTGTCCTTCTACGATTTCTACGGACTTATGTACTACGGCTTGAGTAACCTTTTCAGTCTCTTCTTGTATTGTTACAGTGTAATCCATTAAAACAAGTCTCCTTCTTCTAGCTCTTCATAAGAACATACGTCGCATTGATCGACTACTTTTGTATGCCATGCTACAAGAACATTTTCAAAAATAAACTTTTTCAACTCTTTCTTCTTGGTGTGTATTCCATACACTTTTTGCATAAGCTTCAGAGCTACCATTATCAAGCCTATTTGCTTATAAAACTCCTCTGGTACATCTTTATATAAACCTTTTTTCTCTGCATGTCTTTTAAAGCTTTCGACCTCAGAATCCAGAATGTCTATCACCCCTTCGTCTCCCCATTTTATCAATTGATTATATGCCTGCTCGCTCTTATAACCTTCCACATCTCTATACGCGGTGAGCACTCTTAAGGCACTTTTCTCATACTTAAACCAGGATATCCACGGTTTTATTTCCAACCAAACTGTTGGAAGTGATCCTTTCATTTCCAGATAACTAACAAATGGTTCTTCTTCCATCCCTTCTCCATCCACAACAATTATTGTTTTATGGTGTGTATAATATCCTCTCTTCGTTTGAAGTTCTTGTATTACTGGAATTCTGTCCACCAAATATGTACCACCATCCGACATTCTTTTCGAATTTATTTTTAACTTTTCGCACGCTATATATCCCCCTCTGCTTGCAAACAAGAGCGCGGTATTAGCTGCAAAATCTTCCTCTCTGTATCCACCTCGTGATAATACTACCTTTACACTCTCTTCTGCTAGGAACTCCGATACCATTCCGGCTACTGCTGTGCAAGCTATAAAAGTCATCGGTACACAATTGTCTATCTCTTCCTCCAACAGCGTTCTCCAACGTTCCTCAAGTTTTCCAACTGCATAAGCGTCGTCTTTAAAATTATACATAATCGTATTCCCCTTCCTTCGTTATTCTCCTGTGTTCTCATTGGCATATTCTACTTTTTGGTCGTGCCATAACACTGTAACATTCCGAAAAATGAAATCTACCAACTTCTTTTTCCCCGTATGCAATCCGTACCGTTCTTCCGCAACATTGTAAGCTGTCAGAATCATTCCTATCTGCTTAAAAAATTCTTCAGGCATCTCGCGATATTTGCCTCTTTTCTTGGCACATCTCTTAAACTTTTTAATCTCACAATCGAGTACGCGTCTTAATTTCTCTTCGCCCCAAGTATTAAAAACTCTCTTAATACTTGGAATACTATGTCCACCTACGCCATGGTAAAAATCCAATATTCTCACTCCACTATCACGCCCCTTTATCCACCTTACATCTGGTGCAATATCAAGCCATGCTGTCGGTAAATCATAAGTCTTATTTCTTTTTCCCTCATGAGATACTGCAATGATTGCCTCATGCAATTTTAGATGTCCCTCTTCGTCTACAATCTCTGGTAGCGTTAAGACCTCGCCTATCATATATGTATGACCCATTTGTTCCTCCGTTTCTTTTGTTTTTCCGCCACATGCAACTGCAAAAAATCCTGCAGTTCTTTCTTGAAGGTCATTTTGCATATGTACTTTTATACTTTCTTCCTCCAGTGCGCCGGATATCATTCCTGCTACCGATACACAGAGCATGAATGTTAATGGAACCCACCCATTGACTTCTTCTTCAATTAAGTTGTCCCATTCTTCACACTTTGGATTTTCGAGCCAGTCGTATCTGGCATAATCCATCCAGCGTTGATAACCTTCAAAACGATACTCTTCTGGAATCATATAGAAGCCAGACTTATTAGTTACGTGGTTTCTATTTGTAATTTTTTTCATATTTATTTACCTTCCTTTATTAACAATTTATTCAAGCTTCAAAATCTACGCGTATTGACTTATCCCCTTGATGTTTCTGTAGGAAGCGCTTTCCTTAGTTCATATATTATCACTACTCTTTTCCTCATTTATTCAACATTTCATGTTTTCCCTTGGAAAAAAAGTGGAACTCCGAACAATATATTAACGACTAAATTTAGGAGGTAAAAATATGAGTAAAAGAAAACTGAAGAAAAATGAATTTTTTGCACCTGACCTCATGAAACGAGTTATTCCTGCACACACTAAAGACTTTCAAACTTGTGAACGTATCATTTATGACTCAGAAGAAGATGCCGAATTAGAGCCGTATCGTATAGCCAGATACAAAAAAGTAAATATTTGGGAAACGCGAACCACTAAACACCTTAAAGATTATTTGGCTAACAATATATCTAAGCAACCTTTTCCTGATGAACATATTGCTTTTTTTATGAACTATCTTTTTGGACTACGTTTAAGGTCAGAATATCCTGATGATTATGCAAAACGCGAAAATCCTATTAAACATTTTCCCACCACACTTCGCTATACCCACTTTATTAATAAACACCTAAAAAATTATGACACGGTCGACCAACACGTCACCCCTGATGAAACAGTCTTATCTCAAAATGATATGTCTGTTTTTTTTTGCCTATTTTTAGATTTAAGCGACTGTTTTGAAGACACCGACTGCAAACTTACTGAAACTCAACGAAGTAAAATTGAAGCCTTAAAATCTCAAACAGACCTATCTTTAAGAGAATCTTTTGAAAGATTTGTTGGAATATTCTTTCCTAAAAATTAGTATGTTGGGGCGTTAGACAAGCTAACGCCCCGAACTATCACTTCTCTTTTGGAAACACAAAGTTTCTGAATTCCCATTTACCACTGAATCTCTGTCCTGCAAATAATGGGTGTATCGTTCTTAGACCTATATATTCACCGTCTGTATCTACAAGTTCATACACCTTTTTTGCATGTGGTTTTAAATATTCGCACACTTGTCTCTTAGCTTCTTCTACACGTCTGTTTCCAATAAACGTATTTCCCCACCCAATCAGTACCGCATTAAACTTTTCATTCAACAATTCCTGTAAGTATTCCATGTTCTCAGTATTGTCACCTGTCTGTATCGGTTTTAACTTTGTACAAATGTCTGCAAACAAGTTCCACACGACAATCTCTGAATATCCCATGATTCCAAGATTGTTCAGTAAGTAATTTGTCGTGTTATCAAATACCTGTACACTGTTTGACGCTGGATTCATTCCTATTACCAGAACTTTCTTACCTTTCATACCGTTATACTTTAATGTCAGTGCAAACCGACGTTTTAAATCTTCATCATACACACCTGTTTTCTCTAATAATTCTGTCTGTTTTACTACATTATCCATTTTCATTCTCCTTTTTTAATACCCTTACTACCTGTACTGCATAATCTGAGGAACATAAATAAAGCCGAAATGTTACTTCTACAGTACACTCCGGCTCTTTCTGTTTATAAATTTCTTCATACTCATATTCGTCTGCATTCAGTTTAAAATATTTTAAAACATTTTTCTCCTGTTCAAACACTTCTGTTCTATCCCCGAACAGCACAATTGCAAAACCACCCAAATCAGCCTCTATACGGCGTTCTTTACCATATGCCGTGTCAAACCTCTGTAATACCTCTTTCAGGCTGTTTTTTACCGCTGTTTGGGTGCTTACAACGCTTACCTCATCAGGCAATACTCTTATCCAGTCATCAAAATCACTTTCATTCTTCAAAACCTTATACATCTTTCTTTCCTTTCTGCACCTGTCCTCTGTGTTGAATCACCAACTTTAGCATAGTTGTTACTATCGTGATACCTGCAAGTACCTGTTTTAACTCCTTTTCGCTCACTTCTGCACCTCCCACACCGTAATATTTATATATAATACATTCAGCAATACAATTCCGATTGCTATTCCCAACAAATAATACTGCATACGTTTCCTCCTAGAAAAAGCCCAACGCTCCTGTGAACGTTGGGCTCATATTATTATAACTATCTACTTATAGTGCTTCTTAACAACCGTTATTACAATTGCAATCACTACCACAATTCCAACAAGTGTCATAAATCCTGTCAGTGCTGGAATCAGCAAATATATAAAGAATCCTGCTACTATAATCGCAATGATTACGGATATTAAGTACTTTAATGCTTTCTTCATAGCATTCTCAACTCCTACTTTAACACAAGTACCTCGACACTTCTCTATGGATTGTAAATCACTACATCTTCTGGCTTACCGCCTTCACTTCCTGATGGAGTAAACGTCTCTGTATTCTCCTGTTCTCGTTCTTCCTGCTCTTTCTGTAAATCTGCATACGGATTCTCTCCATCTCCTAACTTTGACGAATCTAACGTTGCAGTAAGATAAGGGCTGAGTGTACTTAAAAATATGTCATTCAGATAAGACTTTAAATTTGCTTCATACGAGTCTTCTGATGTAGCAGGAAATTCTTTATCAATTTCCTCTTTCCACTCATTAGCAATCTCCAAATACTCATCTACCTTACCTTCCTGATATGGGTCTTTCAGTTTATCATACTTCTTACGGAATTTCTTTTCCAAAGAAATAGCTTTCTGTAACTCCTCTTTATATAACTTTATTTTTGCTTTGAATTTGGAATACTTCTTGTATTCGTTCGGAATACCCTCTAATTTCTCCGCACATTCCTCAAACTCTGAATCTTCAGAATCATCAAATTTTGCATGCACATATCTCATTTGTATATCGTTTGCCACCATTAAATAAGCTTCCAAATCTTTATACAAATCTTTATAGTTCGAATCATTTGCAGTTAGTGTTTTCGCCTTGTCATAATCCTCATTTTCCATGGCTTCTTCTATCTTGGCTTTATTCTGTTTTTCTTCCTGTGCAGATGCATCATCCGTTGATTCTTTACTTCCACACCCTATTAAACTAAGTACCATGACGGCAATGGTCACAAAACATATTTTTCTTTTCATTTTTCCTATTCTCCTACATCTGTGCAAGCAGTTCTGCTTTCTTTTCGTCAAACTCTTCTTCTGTAAGAATTCCTGCTTCTTTCAGCTTGTTCAGTTTCTCAAGCTTAGTAAATACATCATCTTCTGCAGGTGCACTCTGCTGAACAACTACCTGTCTTGCGTTTCTTTCGTCCTGTTTAATGCTACGTCTGTATTCCTGATATACACGGATAACTCTTTCTGCCTCATAAGTATAAAGTGTCTGTATCTTCTCCTGTGCTCCTGATACATAAATCGTAATGTTACAAAGCTTAAATGCAGCCGTCAGTGCAAATTCAAGCCAACCACTTGTTTTCTGGTCTGTAGACATTGATGTAATATCTTCATAATAGAACTGCTTTACATTCTTAGTTGCTCCAAGCATTTCTCTGTCTAACATTAAAATCTGTTTGTTTGTACATACAACAAAGTCTTTTGCTGTGATATTGTCCATACCCCATGCAAAGTAAATCAGCAATTCATCATCAAATACATACTGTCTGATAATCCTAAGAATATTGTCACCGATTTTCTTTTTGATTACTTCATCAATCTGTGTTTCTGTAATCTCAAAGTCTTTTTCTTCCAGTCTTCTTACATACTCTTCAATTGTAATTCTATCAAATTCAGACACATTATCTGCTGAGAACAATTCTACACCATTACATACAACCTGATATCCCTCTTCTGTACTCACAAAACCAAGCTGAGATACCTGCTGTAAATCTACTGCAACGTTGGCTACAAATGTCTGATTCTCTGGGAATGCGACCGCAATATATAACTTTGTAGGAGTCATTAATATAAATTCTCCCTTGTTTCCTTCAAACTGGAATACAGGAGTTTCTGTATCGTCATACTCTCTTAAAGCTTTCTGAGCCTTTTTCTGAATTTTATCAGAATATGGATACATAGTTATCTTTGATGCAGACACACTATTTGCAGGAAGTAACAGTTTTTCAAAATAGTCTTTTGTGAAATCCAGTATATTATCTTCAACCTCAATACATGGTGCACCACTAAATCCACTCAGAATGTTCTGCAATAATTCCTGTTCGTATTCTGTTACTCTTTCGTTCATTTCCTCCATTTTCTTATTCTGTTCTTCTTTTTTAATTGCGGAAAGTTGTTTCTGTTCTTCAAACTTTGCCTGTGCCGTTTCTGCAACAGAAGTTGCCTTATCTGTTACATTCTTCATTAAATCCTTCCAACCCATTTTATGTTCCTCCTTGTGTTTATTTATTTTTACTTTTTTGTGTTTCTTTAACCTTCCTTCAAAATCTTTTACACATTTTTCTTTTATACATGAGCATATTAATACCCATATATAAATATACCATGTATTTATCACTCTTACAATAATCTACAGGTCAAAATATAATAAGAACTGGAGGGAATTATAATGTATAAGAAAAAAGAAAATCCCCTGCGTCTATTACCAGCAGACCCAGAAAAACGTGGAAAAATTAAGATTCGTTTAGAAGATATTTTAAAAGAACGAGACATCTCTCTAAATCAGTTATCTTTCCGTGCTGAAATGCAGAGAACTCAGTTAAGAAACTATCGTGACAACAAGGTACAACGCTTGGATATAGATATCCTCTTACGACTTTGCTATGTCCTTGAATGTGACCTGACTGATTTAATTGAATATATACCGCCAGAAGATTAAAGAAATGCTGATGACTTTTTAGTTGTCAGCTTTTTTATTCATCATAATACACTTTCAGTTTTAATGAATACACGACAAACACCTTACTCTTCTCCCCTTTCACTTTAAAACAGTCTTCATACCAGTGTTTTCTCTTCGTCATCCACAATCTGTTATCAGAAATGTCTATCTGCTCTACATCACTACAAAGCTGTAATCTCTGCGGATAGTAATCAAGAACATTCAGAATTTCCTGTATATCTCCTTTTACGGGATTCAGTAGAATTGCTATGAAACCTTTTTTACCAATCTTTTCACATGCCAATATCTTTTCTACTTCTGCTAACAACTCCAAAGGCAGTCTATACTTTCCCAACAACGGATTTATCTGCTCTAAAAGAATCAACTGACTTTTGTTATAGATTTTGATGTACATATCTAATCACCACCTTTCCTACATCATAAAAATAATATACTTTTATAAAATGCAAAAAGAGCAGTGGAAAGTACTTTCCAACCGTACATTCCACTACTCTTCTATGCAAACTTCTCTTACTACACTTGGACTGTTTATTTTCTCGCGACGAGCTCGCGACAGAATCTGCGACAGAGGCACTTCACCCTTGCTTTCCCTAGTGATTTCCGTTTTATCCCCCCTAAAGCCCCTATTTTCAAGCAAAAAAAAATCACCGTCCCCAGAGCTCTAAGCCTCTAAAAACAGTGATTTGATAGTGCGCGATCAGGGGTTCGAACCCTGGACACCCTGATTAAGAGTCAGGTGCTCTACCAACTGAGCTAATCGCGCATCTTTGGTTGTCTGTATTACGTTCTCCGTAACGACAAGACTTATTATATAATAAGGTTTTTAAAAATGCAAGTACTTTTTTTACTTTTTTTCATATTTTTTTATTTTTCTCATATATTGATATGGGGGTTGAATTTATGAGCCATATTATCCATTATGTTACAACCAATTTCAAAAAAATCTTTCATACTGTCTGTACAGAGATTATCTCCTGCATTCAAGGCACAGCTCTGCATTTTGTCCTGGTCGCTGCCTTTCTCGGAACACTGAATCATTTCCTGTATTTTTTATCCGGGCAGTCTCCAATCGTTGCACTTTTCTGCCCGGTTAATGAATCCGTGTGGGAACATTTGAAACTTTTATATTTTCCTTTTTTATTCGTAAGCATATGGGAATATCTGTCTCTGCATCCGGTTGTTTTACCGTTCTTTTACTGTCGGTATCTGGGTGTGCTTCTCGGAATGTTTTTTACTGTTTCTGTTTTTTACACATATTCCGGGATTCTCGGCCGGAATTTCCTGATCTTAGACATCCTGCTTTTTTATTCCAGTGTAATATTTTCATTTGGAATGTCTGAATATATTTCCGGCAAGACCCGTTCTCCTCACGAGACAGAACCTGGCTTTGTAGTCTCACTCTGGTTGATAACATCATTTTTCTTCTTTGTATTTACATGTTTTCCGCCAGATCTTCCGTTATTCTATTCAGCATAAGTACAACAACCATCAACACATTTCCCTACATATATAATTAATTATTCACACCATGATGTGCAACATAGCTGTTAAGATCCAATGCTTTGAACACATATCCCTGTGACTGATAATATTCAATAATTTTCGGCAGCGCTTCCACAGTTGTATCTTTGGTCTCGGAATCATGTGACAGCAGGATGATATTATTGTCATGGAAACTGGTTGCCTGATCCACAAGCTGTTCCGTTGTTCTCACGGCCCCGTCTCCCGAACTTCCATTCCAGTCATAATATTGATATCCTCTTGCCTGAACCTCCTGCGTAAGCGTTGTCATAATTCCCTTCGTGCAACTTGCAGATATGGTATTCGAAGATCCTCCCGGAAATCTGATAAAACACGGAACATAGCCGATCTCTTCTTTTACAAGCTGTCCAATCTGGTCAAGATCCTGAAAATATGCATCAACAGATGCATACACCTTTGCGTAATCATGAGAATATGTATGCATTCCGATCGTATGTCCCTTATCATAAGCCTTTTTGATCATATCTTTATATTCCGGCATGGCTCCTGTAACAAAAAACGTTGCTTTCGCATTGTATTTATCCAAAATGTCCAGCACCGCCTGCGTATTCTTAGACGGTCCGTCATCCAACGTCAGATAGACAACTTTTTCATCCGATTGTTCTGTTGTACCCACTTTTCTTCCTGGTTGAACTGCAAATTCACTTCTGTCATCTGCCTGATCTTTTTGGCCTTGATTTTCTTTATTGGATGCATCAGTTTCATTCTCATTGATCGTAAGTTTTTTTGCAGTTGCTTTTTTCTTTGATACTGCCTTTTTACTTTCCGTCTCGGCCGTTGTCATCGTTTTACCGGCATTCTTTTTTATAACATGCCCGCCGATTCCCACACCTATAATCACTGCTGCTATGCAGACTGCTGCAATCAGAATCTTTCTCTGTGCACGATCTTTTCGTCTTCTATTTTTTAACTTTTTCCTGCTCATACTTTTTTCCTCTTTAATTTTCAACTTTATTCTCACTTTTAAGTAATTGCTTTTTCTTTTTTACTATCATACCGCTTTTTTCCTTTTTATCAAGCCTTTTCTTGAGACTTTTTCACTACAATGTAGTATTGTAATAAATAGATTATCACTTACAAATGTCGAAAGGAGTTTTTAATATGAGTGAAAATGAAAATAAAGTCTGTCCTGTCAGCTGCAAAATCGAACATCACGCCATGATGTTCGCATTTCTCGCCAAACATGCAATTGAATTATGCGGTGAAGCCGGAAAAGACGCAATCCTTGCCGGAATGACTACCTATGGAAATGAGCGGGGTGCCCGCATGGCGGCAAATGCACTCGCACACGGTGATGAACTGACTACCATGACCAATCAGGCATACGGTGAATGGAAACCAGATTACGCCGGACAAATGGACTTCGGAACGCTTCGCACCGAACCGACACTTCAGACTTACATTGCAAAATGTGCATGGTGTGAAGCATGGAAAAAGCATAACATTACCGAATATGGGAAATATTATTGCGTCAATGTAGATAATGCCGTTTACCAGGGTTTCCGTTCCGACTTCGTCTGTACACCGACTGCCACATCTATGAGCTGGGGCGGCAAGCGTTGCGAATTCGACTGGGGACACCCGCTCTCGCAGGAAGAGGTAAAAGAATTGGCTGAGAAAAAGGCCAAACTTGGGACTTCCTGTATGAAAGATTTTAATTTCCACACAGCACATTTAAAATATACCGTCAGTCAGGCTCTGATCCTGAATCTTGGTGAAAAAGGGGAAGAGGCAGTTAAACTTGCGCTTGCTGATTATGTAGATACATTTGGACAGGAATATCTGGATGTACTGAACGGTCTTTATCCGGTTGAATAGAATTTGCTGCTTATTGACATTATTTTTTACTTTTCATATGAGAAAACTATGAAATCTATTTACATCCTGTTTTTCTATGCTAAAATGATAGATAAACACCCGATTCTATGAGGAGGTATCTATATTTTGAATAAACTAACAACCGAACATACACCTGACAATATTATTGCCAGCTGGCTCGACGATCATCAGGAAGAACTTGTACATACTGCCGATTACATTTTCCATCACCCGGAACTTGCATATCAGGAGACACTTTCTTCCAAATGCCTGGCAGATTATCTGGAAAGCCAGGGATTTAAAATAACATGGAAAACAGCCGGTATCGACACCTCATTTACCGCAGTCTGGGGAAGTGGAAAACCACTCCTTGGATTCCTGGCTGAGTACGATGCTCTGGCAGGTGTCGGACACGCCTGCGGACACAACCTGCTTGGAACTGCTGTTGCCGCAGCGGCCTGCGCATTAAAAGCCGATATGGAAGCAACCGATGCTGCCGGAACGATCCGCGTCTACGGCTGCCCGGCCGAAGAGATCATGTCCGGCAAGATCGTGATGAACGATCAGGGAGTCTTTAATGACCTCGATGTTGCTATTACCTGGCATCCATTCGACCGCAACCGTGTCAGCAACGATATCTGGCAGGCACAGGACATTAAGAACTACACATTCCACGGACTTAGTTCCCATGCTGCCAAAGCACCGGAAAAAGGCCGCAGTGCCCTGGATGCCGCCGAACTCATGAATGTAGGCGTCAATTATCTCCGTGAACACGTACCGGGAGATGTCCGTATGCATTATGCCTACATTGATAACGGCCTTCCGGCAAATGTTGTTCCGGATATCGCGAAGACAAATTATTTCATCCGCTCCTACTTACGTTCCCGCACCGAAGATGCAAGCGAACGTGTAGACAACTGCGCAAGAGGTGCCGCTCTTATGACAGACACCACCGTCGATATCGAACTGGTTGCAAGCTGCAGTGAGATGAAAGTTAACCGGGTACTGACAGAATTATATTACGATGCCATGACCCAAGTCCCGACACCGACTTATACACCGGAAGAACTGGATTTCGCAAAGCAGATTACAGAAGAAGCCGGGCTCATCAATGACGGAACACTATTCTCCGGCCTAGAACCGCTTGAAGATGAGCCGGTTCCGATCGCTATCGGCACAGATGCTTCACAGGTCAGCCACACGATTCCGCTGATCACCTTAAGTGCCGCTACGATGTGTAAAGGCACCCCGCTTCATCACTGGGCTGCTGCCAAACAGGCCGGTATGACTATCGGACAGAAAGGTATGCTCTATGTTGCAAGATGTATGGCAGAAGGTACGAAATTATTGATGGAAACACCGGGAAGTATTGAGAAAGCGTGGGAGCTTCATAAGCTGACTCCTTAAAGCTCTGTCACAGTGCAAAAAAGCCCTGGATGGAAAAGCTTTGATGTCCATCGTAGCCGGTGTCACTGTCGAGAGACTCCAGAATATGATCGATGGCACACCTAGAATTTTAAGACTTCTTCCTAACACCCCTGCAATGGTATTCGAAGGTGCATTTGCACTCTGCTCCGACAACGATCTGACAGAGGACGAATTAGAAGCAGCAAAATCTATCTACAGCACGATCGGTGTGGTAGAAATGATTCCGGAGCACCTCTTAGATGCAGCCTGTGGCTTAAGCGGCGGAGGTCCTGCTTATGTAGCTATGTTCATTGAAGCCATGGCTGACGGCGGTGTAAAACAGGGACTCCCGCGTGCAACGGCATACCGCCTTGCAGCACAGACCTGCCTTGGTACTGCAAAGATGATTCTCGAAAAAGGAATCCACCCGGGCGAGTTAAAAGACATGGTTACATCACCGGGCGGAACAACCATCGAAGGCTGCGAAGCTCTCGAAAAGGCTGGTATGCGTGGTGCTGTAATTGAATGCATCAATGTAAGTACAGAAAAATCCCGTTCATTATAATCATTGTCATTCTATGTCGATTAATGCGATAGAATTATCAGACAAAAGAGGAGTTATCCACAGTTTCCCGTGGATAACTCCTCTTTTGTTGGGGATAACTGGAATTACTCTGCAAAATTTGTCGTTAAAATAAGCCGGGAGATTTTCAGAAATCTACCGGCCTATTTTACATTTTTTCTACATTTTCATCCTCTTTATCACCTTCAACCGTGTAAATTCTTCTCTTTCCTTCTCCTCCAGCGCATTACTGATCGTATGCACCAGATTCGTATACATCGGTATCGTAATATTCTTAAGCGCATTTGCCCGCTTCTGTGTCTTCTTGATATTTGCGGCCAGACGGTACGCCGAGTTTTCCACCTCTGCCAGCTTGATCGTAAGCTCTTTCACTTCCCGGAAGGCTTCTCTTGCGATATCCACCGACTCATGCGTTGTGCTGAACGAATACGTCAGATCATTCTGTTTCGCATCGTACTTAATGTGCGGAATCTCGGTTCCCATGATACTCCTGGTCTGCATCTTCAGAGAGTCTTCAATCGGAACGGTAAATGCCAGCTCCTGAACTTTGCTGATTCCATGTTCGATATTGGCACGCTGCAGGCAGGCGTATGCTTTTGTAAATGTCGCATCGATCTCTTCCTGAATATCTTTTGCTTCATCGATCAGTCCCATCAGCTCTTTCAGAAGAATATTCCGCTTTTTATCCATCAAGTCATACCCCTGACGCGCAAGCATCAGAGAATTCTTCGCAAGCATCAGATTTCCCTTGGTAGGAAATTCTCTCGGATCCATATGCATCCCTCCTACTCTTCTGTCTCCAGCGTATCCCGCGTATCCTTCCAGTACTTCTCAATCAGCTTCGTATCAATACGGTCCAGTTCTTCCTTCGGCAGAAGTCCAAGAAGTTCCCATCCAAGATCCAAAGTCTCCATCATCGTACGGTTCTCCGTCGGTCCCTGCCCGATGTAACGTTTTTCAAATTCTTCACCGAACTTCAGATACTGCTTGTCAATCGGCGACAATTCATCCTCGCCAATAACGGAAGCAAGGTTTCTCGCCTCTCCGACCTTCGCATAAGCGGAGAATAACTGGTTTGCAAGATCCTGATGATCTTCTCTCGTGTATCCTTTTCCGATGCCGTCCTTCATCAGACGCGAAAGCGATGGCAGGATACTGATCGGCGGATAGACTGCCTGACCGTGAAGATTACGGTCCAGTACGATCTGTCCTTCTGTGATATATCCGGTAAGGTCCGGGATCGGATGTGTGATATCATCATTCGGCATCGTCAGGATCGGAAGCTGCGTCACCGAACCATTTGCCCCGTCCACAATACCGGCACGTTCATAGATTGTTGCCAGTTCACTGTATAAATATCCCGGATATCCTTTTCTTGACGGAATCTCACCACGCGAAGACGATACTTCACGCATGGCTTCTGCAAAGGAAGTCATATCCGTCAGGATAACCAAAATATGCATATTTTTCTCAAATGCCAGATACTCTGCTACCGTCAGTGCTACCTTCGGCGTGATCAGACGCTCCACCACCGGGTCATTCGCCAGGTTCAAGAACATACACACATGGTCTGCCACACCGCTTTCCTCGAATGTCTTACGGAAGAATTCCGCCACATCGTGCTTCACACCCATTGCTCCGAATACAACTGCGAACTGTTCATCCGAATTGTCACCAAGCGAAGCCTGCTTGACGATCTGTGCCGCAAGCTGATCATGCGGAAGTCCGTTTCCTGAGAATATCGGAAGCTTCTGCCCGCGGATCAGTGTCGTCAGTCCGTCAATTGCCGAAATTCCGGTACGGATATAGTTTCTCGGGTATTCCCGTCTGACCGGATTCAGCGGAAGTCCGTTTACATCCCGCTTCTCAGCATCTGTGATCGGTCCAAGGCCATCGATTGCTTCCCCGATCCCGTTAAATGTACGGCCCAGCATTTCCTCTGACACGGCAACTTCCATCGGATGTCCCGTAAGCCTCGTGTGGGTATTATCCAGCGACATATTTTCCGTTCCTTCAAATACCTGGATCACAGCCTTATCTTCATCCAACTCCACGATACGTCCCATTTTCCTCGTATCATGATCTACAATAAATTCCACGATCTCATCGTAAAATGCATTTTCCACGCCTTCCAGTACGACGAGAGGGCCATTAATGCTGCTCAGTCCAAGATATTCTATTGCCATCTTACGTCCCTCCCTTTACGCATTTTTCTCGATGACGCGGTTATAAAAGTCATCAATATCCAGTTTATACAGATCCAGTAACTGCAGATTGTCATTCGGCACATCATACTTGATCGCAATGACCTTCTCAAATATACCTTCTGCCTTCAGCACCGACATCGGCATCCCCATCGCCACCAGTTTCCGGCTCGTCTTATACAGATACAGAATAACATCCATCATCTTGAACTGCTTCTCAAGTGATACACACGTATCATCCTTATGAAATGCATTCTGCTGCAGGAATCCCAGACGAATCACCTTCGCAATCTCCAGGATCAGCTTCTGGTCATCCGGAAGCACATCCCCGCCGATCAGTTTTACAATCTCCATCAGGCTGCTCTCCTGGTTCAGGATCGCCATCAGACGGTTCCGGTAATCAACGAATTTCGGCGATACATGATCCGAATACCAGCCGCTTAAGTCGTTCAGGTATTCACTGTAACTTGTCAGCCAGTGGATCGCAGGGAAATGTCTCGCATACGCCAGTGATTTGTCCAGTCCCCAGAAACAGCGCACGAAACGCTTCGTATTCTGCGTAACCGGTTCAGAGAAATCTCCTCCCTGCGGAGATACCGCTCCGATGATAGAGACCGATCCTGTCGCACCATTTAACGTCTGCATCATACCGGCTCTTTCATAGAATGCCGACAGTCTCGATGCCAGATACGCCGGGAATCCTTCCTCCGCCGGCATCTCTTCCAGTCGTCCCGAAAGCTCTCGCAGTGCCTCTGCCCATCTGGATGTCGAATCCGCCATGATCGCCACATCATACCCCATGTCACGGTAATATTCCGCCAGTGTCAGTCCGGTATAAATGGACGCCTCACGGGCAGCTACCGGCATGTTCGATGTATTGGCGATCAGCGTCGTTCTGTCCATCAATGGATTGCCCGATTTCGGATCGACCAGCTCCGAAAACTCTTCCAGAACCTGTGTCATCTCATTTCCACGCTCGCCGCATCCGATATATATGATAATATCCGCATCCGACCATTTTGCGATCTGATGCTGGGTCATCGTCTTACCCGTTCCGAATCCTCCCGGGATCGCAGCCGTTCCACCTTTTGCAATCGGGAACATCGTATCCAGAATTCGCTGTCCTGTTACCAGCGGCACACTTGCCGGGAATCTCCGGTTCACCGGTCTCGGTACACGGATCGGCCAGTGCTGTGTCATCGAAAGTTCTCGTTTTTCTCCATTGAACAGTTCAATCGTAACCAGCGTCTCATCAATCGTATATTCACCATCCGGAACCACCGATACAACAGTCCCTTCTACTCCCGGCGGAACCATGCATTTGTGCACGATAGCCCGCGTCTCCGGCACTTCCGCAATGATCGTTCCACCCTGTACCATATCGCCTTCAGCCACTGTGATATGCGTCTCCCAGAGTTTCTGACGGTCCAGTGCGTCCACACTGACACCACGGGTGATAAATGCCCCGCCCTTGTCAGCGATCCGCTCCAGCGGTCTCTCAATACCGTCAAAGATATTATTCAGGATGCCGGGTGCCAGCGTAACCGACACTGCCGCTCCCGTACCTTCCACAAGTTCTCCCGGATGCAGTCCGGAAGTCTCCTCATACACCTGTACCGTCGTCCGGTCCTTATCCAGGGAAATGACTTCGCCAACCAGCTTTTCTTCTCCCACATGGACCATTTCCGACATCTTAAAATCCGTCTTCCCTTTCAGGTAAATGACCGGGCCGTTGATGCCATATATCTTTTCTGTCTTTCCGCTACTCACCCTTTACACCTCCCCGGAACTGGAATTTCTGGTATTCATTCTCCAGTGCACCTTTGAATGCATAGTCCACCAGGACATTCTTCTCAGGCACAACCGCACGCACCCCGCCGATAAAATCCACTTTGCTGATCGTCAGCGTCATTCCCGTACGTTCTTCCAGATATGTCTTCTTGTCTGCATCAGACGGATTGATATAGATCGTCATCGCCATCCCCGATGCAAACTGTGCTGCTTTCTCTATATAACGGATCAGAACTTCTTTATACTCTTCCGTTCTCATGAACGTCAGAAGCTTTAACTGCACTTCTTCGAACAGTTCCGTCTTAAGTTCTGTCTGCGTCTTTCCCATCTCACGTTTTAATTCAAGCTGCGCCTTTGACATTGCCATGTTCAGCTGCTGTTTCGCAGTCACACTCTCTGCACGCACTCTCGTCTCCGACTGCCGTCTGGCTTCGATCTGATGCTGTTCGAACACACTTCGAAGCGCATCCTCATGCTGCTTTACGATCGCATTCGCCTCCGCTCTTGCTTCTTCCATCGCCGCCGTCCGGATATGCGTGATCTTCTCTTCGTTTGTCAAATGTGCCACCTTCTTCCTGTCTATAATTTCAACCCTATCGCTTCATTTACATACGACGTGATAAAATCTTTCTTACGTCCGGTCCCGTGTCTGTCAGGAATCTCGATCAGAAGCGGCATCGTCCGCTCCAGCTTGATCTCGTCTATCAGGTCCGGGAATTCTCTTCCGAATTTCTCCGTCAGCAGAATCACACCTACATCCTTATCCTCCATGGCATTCTCGATCGCACACCGGAGTTCTTCTCTTTCATGTACCACGATTCCGTCTACCCCTGCGAGACGCATTCCTGTCAGAGTATCGATATTATCACTGATCAGATACATCTTCATCTTACAATTTACCTAAGATCATGAAGGAGATGATCAGTCCGTACAGACACACACCTTCTGCAAGACCTACGAAGATCAGTGACTTACCAAGTGCACTGGAATCCTCGCTGATTGCCCCAAGAGCCGCACTTGCTGCACTTGCAACGGCGATACCACCACCGACGCAGGAAAGACCGGTTGAAAGTGCTGCTGCCAGGTATCCGAATCCGGTTGCGTTCGATGCCGTATTGCCGGCTGCTTCTGCTGCCTGTACCGGATCTCCCGCAAAGAGCATGATTCCCGCGATCAGGACAGTACTAAAGAAGAAAAATACATTCGTGCCGATGGCTCTTTTATAACGCTTCTTCGTCCTCTGTCCGATCAGGAAATATCCGAATGGAATTACAATGCTAAGTAACAATGTTGCAATTAACAATAATCTAACTGTCAGGCTCATATTTTTGTCCTCCTGTAAATATATCTCTGAATTCTGTCTTATTATTTTTCCTCTACAGAACCTGCCACTGGCAGCTTCTTTCGAACGCATGGCGATTTATCCTCTGGATCACAAAATCACTTAAATCGTTTCTTTACTTTTCGTCACTCTGGCTGTGAAACGGCTTGAACTCCCGTCCGGTTCCCTTATAGAACCTGCTGAACATCTCATAATATTCCAGACGCAGTACCTGGATACCGACGACCAGACCTTCCAGTCCGCACACCAGCACATTTCCAAGTACGAACACGATCCAGTTCGTGTGTCCCGCACTTGCACCGGATAACATCAGCACAACCTCCATCATCGCCGCATGGCTGACGGCAAATGCACCGATACGCACATAAGAAATGGTATTGGAGAAATAGCTCAGCATCGTCTCGAACAGTTCGAAGACAGCCTGCACGAAGAACATTACCTTGCCCTCTTCCATCTTCTTATGCTGCTTTGTCACCAGATTTCCCAGCGGTTCCTTGAATACGAACAAGATCACCGGAACTCCCAGGAAGATCACCATCAGGATATTGCCCGGAACCTTATGTCCCGTCATGTAAAGCACGATCGTCAGCACCAGGAATCCGTAGAACACCAGTCCCGCGATTCCATTATGGGAAAATAACATATTTTCCACATCATGACTCTTGATCGAATTGATCACGTTAAAGATCATCACCAGGATATTCAGTCCCATGCCAAATGCAATGGCAACCACAAATACTGTGTTGAGCTGTCCGATAAACGGCAGGTTCGTCATCGCATCCACCGGCCTTAACCAGTGTGCCTGTATCACATCTTCGAATCCGAAGATACTTCCGAACATGAATCCAAAGAATGTTGAGAACAGTCCCGCAATGGATATGATCCCAGCCAGGTTGATCTTCTTAATCAGGTACAAAAGCCCGCCGAATACAAACAGGCATAAGCCCTGGCCGACATCCCCGAACATCGCACCAAAGATAAATGTATACGTCAGTGCCACGAACATCGTCGGATCCATCTCATCATTTGCCGGAAGCCCGTACATCCGTATGAACATCTCGAACGGCTTGAAGAACCTTGGATTCTTAAGCTTCGTCGGCGGCTCTCCGAAGAATTTCTCCTTGTCTTCTTCTACAACAACGAATACCTTATCATCATTCTTCGATTCCGCCAGGAATTTGTTCACATCATCTTCGCCCATCCATCCGCACAGGATGTAATAGTCTTCTTTATTATCTCCCTCTTCGATCCTTGCCGCCAGCTTGCGGACATCAAAGTTCGTAGCCAGTTCTTCCAGACGCGTCTTCGCACCTCGGAGCTTTGCGGCATTCTTTGCCATCAGCTCACTGATCTGTTTTTTAATCCCAGCAATCTCTTTCTGTTTTTCTTCAATTTCTTTTTCAAGCTCTTCACAGGCCTGCGCCGGCGTTCCTATGTATTCGGATGGAATTGCAATCCTTTCAAAATGTAAGGAATTGAATACCGAATCCACCTTACTGGAATCCGCATTCGATACGAAATAACATCCGTATACATAATTTTCATTCCTCGTACCTTCGATAAATACCGCATTCAGATCATCAAATAAATATTTTTCCAGACGTTTGTAATAATTCACATCTACCCGTCCGAACCGGACTTTCATATATTTATACTTTAATGATTTCTGCATATCCAGTTCCAGTGTCCGGAACGGCTCCATGATCAGAAGCTTTTCTTTGTATTCATCTACCTGCTTCTTCGTTAACTCTTTCTTCTCCAGCAGATCCAGATAGTCATGATTGACATCCCGGATCAGGTTCAGCATATCCTCCTGATTCATCAATACATCGATCCTCTGGTCTTCATCCGCTAACAGTGCGCTGAACTGTTCTGCCTTCGCAAGAGGCTCTTTGTATGGATTGATTTCCACAAAAGGCTGCAGGTTGTCGGTCGTCTTAAGCTCCGCCGCCGCATTCTCAAGCTGCATCTCGTATTTCGACAGATACACCTCGCAGACACGGTCGATATCATTCTTCGGTCCGCTGATGCTTAAGAACTTCATCTTAACAATCATTGATTCACACCTCCTAAGTATCCTAATGTCTCTCCCTTCGTCAAACCGTAACGGATACACTCAAGGGCTGTCGTTAGTTTATAGATTTCTTCTTCTTTCAGGAACAGATACGTATTGACAATCGCGATCGAATACGGATCATTCCTTTTATCAGTCAGGTACAACTTCCGCAGGCAGTCGCGGTACATCTGTTCCAGTGTTTTATCCGTCTGCATATAATTATATTTTCCTGCATAGTACGTCTTTTCCACTTCTGCTTCAAACTGTTCCAGTGTCGGCGTCTCCACCAGTGTCTTGAATTCTTCTACTTTTATCCGATAGTGGATCGGGATCGTCATCGAATAGATATCCGGCGGAAGCATATGATAATACTTCTTCGCACGGTAGATCCACTGAAGATTCAGAAGATCGATCTTCATTCCATAGTCCTTTAAGAATATCTTCTGCTCATGTCCTTTCAGAACCCGTTTTCCCTTTTTCCACATCGTAGAAAAATAATACAGATCCAATGCCAGATCATAATCAAACAGCGTTCCCGCTCCGGAATCTCTGATTCTGGCAAGCGCACCATAATATTCCGTATCCCGTAAGTTATCTACAAGCTCGTCGATATTTTTCGAAGTTATCAACCGGTCTATGGAAATTTGTGAATATCTGTCAAAAAACTCTTTCTTGTATTCCAGATCAAATGGTTTCTCATAATGATTGAACACGATCCTCAAACAGTAGTTGATCAGATCGACTTCATACCGTTTCCAGTATAATTTTAAGAACGTCTTCTGCTCCATCCCGGCAAACCGGAAGATCCTCGAATAATCATCGAACAACGACTGATACAGGATCTTCTCCACATTTCCCCTATGATATAAGGAAACATCCATCCGCTCCACATATGGTGCATACGCCGTCTTGTCTTTCAGATATTCGATTGCTTCTGTCACTGTACCAAGACCTGCGATCGTATCATAATCTTTCTCTTTCAGAAGCTTCGCCGACATCGCACGTACCTTTGTCGTGATCCCGCTGTAAGCCATCACATTTCCCATACGCTACACCTCGATCATATGTCTTACGATTTCCTCTGCATAAATGTCATGATTTTCTTCGTATTCCCTCTTCAGATCATCAATCGCCTTCTGGTCCTTCTTCCGTTCCCGGTCCAGAACTTTCTCTACTTCCTGCTGCGACTTTGCTTTTATCTTCTCCAGTTTTTTCTGTGTCTCTTCTTCCAGGTCCCGGTCAAATTGATTCCTTTCTTCCTGTATCTGTTTTTCAATTTCACTTTTCTGCTGTCTGGCATGCTCTACGATCGCCTCCGCCGTTTCTTCCACTTCAGCTAATTTCTCAATAACAGAGTTCATAAGCCGCCCTCCTTTTTGCACATTTCACAACGAATAATTGTTACTTTTTTATCCATGTTATAATAATACACCTATTTTCTAAAATTACCACTATCATTTTGTATATATTGTATTATTTTTCTCAATTCTTCTGACAATTTCCACTTCCATTGACTTTTTCCTGCACAGACGCTAAACTAAGAACGATTTGCAAAATGTCAGAAAATCCTTGCAAATCCATTGATTATAAGGAGGAACACACATATGCGTCTTAGAAATATACCACGTGCAGAGAGCGTTCTCGAAGCCTGCAAAGAAGTTGTTAAGAATCCGGAAAGCTTATGCGGACACTGGAATCAGGAGTTCCAAAATGAACGACCGCTGCACATCGAGATCGGTATGGGAAAAGGTCAGTTTCTTCTGACTCTCGCAGCCGAAAACCCACAGATCAACTACGTCGGCATCGAACGCTATTCCAGCGTCTTATTACGTGCCGTTGAGAAATTCCAGGAACTGGAAGCCGAAGGAAAAGCTCCTGCCAACATCCGATTCATCTGTATGGATGCGAATGACCTGCCGACGGTATTCGCCCCGGCGGAAGTATCCCGTATCTACCTGAACTTCTCCGATCCATGGCCAAAGGCCCGCCATGCAAGAAGAAGACTGACATCCAACGAATTTTTCAAGCTTTATGACAAAGTCCTGACTGCAGACGGAACCGTAGAATTCAAGACAGACAACCGTCCGCTCTTCGACTTTTCCGTAGAAGAACTTAAGACTTCCGAACTGTTCGTTCTGGATCAACTTTCCTATGATCTTCATAATGACAGTAAAATGAATCAGGGAAATATTATGACCGAATATGAAGCAAAATTCTCTTCCATGGGCAATCCGATCTGCAAACTGATCGCAAAACGCAGATAAAGGAACCTCTTCCCTTTCCTTTCATATATTAATAGAGAGCATATCTTATGCTCCTGTAATCCTGTGAAAGGGTGGAAGCTTATGTTACATCTGACGACACAAAACTTTGAAAGCTTCAGGGCCTGTCACTGGCAGCTTTCTTCCGATGCACCGGCGGGTGAAAGCACGGACCATCCCGTGTTTGCCGTAGTCATGTTCTACGCCGTCTGGTGTGGAAAATGTGCAATGATGCGTCCCATTATAGAAGATCTCGAAAAAAAATATCAGAAAAAATATTCCGGCAGCATTCGCTTTTTTGAAGTAGAGACCACAGAATCCGGACTTCTCGCAGCTGAGTATCAGACAGATCTTCTTCCGACATTTCTCTTTTTCAAAGACCAGGAACTGATCGCTGTCATGCAGGGGATGATATCACAGAACGATTTTGACGCACGTCTACAGAAAATCTTTAGAAATAGTTAATTTATATTTCCTAGGAAAACATAGTTTTTTATGCTATATTTAAGAAGTAACAGGGATAAATATATTTAATAAAAAGGGGGCATGGTGAACACACCACGCATTATGAAAAATTTAAAAAGAGCATTACCAGTTGCCATGGCAGTTGTACTTGGTTCTACTGCGGCACCATTGGTCGTAAAGGCAGATTCATCTAAAGTTGTAACACTTGGAGCCAACCTGTCAGATTCACAGAAGAATTCCATGTATGAGTACTTTGGTACCTCTTCTGACAAAGCAGATGTCATCGAAGTTACCAATGCAGATGAAAGAAAATATCTCGAGGGGGTCGCTCCGGAAGAACAGATCGGTACCCGTACCTACAGCTGTTCATATGTAGAGCCGACCACAAGCGGCGGAATCCAAGTAAAGGTTTCCAACTTAACTTATGTTACAAGTTCTATGATCTCCAGTACACTTCTTACATCCGGTGTTGAGAACTGTAACGTTATCGCTGCTTCTCCGATCGAAGTATCCGGAACAGGCGCACTGACAGGAATCATGATGGCTTATGAGAAAGCCACCGGAACAACTCTGAACGAAGATCAGAAGGCTGCCGCAACCGACGAACTTGTCACAACAGGAGATCTGGCAAATGATATCGGACAGGACAAAGCCGAAGATGTCATGAATGATGCCAAAGAAAGCGTTATTGAAGACGGCTTAAAAGATAAAAACGATATTCAGGATGCAGTGGAAGATGCTGCCAAGAATAACGATGTCACTCTGACACAGGAACAGATCGACAAGATCACTGAACTGTTAAAGAACATTTCCCAGTATGACTATGATGTCAAAGCACTGAAGAATACACTGAACAACATCGACGGAAAGAGCGAGGGATTCTTCTCCAACCTCTGGAATTCCATCAAAGGAATCTTCGGCGGCAGTGACAGCTCTGATGGCGGAATCATCAACAATACGGATGACAGTGCACTCGGCGATGATGTCGTAAGTAACAGCACACTGGATTCTTCCGACAACTCTTCTTCGAACAATTCCGACAGCGCAGATAATTCTTCCGACAGCAGTTCGGATGACAACAGCGATGACAGCGGATTCTGGGGCAAGATCAAGAAATTCTTCAAGGATCTGTTCGGCGGAAGCGATTCTAAAAAAGACAATTCAGATAAGAGCAAAAACGATGCCAATACAGAGGACAGCAAAGATACTGATGATGATCAGTCTGACGACACACAGAATGATTCTCTGAACAGTGATGCAGATTCTTCAGATGCCGGCACAACAGACAACTCTGCTGATGATTCTTCACTGAATAACGGTGCCGATGATCAGTCCGATACTCAGAGCAGCTTACCAGGCAGCAGCGAATCAGATTCTTCCAACTCTGATACGTCTGATTCCACAGCTAACGGCTCTGCCAACTAGACATAAGCATTAGCAGGTAATTATAGTAACAAACGAATTATAATGACAATACAGCAAACCTGCCACTGGCAGCTTTTCTTGCATACTTTAGTATAAAAACACCGGGAAGCTTAAAAAACTTCCCGGCGTTTTTTATTTTACTTCATTCAAATTAAAATCTCTCTATTCCAAAATTTAAATAATCCTAAAATTACTCCTCTTAAAATTCAAACACAGCAACTCCGTAAGGCGGCAGCTTATAAGCAAATGAATACGGTCTTCCATCACATTCTTTTGCCTCAGCCTTATAGATCTTCTTCCTTACCTCTCCGGTTCCGCCGTATTTTTCCTCATCACTGTTCAGAATCAACTTATACTGTTTCTTTCTCGGAACTCCGACTCTGTAATCATCTCTTGCCATCGGCGTAAAGTTGCAGACGAACAACAGATTCTTCTTTGCACCTTTGGAATGTCTCATGAAACTATAGATACTTCTGTATCCATCATCCGCATTGATCCATTCAAATCCTTCCCAGCTCTGATCCATCTCATACATCGCCTTATGACTCTTATACAGATGAAGCAACGCTTTTACCCACTCTTTCATCTGCTGATGCTCCGGCTCAGCCAACAGGAACCAGTCAAGTTCTCTTTCCTCGCTCCATTCACGAAGCTGTGCGAATTCCTGCCCCATGAAAAGAAGCTTCTTACCGGCGTGTCCCATCATGAATGCATAACCAGCTTTAAGGTTAGCATATTTATCAAATCCCAGTCCCGGCATCTTATTAAGCATCGAACACTTAAGATGTACCACTTCATCATGCGACAATACCAAGATATAATTCTCACTGTATGCATAACTCATGGCAAATGTCATCAGATGATGATTATCCTTACGGAAATATGGATCCAGCTTCATATATTCCGTGAAATCGTGCATCCATCCCATATTCCACTTCAGGCTGAAACCTAAACCGCCTTCTTCCACATCACCGGTAACCTTCGGCCATGCTGTAGATTCTTCTGCGATCATGAGTGCTCCCGGATTTCTTCCAAGAACAACAGAGTTCAAATGTTTGAAGAAATCAATCACTTCAAGGTTCTTATTCTCACCATACTTATTCGCTACCCATTCGCCATCTTTCCGTCCATAATCCAGATATAACATAGACGCAACAGCATCTACACGAAGTCCGTCTATATGGAATTTTTCAATCCAGAACAATGCATTGGAAATCAGGAAATTGCGGACTTCATTTTTTCCAAAGTCAAACACTTTTGTTCCCCAGTCCGGATGTTCTCCAAGTCTTGGATCTGCATATTCATACGTCGCAGTTCCGTCAAAATCAGCAAGTCCATGTGCATCCTTCGGGAAATGGGCCGGTACCCAGTCCAGAATGATACCGATCTTATTTCTATGCAGATAATTGATCATCCATGCGAAATCTTCCGGTGTTCCATACCGGGATGTCGGTGCATAATAACCAGTCACCTGATATCCCCAGGAACCGTCAAACGGATGCTCCGCGATCCCCATCAGCTCCACATGTGTATAACCCATTTCTTTAATATATTTGGTAATTGCTCTGGCAAACTCTCTATATGTATAGAAACCTTCATCTTCTCGTCCCGGATGGCGCATCCAGGAACCAATATGTGCCTCATAGACAGACATCGGCTTATGCTTATGATTCCAGGTCTTTCTGTGGGTCATCCATTCTGTATCCGTCCATTTTATATTCTCGATATCTGTAACTCTGGATGCTGTTCCAGGTCTTAATTCCGCATAATTGGCATATGGATCTGCCTTAAATATCTGTTCTCCTGAATAAGTCTCAATACAATACTTATACATCTGATTTTTCTTCACACCAGGTATAAAACAGGTATAGATTCCCAGAGGTTCTTCTCTCTTCATCGGGTTCGCCTCTGTATCCCATTCATTGAACTCTCCGACTACCGAAACTGCCTGTGCATGCGGTGCCCATACCGCAAAATACACACCTTTTTGTTTTCCGTCCTGTACCAGATGTGCCCCCAGCTTCTTATAAATCTCGTAATGATTGCCCTGTCCGAAAAGGTATTGATCCAGCTCGCCTATTTCATACGGTTTCTTCTTTTTTTCAGCCATAATTACCCCTCGCATTCTGTTGCATATTTATAACAACATTATACTTTACAAAAGGGCAAAAAGAAAGAGTTTTGACAGTTTAGTTTGTCAAAACTCTTCCAAAATCTGACTTAAATTTTAAAATCTTCTTCTTTCAGAATAATTCTGTCAGAATCATCTGTTCCCTTACCAAATACTCTTCGTGCAAGGTGTTTTACATTTGCTTTCTGTGAATGAGCAATTGCTTCATCCATGATCTCTTTAACTTCTGCAACAGATACTGCATGGTCTTCTCTTTGCATTACATCGATACGGCTGTACAGTGCAAGGATTCCCATCTCATCCAGTTTATATCCATTCTCTTTCGCATATGTCTGACCGAATGTTACCAGCTCATCATTAATGAATACCGGAAGTTCCAGTTTCGAACTGAATTTCTTCTTGAATTCCGGATTAGCTGTCATCAGACGCTCCAGAGGTTTTCTCTGATCTTCCAGTACGAAAAGTAATTCACCTGTCTTCTTTTCCATCAGATAATTAAGTTCTTTTACCGTTCTTGAATTCAGCTTGCCAGCATGTTCAATGATGATTGCTCCTCCACGAAGCTTCTGGATGATATTCGTAAGTTCTTTCTTATTCAAAGACTCACCTGTAACGATCGCTACTTTACCCTGTTTCAGATTTCTCTGTTTCTGGATTGCTTTTACGATATCAACCGCAAGAACTGTTTTACCAGATCCTTTTCTTCCGATTACCAGAAGGTTTCCTGTCTTGGAAGTACCCTCTCTCTGGGCACGTCTGTCATTATCAAGAACCTCTACGATCTGTTCACTCATTCCTCTTACCGGAACGAAATATGAGAATAACTTCTTCTGTTCTTCCGTAAGTCCTGCCTTTAATCCGATTTCACTCGTTGCACTCAGATCATATCTTCCTGTTACAACGAATCCGGTATCAAATGGAACTCCACCTTTTGACTTTTTAATTCTTGCCTGGATCTCTTCTTCGGATGGCTCTTCAATCTCTAATTCTTCTGTGTCATCCTCATCTTCGATCTCTTCTTCGTCAAAATCTTCTTCCTCAAAGTCTCCTTCATCAAGATCCTCTTCCTCAAAGTCAGCTTCGTCAAAATCTTCCCCTTCAAGGTCTTCGCCAAAATCAAGCTCTTCGTCATCGTCGATCTCTTCTTCGTCGAAATCCTCTTCGTCCATATCTTCTTCAAAGTCGCCTTCGTCAAAATCGGTTTCTTCATCATCTATGTCTTCAAAGTCGTCTTCGTCATCGTCTTCGTCAAAATCGGCCTCTTCAAGTTCTTCCTCGTCAAGATCTTCTTCCTCAAAGTCAGCTTCGTCAAAGTCTTCCTCGTCGAAATCTTCTTCCTCAAAGTCGCCTTCGTCAAAGTCTTCTCCTTCAAGATCTTCTTCCTCAAAGTCGCCTTCGTCAAAGTCTTCCCCTTCAAGATCCTCTTCCTCAAAGTCGGCTTCGTCAAAATCACCTTCCTCGAAACTGCTTCCGTTCATATCCAGTCCGGCAAGCTCATCTTCGATTCCTTCTATGAAATCTTCATCCATTCCCGGACCGTCTTCAAGTTCTTCCTCATAAATCTCATCTTCGGAATCTTCATTTTCACTCTCCATCTCTTCCATCAGACGGACAATGTCATCCGGTATTCTCTGTGTATTTCTTTCAGATTTTTCCTCGTCGGCTGCCTCTTCCTCAGCTTTTCTTGCTGCCTCTTCCTCGGCCTTTCTTCTGGCCTCTTCTTCGGCTGCTTTTCTTGCTGCCTCTTCCTCGGCTTTTCTTCTGGCTTCTTCTTCAGCCTTTCTTCTGGCCTCTTCTTCGGCTGCTTTTCTTGCTGCCTCTTCCTCGGCTTTTCTTCTGGCTTCTTCCTCAGCTGCTTTTCTTGCTGCTTCTTCTTCAGCCTTTCTTCTGGCCTCTTCTTCGGCTGCTTTTCTTGCTGCCTCTTCTTCAGCTTTTCTTCTGGCCTCTTCTTCGGCTGCTTTTCTTGCTGCCTCTTCCTCAGCTGCTTTTCTTGCTGCCTCTTCTTCAGCTTTTCTTCTGGCCTCTTCTTCAGCTTTTCTTCTGGCCTCTGCTTCAGCTGCTTTTCTTTCTACTTCTTTGCGCTCTTCTTCCTGACGGATTCTTGCCTGTTCTCTTTCCTTCTGGAGACGCTCCTCATCTTTGGCTTTCTGCTTTGCAATCGCCTCTTCATGATCTTTCTGTTTTGCTTCCCATTTCTGAAGGATATCATCGATCATCATCTGACCGTTTGCCAGGATTTCATCCTCGCGCTCTTTCATTGCTTCTTCTTCAATATTAATACCGCTTGCAACAGCAACACCCTGTGCCAGAGCTTCTTCTAATGTGGCCCCCGTAACTACCTGTTTGATTGCTGATGCATGCTCTTCAGGTGTCTCAACAGATGCTTCCGGTTCTTCTTCCCTGTACATCGGAGTCTCTTCCACTGCTGCAGTTGCTTCCGGTACAACTTCCTCCGGTACGACATCTGCCTGTGCGGCTTCCTCCGGTATTTCAAACTCTTCCTGCATCGGAACCGGCTCCGGCGGAATCTCCTGTACTTGTGCATCATCTATTCTCTGCACCGTACTTTCCTGTACCTCTTCCTCAGAACCTTCATCATATTCATTCTCATCGTCAACTTCTTCCAATGTTGACTCCGTCTGTTTTACAGGTTGCGGCTGCTTCTTTACTGCTCCCGGACGGCTGTCATATTTTTCCTGCTGAAGCGGCGTCAGTGGCTTATACTTCATCTTAAGTTCCATCGCCAGGTATACATACTTTCCTTCGCTGAACCAAAGAATCAGGTCATCACATTCTTCCAGACATTCCGCAGTCATTCCCGCCTCATCATATAACTTGGCAAGTTCATATGCCCATTTTTCAATATATTCCGCTTTTTTAAATTCTTCCAACGCCGCAATCTGATCCGAAAGTGCTGCTCCCTGAGTTCTCAGGATCTTATACTTCAGGATATATTGATTCGGGTCTTTTGGCGCCAGCTTAACAAACTCTTCATAACAGTCTGTCGCTTCTCTGATATCCTTAATCTTTAATGCCAATGTACCTAATCGATATACGATTTTACGGCTTCCCGGTGCTCTGTCAAATGCCAGGAATAAGATATCTCTCCCTTTCTTAAATTCTCCGTTATATTCATAAATCTCACTTACCGTATTAAGCATAGAAGCGTTCTTTACTCTTCGCCAGTCTATACTTTCAGCAATATCCATTGCTTTCTGGTATTCCTTTTTTTCCAGATGATCAAGCATCTGCTCGGTCTTTACCCTATATTCATATTTATCCAATATTTCTCACCTCAAATATTTATTTTAAAAAAGCGTATTTCCCTACAATTTTACTTATATAAGTTTATCATATGACCTGTCTATTGTCAAAATATCCGGTTAAATATGTTAAAAAAATATTACAAAAGTTACAAAAGTTTATAATTTATTGTCGGCAGCTTCTTCCGAATGCATGGCAATGCCGAAAACCTGCCACTGGCAGCTCCTTACGAACGCATGGCGATAAAAAAACAGCCATCATAATTCTTTTTATTATGATGGCTGTTACATATTCAATTTTATCATATACTTTTCATTTGTTTCGGAGAATTAATTATTATTTTATTCCCTGACGCCTTTTTATGTATTTCAATGATCTTTTACTCATTGTCCTACATGTTCATTCAAATCTACTATTCATGTTTCTTTACACATTTTAATAATATATTTAAATATATGGTATTATGTTCAATATGTTTACAGTTTTTTTATTTTTATTATCCGGTTTTATTTTCTCCGTTTATTTTTATTATTATCTGAATCTCCTCTACCGGCCTTTTTATCTATTATTATAAAGGCTTACTCTATGGGAATTTTTAACTGTCATACCACTAACATATTGATTCGATGATTCTACTGTGTCCATTGGATTAAGCCTCCTTTTCATAAATTTCCAATCAACATATCTCACCGACATATGAAATATTTTTTATCCTTATAAACTTTTTTCATTCTTTATACACATAAGATATAAATGATATTTATTACCTTGTCTCTTTCATTAAGATTATTCCTATATCCCCGTGATATCATTTTATAATCTTACTTCATCCATTCTCTATCTTTACAATATACTTTACGATATCTAATATTCGATGCATTACCAAATACTTTATACCTATACATGCATTTTAGATTTCTAAATGAATCGAAACTCTGATAATAAAAATTCTCTTATAAAATATATGCTATAGAATTTTCAAGATTCCCTTTCTCGTCAGGAGTCCTTTTTGTTTATTTCGGATTTCCTTTGGATTGATTACATAATATCATCCGCATTTTATTTTGTCAATACTTTTTGCGATTATTTTCTTTTATTTTTCATTATTTTATTTTTTGCATTAAATTGTCTGATTTTTATATATTTGTTTTAATGTTTGCACAATACTATACAGTTTCTCTGTAACCATATTTGTCAACATATCACCTTTCAATTGTTAACCGTAACAAATACATAGTTGACATTTTGCACATTTCATTTTATACTGCTTTTATATTTTGATATGAATCTAAAGGAAAGGAGTTCTGCCAGCCGGCAGACAATTACTACTATGAATAACACAGCAAACAGCACAACAACGAAAAGACTCTCCACCCGTAAACTGGTTCTGATCGCCCTGATGACTGCGATCACCTGTATCTTCGCTCCTATGGCGATTCCGATCCCTGTCAGTCCGGTACCGATCAGTCTTACCAACCTGGTGATCATGATCAGTATCTATGTACTTGGATTTAAAGATGCAACGATCAGCTATATCGTATATCTGTTACTTGGCCTTGTCGGTCTTCCTGTATTCTCTGGTTTCACCGGCGGATTAGGTAAGCTTGCAGGTCCTACCGGCGGATATCTGATTGGTTTTATCTTCCTCGCACTGATTGCAGGACTGTTCGTTGACAAATTTCCAAAGAGCAGAATCCTGGCCGTTGTCGGTATGCTCATCGGTATGGCGATCACTTATATCTTCGGTACAGAGTGGCTTGCAATTCAGTTAAAAATGTCCTTTGTTGCAGCACTTTCTGTCGGAGTTATCCCTTATCTTGCCGGTGACGCAGTGAAGATTATCATTGCGATCATTGTCGGACCTGTGCTTCGCAGCCGTCTGAGTCATATGCAGTAACAGTTACATCTACAGAACTTGCCACTGGCAGTTTCTCTTGCATACTTTGGTATCTAAAAAACACACAATACCGATTATATGATTCCTTCTGTTTCGGTATTGTGTGTTTTATTTTCCCTTCTGGAATCTCGACTATAAAACTTTCGGTTTTACAATATAATATCTCCCGTTTTCTTGCCGGTATCCATATCATAAGCCTCGATAATATTTCCACTGATCACGTATAATGTATCTTCTATATAAATCCCCCGGATACCTTGCGAAGTATTTCCATTAATCTCTTCTTTCAGGATTGTTTCAAACTTTTTCTCTTTTCCATTATAAGTCAGCAGGCAGTACGTTTCCCCATTCTGGCTGTAGCCGGAGAACCCGATCCTATTTTTCTGCTGATCGACCAGAACGGATTTGTAATTGTATACTGCATTTGTTCCATACAGATCATCCAATACAAGGGTTGATTCTTCTTTTACATCCGTTCTGTCTGTAATATCGAACATGGTGATTTTTACACCTTCCGACACCCCTGATTCTTCATCGGTTGACATGCCGATTCCAAGTAATTTATCTTCTCCATAGAAATGCAGATATTCTGAAAATCCCGGGATTTTTAATTTGCCGAGGATCTTTGGTTTCTCCGGATTGGACAGATCCACGCTGAACAACGGGTCTACCTGCTCATATGTCACGAAATATCCTGCCTCTTTCATGAATCTTGCAGAATAGATGGATTCCCCTTTTGCCAGATTCTCGATAGAACTGATCTTATCCAATTTCTTATCTAAGATTGTTACCAGATTTTCATCATCATTGGTTGTAAATAATCTTAAGTTCCCTTTATATTCATCCAGTGAAAATGTATCATTCAGATATCCTTTTACTTTTCCCTGAGCTACGGCCTTTAGCTTGCCCTTTCTATAAGAAATCTTGCGAAGTGTCGTCACAGTCTGATTATCCTGCTGCCATTCTGATTCATAATAGTAGATATTTTTTCCACTTACATACATTTGACCGCCTTCGGAGAGAATTGCCTTATTATCCACTGTTTTATCCGGTTTGCTGATGTCCACGGAACTGATCACTTCATACATTGTTCCACAATTCACCGGCGGCAGACAGATACTGGTCTGGCTCATCTCTTTGCCATTCACCAGAGGCACATAGGTGACCGGTTTATCTTTGACCACGTCGCCACCTGTATAGTATTCACTGAACAGATACAGATATCCGTCTGCCATACGAGACGAATTGTAAGTACCACTCTGTGTTACCTCGCCTTCTTTTACCGGCTTTTTAATATCACGGATGTCATAAGTGACCGCCGCTGTTTTAGTCTGATTCCAGGTATCTGTGTTCGTCTGCTTTTTGTTACTTTTATCTGCACATTCTTTCTGACATACAGCCACCAGTTTCTTTTGATCTGTATTTACATAAAACTCCTGTATTGTGTATTCTTTTCCAAGCGTAATCTCGCTGTATTTTTCTATATTCGTTCCGCTGTTTCCTACGTCTACAATATCGATGGTCCGGCCATTATCTTCCCGCACATATAAATAAGTCCCGTCTGTTTTGGCAATATCCCCTTCATCTACACCGGACTGTCGTACATTGGTCTGTGAATAACTACCATCTGCTGTTGCCACACCGGTATCTGCCGAGGCTGTTTCCGTTGAAGACGCCGTTGATCTTCCTGTTGAAGCCGAATCCTCTACGGCTGCTGTTTCATTTACACTTCTTGCATACATTGCAATGCCGGAGTTATCTTGTGAACGTTTGATATATTTATAGATTTCGTCATAACTTTGGGCTGTCCTGATCTTCTTACTGTCGCTGATCTTCTTTACTGTATTACTATTTCCTGCACTGCTGCCTGCATTGCCACCTGACACATCTGGAGAATTTATCGCTCCTTCATGCATCCTTCCATACTGCCACACTACAGTTCCCGCCACAACTGCCACGCAGGCCGCCGCTACAAGCCCGATTTGATACGGACGGAAATGTTTCTTCTGTTTTTTCTTTTCCAATAATTTATCTATATTCTCCGATCTCAGACTATCCGGGACTTCTGTATCTTCTGACATTCTTGAAATCTGATCTACGATGTCCTGTTCACAATATTCTTTATGTTCATTCTCGCGCTTCATACCTTCTCACTCCCTTCTTTCCTTCTCATCTTCGCCGTAACTGCCCAGCACACATTCCATCTTCTTAAGTGCCCGGCTCCGCTTCGACCGTACCGTGTTCGGATTCAGCCTCATCATCTCACCGATCTCCTGACTGCAATACCCGCCAAATACGGATAATCCGACTAATATCTGTTCCTCTTCCGACAGCACAAAGAATGCTTTCTTAACATCGATTGCAAGATCATAATCCGGTGCTGTCGCTTGTTCCGGAAGTTCTTCTTCTCTTCCCGGTGTTTCTTTTAACGCTTTCTTCAATCTCTTCTTACATTTATTCGTAAGAATTGTAAATATCCAGCTTTTGAATGCTTCTTCTTTTTTTAATTTATGTATGTTCTCGTATGCTGTGATAACCGCCTCACTCACCGCATCTTCAGCTTCCTGCGGATTCTTCATCAGGCACAGTGCGTAACGGTACAGATCACGGTAGACAGTCTCGTACATTTCCGAGAATTTCTTTATACTGCATTTCATATCGTGTCCTCCCTCAGATATGAGTTTTCATGGTTTTTCTTTCTTTTCTCTATCATCTACATATATAAGAGTCTTTTACTCCAGATTCTGTTGCACTAAATTGAAAGTTTTTCTATCTTACATTCATGTTCCTTTGAGTCCTTCCAATAACCGATTCCAATTGCCAGAATGTCACCCGTGTATATTTCGTCATCACCCAGTTTTCCCTGAAAACGTAACGCATAACCCTTTTCTTTGATCTGACGCACTGCTGATTCTGCTGTATCATCAACTTTCAGATCTCATCATATGGACCAGAATTTGTCCAATAATTTCCCATTCGGATTCACCGTATCCGCAAGATACTTCTCATATAGCCCGTCTACTTCCTCTTCTATAAATCCAAATATTTTTTCCAGCATCAATGTCTTATCAATAAAATATCGTGACTTCGTCTCCCCTTCGTACAAAACATATGGTGCTCTACTGTTAAGATAAAATCCCATCTTTGTGTCTCTTTCCGGTAACACTGCTTTTTTCCATCGTTCTCTTTTGCTTTCTTCCATCCATTATCCTCCACTTGCAATTCAGGAGGATCTATACTTTTTCAGAAATCCTCCCGCTCATTTTAATATGTTGTGAATCTTAAGCATTGAAAATCTCTGATATGTATTTCGCTTGAATATAGAAACAGTTTTTCTGCTTTAGAAAATATAGAAATATAATGCTTGGATATATTCTAGCATAAGGCACTCAGGTTGTATATAGTAAATTTAATTTTATTTTTCATCTACCTATTTTATTATGACGTCAAAAAACTCCTCAAAATCCCGACAAATCTTTCATGTCTCAGAATTCTGAAGAGTTTTTATTTGTTTATATTGGAGAGAAAAAAGGTTATTAAAATAATTCTAATTTATTTGTTCACTTTTTTATAAAGTTCGATCATTTCTTCTGCCAAAACCTTGAATACTTCCGTACTCATCATCTGGTCTTCTGCATATGCAAGGATGAGACTCATCTTCGCGTCTTCACCGGCCGCTTCTTTCTGCACCAGATCTGTACATCGTCCTGTCCCAGGAACATTCCGACTTCTACGATTGGTACAGGAATCTCCTTGGTAATCGACACTGTCATAAATACATAATGGACTTTTGAAAAATCAAAACTTTCCAGGCTGTCTATCAGACCTCCCGGAGTGTTTCTATCTGTCTTATTTTCTGTCTTTCTTATTCTCTATCCTCTATAATAATTGATCAGGCATCCTTTTAAGATAATCTCTCTCTCCGCATCCGTCATATCACCGAGCTTCAGAGTGATCTCTTTCAAAGTATCTCCAACCACATACGCCTTAATTTCAGCACTCTTATCCTCGATTGCTTTTCTGATCTCCGGCACGAAGATATAATCACCGTTCTTGAAGCTTAAGTTCTCATGATCTTCCTCTGTAATAAATGGAAGCATACCCCAGTTGATCAGGTTCGAACGGTATCTCTTGGTTGCGTATTCGTTCGCAATATTTGCCCAGCCGCCGAGTACCTTCTGGCAGGATGCTGCCTGTTCTCTTGCGGAACCGTCTCCCGGTTTTACTGCGAAGATCGTGCTTCCGATTCCAAGGTTGCCTTCTCCTGCTTCCGGATACGTCTTGCGTACTTTTGCCATAACTGGTTTCAGTTCGTCTAATACTTCTAACGGACACTGTCCTGCCTCGATTGCTTTCTCGGCTTTCTGCACTTCTTTTGCACGGCCTACATAAGCAGGGTCTTTTCTGGATAATGCAAATTCTGCAAGTCCCAGAGGATTTGATCTATAAGAAGATGTCTCTCCTGACGGAATCAATTCGTCTGTTGTTGTAACCGGATCGTGGATCTCGGATACTACTTTCAGGAGTAAGTTCTTCGGAAGTGCTGCCATTGCCGGCCAGTCTTTGATGTTCGGTCCGAATTTGATCTCTACAGATGGATCTGCTACGCCGTGGCTGTCGAAGACACGGTTTGCATAAATATTTTTATCAAAGTGATATTTCTGTCCTTTGTATTCCACATCCATGTCAGTTGCAGGTGTAAGGAATCCCTTATTTGCTGCTGTTGCTGCGATGGAACGTGCATCCATAAGTGCAACAGATGCGATCTGTCCGCTCTGAAGCTTAGAGCCTTCACGGTTCGGGAAGTTTCTGGTTGAGTGACGGATGGAGAACGCATTATTGGCAGGTGTATCTCCGGCACCGAAGCAAGGTCCGCAGAATGCTGTCTTCACAATCGTTCCTGCTTCCATAAGGTCAGCAACTGCACCGTTCTTTACAAGTTCCATGTAAATCGGTGTACTTGCCGGATATACGCTGAATGTAAATTCATCAGAACCAATGTAATGTCCTTTGATAATGTCTGCTGCAGCACAGATATTTTCAAATCCACCACCGGCACATCCTGCGATGATTCCCTGATCCACATA
>OLPT01000253.1_pt1 | contig 44813 bp, 53 predicted proteins | sample 1673051 | NCBI WGS metagenome assembly OLPT01 (sample SAMEA3136750, study PRJEB25190) | human gut metagenome | biome: human gut; feature: human-associated habitat; material: faeces | place: Austria | collected 2013
CATAAATATATTGCTTTTTATGCATATATAAATTGTTGTAAGACAAATTCCAGTTGAACCAAATCGCTGCGCGATGGCCTGCCAAGGCTGTGGCGCAGCGATTTGGTTCAATTGGTAAAAATCGGTGTGCAGTCCAGAGGAATGGGCAGATACATTCTAAATGTAGTCTGCTTTTTCCTCTGTCCTGACGCCGATTGTTTACGAAATAATTTGTATGGGGCGATAAAATCAGAATTTGAGAGAGTATTGAATATGAATAAGGAATGGTCTGAACTTAATAAAACAATGCAGGCACAAATAAAAAAGAAAGATACTTATAAGAGGGGTATTGATACTTTACTTACTTTACGAAGTCAGTTAATACAAACCTTAGTATCTTTCAAAGAAGAATTATGCAGAGAAGATTTTAACTCAATCCCCTTCATAAACGCTGATGGTTATCATAGTAAGACGATTGCTTATTCTATTTGGCATATTTTCCGCATTGAAGATATAGTTGTGCATACAGTGATAAATGAAGATGAACAAGTATTTTTTGCAGGCAATTATCAAGAGCGTATCAATTCACCTATCATTACAACAGGAAATGAACTCATGAAACAGCAGATTGCAGACTTTTCAAAACAGCTTAATCTGGAAGAATTATATTTATATATTTTCGAAGTATGGGAAAGCACTGAGAAAATGCTTGAACGGTTATCTTATGATGAATTGAAAAGAAAAATACCGAAAGAAAGAAAAGGATACTTAGAATCGTTGAATGTAGTAAACGACAATGAAAAAGCAATTTGGCTGATTGATTATTGGTGTAATAAAGATATTTGTGGACTAATTCAAATGCCGTTTTCAAGACATTGGATTATGCACACAGAAGCCTGTTTGCGTATAAAGAACAAGATACATTCATAGGCAAAAATTTCAGTTTGTAGAACTAAGGAAATTGGAATTTAAGGAGGAATAAAGTATGGTTAGTGATTTTATAAGAGCAGCATTTCCATGGATTTTAATGGGTTTATTTGTAGCAATCAGTTGTTCCCTTATGAGTAAAAAAGAGAAATAAATTCTCGTTTAAAAGAGGAAAATATATGCATATACTGAATAACTGGAATTTTTGGCTTTCTTTGATTACTGCTGTAACAGCAATTTTAGCGATAGTACTGTCGATAAAACAGATTAGTCTTAGTAATAAGCATCATTTATTTGAACGTCGATTAAAAGCATATATGATAGTATCAGGATTAGTTGGTTTATATGAAGAGAATAGAATGCTTATAGAAGGAAAGCGAAAAGATGAACCTCAATTTGCTATAGATCATGAATTTATTTGGTTAACCAATAATACCTATATGGAAGCACAAAGTGAAGCTATTGTACATCCGTTAGAACAACCTTATCATAAAGAATTTTTAAAAAAGCGTGAGGAATTACGTAGCCTAGCTACTGAAATTAGATTAATATTTAAGAAGCCTATTAATGATTCATATGGAAAATTTGTAGAATGTTATGAAAAGACTCTTTTTCGAATGTATCAATATCAGATAATTATTGATAAAATGATGAAAGAAAATGAGAAAAAGCCTATGACTCCCGAAGAACTGCAGAAATTTTTCCCAGAAAAAGAGCATCGTACAAGAATGTATGATGCTATGGAAGAACTGAAAGTATCATATCAAGCATTGGTAGATCAGAAGGCTGATGAGAAAATAACAAAATATATACGATTATAATAGGCCTTAGCTTACAAATTAATTTTACAAGGAGTAATGACTATGCCAGGATTTTATACAGAAGCAGACTATGAAAATTCCATAATAGAACTGTTTCAAAATATGGGTTACCGCCATATCTACGGCCCAGACATTGAAAGAGATTTTAACAGCCCATTATATGACGATGAGCTTACGGCTGCATTGTATCGGCTTAATCCGTCCATGCCGGAGGATGCCATAAAAGATGCACTGTTTAAATTGAAAAATTTTGAAAATGCTGATCTGGTTCAGAAAAATGCAGTATTTATGGACTATATTCAGCACGGTATTGAGGTGCGCTATTTTGTAGATAATGAAGAGCGCTCTGGTCTTGTTTATATTGTCGATTATAAAAATCCTGAAAATAACTCCTTTATTGTAGCTAACCAGTGGACTTTTATAGAGAATAGCAATAAACGTCCGGATGTACTCCTATTCCTTAATGGCTTACCGGTTGTGTTGGTGGAGTTAAAATCCCCTTCACGGGAAGAAACGGACGCATCAGAAGCCTATGCACAGATCCGGAACTATATGCATGAGATTCCGTCTATGTTTATTTATAACTGTATCTGTGTTATGAGTGATCACCTGACCTCCAAAGCCGGGACGATTACTTCTGGTGAAGACCGCTTCATGGAATGGAAAACCAAAGATGGAAATAAGGAAAATACACAGTACGCACAGTTTGATACCTTTTTTGAGGGAATGTTTGAGAAAGAGCGCCTGCTGGATATTATTAAGAATTTTATTTGCTTTTCCAATGAAGGCTTGAAGCAGTATAAGATATTGGCAGCATATCATCAGTATTTTGCTGTAAAAAAAGCTATTGTATCTACGAAACACGCCATAGAAACCGATGGAAAGGGCGGAGTGTTTTGGCATACGCAAGGTAGCGGCAAATCCCTGTCGATGGTATTTTATGCACACCTTTTGCAGGAAGCGTTGGACAGCCCCACTATCGTTGTACTTACGGATCGAAATGATCTGGATGATCAGCTATATGGACAGTTTGCAAAATGTAAGGATTTCTTGCGCCAAGAACCGATGCATGCTGAGAGCAGAGAGCATTTGAAGTCACTTCTTGATGGTAGACAGGCAAACGGAATAATTTTTACCACGATGCAAAAATTTGAGGAGTCTCACGAGCCGCTTTCTGAACGTAGGAATATCGTGGTTATGGCTGACGAGGCTCACCGTGGACAGTATGGCTTAAAAGAAAAAGTGGATGCTAAAACAGGAAAAATTAAAGTTGGCACCGCACGTGTTATCCGAAATAGCCTGCCAAATGCTACCTATATAGGTTTTACAGGGACTCCAATATCTATGAAGGATAGGAGTACCCACGAGGTCTTTGGAGATTACATCGATGTATATGATATGACGCAGGCAGTAGAAGATGGCGCTACCCGTCCGGTTTACTATGAAAGCCGTGTAATCAAACTGAAGCTAGATGAGGAAACGCTGAAATTGATCGACACGGAATACGATATCATGGCCAACAATGCTGATCCGGATGTTATCCAGAAAAGTAAGAGAGAACTGGGGCAGATGGAGGCCATTTTGGGTAATGACCAGACGATTGCTTCACTTGTTGATGATATCCTTGACCATTATGAGAATTACAGGGCGAATCTTCTGACAGGAAAAGCAATGATTGTCGCTTATTCCCGCCCTATTGCAATGAAGATTTATAAACGTATTTTGCGGCTGAGACCGTCTTGGACCGAAAAGGTTGCTGTTGTTATGACGGAAAGTAACAAAGACCCCGAAGAATGGCGTGAAATTATCGGAAATAAACGACATAAAGAAGAACTGGCTAAAAAATTTAAGGATAATGGTAGTCCGCTTAAAATTGCCATTGTAGTTGATATGTGGCTGACGGGCTTCGACGCACCTTCTTTGGCGACCATGTATGTTTATAAGCCGATGAAGGGATATAATCTGATGCAGGCAATCGCCCGTGTTAACCGTGTATTCGCAGATAAAGAAGGCGGCCTGGTAGTTGATTATGTCGGTATCGCTGGTGCTTTGAAAGAAGCGATGAACGATTATACTGTCCGTGATAAAAAGAATTATGGCGATACGGATGTGGCAAAAGTGGCATATCCGAAATTTTTGGAAAAACTCTCCATCTGCAGAGATATTTTCCACGGTTATGACTATTCCAAGTTTACTACCGGAACTGATCTTGAACGCTCAAAGGCCATTAGTGGAGCAGTCAATTTTATTGTTGCTGTTGATAAGGAAAGAGAACGTGATGATTTCCTTAAAGAAGCATTGATGCTTCGTCAGGCTTTGTCCCTCTGCGCATCTTTGGTGGAAGAGCCACTTCGTATTGAAGCTGCATTTTTTGAATCGGTGCGTGTCCTTGTGATGAGGCTGATGAATCAGGGTGTAGGAAAGAAGATTTCTTTGCCGGAAATGAATGCACGGATTAATGAACTACTAAAGCAAAGTGTCAAAAGCGAGGGTGTAATAAACCTGTTTTCCGATGTGTCTGAGGAGTTTTCAATATTTGATCCGAAGTTTCTTGAAGAAATTTCAAAAATGAAGGAAAAAAACTTAGCTGTAGAACTTCTGAAGAAATTGATTGCTGAACAGGTACAGGTATACCGCCGTACCAATGTTGTAAAATCAGAAAAATTCAGTGAAATTATACAAAGTGCTATGAATCGCTATCTGAACGGTATGCTGACCAATGAAGAGGTTATTCAGGAGCTTTTAAACTTAGCACGACAGATTGTAGCCGCTCGGAAAGAGGGCGATCAGCTTGGTCTTACGGCTGATGAACTTGCTTTCTATGATGCACTTACCAAACCAAAGGCAATAAAAGATTTCTACGAAAATGAAGAACTTATCGCCATTACAAAAGAACTGGCAGATACTTTACGTAGGAATCGGACTATTGACTGGCAGAAACGTGATTCTGCTCGAGCGAAGATGCGCATGATGATAAAGCGATTATTGAAGAAACATCGATATCCACCGGAGGGTATGGACGATGCTGTTCAGACTGTAATGACACAGTGTGAGTTGTGGACAGATACAGCAGACATGAATCGGGATGAACATAAGATTGTTCACTATTCCTTTGGTTCTGAACAAAAGGCAAGTATGGTTGCTGAAGCAACCGTGCCATATGGAAAGAAGGATTAATTCTTGCAGGCATGATATATTAGTGTTTGTAAAGAAAATGGAACTATTGACAAATGGAACATATGTTCGTATAATATAATCATCGCTACAGTAGGAATCGTTGATACAAAACGAGAAGAGATTAAACAGACACTTTCCCTTGAGTTTAATCTTGCTTAGGAGGCGCAATGATTATATGGAATATGAAATAGGATCCAAAGCCTTCATCATTGAAAGTAATCGAATTCTTCGAGAAGTAACCATAGTTCGTAAGAACTCAGATTTTTATATTGTTCGGTTTGACAACAATGGCAGTATCCAGTTACGTAAAAGCCGGATCTTCCCTACCAGGGAAGCTGCAGAACAGCATCTTTCAAAGAATGACCGCGCATCTCAGACATCTGGGAGTCAATCACCATATCAGCCTTGGCATTAAAAGGTAAAACATTTTGATATTGGTGATTGACAACTCCCGGTATTTTTTGTATACTCGTGTTAGCATAAAAGCGAACAAGCATAAATGCTAACATGAAAACGAAGAAGAGTAAAAATAAGACTACAAGAACGAAAGAGATGAAAAGGTGAAGGATTATGACGTATGCGAATTTTGGAGATTTTATAAGCAGGAAGAGGATCGAGAAAAAGATAACCATCAGAAAAATGGCGGATATGCTCGGAGTCTCTGCACCGTTTCTTACGGATGTTGAAAAAGATAGGCGAAATCCTTTCGACATTGAGAAGCTGAATCAACTCGCTCATATTCTGGAACTGACAAAAGAAGAAAAAAATGAGATGCTTAATCTAGCTGGAAAGAAGAGAAAAGCTGTTGCCCCAGATTTGCCGGAATATATTATGCAACGAGATTATGTGAGCGCGGCACTGCGTACAGCCAGGGATTTGGACGCTGGCGAAGAGGAGTGGAAGCATTTTGTTGAAGAACTGAAGAAGCGAAAGGGGTAAGTGCCTATCTATGTATGTAGCAGAAATTGTTCGAAAGAGATCAGGGGCTCCGGTATTAAGCCGGAAGGAGATCGATATTATTGGAGAAAATTTAGTATCAGATTTTAATCCGGACGCCATGCAAACACCGCAAGAGATCGATATAGATCTTTTTGTCCAGGATTATCTGGGGACAGATCAGGATTTCCAATATTTATCTCATTGCGGTGTCTATCTGGGAATGACGGTGTTTAATGATACGGACAGGGTTCCTGTATATGATCCTATTCAAAATCGGGCTGAGTATATTAGTGCCAGGGCCAATACGATTATTATTGACCGGACTCTTTTAGAAGAAAATCAGGAACATAGGTATCGTTTTACAATGGGACATGAAGCAAGCCATGTTTTTTTACATACCCCATACTTTGCTTATGACCCTAATCAGATAACTTTAATGGATTTGCTGGGTGAAGGAAAAGAAGCTGCAATGATACAGTGCAGGGTTGATACGAAAAAGATGAATTGTGAACAGCAGGCGGTCTGGACAGACAAAGAGTGGATGGAGTGGCAGGCCAATGCATTATCTTCTGCAATTTTAATGCCTAAGGCAATGGTTCATAAACTTGTGAGGGCTCTCCGGCAAAAGCCAGGATTTTCTCAGAAAAAAGAAATTCAAAGATGCTATATTGAAGCGGATACAGTTTCACAAGTTTTTAACGTGTCCTTTCAGGCAGCTACGATCCGGTTAAAAGAGTTGGGGATTATTCGGCAAGAAATTTGTATGACACAGCAAGTCCTTTGTTTTATGAGGGAGTAGTTCACCTATAAGGATATGGCGGGTTTCTTAAGAAGCCCGCAAAATTTTTAATCTTTATGTTCGCTAGTTAGCGAACAAGTAAATGAGGAAGGGGATTGATACAGTGGAAGAATTTCAAATGGATATCCATTTAAGCTGTCCGTGGTGTGGTGGTAGCGAAATATTGGTTGATCACCGTACCAAGGTTACGATTTCTGTTCAGTGTGCAAAATGCAGAAAGATTTACAAAGCCTATCTGGACTTATTAAAAACAGAAAAATCTAAAGCCCAGAAACGTATGGGATGAAGAAGATAGAAAAGCTGACTGACCGTAGGGACAATTCAATAGTCACCAATAAGGGTCGGAGCTGACTGTAAATGTTTACAGTTATGCTCTGATCCTTTTTTTTATTTCTATCAGCTACTTTTTACACTTTTTTATATGTAAACGGAGAATAAACGAGTAGATAAAATTTTTGCGAAAAAGTTTTTTAAAGCGGTCAAAAGGTGTCCGGTTTAACCAATAAATTAAAGCCACGGAGCAAGGGAAAGGAGGTGTGACACGATGAGACCCAATGAACGAAGGGCGGCGATCTTTGATGCACTGTGCATCAGACGCCAGGATACAGTAGAAAATCTGGCGTCTGAGTTTGGCGTGAGTGAGAAAACCATCCGGCGTGATATTGAGGAACTATCGTGTTCATACCCAATTGAGACAGTTCGTGGCAGATATGGTGGCGGTGTGAAGGTAGCAGATTGGTACCATCAAAACCGGAAAACGCTCTCACCGGAACAGGCAGAACTTTTGAAAAGGCTGGCCCCCTCTTTGGAAGGAAATGACCTTGCTGTTATGAACAGTATCATTTCCCAATTTTCTCCGTATTGATACCAGAATACGGGAACACCCCCGAATGATTATGAAAGGTACAGGTGAATGACGATGAAAAAAGTTTTTATTTGTTCTCCCTATCGTGGTGATGTTGAGAGGAATGTAGCGCTTGCGAAAGCCCATGCACGATTTGCGGCCCGTTGCGGATATTGCCCTGTGGTTCCGCATCTGATGTATCCGCAGTTTCTGAAGGATTCTGATCCGGATGAGCGGATTCTCGGTATTACGCTCGGTGTAGAACTGATGAAGATCTGCGATGAGGTGTGGATTTTTGGAAGCACAATCAGTAATGGTATGGCGTTTGAATTGGAGCATGCCAGCAAGCTGGGAATTCCGGTACGCCTCTACTCTGATGATGGCAGCCGGATTTATCCGGAAACCATGATGATTGATGACCGCATCACGGATGCGTTCCGTCAGGCAGTATACAAACTGAGATTTGCTTAAGAAAGGATGTCACATATGAATGAAATTTATAAGACTCTCGCTGAAGGGTATGAAAAGCTGGCCGCTGGTTACCGTGCTTTGGCAAAAGATCAGAAGGATGAAAAAGTAGAGATGGCTGTTCCAGCTGAACCAGAGAAGAAAGAAATTTCCATTGAGGAAGTACGGGCAGTTCTGGCAGCCAAGACACAGGCCGGAAAGCGCCGGGAAGTGAAAGAGCTGCTTTTAAAATACGATTCCGGGAAACTCTCTGGCGTGAAGCCGGAAAACTATGCAGCCCTTATGGCTGATGCGGAGGCGCTCTGATGGGCGCTCATGCAAGGTTCTCTCCATCGGCGGCAAACCGCCTCATCCATTGCCCACCCTCTCTGGTGCTGGGCGAGGTATTTCAGGATGAGGAGAGTCCTTATGCGGCAGAAGGTTCAGCTGGCCATGCACTGGCAGAACATCTGATCAAAAAGCATCTGAAGCAGCAAACTCGCCGTCCGGTCTCTGATTACTATTCCGATGACCTGTTAGAAGCGGTAGATGATTATGTCAGTTTCGTAGTCAGTGAGATCGAAGCTGCCCGGAAGGAATGCCCTGATCTGATTTTCTCTGTAGAACAGAGGGTGGACGTTTCTGATTATGTGCCGGATTGCTTTGGCACAGCGGATATGGTGATCGTGACGGACAAGCTGGTACACATCATTGATCTGAAACTGGGAAAAGGTGTTCCGGTGTATGCGGAGAAAAATCCACAGCTGATGATCTATGGGCTTGGCATTCTTGATATGGCCGAAATGCTCTTCCCGGTAGAGACTGTCCGTCTGACCATTTTTCAGCCGAGACTTTCTAATTCCAGCACATGGGAGATTGCTCCAGAGGCTCTGAAGGCATGGGGAAATGAAGTGCTGCGACCCGCCGGAGAGTTGGCCCTGAAAGGCGAAGGAGACTTAAGCGCTGGAAGCTGGTGTCGGTTCTGCAAAGCAAGATTTACCTGCAGGCAGAGAGCCAAGGAAAATCTGAAGCTGGCGCAAATGGAGTTTAAGGAGCCTGCGCTTCTTACAGACAATGAGATTTCTGAAGTGCTGAAGCAAGCGGACGAACTTTCCAAATGGGCGGCTGATGTATACGCCTACGCACAAGATCAGGCCATCGTCCATCATAAGCAGTGGAACGGCTTCAAGCTGGTGATGGGCAAGAGTAACCGGAAATACACCTCGGAAGAAGAGGTCGCTGCAGCAGCAAAAGCCGCAGGCTATACCGATATTTATAAACACACCCTGCTTGGCATCACTGACATGGAGCGCCTGATGGGCAAAAAGGAGTTTGCCCGTATCCTCGGCGCTTTGGTGCATAAGCCCGCAGGAAAGATTACGCTTGTCCCGGAGTCGGACAAGCGGGAAGCCATTCAAACATCAACCGCAGAAGCGGATTTTCAGAAGGAGGACTAAAACATGTCTAAAAATATGAACCCTACAAAAGTAATTGTACCTTGCCGTTTTTCCTATCTGCACTGTTGGGAGCCGGATTCCGTCAATGGCGGAGATCCCAAGTATAGTGTCTCGGCTATTATTCCGAAGAGCGACACGAAAACCATCAACGCTATCAAAGCTGCCGTAGAGCAGGCCAAGAAGGACTCCATTTCCAAATGGGGTGGGAAGATCCCGACCAATCTGAAGCTGCCTCTTCGGGATGGTGATATCGATCGCCCGGATGATGAAGCTTATGCGAACAGCTATTTCTTCAATGCGAACAGCCGTCAGGCCCCTCAGGTGGTGGATTCCCATGTACAGCCGATTCTGGATCAGAGCGAAGTGTATTCCGGCTGTTATGGAAAGATCAGTGTGACCTTCTACGGATATAACTCCAACGGGAACCGTGGGATCGCAGCTGGACTCGGCAATATCCAGAAACTTCGTGATGGGGAGAGCCTTGGTGGACGCACCACAGCAGCAGAAGATTTTGAAACGGAAGAAGACGAGGATTTCCTTTCTTGATTATATTGGCGGGTGGTTTTCCACCCGTCTCTACATAAAAATATCCATTTGTTTGAAACAATTTTGCAAATAAAGGAGGGAAACTTTATGCCTATCCTGTCAATAGATATTGAAACTTATTCGGACGTGGATCTGGCCAAATGCGGCGTGTATGCCTATTCGGACAGTCCGAACTTTGAAATTTTACTTTTTGCTTATGCATTTGATGAGGAGCCGACTCAGATTACAGACCTTACCTGTGGGGAGAATCTTCCACAGAGGGTGCTGGCAGCCTTGGAAGATCCAGCGATTACAAAAGCAGCATTCAATGCTCAGTTTGAGCGTACCTGTATTTCCCGGTATCTTGGCCGGAAGCTCTCCCCGGAAGGATGGCAGTGTACGGCCGTTCAGTCTGCGATGCTGGCCCTTCCCCTTTCCTTGGATAACGTGGGTGAAGTCCTGAATATTCAGAGAAAAAAGCTGAAGGAAGGTACTGACCTTGTCCGGTTCTTCTCTATGCCTTGCAAGTCCACGAAGGCCAACGGCGGCCGGACTCGGAACCGACCAGAGGACGCACCGGAGAAATGGGAACGGTTCAAAACTTACTGTATCCGGGATGTGGATGCGGAGCGGGAGATCCGGCAGAAACTGTGGAAATTTCCCATCCCAGAATCAGAAATGGAGTTGTACCGGATGGATCAGGAGATCAATGACCGTGGGATTCTGGTGGATCAGCAGCTGGTGGAGAATGCAGTTCTCTGTGATAACCAGTACCGCCAGATGGTCACGGCCAGAGCCTATGAACTGACCGGGCTTTATAATCCCAATTCTCCGGCGCAGATTAAGGGGTGGCTTTCCGAGCATGGCGTGGAAGCGGAAAAGCTGGATAAAAAGACAGTCAAAGGACTGATCTCGGAGACAGACGGAGAAGTTCTGGAAGTACTGAAACTTCGGCTTTTAATGGCAAAAACCAGTGTGAAAAAGTATGAAGCCATTGAGCGATCCGTCTGCTCAGATGGCCGGGTGCATGGACTGCTCCAATTTTACGGGGCAAACCGCACGGGGCGCTGGGCCGGACGTTTGGTGCAGGTGCAAAACCTCCCCCAGAACCATATCCCGGATCTGGAACTTGCCCGCAGTCTGGTAAAAGAGCAGCGATTTGAAGATCTGGATCTGCTATACGACTCTACCCCGGAAGTACTATCGGAACTGATCCGGACGGCCTTTGTACCAAAGCATGGATGCCGGTTTATCGTAGCAGATTTTTCAGCAATTGAGGCAAGGGTGCTGGCGTGGTTCGCCGGGGAGCAGTGGCGGCTGGATACTTTCGCAGAGGGCGGAGATATTTATTGCGCTTCCGCCTCGAAGATGTTTGGTATTCCGGTGGTGAAGCATGGCGTGAATGGGCATCTCCGTCAAAAGGGAAAAATCGCGGAGTTGGCACTGGGATATGGAGGTGCAGTTGGTGCGCTCACCTCGATGGGTGCATTGGATATGGGACTTCAGGAGGAAGAACTGCGGCCGCTGGTGAGCCAGTGGAGAAATTCCAATCCCCATATCACAAAGTTCTGGTGGGATGTGGATGCAGCGGCAGTAAAGGCCGTGAAGGAGCGGACGGAGGTGGCAATGGGAAAACTGTGCTTTACTTACCGATCCGGCATTTTGTTTGTCACCCTCCCCTCTGGCCGGAAGCTCTCTTATATCAAGCCCCGTATGACACAGAACCGCTTTGGAAGGGAGAGCCTTTCCTATGAAGGTGTCGGGGAGAGTAAGAAATGGATGCGGATTGAAACCTACGGCCCGAAGTTGGTGGAGAACATCGTGCAGGCCACGGCCCGTGACCTTTTGGCGCAGGCCATGCTCCGGCTTAGGAATAAAGGATTTGAGATTGTGATGCATATCCATGATGAAGCAGTGCTAGAAGTCCCAGAGGGTATCTCCGGGGTAGAGGAAATCTGCCAGATCATGTCGGAGCAGCCGGACTGGGCGGCTGGCCTGCCCCTTCGTGCAGATGGGTATGAGTGTGCGTTTTATAAAAAAGATTAGAGGAGGATGCGTTATGGGGATCAGTTATAAGAATGGATCAGGTTATCCAGATCCGACAGCCTATTATGCTGTACAGCATATGGAAGCGGAAGAAAAGAGGTTACACATCCGGTATCCAACTGGGCAGATGATTTTGGAAATCGAGCGCTTTTTCCCCTGTACCGTTGCGAAAGCAAAGAAACTCTCTCCGTTGCTCCGGCGGTACTGTGAAAAATCAGAAAAGGAAAGGCTGCGGCAGTTTCTGGTTAAACAGGAGATTAATTATCGTTCCCGGATAAAGGCGTATCAGAACCGGGAGAAAAAGACTGAAGATGAATCGGAAAAGCGGGAACTGCAGCGCTGTATCCGGGAGTGTGAAAGGATACTGCGGAGGATAGGAAGAAACATGGAAATCTTGATAGAGGAGGGAACCGTATGATCCGACTGAGTATTGGCAACTCCAGAATGGAGAAACATTGGAACCTTGTGGAGATGGAACTGTCTGAGTTTAGAGACCGGATCTCCCATACCCGGCGGACGGCCGAGACGGTGGAACAGTACCGGAAGATGAGCAAAGCGAAGCAGGATGAGATCAAGGACGTGGGCGGTTTTGTCCTTGGTACATTAAAAGGCGGCCGCAGGAAGAAGGACTGTGTCCTTACCCGGTCGGGGTTGTCGCTAGATATGGATTATGCTACAGAAGATATCATCGACCAGATCGAGATGTTCTTCTCTTTTCAGTGTTATGTGTACTCCACCCATAAGCATACACCGGAAAAGCCGAGGCTTCGTCTTATCATCCCGCTTTCCCGTGAGGTGACGCCGGATGAATACTGCGCTGTTTCCAGAAAAGTTGCGGAAGAGATCGGGATTGAACTTTTCGATGATACCACCTATGAGCCAAGCAGGCTGATGTATTGGCCTTCCACGTCTTCCGATGGAGAATTCGTGTTCCGGGAGATCACGGGAGATCTGCTCGATCCGGATAAGGTTCTTGCCAAATATACGGACTGGCACAACACAGCGGAATGGCCAGTTTCCAAACGACAACAGACAATTGTCAGTAGAGATATAAAAAAGCAGGCTGATCCTCTGGAAAAACAGGGAGTGGTCGGAGCGTTCTGCCGTGCCTATAGCATCACGGAAGCGATTGATACTTTCCTGACGGATGTCTATAAACACAGCGCTATGTCTGGTCGATACGATTATATCCCTGCTGACTCGCAGGCTGGTGTCGTGATCTATGAAGACTGTTTCGCATACAGCCACCATGCCACTGATCCGGCCTGTGGGAAACTGATGAATGCGTTTGATGTTATCCGTATCCATAAATTTGGAGCTTTAGATGCAAAGGCAAGTGAGGATACCGATCCGGCGAATCTGCCATCCTTTAAGGCCATGCAGGAATTTGCAATCCAAGATCACCGGGTGAAGGCCCAGCTTGCCAAGGAGCGGACAGAGGCGGCGCAGGCCGAGTTTACAGAAGAAGACGGGGAGAACTGGCAGACGCTTCTGGAACTGGACAAGCAGGGAAAAGTGAAGGACACACTTACAAATATTGCTCTCATTCTTCGGTATGACCCGCAGCTGAAAAATATCGTGTTCAACGAGTTCAAATGCATGGTGGATGTGATCGGCCCTCTGCCGTGGCGGCAGGTGAAACCTGGCTGGGGCGATACCGATATTTCCTGCGCCAAGCTGTATTTTGAACGAGTCTATGGGATCTGGTCGCCTACCAAGTTTAAGGACGCCCTGCTGGCGGTGGTGTCTGCGGAGAGGCTCTATCACCCCATCAAAGAATATTTTTCTACCCTGCAGTGGGACGGGACAGAGCGGTTGGATACGCTCCTGATCGACTATCTGGGTGCGGAAGATACACTCTACGTCCGTGCCGTCACCCGGAAAACCTTTACCGCTGCGGTGGCCAGAGTCTATGAGCCGGGGATCAAGTTCGACTCCATCCTTGTACTGAACGGCCCGCAGGGAATTGGAAAGTCCACCCTGTTTGCCCTGCTGGGAAAAGACTGGTATTCAGACAGTCTCTCTATTTCTGATATGAAAGATAAGACGGCTGCAGAGAAGCTGCAGGGTTACTGGATTCTGGAACTGGGAGAGTTGGCCGGGATCAAAAAAGTGGATGTGGAGACTGTGAAATCCTTTGTCACCAGAACAGATGATAAGTTCCGGCAGTCCTATGGCGTGGCTGTGGAGAGCCATCCCAGATCCTGCATTATTGTGGGAAGTACAAACTCCGAAGGAGGCTTCCTGCGGGACATTACTGGAAATCGGCGTTTTTGGCCGGTACATGTTTCTGGGCATGGACGGTTCCATCCGTGGGAATTGCAGGAGGTGGATCAGGTCTGGGCGGAGGCGCTGGAGCGTTATCACAATGGAGAAGAATTGTATCTGAAGGGACGGGTTGCGGCGGATGCTTATGTGATGCAGCAGGATGCGATGGAGTCTGATGACCGGGAAGGTGTGATCGCAGAGTATCTGGAAACACTGCTCCCGGTAAACTGGGATCGGATGGATCTCTACCAGCGGAGGAGTTTCCTTGGCGGCAGCGAGTTTGACGGAGTGCCCACGGCGGGAACGGTGCGCCGGGAGAAGGTCTGTATCATGGAGATCTGGTGTGAGTGTTTTGGAAAAGAGCGGCAGAATCTCAAACGGACGGATTCCTATGAGGTGGAATCCATCCTGATGAAGATCGGAGGCTGGGAGCCGATACAGGGACTCAAAAGCGGAAAAACTCGCTTTCCCCTTTATGGCCCGCAGAAGACATTCGTGCGATGCAAGGAACAGGCAGACTAACTTGGGAACGTTCCGTTGTATCTTTGGAGACTCTGGGAACAAAGGACGGGAACGGGCGCAAAGCCTTTAAATTCAAGCGGTTGGCGATAGCCTGTTCCTATGTTCCTAAGAAAAACCATATTGAGGATAAAAGATAGAAAAATATATAGAAATAGGCACACGTATATACGTGTACGCGCGTATAGGATTTTTGGTACTGGGAACAGCACTTAGGAACAGGAGGATTTTTCGTGAGGGAAAGTGTCGTAGAAAAGAAGCTGGCCACGGAAGTAAAAAAGCGTGGTGGGCTGGCTGTCAAATTCGTCTCCCCCGGATTTAATGGGGTACCCGACCGCTTGGTTCTCTTCCCCGGAGGAAGGATGGCCTTTGTGGAATTGAAGGCACCGGGAGAAACCATGCGGCCCCTGCAGCAGTACCGGGCAAAGCAGCTGATGGCACTGGGCTTTCGTGTTTATACCGTGGATCGTAAAGAAATGATTGGAGGGATTTTGGATGAAATACAGGCCACATAAGTATCAGCAGTATGCAAAGGATTTTATTCTGGATCATCCAGTGTGTTGCCTGATGTTAGATATGGGACTTGGGAAAACCGTGATCACGCTCTCTGCATTGTGGGAACTGGCACTTGACCGTTTTGATATCGGGAAAATATTGGTCATTGCCCCGAAGCGAGTGGCCACGGACACTTGGCCGAAGGAACTTAAGAAATGGGAACATCTGATAGGGCTTACTGCTTCCCTGGTGGTGGGGAGTCAGAAACAGCGGGAAGATGCTCTTGCCCGTCCGTCTTTTTTATACATTATCAACCGGGAAAATGTCAGCTGGCTGGTGCAGAACCATCGTTGGGATTTTGATACGGTGGTTATTGATGAACTATCCAGCTTCAAATCGAATAAAGCAGAACGGTTCAAAGCTCTGAAAAAGGTACGGCCTCTGGTGAACCGGGTGATCGGCCTGACCGGAACACCGGCTCCCAATTCCCTTCTGGATCTCTGGCCGCAGATGTATCTTCTGGATATGGGACAGCGGTTGGGAAGGTTTATCACCGGGTATCGGGAGCGCTTTTTCAAACCGGATAAACGGAACCGGGAGATTATTTATAGCTATAAACCCCGTGACGGAGCAGAGAAAGCAATTTATTCCCTGATCTCAGACATCTGTATTTCGATGAAGGCAGTGGATTATCTGGATATGCCGGAATGTATTTACAACCGTGTGGAGGTGGAGATGAACCGGAAAGAGAGAAAAATCTATGATGACTTCTGCCGGGACATGGTGGTGCAGATTGGAGAGACAGAAGTGGATGCGGTCAGTGCAGGTGTCCTGTCCAATAAACTTTTGCAGATAGCCAATGGTGCCGTGTATAACAGTGACGGGAAAGTCCTCCCGATCCATGACCGGAAGCTGGATGCTCTGGAGGATCTGGTGGAAGCGGCCAATGGAAAACCCCTGCTGGTGGCCTACTGGTACAAGCATGATCTTTCCCGTATCCGGGAGCGGTTCCCACAGGCACGGTGCATTGACACTTCTAAGGATATCACAGATTGGAACAAAGGGAAGATCCCGTTGGCGTTAATCCATCCCGCTTCTGCCGGACACGGACTGAATCTGCAGGATGGTGGATGCACTATTGTCTGGTTTGGATTGACTTGGTCACTGGAGCTATATCAGCAACTGAACGCCAGACTTTGGAGACAGGGACAGAAACACACCGTGGTAATCCACCACATCATCACCAAAGATACCCATGACCAGGATGTGATGAAGGCTTTGGAAAATAAGGATATGCGGCAGTCCAGTTTGATCGAAGCTGTACGTGCAAGAATTGGAGGGTAAGCGATGAGTGAAAGGATAGAAAAAATCATAAAAGAATATCACCGAATGAAAAAGGAGCGGAACTGTCTGGAACATCAGATCCGAAATTTTAAGGGGATTTCTGAGAAAGAGATGATTGACTCCATGAACTTCCACTCCCCGGAGGGCGAACGGGTTCAGACCAGCAATATTTCCAATAAGCCCGCCTCGATTGCACTGAATTATCATGAACGTATGGAGCGGATCAATCAGGAGTGGTATGAACATCTGGAAAAACAGTATCTGATGCTGGATGAAGAAATCAGGTTCTTTGAGGCGGCGCTGTCAGCCTTAAGTGGCTATCTACCGGAATTTATGGCAGACATGGTGGTTAACGGTTGCACGTGGGATTATCTGTGTGAGCATTATCATATCTCCCGGACGATGGTGGCAAAGAACCGCCGGAAAGCGATCCGGGAACTGGAGGAACTGTATGCGCAGCGAGATGCCGAGATGGTGTCCTATATGCTGAGTTAAGGAGGCGAATATGATGGAATGCAGACGAGGCGATATTTATTTTGTGGACTTTGGCAGAGATACTGAGAGTAGCCTGCAGTGCGGTATCCGCCCGGCTCTTGTGGTCAGCAATAACCGGGCGAATGAAAATTCCCCGGTGATTACGGTAATCCCTCTGACAGGGAGAACATATAAAAGGCCTCACTTCCCTACCCATGTGCTGATCCCGAAGACTTCTGGTACCGGACTAGCCAGAAACAGTATGGCGCTGGCGGAGCAGGTCAGCACTATTGACAAGTCTTGCCTCATGGAGAAAAAAGGAAGTGTTACAGATATGGAAATTATGGCTGCTGTTACAAAGGCATTACAGATACAGATTGGAGCTGTGGAGAGATATAATTGATTGCTTTACTTTCAGAGATGCACTTGGTATTATAATAGTAAGCTTGGAATTTGTATTTAATCTGTTATCTATATAATAATTAGCAAAATAAAGAGATGAAGGGAGAAAAGTATGCCGTATAACTATAAGGGAGATTTATACAAAGGAGAAATTGTTAAAAAATTACAGGACATGGGATATAATGTTAAGAGCGTAAATGCTTTAAATAAGATTATGGAAAAAATGGGATTGTTAGTTCATTATGGTAATGGGTGGGGAACTACTGATAAAGGTGCTAGGTTCTCAATGTGGCATAAAGGTGTATTGAATTCTGATGCATGGCACCCTGAAATTGTTGACGAAATCGTTAAATATTTAAAGAATAACTAGTATTCGATGAACAAAATGCTAAGTTGTATAATTGAAAGGATGGTAGAAATGAAAAATTATACTGTGGCTTCTAAGATTACATTAGGAATATGCTTTTGTTTCATTATTTGTGCTGTGGTAAATGGATTTACTGGATTTATAAATACAAGAATCTCAATTGGTGCAACACTAATCTGCATTATTGGGTTTAGTATAGCCATATTTGCGATTACAATAATGGAGAATGAAAGGCAAAAGAGAAAAGCAAACGAATCTTAAATTGTTCTGCTAATTGGTTTACTAAAGGTGTACTGTTTTTTCAGATCCTCTGTGCTATCATTATAATTGCCGAAATAAGACAGGGCTTGGAGTGCAAACTTCAGGTCCTTTTTTCGTGGCCGGGCGGGGCTTTATCCTTTCACCCGTCTGTACATAGAAGGGAGTGGAAGCGTATGGATACAGAGAAGATGCGGGCAGCATTGTTATATCTGAAGAAAAAGAAGCCGGAACTGACCGTGCAGCAGTACCGCACGATCAAAGGGCAGATCCTTGCCGGTGATGAGGATGGTGCGATCCGTGGCATTGACCGGGTGGTGGAACGGAACCGGAGAGGATGTGGGTATCATGCCATGTAGGCCCAATACCCCGTGCAAGCATCCGGGCTGTGGTAGGCTGGTTCCCTATGGCACCATGTACTGTGAGGAACACAAGCCCCTACACCGACATGACAGGAAGACCACCGGTGAGAAAGGATACGGGAGCCGCTGGCAGAAGGCACGGGCTGTGTACCTGCAGTCCCATCCTTTTTGTGTGAGGTGCCTTGCCAAAGGACGTTATGTGAAGGCAACAGTTGTGGACCATATCATTCCCCATCGGGGAGATCGGAGGTTATTTTGGGATCGGAACAACTGGCAGGCTCTTTGTAAATCCTGTCATGATTCCAAAACAATGACAGAGGACAGATACGAGGAATTTCGCTACCCGGAGGGGCGGTCGAAATCTCTGTGACCTTGATGCCAAAAGACCGGCGCCCCCTCAAACGTGAATTTCTGCGAAATTAAAGAGGGGGGATACCTGCCGGGGCAAAGAAAATACGAAAAATTTTTGACAGGCGGCGAGAAAAGATGCGGATTTCCTGCATCTGAGCTGCTTGCCAAACAGAATATCATTTGCCAAAAAGTTAAATTTTAGGCTGGGAAACTTATCCGCAAAGGTGGGTTTTCCAGCTTTTTCTTTTGAAACCATTTAGCGAAAGGATGTGAAGCAATGACCGATTTTCAGGCAAAACAGATACGGGAATTACGGCTTCGGGGCGCTGGATATAAATCCATTGCTTCCGCTGTCGGACTTTCCAGAGATACTGTCCGGAATTATTGTAAGAGTCACGGACTGGACGGATACGCCTCTGCCCTTGTTTTGAATGTGAAAGAACAGATGGAAAGCGGAACGGCGTGTCTTTGCTGCGGCAAAGAACTGATCCAGCCTTCCACCGGAAGGAAACGGAAGTTCTGCTCAGACAAATGCAGGCGGGAATGGTGGTCAGCCCATCCGGAAGCTATCAAGCGGAAAGAGACCGCTTTTTATGAAGCAACCTGCGCTTATTGTGGGAAAACATTCCGGTCATATGGAAATAAGAACCGCCGGTACTGCTCCCATGAATGTTATGTGAGGGATCGGTTCTGGAGGAAAGAAGAAGGACGGGAGCCTTATGTCGGCCCCGATGATCGTAAGGAGGTACAGGCATGAGTGCGATGGAATGGAAAACCTTGCCCGTGGACGCTTTGCGTCCGGCGGCATACAATCCCCGTAAAAAACTGAAAGCCGGGGATAAGGAATATGAGAAGATTAAAAACTCTATTTTGGAATTTGGCTATGTGGAGCCGATCATTGTCAATTATGATATGACCGTGATCGGCGGACACCAGCGTCTGACGGTGCTGAAAGACTTGGGATATACAGAAGTCCAGTGCGTTGTGGTTCATATTGAAGATGAGCATAAGGTAAAAGCGTTGAATATCGCCCTGAATAAGATTACGGGTGCTTGGAATGAGGAACTGCTGGCAGACTTGCTGGTGGATCTGCAAAGCGTGGACTTCAATACTGACCTGACGGGCTTTGAGGCTCCGGAGATCGAGCAGCTGTTTTCTAAAGTTCATAACAAGGACATTAAGGAAGATGACTTCGATGTAGAAGAAGAATTAAAAAATCCGCCGATCTCTCGGAAAGGTGATATCTGGTTCCTAGGCAGGCACCGTGTGATCTGTGGAGATTCTACGCTTCCAGAGACATACACGAAACTCATGGAAGGGCGGAGAGCCAATCTGGTTCTTACCGATCCGCCCTACAATGTAAATGTAGAAGAAACCGCTGGAAAGATCCAGAATGACAACATGCCGGATGAGGATTTCTATAAATTCCTGTTTGCAGCATTTGTAAATATGGAACAGAACATGGAAAATGATGCATCCATCTATATGTTCCATGCGGATTCCAAAGGACTGATCTTCCGGCAAGCGTTCCATGATGCCGGATTTTATCTGTCCGGCTGCTGTATCTGGAAGAAGAATGCTCTGGTATTGGGACGTTCCCCATACCAGTGGCAGCACGAGCCGTGCCTGTTTGGCTGGAAGGCCGGTGGGAAGCATCAGTGGTACTCCGACCGGAAGCAGACCACCATCTGGGAATATGACCGTCCGAAGTCCAGCAAGGAGCATCCGACCATGAAGCCAGTGGCACTGATGGCTTATCCGATCCAGAATTCCTGTATGAGCAATTGCATCGTTTTAGATCCATTTCTGGGATCTGGCTCTACCCTGATCGCCTGCGAAGAAACTGGGAGGATATGCTATGGGGTAGAGCTGGATGAAAAGTTTTGTGATGTGATTGTGAAGAGATATGTAGAGAAAACAGAGTCTGGTGATCAGGTATCTGTTCTCCGAGATGGTGAGAAGATCCCCTATTCACAGCTTTCTAAAGACGAGGAAGAAATCCCTCTGTTTTAATATCTTCGTAAAATGGAAAATAGGACTTGCTATTTTTGCCTTTTAGAGTGATTAATGTACTACCAAAACGAAGGAGGCAAGATCAATGAGGATTGAAACCAAAACAGACAACCGGAGAAAGATGGTGCAGGACATCGCAGAATTTACAGGAGAAGAACTGCACTATGTGGGGCCTCCCACCTTTTCCTACACAGTGGGCCGCCTTACCATTGACCGGGACGGCGTGATCACAAGCGAGACAGAGGAAGGAGAAGATCTTCTGACACAGTTTTTGCAGGAGAAAGGCTATCTGGAAGACCCTGTGGATGAAGTGAAAATTGAGATCCCGGCAGATACCGGAGAGGGGAAATTTTTGCAAAACTTACTTTTTATGATCCATGCACGGGCTTATTTGCTCAACCGGATCACAAGGTATGAGACCTTTGCGGTTAGCGATTCCCTGTTGGAAAAGCTGGAGCAGCTTTCGGAGGAGAATGCCGGGGAGAATTTACAGACCATTCTGTCAACGGATACGGCGGCCCTGAAGGGGCTTTCGGTGGAAGAAGGCAAAGTGATCTTTACTTTCCCCCTTTCGCCTGACAGTGCGAAAAATAAAGCATATTCCGAATTGGCGGCAAAGATTGTCACAAAAGCGAAGGAAGCCAAGAGAGTCAGCGCCACTCCGGTGGTGGAAGAGAATGAAAAATATTATCTTCGTATCTGGCTGGTACAGCTTGGCCTGGCTGGTACGGCGAATAAGGAGTCAAGGAAGGCTCTGCTGGCTGGTTTGAAAGGACACACGGCTTTCCGGACAAAAGAGGAGGCGGAAAAATTCAGAATTATCCAGAAGGAAAGGCGTGCCGCTGTGAAAGCAGCGCAAATGAACAATCAGGAAAGTGAAACGCTCGGAGGGAATGCATGATGGAAGATACCTTATCGAAAACGGCACAGGCAAAAAAACTTCTGCTTGAATTTTGGAGTGATTTTCAACCGCATTCCGTCCATGAGTTCCGGGATTATTTGAAGAAAAATAATATTACAATAGTTGACCGTACTCATATCAGCAGCGCTGTTTATACGGCAACCCAGCAAGACATCTTGGTACGTGTGGATCGGGGAAACTACCAGGCGGGAATAAACTTTCATGAAGATATAGAAATTCCTATGAAAAAGATGGCTGGTATCCAGTCTGTTCTCCTGCAGACAAAACGTGTGTTGTCCATTCCTATCAATATTGTGGAGCTTACCCCTAAAGAACGGGAACTGATACCAAGGCTACAGGAGTTATATCAGGAATGCGAAAGAATGTTGGAGGAACTGGAGAAAGATGAAGACGAAAATGAAGTTTCCAAAGGAAGAGATTGTTGATTGCATCCGTAAGCAACTGTAAAAACACACAAATTTTTTCGCTGAAGATTGTGCAATATATGCCTCAGAATTGACTTGCTATTATCGGCCTTCAGAGCGAATATGTGTACTACCAAAAGGGAAAACACACAAAACGAAATGGAGGATTTTATAATGAATGAGAAAGTTGCAAGACAGATTGAGGAAATGAAGAAACAGACCATCGGAGTTGAGGTGGAAATGAACAACATTACCAGAGGGAAAGCTGCAAGAGTAGCAGCCAGATACTTTGGAACCCATCGTTATGAGAACACTGCAGGCCGCAACGGATACAGCACATGGTCAGCATGGGATGCACAGGGCCGGGAATGGAAATTTCAGAAGGACGTCAGCATTGCAGGACCGGATAGCGAAAAATGCGAAATGGTTACTCCGATTTTGACCTACTCGGATATAGAAACTTTACAGGAACTGATCCGGCAGCTGCGCCACGCAGGAGCAAAGAGCGATGCCACCAGAGGATGCGGTGTTCACATCCATATCGGAGCCAAAGGCCATACACCGCAGACGCTCCGCAACCTGGCAAACATCATGGCCAGCCACGAAAGCCTGATTGCAGATGCTTTGAATCTTGATCATGGCAGGATGAGACGCTACTGCCGGACGGTTGATCCACGGTTTCTGGAACAGGTCAACCGCAGAAAGCCAACTACGATGACACAGCTTGCCGATATTTGGTACAGTAGCCACGATGCAAACTGCAGCAGGAGCCACCACTACAATGACAGCCGTTACCATATGCTAAACTACCATGCAACATTTACAAAAGGGACGGTCGAATTCCGGCTTTTCCAGTTCGATGAGCCCACAGGAGAACGCAGGGGCGGGCTTCACGCAGGACAGCTTAAGAGTTACATTCAGCTTTGCCTTGCACTGAGCCAGATGGCTAAGACTTTAAAAACAGCCAGCCCGAAACCACAGCAGAATGAAAATCCAAAATACGCCATGCGGACTTGGCTCCTCCGGCTGGGATTTATCGGGGATGAATTCAAAACTGCCAGGGAAATCCTGACGAAGAGACTGGCAGGAGATACAGCCTTTAGACACGGACGGGAAGCTGCTTGAAGGAATTAGCCTCCTGCCACCTTATGAACCGCTTCGGCGGTCTTAAGGTGGTAGAAGGGTAATCCCTTCGGAAAGGACGGATACCAAAATGAAAAAAAGATACTACATTGCTTATGGCAGCAACTTAAACATCCGGCAGATGCGGATGCGCTGCCCTTCTGCACGGATCATCGGGACTTCTGAGATCCCGGATTATGAATTGCTTTTTAAGGGAAGCAAGACCGGCTCTTATCTGACGATTGAGTCGAAAGAAGGCAGCCGGATTCCGGTTGCAGCGTGGGAAGTAAGCGCTGAGGACGAATTGGCACTGGATCGCTATGAAGGCTTTCCCACATTTTATTACAAAAAAGAGCTGATGCTTCCGATCAAGGGGATCCGAAGCGGGAAAATTCGACAGCGGAATACTTTCGTGTACATCATGCACGAGGACAGACCCTTTGGGGTACCGAGCAATTTTTATATGCAAACATGTTTAAGTGGCTATAAAAGTTTCGGGTTTGATCCTAAATTTTTGTATGAGGCTTATGACAGGAGCAGGGAGGTGGAAAGATGATCGGTTCAAAAAGATGGGCAAAGCAAAGTTGGCGCAGAGGCAGGGGGCCTTGCAGTTTAAGGGGAGAATTAAAGTTTTCGATAAAAAAGAATAAGAGATATTTCAATCGGCGGGTTCGCCGTTGTACTACAGATCTGCCAAATGGAAATACATATCGGAAACTGGCAGGAGAAAAAGTGTGGGATTATGTAGTATGATATAAGGAGTTCGCCATGAAAGAAATAAATATTACCCAGATTAAAATCTGTCCACGATGCGGACAGGTCTACCACGAGCCTCCTGCTCTTTCCAGAATAGATAATCAAACGCTGATCTGTCCGGACTGTGGGACCAGAGAGGCGTTGGAGAGCATTGATGTGGATCGTCAGGAACAGGAAGAGATCCTAGCGATTATTCATCGGCAAAGGAGAGAAATTAACGATTGAATTTTGCTAAATATATTAAATTGAATGGGAGCCGCAAGGCTCCTATTTTTGTGCCGTGAATTGGAGGTGGGAGCGATGGCGCAGAGAGGCAGGAAGCCGAAGCCGACTGCACTGAAGATGTTGGAGGGCAATCCGGGCGGTCGGCCTTTAAATACAAAAGAACCAAGGCCAGAGAAGAAGGCTCCACGCTGCCCTTCCTGGCTGGAAGATGAGGCGAAAAAAGAGTGGAAACGCATGGCGAAAGTGTTGGAACAGATGGGACTTCTGACAGAAATGGATATGGCAGCCTTTGCCGGATACTGTCAGGCGTATGCACGTTGGAAGGAAGCGGAGGAATTCCTGACGCAGCACGGTTCGATGGTGCGGACGCCCAATGGCTATCTGCAGCAGGTGCCGCAGGTGTCTATCGCCCAGACCAATATGAAGATCATGCTGAAGTTCTGTGAACAGTTTGGCCTTACCCCATCGGCCCGGAGCAGGATCGTTGGCGGAGAGAACAGCGATGAAGAAGATGAAATGGAGAAATTGCTGGAAGGAGGCGGATGCTGATGGATTTTCAATACACACCTTCTCCCTTCATGCTCCCCACTTCCCATTACGATGCGAAGCGGGCGGATCATGCAGTTGCCTTTATCCAGAACCTGAAACACACGAAAGGGAAATGGGATGGGAAACCATTTCTGCTACTTCCGTGGCAGGAGCAGATTGTCCGGGATCTTTTTGGAATCGTAAAAGCCGATGGAAAGCGTCAATTCCGGAGTGCCTATATAGAGATACCAAAGAAGAACGGGAAGTCAGAACTGGCAGCGGCCATCGCACTGTATCTTCTCTATGGGGATGGAGAGGCAAGCGCGGAGGTATATGGCTGCGCCAATGACCGGAGTCAGGCGTCCATCGTTTTTGATGTGGCGAAGCGGATGGTGGAAAAATGCCCGGCGCTTTTAAAACGGTCAAAGATTGCTGCCGCTACCAAGCGGATTGTCAATTACCGGAATGCAGGGTTCTATCAGGTGTTATCTGCTGAGACAGGTACCAAGCATGGCCTGAATATTTCTGGCCTCGTCTTTGATGAGATCCACGCCCAGCCGAACCGAAAACTCTATGACGTCATGACCAAAGGCTCCGGTGACGCCCGTGAGCAGCCGCTGTTTTTTATCATCACCACGGCCGGGACGGATAAGGAAAGTATCTGTTATGAACTGCATACAAAGGCGCTGGATATCATGAATGGCCGGAAATCGGATCATTCTTTTTATCCGGTGATCTACGGCCTGAGTGACGAGGATGACTGGAACGATGAGAAAAACTGGTATAAAGCGAATCCGTCTCTGGGATACACCATCAGCATTGACCGAGTCCGGGACGCCTACCGGGAGGCTTTGGATAATCCGGCGGAGGAAAATGTATTTAAACAGCTGCGCCTGAATATCTGGACAAACTCAGCGGTGGCGTGGATACCGGAGCATATCTACGACAGGGGTAATCAGAAGATTGATTATACTTCCCTTCTGGGCCGGGATTGCTACACCGGACTCGACCTTTCTTCTACCTCAGATATTACGGCTCTGGTGCTGGTATTCCCGCCAAGGACGGAAGAGGAGAAATACATCGTCCTCCCTTTTTTCTGGATGCCGGAGGAAACACTGGAACTTCGTTGCCGTAGGGATCATGTTCTTTACGATGTGTGGGAGCGGCAAGGGTATATTCTCACCACGGAAGGAAACGTGATCCATTACGGTTTTATTGAACGGTTCATTGAGCAGCTGGGAGAAAAGTATCACATCATTGAAATTGCTTATGACCGCTGGAATGCCACACAGATGGTGCAGAACTTAGAGGATATGGGCTTTACCATGGTTCCCTTTGGACAGGGATTTAAAGATATGTCCCCGCCATCGAAAGAACTGTACAAGCTGCTGATGGAAGGAAATATCATCCACGGCGGTAATCCGGTTCTCAAATGGATGGCCCAGAATGTGGTGATGCGGCAGGATCCGGCGGGCAATATTAAGCCGGATAAAGAAAAATCTGTGGAAAAAATCGATGGGATTGTGGCGTTGATTATGGGACTGGATCGTTGTATTCGTAGTTCACCGCCAAGCAGTGTTTATGATACAAGAGGCATTCTCTTTATTTAGAAAGGGGCATGAGTGTTATGGGAATCTTATCAAGTTTATTTCGGTCAAGGGATAAACCGTCTGACCGGACATCCGGCAGCAGTTATAGTTTCTTTATGGGAGGAAGTACCTCCGGAAAGCGGGTGAATGAGCGGACGGCCATGCAGATGACGGCGGTGTATTCCTGTGTAAGGATCCTGTCGGAGGCAGTGGCCAGCCTGCCTCTGCAGTTTTACCGGTATACGGATGATGGCGGGAAAGAGAAGGCGGTAAACCATCCCCTCTATTTCCTGCTTCATGATGAGCCGAACCCGGAGATGACGTCTTTCGTATTCCGGGAAACGCTGATGACACACCTGCTTTTATGGGGCAATGCCTATGCCCAGATCATCCGGAACGGGAGGGGCGAGGTAATCGCCTTATATCCTTTAATGGCAGACCGGATGTATGTGGATCGGGACGATAAAGGGCAGCTGTATTATGAGTACACGTTGAATTCTGATGATGCACCGACCATGAAAGGTTCTGTTGTGCGTCTTTCTCCTTATGAGGTGCTGCATATTCCGGGGCTGGGTTTTGATGGGCTGGTTGGATATTCGCCCATCGCTATGGCAAAGAATGCGATCGGCATGGCCATGGCCTGTGAGGAATATGGGGCGAAATTTTTTGCCAATGGTGCTGCACCATCCGGGGTGTTGGAACATCCTGGAACCATTAAGGATCCCAGCCGGGTGCGGGAAAGCTGGCAGAGGACATTTGGGGGCTCCGGTAACGCCAATAAGGTGGCGGTATTGGAAGAAGGAATGAAATATACCCCGATCTCCATTTCGCCGGAGCAGGCACAGTTTTTGGAAACAAGAAAGTTTCAGCTGGATGAAATTGCCCGGATCTTCCGGGTGCCGCCCCACATGATTGGGGATCTGGAAAAATCCTCATTTAATAATATCGAGCAGCAGTCTATGGAATTTGTGAAATATACACTGGATCCCTGGGTGTCCCGGTGGGAACAGTCCATGGTGCGGTCTTTACTTTCCAGGGAAGAGAAAAAGCAGTATTTTATCAAGTTCAATGTGGACGGATTGCTGCGTGGGGATTATCAGAGCCGGATGAACGGATATGCCACGGCAAGACAGAATGGCTGGATGAGCGCCAATGACATCCGGGAATTGGAAAATCTGGACCGGATTCCGGCGGAGCAAGGAGGAGATTTGTATTTGATTAATGGAAATATGACAAAGTTGGAGGACGCTGGTCTGTTTGCAGCGGCTCCGGCAGGAAAGGAGGATCCGTCCAATGAAAAAGTTTTGGAAGTGGAAGAATCAGGCGGGAACACAGGAACGGACGCTGTTTCTGAACGGAACCATTGCGGAAGAGAGCTGGTATGACGATGAAGTCACGCCGGCTCTTTTTAAAGAGGAATTAATGGCAGGAAATGGAGATATTACGGTCTGGATTAACAGTCCCGGTGGTGACTGTGTGGCCGCAGCGCAGATCTATAACATGCTGATGGATTATCCCGGAAATGTGACCGTTAAAATCGATGGGATCGCGGCCAGTGCCGCTTCGGTGATTGCCATGGCAGGCACAAAGGTGCTGATCTCCCCGGTAGGCATGCTGATGATCCATAACCCGGCAACCCTTGCGTGGGGAGATTCCGGGGAGATGCAAAAAGCTATTGAGATGCTGGGAAGTGTGAAGGATTCCATTATCAACGCTTATGAAATCAAGACAGGCCTGTCCCGTACAAAGTTATCCCACATGATGGACGCAGAGACTTGGATGGATGCCGGGAAAGCGGTGGAACTTGGTTTTGCCGACGGGATTCTTGCCAGAGCAGAACTGACGGAGGATGTGGAACCGATCACAATGTCCATGCTGTATTCCAAAGCTGCCGTAGTCAATTCCCTGATGGATAAGATTGCGGCGAAATGCATGACAAAACTGAAAACCGAACCGACAGGCCGCAGCGTAGACAGTCTCTACGAGCGGCTTAATTTATTGAAAAATTAGGAGGAAATGACGATGACGATTTTAGAATTGAGAGAAAAGAGGGCGAAGGCATGGGAGGCAGCGAAGGCTTTCCTGGATTCCCACAGGAATGAAAAAGGTGTGCTGTCTGCTGAGGATGACGCTGCCTACACCCGTATGGAACAGGAAATTACGGATCTGGGGAAAGAAATCGCCAGGCTGGAGCGGCAGGAAGCCTTTGAACGGGAACTTTCCCAGCCGGTGAATCAGCCCCTGACCGGACGTCCGGCATCCGGCGGCGCGGGAAAGGAAAAGACCGGGCGTGCTTCGGAGGAATACAAGGCCAATTTCTGGAATGCCATGCGCTCTAAGGTGCCGCTTCCCAGTGTGGTCAATGCTTTGGAGGAAGGGACGGATTCCGAGGGTGGTTATCTGGTGCCGGATGAGTATGAGCGTACCCTGGTGGAAGCCCTGGAAGAGGAAAACGTGTTCCGCCAGATGGCTAAAGTGATCCGCACTTCCAGCGGGGATCGGAAGATCCCGGTAGTGGCAACGAAGGGAACAGCGTCCTGGATCGATGAGGAAGGGGCGTATACGGAGAGCGATGATTCCTTTGGGCAGGTATCTATCGGTGCCTACAAGGTGGGTACCATGATCAAGGTATCTGAGGAACTTCTCAATGACAGCGTCTTTGACCTGGAATCTTATATCGCGAAGGAATTTGCCCGCCGGATCGGGGCGAAAGAGGAAGAGGCGTTTTTTACCGGAGACGGTTCCGGGAAGCCTTTGGGCGTCCTTGCAGCTACCGGTGGTGCCGAGACCGGGGTGACCGCCGCATCTTCTACGGCGGTGACAGCAGATGAACTGATGGATCTGTTCTATTCCCTGAAATCTCCGTATCGGAAGAAGGCAGTGTGGGTGCTGAACGATTCTACGATCAAGGCCGTTCGGAAACTGAAGGATTCTACCGGACAGTATCTGTGGCAGCCTTCCCTTGTGGCCGGAACGCCGGATACCCTCCTTGGCAGGCCGGTGAAGACCTCCGCCTACATGCCGGTGATTGCGGCGGGGGCAAAGACCATTGCCTTCGGTGATTTCAGCTATTACTGGATTGCGGACCGGCAGGGACGCTCCTTTAAGCGCTTGAATGAATTGTACGCCGCCAACGGTCAGGTAGGCTTTCTTGGATCCCAGAGGGTGGACGGTAAGCTGGTGCTTTCCGAGGCCGTGAAGGTGCTGGCGCAGAAAGTTGGTTCCTGATGGATTGATGTGAGAAAAGGACGGCATCCCCTTGTGTGGGGATGCTGCTGGTAAGGAAGGAGGGCAGGAAGGATGCTGATGACGCTGGATGAAATGAAAAATTACCTCCGGGTGGATGACAGTGAAGACGATGGGCTGATTACTACGCTTTTGGCGTCAGCGGAACGGATGTGTATGGATATCCTGCGGATCGATGAAGAAAGCGGTCTGCAGGAAGTGGAGAATGGAAAACCGGCCGTGATGTATACCGTGGCCTATCTGTATGAACACCGGGAGGAAGCTGACCACCATGCTCTGACCCTGACGCTGCGCTCCCTGCTTTTTGGAAGCCGGAAGGAGGCGTTCTGATGGAAATTGCCCTTCTGAATGTAAAAGTAACCTTCCAGAAAAACTCCGTAGCTGCGGACGATATTGGAAACCGCAGGAATGTTTGGGAGGATTATTATACCTGCCATGCCACGGTCAGTGGAGAGGGCGGAGGTGAAAAAGCAGCAGCCGGATTGACGGTTGTGGATTCTGACATTGCTTTTACCATCCGTTTTTGTAAACGGGCGGCGGAGGTAACGGCGGATGGTTTCCGTATCCTGTTTGGCGGGGAGACCTACAACATCGTGGCCGTGGATCACATGAATTATAGAAAGAAAACGCTGAAGTTCCGGTGTGAGAAAGCGAGGCGGTAAACATGGGACAGAACGTACAGATCGGGGATCTGGCAGACGCCATTATGGAGACTTTGGAGGAATATGCGGATCTGGCTGCAGATAATGTGAAACAGGCAGTAAAAGACGCCGGGGAGACAGTAAAGAAAGAGATCCGTGCCAATGCCCCGAAGGATACCGGGGATTATGCGAAAAGCTGGGCGGTGAAGAAATCGAAAGAGACTTCCAACAGTATAACGATGACGGTTTATTCCCGGAATCGTTACTACTTGGCCCATTTGCTGGAATTTGGCCATGCCAAACGAAATGGCGGCCGGGTCTCTGGAAAGAGCCATATTGCTCCGGCGGAAGAAAAGGGAATCCAGCAGTTGGAGGAAGAGATTGAAAGGAGTCTTAGGGATGGATAGGTTGCTATCAATTTTAAATAATATAGGAGTTCCTTATGCTTATGACCACTTTGCAGAAGGGGAAGCACCGGATCCGCCGTTCCTCTGTTATCTGCTTCCGGGGAGTGATAACTTTTCCGCAGACGGGAAGGTGTACCGAAAGTTTACGGAAGTCCGGCTGGAACTGTATACGGATCTTAAAGACCTTGAAGCGGAGCAGAACGTGGAAGATGTTCTGGACGCAGCGGGGATTTTTTATAACAAGTCGGAAACCTGGATTGACAGCGAGAAGCTGTATGAAGTTCTGTATGCTTTTGAAATGCCGACAGACGGAGATAGTGCTGGGAAAACTAGGAATGAAATGAAGGAGGCTGAAAATGTCTACGAAGAAAAATAAAGTCAAATTTAATATCTGCAACGTGCATTACGCACTGATTACGGTGGACGATGACGGAGAGGCGACCTTCGGGACACCTGTGGCTATGCCGGGCGCAGTATCCCTGTCCCTGGAGCCAAACGGCGAGCCGTCCAACTTTTATGCGGATGGGTATGCCTATTATACGATCTCCAATAATATGGGTTATGAGGGGGATCTGGAACTGGCCATGGTGCCGGAGAGTTTCCGGACAGATGTGCTGAAGGAATCTCTGGATGACAACAGCGTGCTGGTGGAGAGTGCCAATGTGGAGACGGCGAACTTTGCCCTGCTCTTTGAGTTTGATGGGGATGTAAAGAAGATCCGCCATGTGCTGTATAACTGCTCTGCGGCCAGGCCAAACATCGAGTCCACAACCAATGAGGAGGAGATTGAGGTGCAGACGGAAACACTGGCCATCACAGCGGCACCTCTGGCCAATGGGTATGTGAAGGCCCGAACCGGGGACAGCACCACGGATACGGTTTATACGGGATGGTATACGGCAGTGTATCTGCCGGAGGTGACGGACCCGGATACCTCCGGGACACAGCAGTCCGGCCAGCAGGGAACGGACGATGAGACAGGAGGGGAGACCTTATGAGTATGAAGCGGAATATCGTGATTGACGGGCAGGAGGTTCCTTTTAAGGCCTCCGCCGCTATCCCCCGGATCTACCGGATGCGGTTCCACCGGGATATTTATAAAGACCTGCGGGATCTGGAAAAGGGGATTGATAAGAATGATCCAGAGAATTCCAATCTGGATCTGTTCTCTTTGGAAATGTTTGAGAACATTGCCTATGTGATGGCAAAGCACGCCGACCCGTCCATTCCGGATACGCCGGAGGAATGGTTGGATGGGTTCAACACCTTTTCCATCTATCAGGTACTGCCCCAGATCATTGAACTGTGGGGGCTGAACACCCAGACGGATGCGCAGGCTAAAAAAAACTTCGCCCGACTGACCGGGAAATGACAACGCCTCTGTTCCTCCTGCGGTGCGTGCAGCTGGGGCTGTCCATCCGGGATCTGGATCTTTTGACTATCGGGATGGTGAATGATATGTATGTAGAAAGCCGGAACGATGAGCATAAATATGCGGTAGTTGCCACGCAGGAGGATTTTGACAGGTTTTGAGTGCTTTTACTGGATCGTGGAGCCGTCTTAAATGCGGTAGCGGGTAATATCTTTCCAGTTTGCAGGAAATCCCATTATATCCAAAAGGGAAGATTCGCTGATCTGTCCACTATTTTTGATGTACTTATTGATAATACCGATCAAAGCGTGTTTAAATTCCAGAAAGTCCTGTTTGGGGAGCAGGTAACGGAATGAGATGACCAGACCGAACAGATCCCGTTTTCCGGAAAGATACTGATTCCCTTTTTTTGGTATATTCAGTTTCTGATGAAGCAGTGTATCTGGAAAATCAATCTGGGTCCGGAAAGAATAAAGCCGCTCGTTATGTGCGCATACGTTCCGGAACAGGGTAAGGATTTTCAGATAACGCTCCAGGTTCTTTTCGTTTACGCCTGGAAAATCCTTGCTGATACCGCTTTGCATTCGGAAAGGGAGCAAGGCGTAAAAACGGGAAATCTGTCCATAGGTCAAGGTGTTGGTCAGTACCCATAGAGGAACGTTATGGTAAACCTTCCGTTGGTGGACAACATAATTATGTTCCGTATTTTTATTTGCCTGGTAGGATAAGATCTGAATCAGGCGGGTGATATCAGCAACATTCTTTTTTGTATGGTTATAATTTGCAGGAGTGAGGTATGCGGTTTGTTGTTCGCCGTGAAGACTGCAAAAATGGTAGGAGACAAGCTGCCGTATTTTGCACTCTATTTCACACAAATATTTGAAAACAAGTTCACGCAGGGAAAGATCAAACTGGTACAGGGCGTAGATATCCTCAAAAGAAGTATTGTTCTGGTAAATACGTGTCATCGGGTTGATGAACGGTGTTTTATATCCTCCGATCAAGGAAAAATATCCGATATTTTTTAAGATTTCTTTTGCAGCTGCCCGGTCATGAATTTGAAGTTTTTTTTCGTTCTGCAGTTTATCAAGCTGCTGGTCGTATGTAAGAAACGGTTTTGACAAAACTTTCCCCTCTTCCTGTTATCAGAATAAAAAAAGGAGGGCCCGCAGGTCCTCCCCCGGTCTCAGTCCTCACGAGTATCTGAAACCTGATCACTAAGACAGAGTCTAGCACGGATCTACTCAAAAGTCAATGGCTTTTAGCAAATCCGGCGGCTTTGTCCTTTGATTATTGTATTCGAAGAAAAAAGAAAATATGCAAAAATTCCGCCCGGAGTAATCCGGGTTTTTCTATATTCATTTTCAGGAGGTGGATGACACATGGCAAGCCGGATCAAGGGTATTACAGTGGAGATCGGCGGCGATACCAGCGGACTGGAAAAGTCGCTGAGTGCAGTGAACAATTCCATAAAGAAGACCCAGAGCCAGCTTCGGGATGTGAATAATCTTCTGAAACTGGATCCGTCCAATACTATCCTTTTGGCGCAGAAGCAGGAACTTCTGCAGTCGGCCATCGGGGATACGGAAAAGAAGCTGGAAGCCCTAGAACAGGCCCAGGAAGATGTGACGAAAGCCTTTGAACGTGGTGATCTGGGGAAAGACCAGTACATGGCTTTCCAGCGGGAGGTTGAGGAAACCCGTGGAACGCTGAAGCGGTATAAGGCGGATCTTTCCGGCTTGCAGTCGGAGCAGGAACGGCTTTCCTCCAATACGGAACGGCTGGATAAGCTGTTTGCCGCTACTGGTTCCAGTGTGGATGATTATGCGGATGTGCTGGGGAGCCGCCTGGTGACAGCAATCCGGAACGGGACAGCTTCTTCCGATCAGCTGAAAACAGCTGTGGAGAAGATCGGGAAGGCGGTCACTGGTGGGAAGGCCGATATCAAACAGCTGACCGATGCCTTGGATACGGTGGATGACGGGCAGGCTGTCCGAAACTTGATCAATGATCTGAAGGATGTGGGGGACGCAGCCCAGGGCGCTGCGGATGACATCGGGGAGATTGCCCAGGCCACCAAGGGTGCGGCCCTGATGGAGGCTGCTGACCAGCTGTCTGTGGTCGGGGATAAGATCCAGGATGTGGGCGATAAGGCGGTATCCGCTTATGCGGAGACAGAGACTGCTGTCTCTAAGGTGAACGCTTACTTTGGGGAGACCGGAGAGGCGGCGGAAGCTAGCGCTGAAATTGTGAAAAACGTATACGGCTCCGGTGTAGGCCAGAGCATGGATGCGGTGGCGGAAGCGGTCATTATGGTCAAGAAGAACCTGGGTGATCTGGGAGATACCGACCTGACAAACCTGACAAAGCAGGCGCTGACTTTAGAAGAACTGTACGGGATTGACATGAATGAGACCCTCCGGGGTGTCAATTCTTTGATGAAGCAGTATGGCCTGACCGCCCAGGAGGCCATGGATTATATTGTTCGGGGTACCCAGAACGGCCTGGATAAGACCAATGAACTGGGGGATAACTTGTCTGAATATGCCGGGAAATTTGAGCAGGCAGGGTATTCGGCTTCCGAGTATTTCCAGCTTCTGCAGAATGGCCTGCAGGGCGGTGCTTACAACCTGGACAAGGTTAATGACGCGATCAATGAGGTGACCACCCGTCTGGCGGATGGAACCATCGGGGATTCCATTGACCTGTATTCCCAGAAAACACAGTCCCTGTTCCTGGCATGGCAGAACGGGGAAGCTACCCAGAAGCAGGTGATCGATTCCATTGTGGCGGATATCGGAAACTGCACCAGCCAACAAGAAGCCCTGAACATGGCGGCCCAGGCCTTTGGAACCATGGCCGAGGATGGGAATTTGAAATTTATTACTTCCCTGACTTCGGTTGGGGAGACGTATGACAGCGTAGCCGGATCTGCGGAAAATCTGTTCAGCCAGACCCAGACGCCTATGCAGGAGATGGAGGCGAATACCCGGAAACTGCAGCAGGCGCTGGTTCCCCTTGGAGGGAAGATTGTGGAGCTGGCCAACGTGGTGCTGCCGCCCCTGGTGGCCATCATCACAGCGGTGAGCGAGGTATTCGGCATGCTGCCGGAACCGGTGCAGAACTTTGTAGTGATTCTTGGAGCGCTGCTTGTAGCGTTTACTGCCCTTACGCCGGTGATTGCGGCCCTGGCGGTCTCCTTTGGGGCGCTGAATATTTCCCTGCTCCCGGTAATCGGCATTATTGCCGGGGTGGCTGCCGCCATTGCCGGGATTATCGCTATTGTAAAGAACTGGGGCGCGATTACGGAATGGTTCGGTCAGTTGTGGCAGGCGGTATCGGAAAAGCTGATGGAATTATGGAATGGGCTGGTGGTCTTTTTTACGGAGACGATCCCGGCGGCATTTCAGAAGTTCATCGGCTTTTTCTCATCTATCCCGGACTGGTGGAGTGGTTTGTGGTCACAGGTATCCTCCTTCTTTTCGGATACCTGGAATACGATTTTGCAAAACCCGGTTGTCCAATTAGTGGTGGATACGGTTACCTCTTTGTGGGAAAATGCGAAAAATACCCTGCAGGGCATCTGGTCGGGGATCTGCGACATTGCCGCTGGTGCCTTTGAACTGCTGAAAAATGTGATTCTTGCGCCGGTACTTCTGCTGATCGACCTGGTGACGGGGAATTTCTCACAGCTGGCTTCTGATGCGGCCGATATCTGGAACAATATCAGAAATGCTGCTTCCCAGATCTGGTCAGGAATCCGGCAGGTGGTGACTTCTGCGGCTTCGGGGCTGAAGCAGGGCGTGGAGACTGTGCTTTCGGCTTTGTCCCAGTTCGCCTCTCAGATCTGGTCGGCGATGAAGCAGACAGCATCCTCTGTCTGGAATGGCATCAAGACCACGGTAGTGAATATTGCTTCTTCCCTGCGTGAGGCGGCGGTGACCGCCTTCCAGCGGATGGTCTCCGGGATCGGCTCTGCCCTTTCCGGGCTGTATTCCGTGGTCTCCAATGGATTTTCTTCCGCCATCCGGTTTATCACCGGACTGCCGGGGCAGGCGTTCCAGTGGGGGAAAGATTTCATCCAGGGGCTGATCAACGGGATTTCCAGCATGATCCAGAGTGTGATAAACACGGTTTCCGGTCTAGCTGACCGGATCCGCTCTTTCCTGCACTTCTCGGCTCCGGATGAGGGGCCGCTATCTGATTATGAAACCTGGATGCCAGACTTCATGAAGGGGCTGGCTGGGGGCATTGAGAAGAACCGGAACCTGGTGGAGAAAGCTGTCCAGGATGTGGCGTCGGATATGGTGATCTCCCCGAAAGTGAACGGGGCAGAGTATGGTTATGCCGATGGCGCTCTATCCGGCGGGAATATGTCCGACTTGATCTCCGGGATTTCTTCTGCGGTGTCAGAAGCATTGTCAGGATTTTCCGGCTCGCAGGGGAACATTGTGATCCCGGTATATGTGGGCGGCACGCTTTTGGATGAACTGGTAGTGACAGCGCAGGCAAGACAGAATCTGCGGTCGGGAGGGAGGTAACCTATGGCATTTATACAGTATCTAACTTTTGACGGGACGGCCCTCCCCCTGCCGGATTCCTATGAAGTGCAGATGGATGATGTGGAGGCGGATTCCGGCGGGGAGACGGAAGCCGGAACGGTGCAGCGGGATGTGGTACGCGCAGGCGTGGTGAGTATCCCGGTGACATTTTCTGTTTCAGCAAAGTGGCTGAAGATCCTGACGGAGTTTAAGCAGCAGGAAAAGATTACAGTAGGATATTTCGATACGGAGACGCTGGCGGTAAAAACGGCGGAGATGTATGTGGAAGGATATAAGGCGGCCTTGGTGAAGGATACTTCTCGGAAAGGGCTGTGGACGGTGAGTTTTACACTGAGGGAGTTCTGAAGGTGTATTCTTTTTTGAGGAAAATTGTGGTATATTTGAGAAAAACAAATTGGATTTTTACAGCGAGGTGAAAAAGGTTGAACTATGCTGAATATGGGAAAGGAAATAGTAATGTAATTATCCTCCTACATGGAGGTGGTTTGTCATGGTGGAATTACAAAGAAATTGCTGAAATGCTACAAACGAATTATCATATAATTATACCTATATTAGACGGTCATGCAGGAAGTGATAAACGATTTACAACGATAGAAAATAACGCTTTAGAGATTATAGAATTTATAAATGATAAACTGGATGGTTCCGCTTTATTGATTGGAGGACTATCACTTGGAGGACAGATTTTACTTGAAATTTTATCTCATCGTAAGGATATATGTAAGTATGCAATAGTGGAAAGCGCACTTGTAATACCTTCAAAATTCACATATTTTATGATTAAGCCTGCGTTTGGGTGTTGTTATGGTTTGATAAAGTATAAATGGTTTTCAAAATTACAATTCAAATCATTACGAATAAAGCAGCATTTGTTTGATAATTATTACAAAGATACTTGTGCAATAACAAAGGGCGATATGATTGCTTTTTTACAGGAAAACTCATTATATTCCTTAAAAGATGGGATTGAAGAGAGCGAAGCAATAGTTCATATTTTTGTCGGGGAAAAAGAAAATCACTCAATGAAAAAATCAGCAGAACTAATTCATAAAAAACTACAGAATAGTTCTATACAAGTTCTTCCTAATATGTACCATGGAGAGTTTTCAATAAACCATGCAGATGATTATGTAAGAAGACTATTAGAAATAATAGAACAAAGATAAATCCTAAGTTGTTGACTTAGATAATTTTGATATTTCATATTATCGAGGGCATCAGTCAGAAATGATTGGTGTTTTCTTTATGCCTGGAAACGGAAGGAGGGATGTCCGATGTACCCGGTGAGCGAGGCGTTCCTGCAGGCGGTGCAGGGGAATACCCGGAAATATTACTGGACGGGGAAGATCACCACGGCAGGCGGCGTGGAGTATCCCTTTGACCAGGAGGATATTGTGAAAGGCAGCGGCTATATCACGGCCCAGTGTAGCGGCAATTCGGAGATCGAGCTTGGGGCGGTATATGCGGCGGAGATGGGGATCAGCCTGTTTCTGGATATTGACCGGTATACGCTGGAGGATGCGGAGGTGGAACTATCCTATCATCTCCGGCTTGCCAGCGGCGCTTATGAGACGGTTCCCATGGGAATCTTTGAGGTGAGTGAGGCCAACCGGACCGTCCATGTGCTGGAACTGAAGGCTTATGACCGGATGCTCCGCTTTGACCGGGCTTTCAATGGTTTTGAAACCATTGGTACCGCTTATGGGATGATAGCGCTGTGCAGTACGGCCTGCGGGGTGGAACTGGCACAGACCCAGGCAGAGATTGAGGCGCTCCCGAATGGATCAGAGCTGCTCTCCATTTACCCAGAGAATGACATTGAGACATACCGGGATGTGCTGTATTTTACGGCTCAGGTGTTGGGCGGGTTCTTCTGCATCAACCGGGCCGGAAAGCTGGAATTCCGGCAGTACGGGGAGACTCCGGTGATGGAGATCCTGCAGAAACACCGGTTTTCCAGCAGCTTTTCTGATTTTGTGACCCGGTACACAGCGGTCAGTTCCACCAACCTGCGGACGCAGACTTCCGAGTATTACGCTTTGGAAGAAGATGACGGACTGACTATGAACCTGGGAGTCAATCCCCTCCTGCAGTTCGGACTGGAAGAGACCAGGGCGGAGCTGTGCAGGAATATTTTGACAGCTCTGTCTGCAGTCAATTACGTGCCCTTTGATTCGGATACCATCGGGAATCCGGCGCTGGATCTGGGGGATGTGCTGACCTTCTCCGGCGGGCAGGCGGACGCCCAGCAGATCACCTGCGTGACATCTTTTACAGTCAAGATTGGCGGCAGGCAGAGCCTGAAATGCGTGGGGAAGAATCCCAGGCTTTCCCAGGCGAAGTCCAAGAATGATAAAAATATTTCCGGTCTGCTGAACCAAATTGAAGCTGGGAAGATCGGCATCCACACCTTTACAAATGCCTCTGAGTATTCCATCGGGGAGACGGATGTGCGGATCATCAGCATTGAGTTCGCTTCCAAAGAGGAAAACCACGCCCAGTTCTTCGGGCAGGTAGTGGTGGACGTGGAAGCGCAGGCGGTGGAGAAATTCATCCAGGCCAGCGGCACCATCGTGATTCCGTTCCCTTCGCCCGGAAGCGGAGCGGCAGGAAATGCTGGAACGGAGGACGGCTCGTCCGGGATGGAAGCGGAAGCTGGGGATGCTGAGGATGGCGCTGCCGGGGAAGAAACTACAGATATTTCCGTAGATGTGAGCCTGCCGGTGACGTGGACGGAGGACGGGAAGGCGGTCTGCTATGTGACCTTTGAACTGAACAATGCGGAGATCCTGCTCCATCATCCGGTGGAGACCTGGCACAGCGGAAAGCACATCCTGTCTTTGTATTACCCGATTGAAAATATCGTACCGAATATCACAAACACCTTCAACGTGTACCTGCGGATGGTGGGCGGTTCCGGCAGTGTGGGAATCGGGGATTGCATTGCGTCCATCAGCGGCCAGGCCATGGCGGCGGCTGCGGCGTGGGACGGCAGGATTGATATAGAGGAAACAGTGGGGCTGTTTTCTGTGGGCGGTGGCCTGCAGGGAAAGGACTTTACGGATGTGATGGCAGTGGAAACGATGGAACTGGTGCAGAGAAGTTACTCGGATACCCTGAGCGTGAAGCCGAAGATCGGGGCGTTCTGCCGACCGGTGACGCTGCCGGTATTCAGTGACGCAGAATGATGGGAGGATAATAGACATGACTTTAAAAGGCGTGATGACAATTGAACTGACAGACGCGAATACCGGGGCGGTGGAAACGGTTACGGAGGAGAACATGATCACAGAGTCCGTCAATAATATCCTGGGTTTAAACCCCATGGGCATTTTTTACGCGGCAACCGGGGAGTATGACGATGCGGTCCTATGGAATGGGAACCTTCTCCCCATCTGCCCCAACATGATCGGCGGCATCCTGCTCTTTTCCGAAGCTCTGGCGGAGGATGAGGGACTGCTGTATGAAAGCTCTGACAACCTGCCGGTGGCTTACGCTTCCAACAATGTTAATTCTACGGCGAACCTGGCCAGGGGGAGCCTGAACCTGACGGAGAGCATGGCTCTTTCCAACGGCTATAAGTTTGTGTGGGAGTTTACGCCCAACCAGGGCAACGGGACGATTGCGGCGGTGGCGCTGACCAGCGCCCTGGGCGGGCAGAATGGTTTCGGGAGCCTTGTGGGGGACGCCAGCACTTTCCTTCAGTTAAAGGCGGCGGATATTGGGGCAATCCCGGACGCCAACAAGATGGTTCTGTTTGAGGCGGTGGAGATGGATTTTGAGAACAGCCTGCTGTATTCCATCACCTTTGAGAACGCAGGCGTCCGGATCCGGAAGCTGCGGATCCCGGTGTTTTCCATCGGGCTGAATGAGAAACTGGACGATTCCACTTATACCGTCCTGGATGATGAGGTGCTGACGCCGGAAACCTTTGAGTTCCTGGGAAGCTATACCAAGTACGGGGAATTCATGGACGGACAGGACGGATACTGGTATGGGTTCTCCAACGAGGGAAATTCCTCCGGGGACGCCACGATGCTCTGGATCAAGATTTCCAAAACGGATTATTCCTTCACTGAGGGGCAGTGGACGCTGTCCAATGCCAAGCTGATGGATGTGGGGAACCGGGAGAACAGCACCTTTGCGGAACGGGTGGTGAAATGCTGTGTCCGGGGCGGGTATCTGTATGTGCCTGCCTATGACAAGACGGGGATTTATAAAATCAGCCTTTCCAATTCCACAGATGTGACGCTGATCAATTTCGGATTTACCTCTAAGTGGAAGCCCCTTTGCGAGACCGGCTCCTGCGAACTGTATCTGACACTGATCGGGGATCTGATCATTGGCGGGGATTTCCAGATCACGGCGGAGGATACAGTGATCCAGACCCAAGGGAGCGTCCGGCTCAATAACGCCGCAACGCCCCTGTTCCAGTACAAGAATTTCCTGTTTGGATGGGGCGGCAGCTATGGGAATGAATACCGGACAGCTTATCTCCTGACGCCGTACCTAGCGTCCATTAATAACCTTACGTCAGCGGTGGTAAAGACGGTGGATAAGACCATGAAGATTACCTACACGCTGACGGAGGAGTAAGGGGGATTAGCGGCGGCGCTTTGGGGAGTCCCCGGAGATGAGGATGTATTCCTGCTGTGGCTCTGCTACACGCTGGAGTTCCTGGCTTTCTTTTTCCAGCCGGAATTGGAGGCTTCGGATTTCAGCGGCTTTGCTGTCCAACTCCTTTTGGGCCTCCCTGCGCTGTTTTTCAGCCAATTCCGTTTCGGTCATTGGGCGGATACACAGGGAACCTTCCCCATATTCGACCACAATGGTACTTCCGATGGAAAAGCCAAGTTCTTCCAGCCAGCGCCCCTCCATCTGAATTTTCGGGACCTGGGTGTAGGAACCGCCGGAAAGGCGGCTGGTGTATGCGACTTTGATATGTTTCTTGTTCATGAGCGTACCTCCTGTTCGTCTGTTTTGTGGTGTTTCCTGCGGCACTTCCGATAAGCCCTTTCCCTGCCAAGCCAATAGGCGTCATGGGACCGGATCTGCCGGAGACAGCAGGGAAGCGTAGCTCCATGTCCGTGTTCATGGTAAGGGGTTCCTCTGTGATGAGTGTGATAGATCCGGCAGCTTCTGAAACGTGGATATTCCTCCAGAAGGATATGCCAGCAGTGGCCGGTATTATTTGACTAGAGCGTCACGGCGCTTCCATGTAATGTGATGATGGAAAAATAGACGGGGTCAATGGCGTTCAATTCCTTTGGCGTAAACATTTTTTCCTCCTTCCTGCCAAGGGCTTTTGGTGATTGTATTTATCACTCTACCTGGCAGGAATAGCAACCTAATTCTGTGCCATAAACCGCACAAATCTCCGCAATGGAGATTGTGCAGCTTAGACACTTCACATAGCAACCTGCAGGCAGGCGCTCAGAGATGGGCGTCTTTTCTTATGGAACGAAAGCGAGGTATTTGTAATGAAAGAATTTTGGAACATGGTCCAGATGGTATTTGCCGCTGTGGGCGGATGGCTGGGGTATTTCCTTGGTGGGAATGACGGGCTGCTGATAGCCCTGGTGCTTTTTGCGGCGGTGGATTACCTGACCGGTGTGATGTGCGCTGTTTCTGATAAGACCTTATCCAGCAACGTAGGCTTTAAGGGTATTTGCAGGAAGGTGCTGATCTTCCTTTTGGTAGGAATTGCCAATATCCTGGATGTCCATGTCATCGGCACTGGATCGGTGCTGCGGACGGCGGTGATCTTTTTCTATATTTCCAATGAGGGCGTGAGCCTTTTGGAGAATGCGGCACATCTGGGGCTTCCGGTGCCGGGGAAGATCAAGGCTGTCCTGGAACAGCTTCATGACCGGGCAGAAAAAACAGAAACGGAGGAGAAATGAGATGAAGTTCGTACAGAGTATTTTAACGAAAAATCCCTGCTATACGGCAGGAAGAAAGATCACAGTCAAGGGGCTGATGCTCCATTCAGTGGGATGTCCTCAGCCGAAGGCGTCTGTGTTTATCAATAACTGGAATAGCCCGTCCTATGACAGCGCCTGTGTCCATGGGTTTATTGATGGAAATGACGGGACGGTATACCAGACCCTCCCCTGGAACCACCGGGGCTGGCACTGCGGCTCCGGCAGCAAGGGGAGCGGCAACAATACCCATATCGGAGTGGAGATGTGCGAGCCTGCGTGTATCCGGTACACGTCAGGCGCAAACTTTACCTGTTCTGATCTGTCCACGGCAAGGGCTGTGGCAAAACGCACCTATGAGGCGGCGGTGGAACTGTTCGCCATGCTGTGCAAGCAGTACAATCTGAATCCGATCGCAGATGGTGTGATCGTCAGTCACCGGGAGGGCCACAGCCGTGGGATTGCGTCCAACCATGGCGATCCGGAGCATCTTTGGAACGGTCTGGGAATGGGATATACCATGGATGGATTCCGCAAGGCAGTGAAAGCGGCCATGGGAGGAAATGCGGCCGGAGGTGGTTCTTCTTCTGGCAGCGGCAGCTCTGGAACTTCCGGTTTCCCAGCGGTTCCCTTTACAGTAAAGGTACTCATTTCGGATCTGAATTATCGGTCTGCTCCGTCCATGAGCGGAAGCGTAAAGGGACAGACAGGAAAAGGGATCTTTACCATTGTGGAAGTGAAAAATGGCTGGGGTCGTTTGAAGAGCGGAGCCGGGTGGATTTATCTGGAGAATACATCCTACTGTACTGTGCAGTCTTCTGGTTCCGGAGGCAGTTCCTCCAGCGGTTCTATTCTGGTTCAGGTATCTGCCACAGACCTGAACATCCGGAAAGGTCCGGGGACCAATTACGGAACCACTGGAAAGTACACGGGAAAAGGAACCTTCACGATTGTGGAGACCAGATCGGGACAGGGTTCCAATGCGGGCTGGGGCAAACTGAAATCCGGAGCCGGATGGATCAGTCTGGATTATGCTAAACGAGTGTAAAAGAAAGTGAAAAGTGCCGGGCAGGAGAGAAACAATCTTCTGTCCGGCAAAATTTTTGCAAAGGATAAGTTTGGCGAGAGTGGAAGCAAAAAACGGTGGAAATGGTGAAATTGCTTGACTTTCAGGGGCTTCAGAGTGATAGATAGACTACCAATAGGTAATTGCGAAACAAGTCCGCAATCCTGACTGAAAACAGGCGAAGGCTCCTGTCATGCAGGATTCTTGGGATAGGAAGTGAAAATCGTTCATTTCTTGGCACAACAAATAAACCTCATGGGCTTATGAAGTTGGTAAGTCCTATGCTATGAGTGGTTTTAAACTTCGTATGTATTGATGCTGGTGAATTTTATCAGCAACCATGACAGTTATTAACTGAGAAATTCCTGCAAGCAACAAATCTGCATGTAGTGTTTTCTCATTTTGGGTTTTACGACCGGCAATACAGAAACTGTCTTTAAAATGGTTGATTGATTTTTCAACGTTTACACGGATTTTATAGGTCTCATCCCATTCTACGGAACCACGTTCCACACCGGGATAGGCACGCAGATTCTTTTCGGGGTAAATGTAAATCATTCTTCCACAGGAAGATGTGGTACAGGGGTTCTCACAGCGGCAGACACGGCGTTTCGTTTTGGTTTCACGGTTGTATTCCCATTTCATTTTAGGGCATACAAACTTCATGCTGGGAAGTTTGCTTCTCAGATGAGATTTACTCCCTTCCCGTTTCATAGGAAGTGTGGAATCATGCGGACAGCAAGGAACACCATTTTCGTTGAAGGTGTAGCCATTTTCTTCCATTGATAGTTTTGTCCGGAGTGGAATAAATGCTTTTTCAAAGCCAAGATCATCCAAAAGGGCTTTGTAGATTTCAATGGTATCAAAAGCGGCATCGCCTAGAAAAGTTTTAGGGTTGATCAAAGGATGCTTCTGAAAGAAATCAATCAAAACAGGGAGCAGTGCCTTAGAGTCCGCAAGTGATTTATCTTCATCTGGTGAATCGGATTTCTTTTCAACAATGATATTAGGATGAGCATTTAGGAAATCTTTATTGTAGAAGGTAATATCGCGAACAATACCAAGACCATTAGTGACAATACCAAACTTATAGGCATAGCAGAAATGTCCGTTGATGTACATCTGTTGGATAGCTGGGTTAGCAGTAGCGTGTGCAGGCATTGAGCCGTAAGCAGCTTTGTAAGGATCAAAGTTTTTATCAAAGTTGTGAGCCTTTGCAAAGGCCTTTAACTGTT
>OLPT01000254.1_pt1 | contig 44504 bp, 43 predicted proteins | sample 1673051 | NCBI WGS metagenome assembly OLPT01 (sample SAMEA3136750, study PRJEB25190) | human gut metagenome | biome: human gut; feature: human-associated habitat; material: faeces | place: Austria | collected 2013
AACTCATCACTGAAGTAACGAGAATGCGACGCGCAGTTATTCAATAAAACTTTCATAACACTTCTCCTTCTTAAAAACAAAGACGGCACACGGCCGTCTCTGTTTTTAAGTATGGATTTTGTCTATCTTGCGAAGATGACCTCATCCAGCTGAACCGTTCCTTCTTTTGTCTCCAGAGAGATGGTCCACTCTGCGCCTTCACTGAGACTTGCAAGGTCATATTCCTTTGTCTCCGTTCCGGTCACAGTAATCTCGGAAACCTCTCTTTTACCCTCCTCGCTTGTGCAGGTCACGATAACAGAAGCCTTTTCGCCCAGGGCTCTGACTGTCGCGGACACCGGGCAGGTTTCTTTCACATCGCGGATTGTGTAAGCTGCGGCCTCACCCTCCCGAAGCTCCAGACAAAGATCCTTTAAGGGACTGGATTCCCGAAGGGGTTCGCCGGTGGGCACCACCACATGCTGGGGCGGCATAGCGTCCGGGCGAAGCGGCATCTTCATGCCCTCCTCTGTACGATAACCAAAGGCATTTCCATAAATCCAGCCGTTGCTCTTCGTGCTTCCCTGATTGAAACCGACGGCCGGGATGCGGATGCCGGGCTGACGGAGGTTGTAATAATTGTAGGTCCGGTCAACAGTGTAATATTCCGGTTTCATTTTTTCCAGCATCTCGTTCAGAATCTCCTGGGATTCTTTATAGGAAGGTCTGGGACCGCCATTTCGGATGTAATCGCGCATCACATCCCATTTTTCCGGGATCGGATAGGTCACAGCGGAGCTTCCGTCGCCTTTCGGATCGTCGGCCCGTTTCCAGGACCAGACGGCGTAACCGATGTCATAAGCGCCTGCGATCTCATAGAAAACGGAGTTGGAAACCGGGTCGCTGCCGCCCTCGCCGATCCAGATGGGCACGTTGTTTTTCAGGCTCGCATCCAGGAAGCGGTACAGGGTCCGGACTTCCGGTGAAAAGCCATAATAATGGATGTGGATGCACCAGTTATGGCACTCCGGATCATACTCGTGGTCAAAAATATCCATATCCATGGAGAAAACGCTTCCCTCCAGGGTCAGCATATGGTTCTTGTCGTATTTTCGGATTCTGGGAATTACATCGTCGTAGAATTTCGCCAGCTCCGGCAGCAGTTTCCGGCAGTCCGGTCCGGACAGCGGCTCATTCAGAAGATCATATCCGCCGATGATCCAGCGGTCGTGGTATCGTTTCGCAAACTCCTCCCAGATCAGAAGGGCACGCTCCCGGCTCTCCGGCTCCGTAAACATGTGGGGGCGGTTGTCGATACCGTCGTCGCAGGCCAGGGCAGACTGGCCGCCCGGCGCTCCGTGAAGATCGAGAATCGCATAAACATGATATTTTTCACACCAGTCTAGTACCTGCTCCAGCACGGCAAAGCCTTCCTCGATCCACTGGATCTCAGGCTCCTCGGCCAGGAAAAGACGGGCGCTCACCGGCAGACGGACGGAGTTGTAACCCATATCCGCCATGAGTCTGATGTCCTCCTCAGAGAGATAGCTGCGGTACCATTTTTTCGCAAATTCCTTCGCGTAAGCGGTTCCGGCCAGCTCCCGGACCGTGGTCTCCATCGTGCGGCCCCGCTCAAATCTTCTGGGCAACGCGAAATCGTTAAAGCCTCCCACCTCGGCAAACAGGGGCACGCCTCCGATCATAAAGCCTTCCGGATTCATCCAGCTTCCCACGCCCCAGCCTCGAAGGACTACAGTTTCGCCGTTTTCGTTTACCATTTTTCGGCCGTCAGTGTGAAGGAAGCCCTTCACGCGGTCTCTTGAAAATTTACTCATTTTGAAACCCTCCCATAGTCTGAAAAGACCCATTTTTTATCAGTATACACCTTTTTTTGAGGAAAATGGTAGTCGGTTTTTCTCACAAAAAAGTAACAGATTTTGGCTTAGAGCTGAACCTCGGTTTCTTTTAATCCTTCTCCTTTGAACCGGAGCTTCAGCGCCCCTTTTCCCTTCCTGACGATGGCCAGAAGGTCCTAAAGCACATGTGGTCTTCTGTTGTTTTTATTACTTTTCTGAAAAATTATAACTGCTTCCGATCACCGCCGCCCGTGAATCCGTCCCGTGGCCGATGAAAGTGGTCCGGGCCACGGGAAGCTCTGTCGGAACAAAGCTTTGCAGAAGCTCCCAGACTCGCTCCGGGCCTTTTTCCCGATCAAGCTTCGTGAAAGTACCGAGAAGGATGCCGCTGACCTTCCGGAAGGCGCCGAGCTGCTCCAAGTGGCTTAAATAGGTCAGAAGCTGGGGCTCGCCTCCGCCGCAGGCCTCCAGAAGGAGGAGCTTTCCGGTGAGATCGGGGAAATATTCGGTTCCGGCCAGTTTGAGGAAGCAGCGGATGTTTCCGCCGATGAGAGGGCCGGACATGTGGGTGCCCTGGAGGAAATGATATGGGAAATGGAAGAGAGTGTCTAAACCTGACATTTTCTGTATGTGGCCGCTTTCCTCCGGCTCCAGGCTCTCTGGCAGGGATTGACTCTGTAAACTTCTATTTTTCTGAGTCTGATTTTGCGTACTTCCAATTCCCTGCCTCTGATTTTGTTCGAGCAGGCAGCTCCGGAACCTGCATTTCTGCTCCTCTCCGTCCTGATAAATAAGATTCCGGATCTGGTAGAGAACGGAAGGTTTTCCTGTCTTCGCCGTGATCGCATTTACCACCGTGGTGAGGTCGCTGTAGCCCCAAAACATTTTCCCGCTCTTCGCAATCGTCTCGTAATCCAGCCAGGGCAGCACCCCATTGGCCAGATCCCCGCCTGAAACGTCAAAGATCCCTTTGATCTCCTCGTCCCGGTAAAATTTCATCAGCGCCTCCGCCCGCTGCTGCCGCGTTCCGCTCTCTGTGTCGTCCTTCGCATACAGATATTCCGAAAAAACCGGCGTGAGGCCTAAGTTCTCCAATGTGATTTTCAGCTGCTCCATCTCCGGGCGGCTGCTCTCCTTAAGGCCATTGGAGCAGGCCACGATCCCGATCTTGTCTCCTTTTTTCATGATACGTTCCCCCATAATTGTGTTTGTCTGGAGATAAGTATAACAGATTTTTGGGGTTGGCGCAGCGCACTTCGCAATTATTGTTGGTGGAATTGACTGCTTTTAGATTTTTTGATTTGCGGTCATTGAATTTTGCCGGTGTGTTTGACTTATTTTAGGGTTTTGGGCTTTGCAGTCAATTCAGACTGAAAAGCGAAGATATACGAGAGCGGAAACGGGATACTCTATGAGAATCTTGTTCTGATCAGCAATCATTATAACCCAAAAGCAGGCCACAATCCTGCCCAGAGGATCATAGCCTGCCAAAAAATTCATAAAATCACTATCTGATAGAGATTCCGTGTAATTTTATTTTGTGTAATCCACAATCACTGCCTGATAGGGCTGTAAGCTCGTTCCTGAATAGGTTTCCTGATTATTCAGGATTGCCTTACCGCCCTGAAGTTTTTCCGGAAGCTCCAGGGGCTGGCTGCACAGATTGACCATCACGCGCAGAGTCCGGTCTCTCAGAACACGGTCGTAGCAGAAAAAGGTATCTTCCGCTGTCTCTACTGCCCGGAAATCACCGAAGGTAAGAATCTCACTGTATTCGCTCTTCGTGCGGAGCCGGATCATCTCTTTATAGAATTTAAGGACGCTGGGCTCCTGTTCCAGCTCTGCTTCTACGTTGATCTGGTCATGATCCGGATGCACGTTGATCCAGGGCTCCACCTCTGAAAAGCCGGCGTAAACGGAAGCGTCCCACTGCATGGGAATCCGGGAATTGTCACGACCTCTCTGGCGGAAATAATCCATATCCGCTTCCACATCTCTTCCCTGTTCCAGCTCCTGCTCGTACCGCTTTATCGCAAAGGGATCACGAATTTCCGTAATATCAGCGAATGGATAATTTTCCATGCCCAGTTCCTGGCCCTGATAGATAAAAGGCGTTCCCCGAAGGAAGAAATACAGGGCTCCGAGAGCGGTCTTGCTCTCATATCCCAGATCCTCTGCCGGAATGTATTTGTTTCCGGATCTGCACTGGTCGTGATTTTCCAGATAAGGACTTCCCCAGCTGTGTTTCTGTAAAATTTCCTGGGAAGTCATGATCCTGTTTTTCAGCTCGGCATAAGTCCAGGGGCGTTTCCACTCCAGACCATTGATCCGATGGACGTCCAGATCCGTATAGGTAAAATCAAAGACCATGGAAAACAGCCCGTTTTCGCCTGTGTACTGCTCCACCTTGTCCTCCGGAACGCTGACCTCTGCCACGGTCATCATATCGTATTTGTCAAAGACTTCCCGTTTCAGCTCTCCGAGGAAATCTTCGATCCCATCCTGCAGCAGTACATAAGGGTCTATGGCAGCCATGCCGTCGGTTCCATCTATCGGAAGCGGCTGATGCTCAAAAACCTTCGGAGATTTCTTGAGATTTCCGATGGCATCTACGCGGAAACCGGCCACTCCCATCTTCTGCCAGTAAAGCATCATATCGATGATTTCACGCCGAAGCTCCTCGCATTCCCAGTTGAGATCCGGCTGCTCCTTGGAAAAGCAATGGAAATAAAAACGATTGCTGTCGCCGATGCGCTCCCAGGCGCTGTAGCCATTGTAGCAGCGCAGGTTGTTGGGCACCTCTCCGTCTGTCTCTTCAATGATAAAATAGTCTGCATACTTGCTGTTCGGGTCTGCCACAGCCTGTTTAAACCATTCATGCTGATCGGAACAGTGATTGACAACGAGATCCATCAGCACGCGGATCCCTGCCTTTTTCGCACACTCGATCAGTTCTTTGAAATCTTCATTTGTGCCGAAAGACGGATCAATTTTCATATAATCGGAGATATCATATCCGCCGTCTTTCATCGGTGAAGCGTTGATCGGGCAGAGCCAGATCGTATTAACTCCCAGCTCCTTCAGATAATCCATCCGCTTCATAATTCCTCTCAGATCACCGATTCCGTCGCCATTTGAATCCTGAAAACTCTTCGGATAAATCTGATAAACAACTGCTTCCTGCCACCATTTCCTATTCATGTAACATAATCTCACTTTCTTCATAGATTCCATTCCACAATGCCCTTCATTGTAGAATTCCAGATATCCCGGTTATTCTGAAACTCTCTGGTAATCCCCTCCTGGAAACGGTCTGCCGCCGTTCCTCCATGGCCAACCACTCCGTTTTTGATTCCAAAAGTGCCGCTCTCGACGGCAGGCAGGGCGCATCGCTGCATTAATAATTGTCAAAACGGACACCCTCTCTTGCAATGGCATCAATGTTCGGAGTCGTGTTTCTGCAGTAGCCGTAGCACCCCATATGATCCGGCCTCAGCGTATCAATATCAATAAATAAGACGTTCGTTTACCTTCACCCTTGTTCACTTTTTGAGATAAGAAAAATACCTCGCTTTTTCGAAAAAATCCGCGTCTCCTTTTATTTTAACTGCCATTTTCTGAACTGTCAAATTGTAATCATCCCAGGAACCGGAGGAAATAAGGTACATGATGATTTCCCTCACAAAAATCTACTTTTTATTCATTTTCCAAAAGGAACTTTTCAACCCTTTTGATAAACTCTTCTGCATTCGCTATCTGCTTTTCCGCGTCTTCTTTTGACGCTATAAAGAAATCTGAGTAATCACATTTTTCCCGGATGCGGTATGCGCTGTCTATCAGCTTGTAGGTATCACGATCAAATTTTCCTTCATGTACATAAAATTGATTAAATGTGCTATTACCGAGCTATGTTTTGAAGCATCAAAACCATCCCAGATGTTCACTGCTCTGATTGCATGAAAGATAGCGTAATAAGATCTGTTGATTGCTACTTTATAAAATCCCAACTGGTGATTTCCCCGAGCCGCCTCCAGATCTTCTTTCGCCCTATCCAAACGATATGCAGAAAGTGTTTTTATATCAAGCTGCATATAAAACTACTCCTTCCTGTGAAACGTTTTTGTAAAACGGCAACGTATTCATCCATCGCATATATTCCTGATAACTGATATCCATAATAGAAAAAACTTTAAAATATTTGATAGAGATATCGGCAGAAACATCACTCAGCTGATCTTCAAACGTTCGCAATTCCTGAGCTGTTCCATCTATCAGAACCATAATGTCAATATCTGATTCTTCCGTAGCGGTTCCCCGTGCAACAGATCCATATAAAATAACAGCTTTTAATTTATTTCCGTATACACGCTGCAGCTTTTCTTCCAATTCCAGCAACATCTTTCTTAAATCCATATCCTGTATTTTCTCCATAATCTGTTCCACCTTTCTTACTTTTATTTCTACGCTTATTATATTTATTGCGCTAATAAAAGACAATCAAGTATGGTGTCGCTTTCAGTGGAAAAAACGTCGAGGTTGTCACTGCATAAACGACACCAGCGCCACACTCACCGCAATCCCCGCCAGGGTTGCCAGGAGTGCGCCGGGCAGGGTATAGCGGGTCTTTTTTATTTTGACGCTCATAAAATAGATGCTCATGGTGTAGAAGACGGTCTCCGTACTGCTTAAGAAAAGGGAGGCCAGAAGACCCTGGTGGGAGTCCGGGCCGTGAGCTTTGAAGAGATCCAGGGCAAGGCCGGTGGCGGCGCTGTTGGAGAAGAGACGGACGATGACCAGAGGAAGAATCTCCGCTGGGAAACCGGTGCCTTTCAGAAGATTTTTAAGAAGCCCGGAGACCAGATCCAGAAAGCCGGAGGCCCGGAGGACTCCCACCGCCGCCAGAAGGCCCACCAGCGTGGGCAGGATCCCGAGTGCCGTGTGAAAACCGCCTTTCGCTCCCTCCACGAAAGCCTGATAGACGTTCCGGCCTTTCAAGAGACCGTAGGCGACCACATAGAAAATAAAAAACGGAAGAATATATGTCGATAAAAATACCAGAAAGTTCAAAACCACTTCTCCGGAGATTTTCTCTTTATATATAGCTTCCGTTTTTTAATTGATGCCTGCAAGTTTTCCGATAAACGTTTCGTTCCTTTTTCAGAATTTTTGTTATAATAGGGGAAAGATTTTTTAATGAGGAGTGAATTCTATGAAAGTTGTTATCGCCATTGATTCTTTTAAGGGAAGCCTGACCTCCCTGGAGGCCGGGAACAGCGCCGCGGCCGGAGTCCGGCGGGTTTTTCCTGACGCGGAGTGTATCGTCCGGCCTCTGGCCGACGGCGGAGAGGGAACCGTGGATGCCCTGGTTGCCGCCTGCGAGGGAAAAAAGATAGAAATTTCCGTCACCGGCCCTTTAGGTGAGCCGGTGCTCTGCCAGTACGGCCTGATTGAAAAAACAAAGACTGCCATCATCGAAATGTCCGGTGCCGCCGGAATCACGCTGGTACCGGCTTCCAAACGCAATCCTCTCTTTACCACAACCTATGGCGTGGGCGAAGTCATCCGGGACGCCATCGAAAAAGGCTGCAGCCACTTCATCATCGGCATTGGCGGAAGCGCCACCAATGACGGCGGCGCCGGTATGCTCCAGGCTCTCGGTTTTTCCCTGCTCGACAAAAACGGAACGCCTATCCGATCCGGTGCCCTGGGCTTAAAAGACCTGGCCTCCATTAACGACAAAAACGCCCTCCCGAAGCTCAAGGACTGCACCTTCCGCATCGCCTGCGACGTGACCAACCCTCTCTGCGGCGAAAAAGGCTGCAGCGCCGTTTTCGGCCCCCAGAAAGGAGCCAACAAACCCATGATTCAGGAGATGGATCAGTGGCTCGCCCGCTACGCTGCCCTGGCAGCCGAAAAATACCCCGCGGCAGATCCCTCTTACCCCGGAGCCGGAGCTGCCGGAGGCCTGGGCTTTGCTTTTCTAACCTTCCTCCATGGGAAACTGGAATCCGGCATCCAGATCGTCCTCGATGAAACCCGCCTTGCCGACTATGTGAAAGACGCCGATCTTGTCATCACCGGCGAGGGCCGTCTGGATGGCCAGACCGTCTTCGGAAAAGCCCCCATCGGCGTGGCCAAGACCGCCAAACAGTACTGCAAGCCGGTGCTGGCTTTTTCCGGCTGTGTCACCTCCGACGCCTCCGCCTGCAATGCAGCCGGAATCGACGCCTTTTTCCCAATTCTTCGCACAGTGACGAGTCTTGAAGAAGCCATGGCCCCCCACCAGGCCATGAAAAATATGGAAGATAGCGTGGAACAGGTTTTCCGGGTGATTCAGACCTTTCCTTGCCATTTTCCCCTCTGAGCCTTATGCCCTGACTCCGGAGCAGTACGGTTCCTTTCTGATCCGGCTTTTCCGCCTCTGGTACAAGGACCTTCGGAAAGGACGGCAGCCCTTTATCATACGATCCGGAAATTGCCGCTCAGCTGCCGCAGCGATAAACGCTCCTCTCCTTTCAGGGAAAATTTCTTCTTTTCTTTACTGCCTGTATCGTATATAATGAGACTTTGGAACATTGTGTGGATATTCCTTAAGAAAGGTGGTTTGTATTGGAAAGAGAAAGAAACTATTTAATTGACGCGATCAAGTGTCTGGCCTGCTTCGGAGTTGTCATGGCTCATATGGCGACAAAAAGCCTCGGAGACGAATTTTATTATATAGAAGCGATCCTGGGGCGCTGTGGTGTTCCCATATTTTTTATGATTTCCGGCTATTTCGCCGCAAGGCATGTAAAAAAAGACCCGGAAAACAGCGGCAGGTGGTTTTTGAAAAATGCCCTGAGAATGATATGGCAATTTCTCCTTTTCAGCGTGATTATTTTTGCATTTTATCGGTTGGGTAATCTTCTGTTTCATACGGATGATCTGACTCTTACGATTAACAAAGACCGTATTTTTCGGCTGCTTGTACTTAACGAGCCTTTGTTCAGCGGAGTTTTGTGGTATCTGCTTGCCTATGCCTACTGTCTGTTGATCTACGCCGCAGCATCTCATTTTAAAATGGGTTACCAGCTTCTTGCCCTTGTCTCCCCTCTGCTGCTACTTTTGTATTACATACTAGGAAGATACAGCGTCCTCTTTTTTGGGGAGTCACTGCCGTATTACTGGAGCCGAAATTTCCTGATTACCGCAATTCCCATGTTTACCCTGGGCTTTGTGATGCCTGAGTTAAACATAAAATGGCTGACAAATCAGAATATCCTGATTTTATCCATTATCTCCGTTCTGCTGCTTTTCGCAGAATGTATGGCCTTTTATACCAGTCTGCCGATCGGACGGAATAATTTTATCTTCAATATGCCGCTTTCTTTCCTTATTGTATATTACGCGACGCATCAGCCTAAAATTACGGTTCCGAAAGACAATCTTCTCGCTGTCATCGGAAAGAAATATTCTCTGTATATTTATGGCTTCCAGGGACTTGCAGTCACCCTCTGCTCCAGGCTGGTCATGTCCATCGTGCATCTCGATAAGGAAACCGGAGCTTTTGTGATGGCATTTTACCATATTTCAAAGCCCATCTGCGTATTTCTGATGGCCCTTCTGATGGCTTTTATTTATGTCAAAATCGTAAACATTCTGAAAAAACAGATTTCCGCGGCCCGCTCCTGACGCAGAAAACCCCCGCTTCTTGCAAATCGAAGCAGGGGTTTTTCTTTGCTTATTTATTCTGTGCTGCCTTTTTCTCGGCGATTTCTTCCTGGCGCTCTTTCCAGAGTTTCTCGGCTCTGGGAGCCCAGGCTTCCGCATAGGCTTTGGTCTTCCCGCAGAGATGCTCTGCGCTCTCCGGAGACTGAGGATCAGTGGATTTTGCACCGGAAGCTTTGACAAGCTCGGTGATCCTGCCGGAGTTCTCAAGCATCGGACAGGGCTGGAACATGTTGTCGTTGAAAGGCTGTGCTCTGTGGTAAGCCATGAAGAGCGGGCTCTTTAAAGCTTCCAGCAGGGTGTGCTCGTGGATGTTACAGTTGGAGTAATGGATGAATACGCAGGGGTCTACGTCACCGGCTGCATTGATGTGCAGGTAGTAACGGCCTCCGGCTACGCAGCCATGTACGAACTCGGCATCGTTCTGAAAATCCATGGTGAAGATGGATTTTGTTTTACGATACTCTCTGATCCGGCGGTAAACAGTCTCACGCTGATCCGGGTTCGGCATCAGCTCGGGAACAGCATCGTTTCCAACGGGCATATAGTGGAAGAACCATGCGAACAGAGCGCCGTCCTCGATCATCATATCGAAGAACTCCTCGCTGGTGATATCCTGATAGTTTGCGCTGGTGTAGCAGGTGGAAATACCAAAGGGCAGCTTGTGATCTTTCAGAAGCTTCATGGCATGTTTTACTTTGCCATATACACCCTCACCGCGGCGGCCGTCGTTGGCGGTCTCAAAGCCTTCCAGGCTGATAGCCGGAACGAAGTTCTTCACGCGAAGCAGCTCTTCACAGAACGCTTCGTCGATCAGAGTACCATTGGTGAAGGAAAGGAACTCACAGTCCGGATGACGCTCACAGAGAGTAATCAAATCTTTTTTGCGAACCAGGGGTTCTCCGCCAGTGTAGATGTACATGTAGATACCGAGCTTTTTACCCTGTTTTACTATGTTATCGATGGTGTCCAGATCCAGGTTCAGTTTGTGACCGTACTCAGCAGCCCAGCAGCCGGTACAGTGCAGATTACAGGCAGAAGTTGGGTCGAGAAGGATAGCCCAGGGAACGTTGCAGTCCTCTTTTGCCATGATATCCTGATGGATAGCGGAACCCTTTAAGGATGCGTTTACGATAAAGTTCTGGAAGAAGTTTTTTCTCACGCCGGGATCCAGCTGATAGATCTTCATGATCAGATCGTACCAGTTTCCTTTTTCTTCGATGGCATTACGGATCATATTTCTGGCACCTTCGTACCAGCCCTCCGGAGCAGCCTTGTCTACCAGACTCATAAGTTTCGGTATATTGACCTCCGGATCTTTTTCCAGATACTTCAACCCTGAATTGATCGCAGCAGTAAAAGCAGTATTCTTTACAGCATCAATGACTTTCATTCTCTTTTCAACCTCCTGAAAACTGCGGAAAAAGCTCCGCGATTATTTTTTTTCAATATATTTTATCATATAAAAAAGCTCTCATATGTCAAATATCGTTTTTTGATGGAAAACATAATATATCTTTAAAACTCCCTGTTTGCATTTCAACAAAAACATGCTAAACTGGTAACTACTGACTTTTGTTATCTCTATTTCTGTAAGGGAGGTCTTATGTTATCCAACAATGAAACCACTGCCCGCCTGATCTGTGAGGGATTGAAAAATCTCCTGAAGACGAAGAACCTAGACAGGATCCGCATTAAGGAAATCACCGACGAAGTGGGACTGATGCGCCCTACTTTTTATAATTATTTTCAGGATAAGTACGAAGTTGTCGAATATATTTTTACTCATGAAGTTCTGGAGCCCATGCGGCCGTTTCTTCAGAGCGGCCTGGTAAAGGAGGCTTTTCATTTTATGATCGTCGCCATCCAGAAAGACTCTGAATTTTACCGGCGGGAGATCATGCGCTCTTCCCAGAACTCCTTCCGGCATATCCTGGCAGGAAGCATGCACGATTTTCTTCTTCCCATTATCGAAGAAAAGGTTCCAAAACCGAAGCATCCGTTTCTGACTGCGGAAAATATCACCGAATATTATATTAATATTTTTCTTTTTGTACTTACCAAATGGCTGATCGAATCACCGGAAATTCCCGTGGATCAGATCATGGAAATTTACGAACTGCTCGTTTCCAATTCTCTGGGCGATCTTCTCTCCAGGTAAAAACCATTTGTTTCCTCATGCAGTTTTATTTTACAAAAGATTGAAAAAAAGAAAAGTTTCACTTTTTAGGCTTTGTCATCTGTCCCTATGACATTTTCTTCATTTTGTCATAGCCTCACGACATTTTCCCTGTTTTAATGCTGTCCCTGTTTTTCTTTATCGTTCATAATAAAGAAAAATAACACAAATCATTAGGAGGTGCTGTTTTTGTCAGTTATTATATGGAGCGTTCTCGTGGGTGTGGGAATCGCTCTTCATATTTTCGTCATCATGATGGAAACCGGGGCCACTCAGGGCGGTCTCAGAAAGAAAAAAATCTTCGCCCTGGGAGCAATTTTTCTGGGCGTCCAGATCTGTATGCAGACCTGCGGAATCCTCCTGACCTGGTGGATCAAGCAGTATCTTCACATTGCCGCCCTGGAGCGCATCTACAAAACGGTTTATGTGATTCTCCTGATCTGGATCGGTTACAAGCTTTTCGCACGGCTGCGGAAAACAGACTTTCCGGATGAGCGGAAATCCTCTCCCTTAAGTCTGAAGCAGTGTGCTGCGCTCTCCTTCCGGACCAGCGCGGAAGCCCTGCTCCTCGGCATGACCATGTATTACTACAGTTCCATCCTGTCTTTCTTCTGGGTGGTGTCCTTAGGTTTCCTCGCTGCTGTGGGTGGTTTCTCCTTCGGCTACTGGAACGGGGTCCGTAGCGAAAAAGTCCTCTGCTCCATCGACGGAGTTCTCCTGCTCTGTCTGGTGTGCCGGGCGGTTTTCCTTTAAGAAAAAAATACCGAGAAAGTGATCTGAGATGTCACTTTCCCGGTATTTTTTTATGCTTCTTCCGGTTTTCTTGTCGGTACAAATTTCGCGCGGTTCATCAGCGGGTGAACCAGCTCGATGGCGTCTTTCGGGCAGACCATGACGCAGGCTCCGCAGTAATAGCACTCGCCGGGATACATGACTACCGGATGTTTTCCTTTCTCCGGGGAGGGATAAAGGACGTCGCACTGGCAGACGGAGGCACAGCGGTTGCAGCCGATGCATTTGTCCGGATGGTAAACGATGGGACGGACGCTGCAGGGCGTCTCCTCCAGCTCGAAGGCTGTGGGAGCGGTTCCCTCTGCCGGGGCAGTAGTATCTTCTGTCAGAGCTTTGGCTTTCTCATAACCGGCGCCTTCCCAGCCTTTGGCACTCAGCTTCCTGAGGCCGTTCTCCAGCACTTTTTCCGCGTCTTTTTCCAGAACCTCGTTCCGGCTCTTCAGTTCTTCGATATAATCCTGATTTCGTTTCTCATACTCGGTCTTCAGCTCGCCGAAGAAATTCAGCGGCACATTTCTCACCTTGACCTCGCCGTTTTCCTGATGGATCGCGATATGGTGACGATCCTTCTCCGGGTCCATCTCGGGGTAATCGCTTCTGGTAAAGCAGAGGGGCGCGGAGCTTGATTTCCGGGCCAGGCTCGCGTAGAGCACCATCTTCGCCACGGTGAGGATATCCAGTACCTCGTGGGCGCGCATAAGCTCGTGGGGGTTCTGGCAGGAGAGCTTCGGCACCATCTCTTTTTCAAAGGTGGTCAGAAGATCCAGGCCTTCCATGAGAAGAGCGTCACATTTCACGCCGCCGCAGTAGTTCTGCATGGCTTTGGCGATGGCCATGTTCAGTTCCTTCCAGGTCATACCCTCGTCCGGATCCACAGAAAGCGGGGCGTAGAGACGCTGCTGCTCTTTTTTCACATCCTCGGGATCGTAGGCGGTCCAGTCAGTAGTAAGAGCGGCTTTCGCTGCCTTACGGCCTGCGTAATAGCCGGTCGCACAGGCAAACCCCGCACAGTCGGAGGCGTAAAGCTGATCGCCTGCGGCGTAAACGTTCTCGATGTTTGTCATCAGATCCCAGTTGTGCAGGATTCCTCCTGGAGCTCCGAAGAACTGGCGCTCCTGATCCAGGAAGTTGGCGGACTGCCAGCCGGTTCCGTAGCTCTGGAGCATATGTTTGGCCGGGTCGAAACCGCGGTCGTTGTAGTTTTTGTAAATCGGCACATTGGTCTTGGCCTCCTGGCCCACCATCATGCCCCAGATTACCCGGCGCTCATTGTCCGGCATCCGGCTTAAGTCCGCATAAAAGGGAAGCTCATAGCCCCGCTTCATAAGCTCGCCGAAATCCAGCGTTTCCGGTCCGCGGTACTCATATTTCGGGTTGTCGATAACGCCACCCTTGAGGAAGAACTTCTGTCCCTCCGCCGGGTAATAACGCTCGGAGACGGTCTTGAGCTCCTTTCCGTCGCGGTCCACATAAGGAATCTCCACGCCTCTCGCGTCCACCATCGTGGCCGCATACCAGGTGTTGTGGTTGTTTCCGGCTCCGTAAGGAGGGAAACTCCTTCCAGCTGCGGAAAACTCCGCCCGAACCGTTTTCTCCATCATTGTAAACTCCATGCCGGCTCTCCAGCCCATGGCATGGCCGCTTCCGATGCTTTGCATGGGACGGAACTCACAAAGCCCCGTAAGATCCGGGTCAAACAGCCAGACTCGCGCCGGACGGGACATGGCAAGCACCGTAGTCTTCGCCTGGCAAATCATAAATTTTCCGGTCCGGGTATTCATACCCATAGCTCCGATACCCTTTTTCCCGGTCTTGTCAAGAAGCAGGGCCGTCGCCTCGGTCCGATCACAGACACGGATACCAAGCCGCTTCATCTCCTTTACCAGAGCCGGCTTAAACGTGGTTCCCCAGACACGGAGCGTAAATTTATTCTTGTAATCATAGGCAAACATGAGGCCGGTCTTCTCATCCCGGAACTCCGCGCCCTCAAACTCGCCCTCCGTATCGCGGATCTTTCCACCGAAAGACTCCAGATCCAGGAGACGGTCGTAACCCTCCCGGCACTCAATATAATGGGCGATACCGTTGCTGTACCAGTCCTGCTCCCGGACGTAAGCGTTAGCGATCTCCTCCGGTGTCACCTCGGAGCAGGGGTTTGTACAGGCAGACTCCCAGTGGTCAAAACCAGTTCCCGCCGCGCCACTCTTCTCCGCCGCGCCCTTCTCCACAACGACAACCGAAAGCCCCTTCCTGGCCGCCGCAATCGCTGCAAAACACCCCGAAAGGCCGCCGCCCAGCACCAGCACATCACTCCTGATGATCTCCTCCTGGCCCACCTCATTCCCATAAGGCCAGTTGTATTCTCTATGCTTCATATCGCATTTTTCTCCTTATTCATTCAAACATTTTCCACAGGCAACCGCTTTTTAAGGAAAGTTATCCACACCTTCCACAGAATTACCACATTTCCACAGCCTAAACTTCCCGGCATCGTAATACAGCCCCGCGTCCCGGTCTCCAGTCAGGTTTTCATGTGGAGGCGAGGCAGAAATTCTTGGTTTGCCGAAATCTGCGTTATTCACAGAAATCCATTGTCTGAGCGAAGCGAGTTATGGATTTCTGTGAATGCTTTTAGCAGATTCCGGCAAACCTTAGTATTTCGCCCCGCCGCAACTGAAACCAGATTGGAAACCGGCGCGCGGGGCGTCCTCGAAGCCACTTTATTTATATTTCCTCCGCCCGGCAACAAGCCGCAAAATGCCCCGGTGCAACCTCCCGGAGAGGAATAGCCCCCTTCCGGCACTCATCCGTCGCAAACGGACACCTCACCGCAAACCGGCATCCCGGCTTCGGATTCACAGGGCTCGTAACCTCACCCTGCAGAAGTTCCCTCTTCTTGTGACAGGACTCGATACTCGGAATCGGAATTGCCGCCAGAAGCGCCTTCGTGTACGGATGGACCGGATTCCGGAAAATCTCCTTCGCCTCCGCCCGCTCCACACACTTTCCAAGATACATAACCATAATCTCATTGGAAATATGACGCACCACAGAAAGGTCATGGGTGATAAACATATAAGTAAGATTCATGCTCTCCTGAAGATCCATCAGAAGATTCAGGATCTGCGCCTGAATCGAAACATCCAGCGCAGAAACCGGCTCGTCACAGACCACAAACTCCGGATTCAGGATCAGAGCCCGGGCGATGCCGATTCTCTGGCGGCGGCCGCCGTCCAGCTCGTGGGGATAAGCCATATCGAGACGCCTGGCAAGGCCCACGGTCTCCATCATCTCATCGACCTTCTTATCAACCTCGGCTCGATTTTTGCAGATCTTATTGACCAGCAGAGGCTCCGCAATCAGCTGCCGGACCGTCATACGGCCGTTCAGGCTCGAATAGGGGTCCTGGAAGACCATCTGGATCTTTGGCCGAACCTTCTTCATTTCCCGCTTGGAAAGAGCCGCAATATTTTTTCCCTCAAAAAGGATCTCCCCGGCTGTGGGAGGTTCCAGGCAGAGAAGAGACCGTCCCAACGTGGATTTTCCGCAGCCGGACTCTCCCACCACGCCCATCGTCTTTCCCTTCGGGATACTGAAATCCACATCGTCCACCGCATGGAGAAGTCCCGCAGGTGTGTGGAAATATTTTTTCAGGTGTCTGACCTCAAGAAGCTTCTCTTCCATCACCGCACCTTCCTTTCTTCCCCGCCAAACAGATGGCAGCGGATCTGATGACCGTTTTTCTCATAGACAGGCGGCACCTGCTTCTTGCATTTCTCCGTACAGTGACGGCATCTCGGAGCGAACCAGCAGCCCGCGGGCTTTTCTGTAGGATCCGGCATCAGGCCCTCGATGGGGTGCAGCCGCTTGCTCTCCTCGGTAAGACTCGGAATCGAGCCGAAAAGGCCGACCGTGTAGGGGTGATGATTTTCCCCGGTGAAAATGTCCGCCAGTGTTCCGTACTCCACGGCCTCACCGGCATACATGATCGCCACTTTATCGCAAGTCTCCGCCACAACGCCCAGGTCGTGGGTGATCATGATAACGGAGGTTCCATATTTTCTTTGAAGGTTGCAGATCATCGTGAGGATCTGTGCCTGAATCGTCACATCCAGAGCCGTCGTGGGCTCGTCGGCGATCAGAAGAGCGGGGTTACAGACCAGGGCGATGGCGATAACCACGCGCTGTCTCATACCGCCGGAAAACTGATAGGGGTACTCCACCTTTCTCGCTTTTGGGATTCCCACGAGTTCCAGCGTCTCCTCAACTTTTTTCTCGATCTTGTCCTTGCTCAAATTTTCCTCATTGTGAAGGAAAAGCGCCTCGCCGATCTGTTTTCCCACGGGCAGCACCGGGTTTAAGGCCGTCATCGGGTCCTGAAAAATCATGGAGATCTGGCTTCCACGGACCTTCTGCATCTCCTGCTCGGAGAGCTTTAAAAGGTCGGTGCCCTCAAATTCAATGCTTCCCTCCGGAATCACAGCGGTACGCTCGGGCAGAAGGCCCATGATACCGAGAGCTGTCGTCGTTTTCCCCGCGCCGGTCTCTCCCACCAGCCCCAGGGTTTCCCCTTTTTCCAGGGAAAAACTGATCCCGTTCACCGCATGGACCGTCTCCAGGTCCGTCCGGTACTGTATGGTCAGATTTTTAACATCCAAAACTTTTTTTCCCATAATGTCCTCCCCGTCAATCCTTCAGCTTCGGATCCAGAGCGTCCGTCAATCCGTCTCCCACCAGGTTAAAGGAAAGGGAACTCAAGATGATGAACACGCCCGGAAAGGCCAGAAGGTAAGGTGATGTAAAAATGTACGTCTGCGCTGCGGAAAGAAGCGCGCCCCACTCCGGTGAAGGCGGCTGGATTCCCATGCCGATGAAGCTTAAGCCTGCAGCAGACAGGATCATGTCAGAGATTGCCATGGTCGTATTTACGATGATCGGGCCCATAGCGTTGGGAAGCACATACCGGAAAATGATCCGCGCGTTGGAAGCGCCGTAAGACCGGGCCACCTCCACATAGTCCTGATCCGCTACGGTGAGCACCACGGAACGGATCAGCCGGACGTTTCCGGGAATACAGGAGATCGTGATTGCGATGATCAGATTTCTCATGCTGGTTCCGAGGGCTGCCACAACAGCCAGGGAAAGCAGGATTGGCGGTACGCACATGAAAACGTCGATGATTCGGCAGATCACGTTGTCCACCATGCCGCCGAAATAGCCGGCGCTGGCTCCCAGGATCGCTCCTGCCACCAGAGCCATGAGACTCGTCGCCACGCCAATGAAGAGGGAATATCTCGCTCCGTGTACCACACGGGCAAAAACGTCACGGCCGAACTCGTCGGTTCCGAACCAGTGCGCGACGCTCGGCCACTGCAGACGGTCGGCTCCCACCTGCTCGACACATTTTGCATAGGGGACGATGAGATCAGCAAAAACAGCCATTCCCACGATGATGCAGAGGAGCACAAGTCCGACAACCGCCGCTTTATTCTTTTTGTAACGCCGCCAGAATTCTTTTAACTGGGCGTGCTTTTTCGCTCTTTTTCTATTCACGGACTTTTCCTCCATTCTGGTATTTTGCCTTGATTCTGGGATCGATGAAGGCGTAGAGCACATCCACGACGAGGATGATCAGGCTGAAAAGGGTCGCGAGGAACAACGTTGCGCCCATAACCACCGGAATATCCTTCTGACGGATCGCTGTGGTGATCAGGGTTCCCATACCGGGCATGGCAAAAACGGTCTCCGCGATAATGGCGCCGCCAAGGGAAGCGCCGAAGCTGGTTCCGAGGGTCGTCACCACGGGAAGAAGGGCGTTACGAAGGGCATGCTTCCAGATGATGCGCTTCGGTGAAGCTCCCTTTGCCTTTGCGGTGCGGATGTACTCCTGACGGACCGTCTCCAGCATGGCCGATCGGGTCAGCCTTAAAAGGCCCGCGGCCGAACCCATACAGACCGTGAGCGTCGGCAGAATAAAGTGTTTCAGGCTTCCTGCGCCGTAGGAGGGCAGCCAGTGAAGCTTCAGGGAGAATAAAAGCATCAGCATAAGTCCGAGCCAGAAACCGGGGATGGAGGCAAAAATCAGAGCCACCACCACCAGCGTGTGGTCCAGAACGGAATACTGTTTGACAGCGGAAAGGATTCCTAAAGAAATACCCAGGATGGAGGCGATGGACATGGAGAAGACCGTCAGAAGAAGGGTATTCGGGAAACGCGCCATGATATCCTCAATCACCGGCTGGCGGGTCTGATAGGAGGTTCCCAGACTGAAATGGAAAATGATATCGCCGATGTAGTTAAAAAAACGGACCAGGAACGGCTGGTCATAGCCGAACTCTGCGTTCAGCGCCGCAATGTCTTCCGGTTTTGCCGTGATTCCGAGGATGATGGAACCCGGATCACCCGGCGTCAGGGAAAGGATCGTGAACACGAGAAAAGCCACGCCCAAAAGCACCGGAATCATGTAGAGAAGACGTTTGATAACATATTTGTGCATAAAAGTGCTCTCCTTTTTAAACGAAGAAAGGCGCTGTTCATTTTGACAGCGCCTGCCTTGCTATGTAATTACTCAGCCCAGGTAAAATCGTAGATGGAGTAGATTCCTTCGTAGGGGAACTCCGGGCAGTTCAGATCGGTGTTGTAAGCGAACAGGGTCAGCGGGTTGTCGATCACGGCGTAGATCGCTTCATCCTGCGCTTTGGTAAGGATCTCGTCGAAGAGCTCTTTTCTTGCGTCGGTGTCGGTCTCGGTTCTGGTCTTCTCAAAGAGCTCGTCCATGGTTGCATCACTGTAACGGGCGTTATTTGCTGTTCCGATGTAATCGCTGGTAAATGCCATCTCAAGCATCTGGGTATCGCCGTCCAGTGTCATCTCAAGAGCGGTGATGCCGTAGTTTCCGCTGGTCAGGTCGCCGATGTAGGAGTTGAACTCTTTGACTGCGATGGTCACGTTCAGTCCGACAGCTGCCAGATCGCTCTGAAGAACGGTAGCGATATTGGAATATTTCTCAGCTACCAGCATCTCGCCCAGGTCGTAAGGAGTCTCGATGCCGGCCTCAGCTAGAAGCTCTTTTGCTTTTTCCGGATCGTAGGTGTACTGGAACTGATCGTCAGAGTAGCCGAAACGGTCTTTGGAGCAGATGTTGGAGTTTACCTCTGCCTCGCCGTCGTAGCAGACCTGAACCAGGTTCTCACGATTGATGGCGTAGTTGATAGCCTGACGGACCTTCACATTATTGAAAGGCTCTTTCTCGGTATTCATGGACACATAGGTGAAACCAGAGTTTGCTACCTCTGCGATCTCGATATTCGGGTTAGCGGAAAGCTGTGCGATGGTGGAGGACTCGATGGTTGCGAAGTTTACCTCGCCGGTCTGCAGGGCAATGGCGGTGGTGGACTGATCCGGAATCACCTCGAATTTAACTTCCTTGATCGGAGCCTCGCCTCTGTAGTAACCGTCGTAAGCTTCCAGAGTGATGTTGCTTCCTTTGCTTCTGCCGGTGTATTTGTACGGGCCGCTTCCTACGGGATTGGTGGCAAACTCATCTGCGGAGCTGTCATAATAATCTTTGGAAGCGATGTTTACCTGACACACGCCCAGCATAAACGGGGAATACGGATTGCTCAAATGGCAGACAACGGTGTAATCATCCGGTGTTTCCACGCTGTCAAGGCCTGTCACCATGGAACCCTGATACTCGGAGTCTTTGCAGAGCTCCAGGGAGAATTTTACGTCTTTGGCAGTCAACGGTGTACCGTTGTGGAAGGTCACATCGTTTCTCAGATGGAAGGTGTAATCCAGTCCGTCGTCGCTGATCTCGTAGGATTCTGCGATTCTCGGCTCCGGATCATGGCTTCCGTCAGGGTTCATGTACATCAGAGTGTCGTAGATCTGGCTTAAAATGTCATGCTCCACGGTGGTGCTGTAATCGGTGGAATGTAAGGTATCCACGTCCGCATCTACAGCGATGGTAAGGTCAGTCTTGGCTGCTGCCTGAACGGAGAGTGCTCCGCCGGCCAGGGATGCCATCATTACTGCTGCTGCCAGGAAAGCTGTTGCTTTTTTCATAATAACTTCCTCCTTTTTTCTCAATCCTTAAATTCATAAGCAGAAATGGCCTTCATAAGGTCCACGCCTGCCTCGATATCTTTTTTCGATGCCACAGAACACTGAGCATGGGGATAACGGACCACGGTAACGATACCGCTGACCTTTACGCCCCAGTTGGAAAGGTTCATGCTGGAAGCGTCAGTGCCGCCCTTATCGATGACCTCTCTCTGATATTTGATGCCGTCTCTCTCGCAGCACTCCTCCATGGCAGCCACGAGATCCGGATCGCAGACAACGGAAGGATCACAGATCTTGATGCCGATGCCGCCGTCCACGGTGTTGCTTCCCTGAAGGTCGCAGGGGTAATCGTGAGCCGGTGTGATATCCACAGCGAAACCAAAATCCGGCTGAATCCGGGCTGCAGTCACTTTGGAACCGCGGCAGCCGACTTCCTCCTGAACGGTGAATACATAGTAGACATCATTGGGATAAGTGCCGTCGTTCTCTTTCAGGGCTTCCAGAAGCTGATAGCAGCCGATACGGTCATCCAGGGAGCGGGAGCTTACCCGGTCGTTCTGAAGGTCGATCCAGGGACCGAAATAACCGCACACATCGCCGAGTTTTACATATTTTGCCGCATCCTCCGCAGAGGTGGCTCCGATATCGATGAAGAGCTTACCCACATCGTTTTTTGCATCCTCGATCCAGCCCTCGCAGCCAACCACGCCGTTGACGCCGTTCTGGAACTCGACTCTCTCATTATAAGCGGAACCTGCCCAGTTCCAGCCCATGTTGCAGACCTTCAGGCGTCCGTCCGCCTCGATCTTTTTCACCATGAAGCCGATCTCGTCCATATGGGCCGCAAACATCAGCTTCTTTTTATTTTCCCCGTCCGTTCCTTTTTTCAGAACGATGAGGTTTCCAATGGCATCCACTGTCATCTCATCCGCATAAGGAGCAGCTTCCTCCTCAATGATTTTCCGGACATTTTTCTCGAAACCGGAAACGCCATGAGCGGCGACCAGTTTTTTCAGTAAGCCTTCTTCTCTCATGATTACTTCCTCTTTTCATTCTTCCGGGCTGCTCTTTATCGCAAGAAAGTGTAAAACTTTAAATTGTGAAAGTGCGAGCCAAAAATTTATAAAATATTACCATTTTTTCATATAATTTGCAAGACTCTGTTTGTAAATATTCAGAGCCAGGCAGATTTTCAGGAAAAAGTGTGAGTCATGCTTGCATGAACGAACACTTTCGACTGGAAATCTATTTGGCGAAAAGCCACAACGAGATGAAGCGCAGCGGAATTAAGGTGCGGCTCTGAATATTTATATCTAATAGGAAGATTCTCGTATATTGACTTTTTCTCTCTTATTTCATATGGATTACCCGATATTTATTACGTTTTTTTCACTTCTTTGTGATTTTTTTAATAAAATGTTTATTATACAGTGGATTGTATTTTCAAATATGCTATGATAGACTCTAGTTATTGGTGTTTATTATCGTAGAAACGGGGGAAATATAATGAAAAACTGGGCGGATATCCTGAAAAACCTGACCATACTGACGCAGTTCGGCCTTTCTTTTATTACCCCGCTTCTTCTGTGTCTGGCCCTTTCCTGGTGGCTGACGGAAAAATTCAATCTCGGCTCCTGGGTTTACATCCCCGGCTTTTTCTTCGGGCTCGGCGGTTCGGCCATGGTAGCCTACAAGCTCTACCTTTCCGTTACCAGCCATCAGAAGAAGGAACGGAAAAAGACCAAACAGCATATTTCTTTTAACAATCATCATTAAAAGAAGGGAGTGAGTTTATGAACCTGTTCAAAGACCTTGCGCCTGCCATCAAAAAAGAGACAAAGCGCGTCGGGATCTTCACTTTTTCAGGTGTCGTCGTCATGTGGATCGTTTTTGTGATTCTCCACGCATGCATGCCGGAAAAAGTCCCCTTTGACTACACGGTAATTCTGGGTGGATTCCTGGGCGGCCTCATCGCTGTCCTGAATTTCTTCCTCATGGGCGTCACCGTACAGAAGGTTGCCTCCGAGGCAAATGAAGACAACGCAAGGCTCCGCATGAAGGCCAGCTATTCCCGCCGGACCCTTCTCCAGATGGCCTGGGTTGTCGTCGCCATTGCAGCTCCCTGTTTTCAGTTTGCTGCCGGAATTCTTCCCCTGTTGTTCCCGAGTTTCGGGATCAAGCTCATGGGATTGATTCATAAAGAATGAGGAACGGAGGTGAAAACAAATGGAACTGGATATTACGGGGGCCCGGATCCTCTGGGAAACACCCATCAATGTGCCGATTTTAGGGCAGCTTAAGATCAGCGAGACCATGGTGGTCAGCTGGCTTGTCATGCTTCTCATCACTGGCGCGTGCATCTGGCTCACCCGTGATCTGAAGGAAGAGAACATATCCAAGAGACAGGCTCTGGCCGAGCTCATCGTAGAGAAAGCCAACCAGTTTGTCGTCGGAAATATGGGCGAGAGATTCCGCTATTTCGTACCTTTTGTGGCCGCGCTTTTTGCCACCAGCGTACTCTCCAACCTGATCAGCCTCATCGGCCTTCGAAGCCCCACCGCTGATCTTTCCACAGAAGCCGCCTGGGCTGTGGTGGTATTTATCATGATCACCGCTCAGAAAATCAAAACCAACGGCTTCGGCGGATATCTGAAGGGCTTTACCACCCCCATCGCGGTGATGACTCCTTTCAATATCCTTTCCGAACTGGCAACGCCGGTCAGCATGGCCTGCCGTCATTTTGGAAATATTCTTTCCGGCGTGGTAATCAACGCGCTGATCTACGGCGCTCTGGCTGTGGCAAGCTCCGCGCTCTTCGGACTGATCCCCGGCGTCGTGGGGGACGTTCTCTCAAAGATTCCCTTCCTCGATGTGGGAATCCCTGCCATCCTGTCCGTCTACTTTGACTGGTTCTCAGGATGCATGCAGGCATTTATCTTCTGTATGCTGACCGTCATGTACATCGCGAACGCTGCGGAAGAAGATTAAGATTAAAAAAACACTTTACTCAAGGAGGACTTTATTATGGATTTTCAGATGCTCGCAAAAGGTATCGCATTAGCTGGTTGTGCAATCGGTGCAGGCTGCTCCCTGATCGCAGGTATCGGACCTGGTATCGGTGAAGGTAATGCCGTAGCAAAAGCTCTTGAGGCCATCGGCCGTCAGCCGGAGTGCAAAGGTGACGTGACTTCCACCATGCTCCTGGGCTGTGCCATCGCTGAGACCACCGGTATTTACGGTTTCGTAACCGGCCTTCTTCTGATCTTCGTAGCTCCGGGAATGTTCATGAACTTTTTAAGCTGATCCCACCAGGGGACAAAGTTCAAAAAGCTGTTCGTGCTTGTACGATAAAGCGTTTGAACTTGGGACCCGCCAAACAGCTACACAGACAGAACAAGGTTTGGAGGCCATAAATATGCAGGTACAGGATTTAGTAGGCATTGTGCCATGGACCTTCGTAGCCACGATCTTAAACCTCTTTATTCAGGTTTATCTCATCAAGCGTTTCCTTTTCAAGCCCATCAATGAGATCCTGGAAAAACGCAAGGCCCACGCCGACGCGGAGATCCAGGATGCCACAAAGGCCAAAGAAGAAGCGCAGGCCATGAAGGCGGAATACGAAGAAAACATGCAGAATGCCAAAAACAAGGCCAGTGAGATCCTTACTACCGCCCAGAAAACGGCTGCCATCCAGAGTGAGGAAATGCTCCGGGAGGCATCCAGACAGGCCGCTGCCCTGAAAGAAAAAGCCGAAGCTGACATCGTTCAGGAGAAACGCAAGGCCGTCAACGAACTGAAAGACGAGATCGGCGGCATGGCCATGGAGATCGCCGGCAAAGTCATCGAACGGGAAGTAAACGAAAAGGATCATGCGAAACTCATCGATGATTTCATCTCACAGGTAGATGAAACCGCAGACAGAAATGCAGGTGATATTTCATGACACAGGCAGCCAGAGTCTATGGAGAAAGCATGTACGCCCTCGCCCTTGAGGAAGGGCTTACCGGCGAGATCCTGGAGGAAATGAAAGTCATCCGTACTCTTTTCCAGGAAAATCCGGATTATGTTCATCTTCTTTCAGAGCCGTCCATTCCGGGAAGCGAGCGCATCGATCTCATCGAGGCCGCTTTCGGAAATCAGGCAGAAAGATATCTGGTCAATTTTTTAAAGCTTCTCTGTGAACGAAATCTTCTTCGGGAATTCGGCGGCTGCTGCGACGAATATGCCCGGCGCTACAACCGTGACAACGGTATCGCCGAGGCAACGGCGACTAGTGCGCTTCCCATGACAGAGGCACAGGCAGAAGCACTGAAACAGAAATTAGAAAAACTCAGCGGGAAAAAGATTTCCCTGAGTCTTAAAACAGATCCTTCTCTCCTCGGCGGCGTGCGCGTGGAGCTGGAGGGCAAAGAGCTGGACGGAACCGTAAAAGGCCGCCTCGACGGACTTTCCCGGAAACTGGACAGCCTGACACTGTAATCGGATGTTCAGTCATTCAAAAATGAAAATCCATCCTATTGCAAACAAATTTGCATAGTCTGTTTTTTCATTTTGCTGATGCTCTGAACTGTTAAACTATATAAAAGGATGGAAATGGAACCATGCAATTAAAACCTGAAGAAATATCCAAGGTCATCCGCAGCCAGATCAAATATTATGATAACGCCATCCACCAGAACGAGACCGGAACCATCCTGATGGTGGGCGATGGTATCGCCCGGGCCAGCGGTCTTATCAACTGTATGGCTGGCGAGCTTCTGGAATTTGAAGACGGAAGCTACGGCATGGCGCAGAACCTGGAAGAAAACAGCGTCTCCATCGTACTGTTCGGAGACGGTGAGAAGATCGGCGAAGGCCAGAGCGTCAAGAGAACCGGAAAAATCGTTTCCGTTCCCGTCGGCGACGCCCTCATTGGTCGTGTCGTCAACGCACTGGGACAGCCCATCGACGGCGCAGGCCCCATCGTGGCAGACGAGTACCGCGCCATTGAAAGCCCGGCCCCGGGTATCTGTGAACGGCGTTCCGTTCATGAACCCCTCCAGACCGGTATCAAGGCCATCGACTCCATGATCCCCATCGGCCGCGGCCAGCGTGAGCTCATCATCGGCGACCGTCAGACCGGTAAAACCGCCATCGCTGCGGACACCATCATCAACCAGAAGGGCAAAGATGTGATCTGCATCTACGTCGCCATCGGCCAGAAACGTTCCACCGTGGCCGCCCTTGTGGAAAATCTCGCCAAAAACGGCGCCATGGACTACACCACCGTTGTAGCGGCTACTGCTTCCGAGGCCAGCCCTCTGCAGTACATTTCTCCCTACTCCGGCTGTGCCATGGGCGAATATTTCATGTATAAAGGAAAGAACGTGCTCATCATTTACGATGATCTGAGTAAGCATGCGGTGGCTTACCGTGCTCTTTCTCTTCTGATCCGCCGTCCGCCCGGCCGTGAGGCTTATCCGGGTGACGTTTTCTACCTTCATTCCAGACTGCTGGAGAGAGCTGCAAAACTGGATGACGCCCACGGCGGCGGCTCCATGACCGCTCTTCCCATCATCGAGACCCAGGCGGGAGACGTTTCCGCGTACATTCCCACCAACGTGATCTCCATCACTGACGGTCAGATCTTCCTGGAGACCGAGCTTTTCCACTCCGGCGTTATGCCCGCGGTAAACCCGGGTATCTCCGTTTCCCGAGTAGGCGGAAACGCCCAGATCAAGGCCATGAAGAAGGTAGCCGGAACCCTAAAGCTGATCTACTCCCAGTACCGCGAGCTCCAGAGCTTCGCCCAGTTCGGTTCCGATCTGGACGCCGACACCAAGGCCCGTCTGGAACAGGGCGCCCGTATCGTGGAAGTCCTGAAGCAGAACCAGAACTCCCCGGTTCCCGCAGAAAAACAGGTAGCCATCTTCTATGCTGTCACGAAAGGAATCCTCTCCGCTGTGAAGGTTTCCGACGTTCACGACTATGAGATGGGCCTTTACACCTACCTCGACACCGACGCGGAGGGCGCTGCCGTGATGCAGACCATCCGTTCCACCGGAAAACTCGAGGAAGAGACGGAAAATCAGCTGAAAACGGTACTTGATACCTATACGAAGCAGTTCCTGGATTCGAAACCTGTATAACAGGGTCGAAAACTCAAAAAGCCGTTCGTGCTTGCACGGTAATGCTTTTGAGCTTGAGACCCGCCAACGCGGAGCAGAGACCTTGCATGAGCTGCTTCGCAGCGAAGCAATTCGTAGCTATACATCAACCACTATACAGGAGGAATCACTTATGGCTGCAAATATGAAATCCGTAAAACTTCGGATCAAGAGTGTGGAAAGCACCATGCAGATCACCAAGGCCATGGAACTGGTGGCCTCCTCCAAACTCCGGAAGGCCAAGGACCGAGCAGACACCTGCCGCCCTTACTTCCGTGAACTCCATCAGACTCTGGTGGACATCGCAGAGGGCAACCTGGATTTTTCCTCCATTTACGCCCGGAAATCCTCCAGCGAAAAATACTGCTACATCGTCATCGCCGGAGACCGCGGCCTGGCTGGCGGCTATAACGTCAACCTTTTCAAATGTCTGGAGGAAGCCAGTGCCGGACAGGATTTCGTCGTTCTGCCCATCGGAAAAAAAGCTGTGGAATACGCCCACCGAAGGAAACTTCCGATCCTCACCGAGGAATTTGCCGAGATCGCGGAGATTTCCGTGGCGGACTGCTTTGAGATGGCGAGCCTTCTCTGCTCCGCCTTCAAAAAAGGAGAATTCGGCCACATCGAACTCTGCTTTACGAGCTTCGTCTCCATGCTCTCTCAGGTGCCGGAAGTCTTTTCCATGCTTCCCCTGACAGATCTCACCGATCATGAGAAATCTGCAGAGGGTAAAAAAATCCGGAATCTGATCTGGTATGAGCCCAACGAGGTGGAAGTCTTTAACGCCATCGTTCCGGAGTATCTGGCAGGCCTCATTTACGGCGGTGTCTGCGAAAGCGTTGCCAGCGAGCTGGCCGCCCGCCGTACCGCCATGGAAGCCGCCACCAGCAATGCGGAGGATATGATCGATAAACTGAATCTTTACTACAACAGAGCCCGTCAGGCCAGCATCACCCAGGAGATCACCGAGATCGTCGGCGGTGCGGAAGGACTCTAAAAAAGGAGATCAACAATGACTGAAAAACATGTTGGCGAGGTAGTACAGGTCATCGGCCCGGTTCTGGATATCCGGTTCGCCCACGATGAACTGCCTGCCCTTCTCAACGCCATTGAGATTGACAATAATGGCTCCCGGCTGGTAGCGGAGGTGGCCCAGCAGACCGGTGACAACACCGTACGCTGCATCGCCATGAACTCCACCGACGGACTGGTCCGCGGAGCAAAAGCCCTGGATACCGGCGGTCCCATCAAGGTACCCGTGGGTGAGGAATGCCTGGGAAGAGTTTTCAACCTTCTGGGCGATCCCGTGGACAACATGCCCGCTCCCGAAGCAAAAGAGCACTGGGCGATCCATCGTCCGGCTCCCGCTTACGAGGAGCAGATGCCCGCGACCGAAATCCTGGAGACCGGTATCAAGGTCGTAGACCTGATCTGCCCCTACGCAAAGGGCGGTAAAATCGGTCTTTTCGGAGGAGCCGGCGTAGGAAAAACCGTCCTTATTATGGAGCTGATCCACAACGTAGCCACCGCTCACGGCGGACTGTCCGTATTTACCGGCGTTGGCGAGCGTACCCGTGAAGGAAACGACCTTTACAATGAGATGAAAGAAAGCGGCGTTATCGACAAGACCGCCCTGGTTTACGGTCAGATGAACGAGCCGCCCGGAGCCCGTATGCGTGTGGGCCTTTCCGGACTTACCATGGCGGAGTATTTCCGTGATGTGAAAAATCAGGATGTACTTCTCTTCATCGACAACATTTTCCGTTTTACCCAGGCAGGTTCCGAGGTGTCCGCTCTTCTGGGCCGTATGCCTTCTGCCGTTGGTTATCAGCCCACCCTGGCAACGGAGATGGGCGCTCTTCAGGAGCGTATCACTTCCACCAGAAAAGGCTCCATCACTTCCGTTCAGGCCGTCTATGTACCCGCCGATGACCTGACCGACCCGGCTCCGGCTACCACCTTCACCCATCTGGATGCCACCACGGTACTTTCCCGTGAGATTTCCAGCCAGGGTATTTACCCAGCCGTGGATCCTCTGGATTCCACCAGCCGTATCCTTTCCCCGGATATCGTGGGAACTGAGCATTACGAGACCGCCCGTGCGGTCCAGAGAGTGCTTCAGCGTTACAAAGAGCTTCAGGATATCATCGCCATCATGGGTATGGACGAGCTTTCCGAAGAGGACAAGCTCACCGTAAGCCGCGCCAGAAAGGTACAGCGTTTCCTGTCCCAGAGCTTCTCTGTGGCAGAGCAGTTTACCGGTATGGCCGGCCAGTACGTTCCCTTAAAGGAGACCCTCCGCGGCTTCCAGATGATCCTGAACGGCGAGTGCGACGACATCCCCGAGAGCTGCTTCCTCTTTGCAGGAACCATCGACGATGTTTTTGAAAAGGCCAAGAAGCTGTAAAGGAGGCCCGCTATGAAGACATTTCCATTGCATATCGGAACCCCCGACGGCCTTCTCTTTGAAGGAAACGTGGAAAAGGTCATCTGCCGCACCATCACCGGAGACCTGGCCATTCTGTCCGGCCACAGCAACTTCTGCACGGCTCTGGGAATGGGCGAATCCACCGTCGTTATGGAGGATGGAAGCCGCAGGGCGGCGGCCTGCATCGGCGGTATGCTTTCCGTCATGAACGGCACCTGCCGCCTTCTGGCCACCACCTGGGAATGGAAAGAGGACATCGACCAGCCCCGTGCGGAGAAAGCGAAGAAACACGCCGAAGAAATGCTGGCCAAAGGAGGCCTCACCGATAAAGAATACAAGATCGCCCAGGCGAAACTCCAGCGTGCGCTGGTGCGCCTGAGTGTGAAGGAATAACAGAATTTGGGCTGTCACATCAGCAAATATTTTTTGCCGGGTGACAGCCCTTTTCTTTTGATTTGTGCTGCAGGTCCAGCTATTCTCGTACTTCTCACTACTGCCGTGATGCTGCCTGCAGCTATCTCTTACTGAAGTTTCTCATTCTGCGCCTGATAATTCTCTCCCCAGGTCCACATGGCATCCATGATGGGCTTCAGGCTGTAGCCAAGCTCCGTCAGGGTGTATTCCACCCGGGGCGGCACCTCCGCATCCAACAGCACCAAAGATGTGTACAAAGACATGCAGAAAAATCCGGAGATCGAGATTTCTGTGTCCAGCCCTTCTTACGCATGGATCCGTCTTCACGGCAAAGCTGTTTTCGAGAACAACATGGCTGTCAAAGAAATGTGCATCGCCAACCCCATCGTAAAAGGCCAGTACCAGACCGCCGACAACCCCATTCTCGAGGTCTTCTATCTGGAAAATGCCCACGGCCTCATCGCTGACTTCTCTGGAAACCCGCCCTACGAGTTTTAATGCAACATCTCGGAGTGAAAGTGTTATTATAAGAGGAGGTACTTTTCTATGGACCAGAGTCATCGACATGATGCTCTGGGACAAACCACCTCTCCGGTTATTTCATCCATGAGGGCTGCATCGGCTGTAAGCTCTGTTTTTCCGTCTGTCCCCAGAAATGTATTGATACTTCAAAAATTCCGGCCGTTATCGACCAGAACCGCTGCCTGCACTGCGGCCGCTGCGTGGAAACCTGCCCAAAACAGGTCATCAAAAAGAGGTGTTCCCATGAATCAAAGTGAAAAAAGACAATTTCTCATCCATGAACTCTTAAAAGAAGCTCCTGAATTTCAGGGGCTTTCTGTGCCCTCAGATTCGGAGGGACAAAAACAGCTCCTCCGGGGACTTATGAATATCCGACCGCCCAGAAAATGCTCCCGGGAATTTCTGGAGATCCAGGATTCCTATCTAACCGCGGAGACCGCCGCCAAAGGAATCACCGATTTTTCTGAACTGACTCCCCTAAAAGAAGCTCTCTATCTCTGGCAGGGCGACATCACGACCCTTCGCTGCGATGCCATCGTCAACGCAGCCAACAGCGGCATGACCGGCTGCTATGTGCCCAACCACCGGTGTATCGACAACTGTATCCATAGCTTCGCCGGGGTGGAACTCCGCCTCGCCTGCAACGAGCTGATGAAACGCCAGGGCCACGAAGAACTCACAAGCCAGGCCAAAATCACACCGGCTTTCAACCTGCCCTGCAAATATGTGATCCACACGGTGGGCCCGATTGTCCACGGCCCCTTAACCAGCCGGGATTGCGAGCTTCTGGCCTCCTGCTACCGCTCCTGCCTCGATCTTGCCGCAAAACAAGACCTTACAAGCATCGCTTTCTGCTGCATCTCCACCGGCGAATTTCACTTCCCCAATGAAACGGCCGCCGAGATCGCTGTGGAAACCGTGGAAAACTACCTGAAAGAAAACGGTTATCCGATCAAAGTAATCTTCAACGTATTCAAAGATGAAGATCTTATCATCTACAAAAACATTTTAACTCCCTAAATCAAATACCGCTCTGCAATCATAGGAATCCATTTCATCACCACATCCAGCCCCACAAGCTGATTCCAGCCGGGCTTTCAGTTGCGGGGCGTCCGGCTTACAAAACCACACATTTTTATAAAGGAATCACTCATATGAAACTCCCATTTAAAACCCAACCACCCGAAGACCTCTCCACCCAGATCAAGCTTTTATCGGCTGCCCTTGATGAAGCAGACTGCATCATTGCCGGAGCCGGAGCAGGCCTTTCCACCTCCGCGGGCTTCCTCTATTCCGGTGAACGCTTCCGAAAATATTTCAGCGATTTCGAAGAAAAATATAACTTCCATGATATGTACTCCAGCGGCTTTTATCCCTACGACACCCTGGAAGAATACTGGGTCTTCTGGAGCCGCTATATCTGGATCAACCGCTACATGAACCCGCCGAAACCGGTCTACGAAAAACTACATACCATTTTAAAAGGGAAAGACTATTTCGTCCTCACCACCAACGTCGATCACTGCTTCCAGAAAGCCGGCTTTGATAAACACCGCCTCTTTTATACGCAGGGCGACTATGGCCTCTTCCAGTGCAGCCGCCCCTGCCAGCCTGTCACCTATGACAATGAGAAAATCATCCGCCAAATGGTGCTTTCCCAGGGCTTTAAGATTTTGGAAGACAATACCCTGCTGCCTCCCGCTTCTCCCAAAATGGCGATCCCCTCAAACCTGGTCCCCCGCTGTCCTCACTGCGGTAAGCCCCTGACCATGAATCTCCGGGCGGACAGCACCTTCGTGGAGGATGAGGGCTGGCACCAGGCCGCCGAACGCTACTCGGAATTTCTCCGACGCCACCAGCCCACCAAAGTCCTCTTTCTGGAACTTGGCACCGGCTACAACACCCCGGGCATCATCAAATATCCCTTCTGGAACATGACCGACCGCTGGCCCGACGCCCGTTACGCCTGCATCAACCTGAACGAAGCCCTCGCCCCTGAAGAGATTGCGAAAAAATCCATCTGTATCGAAGGCGATATCGGAGAAGTTCTGGCACAGCTCTGAAAAATCATGTCAGAATCGATTCAAAATCGTGTCAAATTTTACTTGACAAATCTGAATCGATTCATTAAAATAGAATTAAACAGAGGCAAAGGAGCTGATTGCATGATTTTCCAGGAAAGTGAAACGGTAGAATTGAAAGAAGTGATTCTCGATGATATCAAGAAAGAAATCATTGCTTTTGCAAATTGTAACGGTGGAAAATTGTATGTTGGTGTCCGGGATGACGGGACAGTGGCAGGTCTTGAAGATCCGGACAATGCTGCCTTACAGATCAGCAATATGGTGCGTGACACGATCAAACCAGATATAACGATGTTTTTACACTATGAAACGATTTATGAAAATGAGAAAAAAATTGTTGTCGTAGACATTCAACGTGGAACCGACCGTCCTTATTATATTGCTAAGAAAGGAATGCGACCAGAAGGCGTGTATGTCCGGCAGGGAGATTCTTCTGTTCCCGCTACCGATGCAGCAATCCGTTGCATGATTAAAGAAACAGATGGCGACCACTTTGAAGCCATGCGAAGTTTAAACCAGAATCTCACTTTTTATGCCACAACAGAAGAATTTCAGCTTCGGAATGTCGAGTTTGGTCCCCAGCAGATGCGCTCTCTGAAGCTGATTGATTCTGACGGCCTTTACACCAATCTGGCTCTGCTTTTATCTGACCAGTGCGTCCACAGTATCAAAGCAGCCGTTTTTCAGGGAAAAGATCAGACCATTTTTAAGGACCGCCGGGAATTTTCCGGATCGCTGATGAAACAGATGCATGAAGTATATGATTTTATTGATTTCCGCAATCAGACCCGTGCAACCGTAGAAAAGCTGCTCCGGGTCGATGTGCGGGACTATCCTGAAATTGCCATCCGGGAGGCCCTGCTGAACCTCCTGGTACATCGGGAGTATTCCTTCAGTGCCAGTGCGCTCATCAGCCTTTACAAAGACCGGATCGAGTTTGTATCTATTGGAGGCCTGATGCCTGAAATTGAGCTGGAGGATATCCTGGCCGGTATTTCAATCTGCCGGAATCCGGATCTTGCAAATATCTTTTACCGCCTTCAGCTGATCGAAGCTTACGGCACCGGAATCAGTAAAATCATGAAAGCTTACGAAGGTACAAACACAAAACCCAGAATTGAAACAACCAAAAACACCTTCAAAATCATACTTCCAAATGTCAATATCAATTCTGGCTCCACAATTACTTCCATTCCTGCAAAAGAAGAGGCCCCTGTCTTTATCCTGAACGACAATCCAGCTCTGAGCAGTCAGGAAAAACGTATTCTTGAATATACCAGAAATTATAACCAGATCACCAAAAACAATGCAGCCTCTCTTCTTGAAGTAAGCGCCTCAACTGCTACAAGACTGATCAATGGATTGCTAAAACAGAATCTGCTTGTACGACATGGAAAAGCAAGGAACACTTATTATACAGCAAAGCAGTAAGCCGCATTTCCACTTCAATTTTTCCAAAAACAGCTCCGGAACACTTCCGGAGCCGTCTGAACTTACATATTTTCCGCAATCTTCCGATTGACTCTCTCCCGGACTGCCGTGAGATACTCCCGGTTTCTGGGGTACTCCTCGATAGTGAGAATTTCCTCCCCATCGGGTTCCAGGCAGGCGAGAACTGCTTCCCGGCCGCAGAGACCTTCGAGGAGGTTCATGGCGCAGAGGTCGGACATGGCCTCATCCATGAGCATGAGACGCTGACTCTCCTCCGGAGCGCCGTCTTTTCCCGGGTAGACGATGAAGGGATCGCCTGACGGGAAAGCTCCGTCCGCGTCTGTACAGCGGTAGGGATCAATGGGGTGCAGAGAAAAGGCTGAGTTGTAGAAGTTATAGCCCCACTGCAGGAAACCGGCCAGCTCATATTTGTACATCTGAGCCCCAAGAACTCTGGTACGGTAGCCCGGCTGCACAATGAAACGGTTTGTCACTTTTTCCGGCTGACCCACGCAGTAATAGCCCCAGAGCTTTTCCGGTCCTTTACCCTCCGCTCTGGCCTTCAGGAAAGGCGCGATGTGGTTCAGGCCGCAGACCGGCTGCTGAACCAGCCCCTGCTCATAGAAACCATAATCGGACAGGGCGTCAAACATTCCGTAGCCTTCGAGATCCTTCTCCACCGCTTTTTTCGCATCCCGATAGGAATTGATCTGCTCCATGGAAGGCTCGTCAGAAACATGAAAATAAGTTTCTTTCTCGATACCAAGTTTTGCAAGCTCCAGTTTCAGAGCAGTCAGGAAAGCATGCAGAAATGTCCGGTATTCTTCCCCGGAAGCATCAGTATCCCAGCCAAAAATCTGCTGACAGGTTCCGTCTTTTTCCGCCATAATCTTCGGCGCAGCGGTCGCTCCCCACTGGGTAAAGAGATGAGACAGCTCAAAGAAACGGATGCCGCAGCGTTTTCCCATTTCCACCCAGCGATCCAGTTTTTCAAAGCCAAACGCATAGCTTCCATCTGCCTGAACGGTCACATCCACCAGCTGGACGGTCCGCCGCTCTCCGCCCACAGCCGTATCAAGAGGCGGCGTAAAGATCGGGGTCAGAAGCATGTTGTAACGATGCTTCACTGCTGTCTTTACGAAATTTTCCACGATTCTCCAGTATTCCTCAGAGAAAACCTCCTCGCCATAATAATTAGCGAGACAGTCGCTGTGGAACCACTCCGTATGCGGAACCTTCATGGCCGGAAGCACAGCTCCGATGACCTCCAGAGAGACGTTTTTTTCCGTCAGAACCTCCCCTTTATGAATGAGGCGGATTGTCACCGGATACTCGCCTGCTTCCATATCCTCCGGAATCTCCACATCGATCCAGAGGCTTCTCCACTGGCCATGAATCAGAGGAACGTCTTTATAAACATCTTTTTCTTCGTCAGAGACTTTTTCCAGCACTTCCAGCCGGTCCGGATAAAGCCCCGGCGCAGTTGTGAGATAGTCCTCATCCACAATAGGGCCGCAGGGATATTCACAGGGAACCAGCGCTACCTTCCGAAGCTTTACATTTGCCCGAATCGGTGAAACCACTTCCGCTTCTGCTCTCGCAAAGCCCTGGGATTCCGCATAGTAGGCGAGCTGAAAAGAGACGATCTCCCCTCTTAAGCCGCTGAGTTTCTCTCTTGCTCCCTCCTCGGACGGGGCCGCCGTTGGAAATACTTTTTCCATAGGTGATACGTTTACCGCTTTAAAATTCATTTTCATCCTCCATTTCCGCACAATTACTGCCGTAGTTGATACCTGCATCATACCATCCCGCTGCCATGCTTGTCTATAAAACATCCATCACTTTTTGTGTCTGATTGGCGCTCGTCACAACCAAAAACGGACGGCAGAAGTTCTCACTTCCACCGCCCGAAATTCAGTTTATTTTTCCAAAATCCCTAAACTCTCGGCTTCGTTTTTCAGCTCCTCGTTTCGCCGGTTCATCGTGCCGAAACCGGAAACCGCCAGAATCACTTTTTTGCAGCTTCGCATCAGCTCTCTGGCCTCCTGATAGCGCTCCTCCGAGATCTCCTCAAAGGGCTTTTCCGTCACGACCTTCGCTGCCAGCGCCTTCGCTACCTGATAGTCCACGTCATTTTCCTGAAGGACACCCGCAGCAAAAGGAACGCCCTGACGCTGGAGCTTTCGAAATACCGGGATTCCGCTGCCGCCACCGGCGATCACAAAGACCTCCGGCTTTCCTTTGGCAGGCTCCATTTCCAGGCAGCCAAAGGATGCGTTATAGCTTCCCGCCGTCACCCCGTAAAGGTGACGGATATACTCATCGGTAAAGATCTCCTCTGGAACGCCGCAGCGCTCAATTCGGTCGCCGTGAACGCAGATCACCAGATCTGACACCTTCTGGGCCAGATCCAGCTCATGCAAAGATATGAGCACCGCCATATGTTTTTCCCGGACCATCTCCTTTAAAATAGAGAGAAGTTCCAGCTTGTGGCGGATATCCAGGAAAGAAGTCGGCTCGTCCAGAACGATGACCTCCGGCTCCTGACAGATGGCCCGGGCCAGAAGGATTCGCTGGCGCTGGCCATCGCTGACCGCCGAAAAATCCCGGTCCTTCAGATCCCAGGCATGAACCAGCTCCATGGCTGCGCGCACTTTTTCGTGATCTTCCGCAGAAAGAATGCCAAGAACACCCGTATAGGGGTAACGTCCCGTTCCCACAATATCCTCGCAGGTCATGAGTTCCGGCTGCATCCGGCCCGTCATAACTACCGCAAGCTTCCTGGAAATCTCCTTATCCGTCATTTTTTCCATGGATTTCTGATCTAGAAAAACGGCTCCATCCACCAGCTTCAGCTGACGGATAATACTCTTCAAAATCGTGGATTTTCCCGCGCCGTTGGGGCCGATGAGCGTTAGGATCTGGCCTTTCTCCAGCGAAAGCCGGATATCCCGGATGAGCGCTTTTCCATCGTAACCCACGGTCATATTTTCCGTATAAATAAAACTTTTCTCCATGGCTTACCCCCGCTTCCGGTTTATCATGACATAGATCACCACCGGTGCTCCGAAGACTGCCGTCACCGAACTGATACTGAGCTCCGTGGGCGCAAAAACGGTTCTGGCAATGAGGTCACAGAAGAGGCAGAACACTGCTCCGCCCAGGAAACAGGCCGGAATCACCAGAATCGGTTTCGCCGTTTTCAGAAGACTCTTCATCAGCTGCGGCACTGCAATTCCCACAAAGGAGATCGGACCTGCAAAAGCCGTCACGCAGGCGGAAAGCACGCTGGAAAGCAGGATCAGTTCCACCCGGAACCGACTGATATTCACGCCCATATTTCTCGCGTAAGCTTCCCCCAGCTGGTAAGCGCTCATGGGTTTGGAAAGGAAAAATGCCAGCCCCAGCGCCACAAAAACCACCACAGCCATGAGAGCCACATTGTCCCAGTTCATACCGGAAAAGCTTCCCTGAGACCAGTTATGCAGGTTGATGATGTTGGAATCGTCAGCGAACGTTACGACAAAATCCGTCACAGCGGAGCAGATATAACCGATCATAACGCCGCAGATGACCAGCATCGACATATTCCGGACCTTTCTGGAGACCAGAAGCACAAATCCCATGGAAATCAGCGAACCCACGAAAGCCGCCATAATCATCACCGCGGAACCCGCGGTCAGGCCTTTTCCCAGAAGAAAGATCATCGTCAGGGCGACCGTCAGCTTGGCTCCCGACGAGATTCCCAGGACAAACGGCCCCGCAATAGGGTTGTTGAAGAAGGTCTGGAGCAGGAAACCTGATACGGACAGAGCTCCACCCAGGATCAGCGCCGCCAGGATTCTCGGAAGACGGATGGACCAGATGATATTTCTGGCCGTCTCATCTCCTCCCTTCTGAAAAAGGATAGAGAAGACCTCACCCAGACTCACGGAGACGCTGCCGGCGTTGATATTCCAGAAAATCAGTGCTCCTAAAAGCACTGTCAGGGTAACAAATGAAAAAATATAACGGATTTTTCCTCTTTTTTCCATATTACTCCAATCGATACAGGTAGGTGAGCCCTTCGGGATCGTCCTCCGTCAGCATCCGGTGAATATCCATGATGACATCACCGAGACAGGTTGTTTCCTGAAACATACTCTTGGTCAGGCACCAGACGTTTCCCTCTTTGACCGCCTTGAAATCCTTGAGAAGCGTACTCTTTTTCAGCAGCTCATCCAGAGAACCCAGCTCGCCGTCAATGGTACTGTTATAAATGATATAATCCGCATCCTTGGCTCCCGCATAGAAATCTTCCATTCCCATGTTCATCGTGGAAAGGCCTTCCTCATCGGTGCCCAGATCGTTGAAAATATACTTTCCACCGGCCAGCTCGATCATTTTCGACACATAATCATTGGATTTCCGCACGTTGGCAGAGCCCATGGAATTGATATAGAAAAAGGCCACGGTTTTTCCCGTGTTCTCGCTGTCTTTGATAGAGTTGAGCTTCTCTGCCTGCTCCTCAAAAACCGCCTCTGCTTCCTCTTCTTTATCCAGCAGGACGCCGTAAAGCTTCACCCACTCGGTCCGGCCTAAGGGGTGACTCTCATAACTGGAATGTTCCACCAGAACCGGAATGCCAAACTCTTCGAGTTTTTCTTTTACTTCGGGATTATGGTAGATCATCGTGGATTCCAGAGCCAGATCACAGTTTTTTGACAGGATCAGCTCATAATCCGGCGCACTGTATTTTCCGGCGAAAACAATGGAACCATCCTCCAGAGCCTGCTTCGCCTCGTCGATATACCAGCCATCCGCTTTCGTTCCGGAAAGACTGATGCTGCCAAGTCCGTCCAGAGCTCGGAAAAAGTCCATCGTGGAAGTTGCCACCAGGTAGATATTTTCCAGAGGCTGATGGATCACGGTGATATCCGCATCCAGACCGTCCGGCGCTTCTTTTCCCTCAGGCACCAGAAGAAACTGGTCGCCGCCTTCAATCGTAATCAGGGCATAATCGCCCTCATAATAATCCACGGCAAACTGATCCGCATACTGAAGCTCCAGACTGTGGTCATATTTGAGTCCTGCCAGATCCTCCTTCGCAGTGTCAGCTCCGGCCGTCTCACTGGTTTCTTCGGCTGCGAAGCTCCGGATGGGAACCAGCGCTGCCGAAGAAGAAAAGATCACAGAAAACCCCAGGACTGCGTTCAGAAGCCATCCTGTTCTTTTTTTCATTTTTATTCTGCCTTTTCCATAGTAGAAGAATCAAACTGCAGGGTGTACTCGATCTCGTGAGGCTCGCTCATAGCTACGGTATCTCCAACGACTTCCATCGGATAATCGAAGCCATCTACCGGGATCTCAAAAGTAGAATTTCCCTCGGTGTTTACCGGCTCGTATTTCTCACCGTCTACCAGCATATAATCATAGTTCGGGCTGCTCCATACGATGGTTGCAGTTGCCTCGCCGTCTTTGATCGTAATGGCTGCCGGAGAATCTACGGTTGCTCTGCCGCTTCCGCCCTCCAGAGTTACCTCTGTCGTGTAATCGCCATCCTCCAGATTCAGATCAGCAACGGTCTTTTTCTCTGCGCCGTCCTCTTTCACCGGATTCTTGACGCTGACTTTGTGGTCGTACCATTTGCCTTTTTTGCCGATGGCTGCCACGGTAAACTCTTCATCAATGGCCGGCACCGGGATATCGAAGCCATAAACCTCCTCAGAAGTTCCGTCTTTATAGGTTACGGTATCTGTGGTCGGCTCCAGAAGCTCTGCTCCGTCTTTTTTTGCATCCTCAGCGCTTCCCATGAAAAGATTCAGAAAGCCCTTTCCGCTTAAAGATACATGAATGGTCATCTCACCATCCTTTACGGTCAGAACGCCTTTTCCGTCATTTGCCTCATTGACATGGAACATGGAGCTGTCCGTATCAAACTCTGCGGTGTAGGTGCCATCCTCCAGAACGCCCTCTGCCTCGGTTTCGGTCTCGCTGCCGGTCTCCGTCTCAGCCTCAGATACCATCTCGGTAACAGCTGTCTCGGTTTCGGTCTCTGCTGCCATTGCCACAGGAGCTGCCATCATGGCAGTAGCACAGATCAGTGATAAGAAGAATGTCATGGAACGTTTCATAATCAATTTCCTCCTCTTTTACAACAACTGCCCGGATGTCTTTGAAAACATTCCGGGCAGCTGAAATTTATCCTTTTGTTTGAACGCAGTCGCAAAAGCGGATTGCGAATGTCCGCTTTATTGATTATTTTGCGATAGAATCGATAGCTTCTTTTGTATGCTCTACATAAATCTGCTCAACAGCATCGATTCTTCCCAGTCCTGCGATCTGGCAGTCAACGCTGTCAAATGCTCCGGAGGCCTCGAACTGGCTCTTCCAGGAATCCTCATCGTCGCCTGCCATATCGTTGTTAGCGTGGTCACCAGCTACAACCATCAGCGGACGAAGAACAACTTTCTTGAAGCCTGCATCCTGAACCTTCTTGATAACCTCTTCACAAGCGGTATCTTCCGGCTTACCCTCTACCGTACCGATGAAAGCATTGGTGAATCCAAGCTCTTCCATCTGGGTCTGCATCTGATCATAGGTTACATTTGCAGTATGGGAAGTACCATGACCCATAAATACAAATGCAGTTCCATCCTCAGCTGCTGCTTCCATGCTGTCATAACCGGCTGCTTTTACAGCTTCATCGGTGATCGCCTGAGCAACTGCCTTCTTGTCGTCATTGATAACGGTAGCGTCGTCGCCCACCTCGCCCAGCATCGGCTCTGCGATGGCTACGGACTCAAATTTATCTTTATAACCGTCGATCGCTTCTACCATCTCATCGTACTCAGCGCCGTGCATCAGATGAGTCGGCTGTACCACCAGGTTTTTAACGCCATTGTCAACGGCACGCTGAAGAGCCTGATCCATATTGTCGATCTTCTCGTCATCTCTTGCCTGTACATGGTTGATGATGATCTGAGCGGTAAATGCTCTTCTTACAGACCAATCCGGATATGCTTCCTGCAGAGCATCCTCGATGCCCTTGATATCCTCTGCACGGCTGTCGTTGAAGGAAGTACCAAAGCTTACAACCAAAAGCTCGTTCTCACCGATCTCATCGCCGTTGCGGGGATCGTCTTTGGAAGCGTCGCCGGTGTCACGTCCGAAATACTCCGGGCTTGCCTCTTCACCTTCAACCAGCTCTTTCTGAGCGTCAGTCAGCTGATCCCATGCTTCTTTGGCTGCGGTACAGTCTGCATCGGTGGTATCGGTTCTCTCCTGAACATAGATCTTATCGATCAGAGCTGCTACATTATCAGCTGCTGCCTGATCGTCGCTCTCAGAGCCTGCCTCAGTGGCATCCTCAGATGCTGCTTCGGTTGCTGCCTCTGTTACAGCCTCGGTTGCTGTCTCTGTTACAGCCTCGCTTGCTGCTTCTGTTACAGCCTCAGTGGCTGTCTCGGTCTCAGTCTCGGAAGCATATACGCTTGCGGAACCCATCATTGTGATGGTGGATACACTCATCATGATTGCCAGAGCTTTTACCATTTTGTTTTTCATGTTACTTCTCCTCCTTGATCCAGACACAGATCTTTATGGTCTGACGTCCTGATGTATATAAATTTTTGCATCAGCGAAAATCACAGGATACGGAGACAAGAAAAATTTCCGGTTTTTTCTGAAAAATCACAGAAAAAAACCTCTTACATCAATATGTAAAAGGATCGCGGGAAAAGATGATCGGTACAATCAATTACTCGTGACCCGGGATAATATCCCCGTACCAACATAAGGCAGGTTTCCTGGCTTACAGATCATTGTCTTTGCCGCCTTCCCGGTTTCCCAGTGGCACTTTTGGCTCTGACTCCCTGTTTACAGTGACGAGATCGCGCAGGACTTTCACCTGCTTCTCTTTTACCCGTTTATCGACAACTTCTTCTGTCAAAAACGGCACCTCATGCTTTCTTATTTTATTTTCAACTGTTCGGAGCGGCTATGGATTCTTCACGCTCTTAGTCATATCATAGCACACTCCGATTCAAAGTACAAGCTGTTTTTCGGTCATTCTGCCCTTGCTTTTTGTAAAGCGGACATTCGCAGGCGGCTGATGTATGGACAGATCAGAAGCCCAGTGTATCATTAACCAGGATCACATGGATCCTGTCTGCATGGCGGGAATATCTGGTGATCAGAAACTGACAGCAGATCGTGTCCGGTGATTTACAGTCAAAGCATTTTCCGGTCTCCTTACAAGGAGTCTTAATGTCAAAACGCTGTGCATTTGCCGGTGCTGCCACATTTCTCGCACGTTTCATCGCTTCATCAAGATCGGAACAGACTTTGTTCATTCCGACAATAAATACTACTTTTTTCGGTCCCTGTGCGATGCAGGAGACACGGTTGGCATTTCCGTCAATGTTGACCATAATACCGTCGTTTGTAATGGCATTGGCGCTGGAAAGAAAAATATCAGCATCATAAGCAGCCAGAAGACCTTCTCTTGGTGCAAGCTTCGCCCGGTCAATATAGTTGTAATTGCCGTCTTCCAGTACCTGGATGAGACCGATCTCCTGTGCACTCATACAGCCGCCCATCGCAATGCTGCTTCCTTCCGGGATCAGTTCCATAGCGAGCTTTACCGCCTCTTCCTTATCTGCCGCATAATAACCGGACATGTTGCGGGATTTCAGACCCTTGATCACGGTCTGGGCAAGCAATTCGTTTCTTTTTCTCATGTTTTTATCCATGGATATGTCCTCCTTTGTGCATGAATATACTTCTTTTTTCATAGATATTAGCTATAAAAATTCTTTTTCGCTCAACTGATGACTGCGGATCGTTCCGCTGCAAGGCAGCTCATACAATTCTTAATATAGTTTATCAAAAATCCGGCAGAAAAACAATGTTACTTCTCTTATTCTTTTTTTCTGTAAATATCCCCCCCCGGCAGCTTGTGAACAACTATAGACATGTTATGATGATGTTGGGGTCAAAAAGTATTTTGCCCCCAACTGATGCCTACGAATTGCTCCGCTGCAAAGCAGCTCCCGCAATTCTATAAACATTCGAAATCCGCTGATTTACTGCGTAAATCGCTGCTTTCTCATGTTTGGCGGGTCCCAAGTTCAAAAGCCTTATCATGCAAGCATGAACGGCTTTTTGACCTTTTGACCCTGGCATCATGTTATAATTACACAAAAAATAATTTACCGAAAGCTTTTATTGGTAAATAAAGAACATTTCAGAGAAGGAGAAAACAAATGAAACGTTTATCGGTTTGTATGCTCTTCGGGTGTGTGTGTGCACTTGGTCTGGGCGTATTATCATGTGAAGCAGCGGAGCAGAAAACACGGACATTAACAGATGCAAACGGACGTGAGGTTGAATTGAACGAGGATATTCAAAAGGCGATCGTATCTAATCGCTACAATCTGGAGATCATCCGGGCAGTAGGTGCGATCGATCAGGTAGAAGCGATTGATTCTCTTGCCTATACAAATGAAGCTTTCTGGCCGGAATTTACTTCTGATGATGTCTATGGAAAAGGCACCAGAGATTTGGATTATGAGAAAATCATTTCCTATAATCCTGATATATTTATTGTACTGCCGGGACAGTATTCGGATGAAATGGCTGAAAAACTGGGTGATTATAACATTCCTGTTTTTGTTTTAAATTGTGCCTCCGGTCAGACAGTGGAAGAATACAATGAGCAGATCGAACTGTGTGCAGAGATTTTCGGAAAAGAAGAAGGCGCTGAAAGAGTCATCGATTTTTGTTCTTCTATTCGGAGCGAAGTTGCAGAAAGGCTGAAGGATATGCCGGAAGAAGACCGAGTAAATGTTTATCTGGAATATTATGATGCCTATACTACATGTTTTGGAAACGAGAGCGGTTGGGGTCAGATGATCAATCAGGCCGGCGGACATAATGTGATCGAGTCTGATATGCAGGTAGAAGATTCCGATTATGCGGATGCAGAAGCAGTGATCAACAGTAACCCGGACGTGGTGATAAAAACCGTTTACAGAGATCAGAAGGACGGGATTATGGCAGATAATTATCTTCCGCCAGAAGAAGCAGACTATACTTTCGCAAAAGAAGAAATGAAATCCAGAGAAGGTTTTTCAAAGATGAAAGCCATAGAAGATGATAATATAATCATGTGTTCCGATTTCTGTCTGCGAGGCGGCGGAAATACGGTTGGTCTTGCTTTCTTTGCGAAATGGCTTCATCCGGATCTTTTTGAAGATTTTGATGCTTATGAAATTTTTGATCAGTGGATGACAGAATTCCAGAATATGGATGCAATTGAAGGTCATGTATATGAGGGATGACCGTCTGAAACTGGCACAGGAGTATCAAAAAAGAAGAAATAAGAAGATTGTATATTTGGTTCTGTTTTCTTTCGGAATATTACTTTTGGCATTAGTGGCCTGCTTTATAGGCGTTACGGATGTAACGCCTATAAAGCTTTTTAATACGGTTTTTCATACCTCAATAAAAGATATACAGCCGCTCTCTGAACTGGAAACAGCCGTTCTGGTCAATATCCGTTTATGCAGGGTGACAATGGCGGTTGTTACAGGAGCAGGTCTGGCTGTCTGTGGAAATATCATGCAATCCATTACAGGAAATGCCACGGCCAGTCCGTTTACGACCGGTGTATCCAGTGCAGCTGCTTTTGGTGCAGCTTTGGGAATTGTTTTTGGAGGAAATAAAGCTAATATTACCATTTTGCTGGCTTTTGCATTTGCAGCTGCTTGTACGATTGCTGTATATGGAATTTCCTTACTGAAGGATTTCAATGCAAATTCATTGATATTATTAGGCGTTGCTGTGAATTATCTTTTCAGTGCAGTGACATGCTCCCACCACTTAAATCTTACGATTTTGAAGTGGGGGCTTCCTGCT
>OLPT01000291.1_pt1 | contig 41458 bp, 35 predicted proteins | sample 1673051 | NCBI WGS metagenome assembly OLPT01 (sample SAMEA3136750, study PRJEB25190) | human gut metagenome | biome: human gut; feature: human-associated habitat; material: faeces | place: Austria | collected 2013
TTCTTTTTGACAGCTTTGTGATCTCTGCGAGATCTCTCAGACGCAACTCTGATAGAATACCATTGTATACATGGTTTGTCAACAGTTATTTTCATGTTTTTTATTTTTTTGCGAATAACCAAAATATCAGATTTTTCATGTCTTTTATTCCATTTCCCCCTCATTCGCCTCTTCCAGTGTCACTTCCGTTTCCGGCTGTCCCTGATCTTTCACATAATCGAAACACAGGACCGCCTGTGGCCAGTTCAGGCTGATACGGGCACTTTTCTGTTTTTCTTTTCCGGCTTTCCGGATCAGTTCCAGAAGTTCTCCGAGGATCTCCCGGGTGAGATATCCTCCACGCCAGTGAAAAGTAAACACTCGACCTTTTTTTGCAGTCTGTAATGCTCGCTTATACACATCCTCCTGCTTCGTGAAGGACAGTTTCTTTTCCCTATAATAGAAGTGATCCCCATCCGTACAGTGTGGAGCCGGTGCGATCAGCGGTTCGTGATCCCGGAAGATATTTTTGTCATCCAGATTGAAGTAGTCGTAACGGATGCCATTGTGACTCAGGGAATTGTCAAAGGTGACATCCATGTGATAATATTTGCCACCCAGTTTTACGATATTCCAGGTGTGGCGGTATTTGATCCCTTTTTCCGGGTTGTTGCCGCAGATAACGATCATACACCAGAGCCCCAGTGCATCGCACAAAACTTTTACTGCCTTGGCAATCCCCTCGCAGACACCCACACCCTGTCCCAGCGGTCCGATGATCTCATGGGAATAGGCTTTCTTTAATTTATCATACCGGACATTCTCGCATATAAAGTCGTGGACAAATTTTTCTTTTTCCCACTCGGACTTATCCTTTACCGGACGCACCAGCTTTTCTACTCTCGCCTGCATGGCGCGCTGGTGTTCTTTTACTTTATTTTTCTCAAACAGATATTCCGGCACAAAGATCAGATTCGGGGAATCCTGATAATATTTGTAGCGAAATCCCGTCGCCCAGAAGATCTCTGGGTGATCCAGACGGAGCTGAAAAAACACATTGTAGAGTTCTTCCGGCTCCAGACGTGGAAGCAAGATCTCATCTGCCATGTTCTGAAATCCCTGAAAGATATTATGGTAGGCAGACTGCTGCGTTTTGTTCATGTGATTATAATAATATGTTTCGATGACGGTTCTCCTTTGTATTTCTTCTTTTCACAAATAGGGGTGGAAAATGCAATTCTGCGCCTTTTATTTTGTTTCCTATTTTCTATATTCTTCAATCATACTTTCCTTATACGTTATACTACAACGTTCACTGCCAACAGCACAATTGCAAAGACTATATTCCATACCGTAAAATACCGAAAATATTGCCCTTTTGTACCAGCTGTTTCATTCTTTTCACTTTCCTGTACATAAAATTTATAAGAGATCAGACTTGCCAGGGAAGCGATCAGGGTTCCCAGACCTCCAATATTCACTCCCCGGAGAAGCATAGGATAGTCTGTAGTAAAACCGGAAAGTAAAATAGCCGCCGGAACATTGCTGATGACCTGGCTGGCAACAAAACCAAGAATAAGTTCATGTCCTTCCAGTACTTTTATCAGCAGTTCTTTTACGATTGGAATCCGCCCCATATTTCCGATAAATACAAAAAATGCAACAAAAGTAAGAAGCAGACTATAATCTACTCTCAGCGGTAAAAATTCTTCTTTTCCACTTCCGAAAAGGAACAGACAAATCAGAAGTGTAATTCCCAGAAGCACTGGCCAGGACAGCACACGTAAAACCGTTGCCAGACTTACACAAAAAAGGAAGAGCAAAATCAGATTTTCAGCTGTTTTGTTCTTTTTGGTTTTTCTCCTGATCTGTTCTATCTGCATACTTTCATTCTTCTGTAACAGACAGCCCCCGATCAGAAGAAGCAAAGATACCAGCGACAAAGGTCCCATGACCTTTACAAAAGACAGAGCAGACATTCCGGAGACGGAATACAAATACAGATTCTGCGGATTACCCACCGGAGTTGCCATACTTCCAAGATTGGCAGCTATCGTCTCCATGGTAATCACCGGAATCATCCGCTGATCCAGTTTTGCCATACGCAGCACCAGAATCGTAAACGGCACAAAAGTCAGAAGTGCCACATCATTGGTAATCCACATAGAGCAGAAAAAACAAAGTCCCACCAGAACCAGCATCAACTGCCGGAAAGTGTGTACCTTTTTCAGCAGTGTATTCGCCATCTGTTCAAATAACCCAGTCTTCTTAAATCCCTCCATGATCGTCATCAGACAAAACAATAAAGCCAGTACTCTGGTGTCAATATATTCTGCATAAGCTCGGTCCGGTCTGACAAAAAACATGGAAATAACAGCAAGAAAAACCGCGATACAAAGCACGGTTTCTCTTTTTAAATATACAATTACTCTCTTCATCTTCTTATACCAGTGTCAGAACCCGGCTCGTCAGGGATATAACCAGAATGATCACCGCGATGATTCCCACGATCCGGAAGATTTTTGTCTGTCGTACCGACTGATACTTCATGCCTCTTGCAAATCCTTTTGGGTTGATCGCCATGAAAAGGGCAATGGCAAGACAGATCGTATCAAAAATAATACCTATCCAAAATTCCATAAATATTCTCCTTTATGTTTTCTGTGTTTCAGTATACCGTAATTTTTCTGAAAAAGAAATCCTTTTACACTTCGAATCGGTGGTATGTGATCTCATCCACCGGAATCTCGGATTTGACCAGGAGGTTTCCACCCAGGACATTTTCCTCTGTCTCGACGGCTCCGTAGGAGGTTCCCCGGTTGGTGAAGAATTCTATGACTTCCTGATCAATCAGCAGATGCAGTTCGCAGGTTTCGGTTTCTTCCAATGTGACACAGGCTAACCGTTCTCCCGTTCCCTGGTTGTGGATATCCAGCGTTTTCTTTGTAAAATCCATCATCATCTGAAGGTTCTGAACTTCCAGCGTGGTTTTTCCGTGTTGCGGATGAACCCAGGTCAGATTGACCTGGGTGGCTTTTTTCTCAAACGGAAGCTTCGCTGTTATCGTTCCCCGGGGAAGTACCGTGATTTTCCCCGAAAGTTCTGACAGTTCCCGCACACTTCGGAATGCGACCTGATAACGGCCGTTATTTTTTCGCAGGCTGAGTTCGCACGGAACCGACATCATACCGCGGTAATTTCCTCTTCCGTTCTTTATCCACACCCAGGAGATATGAATCACCCGGTTTTCCACATTCGAGAACAGTTGTGCCGCGTGGAATGTGGATGTCGCGTATCCCTGCTGTAAAGACGACTCCGTCGTAAAGGTATACCCGTCAAAGGTTCCGACTACATAATATCCTTCCACCGACCAGAAGATCCATTTTTTCTCGTTCTCATTTCCTTCCACCGGAAGTTCAAAAAGTTCCGGGCACTCCCACATGCCCGGGAAGGACAGCCGCTGGGTTTCCCTCCAGTTGAGCAGATCTTCGGAACGAAAAATGGCGTAGTCACTTTTATCCAGATACAGCAACATAATATAACCATTGCTTTCCTCATGATAGAAGACTCTCGGATCTCTGTTTAACGGGGCGATCTGTTCCATCAGAAAACGATCATCCCGCACCAGTGTTTCTCCACCGTCTGTCGAATAGTATAACCGTTGGGTAAAGTTGAACTGTTTTCCTGTAGTCCGGGACCACTCGTTTTTTCCACCTGCCGCAGTGTGATAAAAGAGCAGGGCATCTTTGCCGTGTCCCAGCAGATTCTTCTTGTCCACGATCGCACTTCCGGTATATGCGGTTCCGTTCTCATCCGGGCAAAGCGCCAGCCCTTTTCTCTCCCAGTGGATCAGATCGGTGCTGACTGCATGTCCCCAGTGCATGTTTTCCCATTCCGGCCCGTAAGGGTTGCACTGATGGTACAGATGGTAGATGCCATCCGCATAGACCAGCCCACACGGATCGTTGCACCAGCCTGCTGCCATATGGTAATGCAGTTTAGGTCGGAACGGATAGACCGTCTGCGGTTTCTCCGGGTACTGAAAGATCCGATCCAGATTTCCCTCATCATACCGGATAATCTCCAGTTCTTTATTTTTATACGCTGATACGTCTTTGTATGCATAATAATCGCAGTCTGTAACGCCAAGACGGATCGCGATTTCATCGATTTTTTCCCCCTCAGAGTAGAGGTGCAGAAGGACTTTTTCTTCTTTTGCATCTACGGGAAGCCATAGATATGGTTCTGTGATTTTTATTTTCATATCTGTCACCTGTTTTCTGTTCTTTTTTTCTGTTTTCTCATTATACCGCAGACTCCCCCGATTCGCCACCTGCTTTTATCCAATCCCCGCAATCGCCGCCAACAGCTTCATTACCCCAGCCAACGCCATCACAAGTACCGGGTTCCATTTTGTTTTCCGAAGAAGGATCAGACAGATCACAAAGATTCCCACCATCGTCCAGCGGGTGTCCGCCAGTGCGATGACATCCGCCCCGTTCCAGAAGGCAGATACCAGAATTGATACGCCCGCAGACGCGATCATCGCCACGACAGCCGGTCGCAGAGACTGTAAGACGCTCTGCAACAGATCCATTTTCTGATATTTCAGGTACAGCCAGGCAAGTAACGTTACCAAAATGCATGAAGGCAGAATACATCCCAATGTGGAAACCACTGCTCCCGGGATTCCGGCGATCTTGGTTCCGACAAAGGTTGCGGAATTGATCGCGATGGGACCCGGTGTCATCTGGGAAATGGTGATCAGATTGGTGAATTCTCCCATGTCCAGCCATCCGTGACGGCTCACCACCTGTTCCTGAATTAACGGCATCGCGGCATAACCGCCTCCGAAGCTGAACATGCCGATCTGAAGAAAACTGAAAAATAACTGAAGATAAATCATTTCTTCCGTTTCCCCCTTCCTGACAGTACCGTGCGGATCACTCCCATCGCAATACAGATCAGCACGATATACACCACCGGAACTTCCATCACATAAGAAGCGATAAAAGCGGCTACCATGATCACAATCGATGTCCACTCTTTTTTCTTCGTGATCCCCGCTGCCATATCCCATACCACGGAAGCGATCACTGCTCCCACGCCAGCCTGCATCCCGTCCAGAAGCTCACGGATGATGAAATTATCCCGAAACATCTGATAAAAAACAGAGATCGCAGAGATGATAAGAAAAGGTGGCAGAACTGTTCCGAAAATTGCTGTCAGTACCCCTGCAAGACCGGCCAGTTTATAGCCAACCACGATTGCCCCGTTTACCGCGATTGCTCCCGGTGCCGACTGTGCAATGGCAATCAGATCCAGCATCTCATTTTCTTCGATCCAGTGATATTTGTCCACGAATTTATCTTTCATCAGCGTAACGATCACATACCCACCGCCAAAGGTAAAGGCGCTCAGATACAGTGTGGACAAAAACAATTTCCTGAGTATCTTTTGTTTTTCCTTCACATTCCGCCTCCCGGTTTACTTCTGTTCTGTCTTTTCAATAATATACGCTTTTATTGTAGCAGTTTCTTTTTTTCTTTACAATCACTTCCGTAGTTCAACAGAACAAAGAACGTGTTCTGACACATCCGCATGAAACATTTTTCATTTACAGAAAAGCCTTTTTTGACGTAGAAAAGGGTGCATCGATTTTTACAAAAATCGACGCACCCACCTCTAATGATCAGACAACATTTTTTCTGCCTTTATCTTTTGATGTTAAATGCTTCTTTTCCCGGAAATACTGCTGCTTCGCCCAGTTCTTCCTCGATTCTTAACAGCTGATTGTATTTTGCCACACGTTCGCTTCGGCTCGGTGCACCGGTCTTGATCTGGCAGGTATTCAGTGCTACTGCAAGATCGGCGATGGTGGTATCTTCCGTTTCACCGGAACGGTGCGAGGAAATGGCGGTGTATCCTGCTTTGTGTGCCATCTTGATGGCTTCGAGAGTCTCGGATACGGAACCGATCTGGTTCAGCTTGATCAGAATGGAGTTTGCACAGCCAAGGCTGATTCCTTTTGCCAGACGTTCGGTGTTGGTTACAAACAGGTCATCGCCAACCAGCTGTACCGTACCTCCAAGTTCTTTGGTCATCATCTGCCATCCTTCCCAGTCTTCCTCATCCAGACCGTCTTCGATGGAGTAGATCGGGTATTTGCTGCACAGTTCTTTCCAGTGTGCTACCAGTTCTTCGGATGTAAATTTCTTTCCGCATTTTGGCAGAACGTATTCGCCCTTCTTGTTGCCTTTCCACTCGCTGGATGCAGCATCCATAGCCAGTACAAAGTCTTTGCCCGGTTCATATCCTGCTCTCCTAACTGCTTCCAGTATACACTCGATGGCTTCTTCATCGCTGCCAAGATCCGGTGCGAATCCACCCTCGTCACCTACGGAAGTGGCCAGACCTTTCTCTTTTAACAGTGCTGCCAGTGCATGGAAGACTTCCGTACACCAACGCAGACCTTCTTTGAAGCTTGCTGCGCCTGCAGGCATGATCATGAATTCCTGTACATCTACAGTATTGGCTGCATGTGCACCACCATTCAAGATGTTCATCATCGGCAGTGGCAGGCGATTGCCGTTTACACCGCCCAGGAAACGATACAGTGGCAGATCCAGTGCGTTTGCTGCCGCTCTGGCACCTGCGATCGATACTGCCAGAATAGCGTTTGCGCCCAGATTGGATTTATCTTTGGTTCCGTCTGCTTTGATCATAGCTGCATCTATCGCATAGATATCCAGCGCATTGACACCTTTTAATGTTTCATTGATTACTGTGTTTACATTGGCAACCGCTTTGGATACACCTTTGCCTCCGAATTTTTCTTTATCTCCGTCTCTCAGCTCCAGTGCTTCGAATTCTCCGGTAGATGCGCCGCTGGGTGCGGTGCCTCTTCCCATGGTACCGTCCGAAAGATAAACCTCTGCTTCTACAGTAGGATTGCCTCTGGAGTCAATAATTTCACGTCCGATTACTTTTTCAATTGTCAAATGTTTCATCTTATCCCTGACCCTTTCCCATGGACGATCCTCTGCTCCCATTCCGCAGGAGCAGAAAGGATCTTCCCACGACTTATTCACATGATGGTTAGCTTTTACTAACTACGATAAGTGTAGCGCAACTTCCTGGGATTTTCAATAGGCTTAAACGGGATTTTTTCTCATTTACTTTTTTCTTTTTCTGTGTTTTTTCCAGCCGTGCCGCTTCCTTACGGTATGTCTGTGTCCGATTCTGACAAACGGGACATACTGAAGGGGCACTCTTCAGAGATTTTCTGCAATCTCATATGCCTCGGCATAGAAATACTCCTGAGAATCCAGCGGTTCTTCATCGGTCGGCAGAATCCGGTAGATCCCTTCTCCGTCTTCCTGACGCGCCTGCTGGTTATCCTGTAACATGATATGGAACATCCGCAGAAGGCGGGCTTTGATCTCTTCATCGTAAACCGGTGCTGCCACCTCCACACGGCGCAGAGTATTTCTGGTCATGAAGTCGGCAGAGGCAATATAGATTTTTTCTCTTCCCTCACTTCCGAAGATATAGATTCTGGAGTGTTCGAGGAAACGGCCTACGATACTTCTCACACGGATATTTTCTGTTTTTCCCGGTACCTGCGGAATCAGACAGCAGATACCACGAACTACCATATCGATCTTCACGCCGGCGCAGGATGCCTCCACCAGTTTTTCCATGATCTTCTTATCGGTCAGAGAGTTCATCTTCAGTCCGATGTATGCCGGTTCACCTGCCTCGGCATGCCTGATCTCTTCATCGATCATATCCAGCACTTTATTTTGCAGACACTTCGGTGCCACCAGCAGATGATCGACCCGTTTGATCGTCTCTCCCATCGCCAGTGCCTGGAAGACATTCGCTGCCTCCAAACCGATATCCACGTTATACGTCATCAGAGACAGGTCGGTGTACAGACGGGAGGTCTTCTCGTTGTAGTTTCCGGTACCGATCTGGGTATAATATTCGATCTGTTCATCGGTTTTCTTGGTGATCAGGCAGAGTTTGGAATGTACTTTATAACCATCCAGACCGTAGATCACGCGGCAGCCCGCATCCTCCAAAAGACGGGACCATCCGATATTATTTTCCTCGTCAAAACGGGCTTTCAGTTCCACCAGTACCAGCACTTCTTTTCCGTTCTCTGCGGCTTCGATCAGGGCTTCCACGACTTTACTCTGTTTTGCCACACGGTACAGTGTCATCTTAATCGAAACAACATCTTTATCGTTGGCTGCCTGGTGAAGCATATTTAAGAACGGGTTGATGCTCTCATACGGATAGGAAAGCAGTTTGTCCTTTTCTTTGATCTGGTCAAGGATCGGCCGGTCACCGGTAAATGCCGGGGATTTTCTCGGCGTTCTTCTCGCATAGAACAGTTCCGGGATCTTGCGGAGTGCATCCTCGATCTGGAAGACAAAGGACAGATCCAGCGGAGACTGGCTGCGGAACACATACTGTGGTTTCGTTGTCAGATAACCACAGAGCATCTTGACACTCTCCTCGCTGAGTTTTCTGGAAAGTTCGATGCGCACTGGGGAAAGTTTCTTTCTTCTCTTGATCAGTTCCGCCATAAATTCCCGGTAGTCCAGATCCTCGTCATACAATGCATCGGCATCGATATCTGCATTTCTGGTCACGCGAAGCAGGGATTTTTCTTTTACCTGATATCCTTTGAAGACTTTCGGGATATAGTGAAGAATCAATTCTTCGGACAACATGTAGGTATTGCCACCCGGCAGGCGGATCAGCCGGTCAAAAACACCGCTTCCGCACGGGATGATTCCCAGTCGTTCTTTTCCGCTCTTTGTTGTCAGAATCACAACCGCATAGATTTCTTTATTCTTTAAAAATGGAAATGGCTGTCGTTTTCCCACGATCGTCGGAGAGATCAGACCGGAGATTTCCACGTCAAAATACGCTTCCAGAAATTTACTCTCTTCTTCGGAAATCTTACTGAAATCCACCAGCTTTACACCATAATCCTCGATCTTTTTCATGATCTTTCCATAGACTTCGTCTTTTCGTCTGTTCAGGATCTCCACCTGCGGCAGGATTGCCTGGATCTGCTCCTTCGGTGTCATGTGCGTCTTATTTTCTCTGGAATCTTTTGCCACCAGCATCTGATCGATCAGCGATCCCACACGCACCATGAAAAATTCGTCCAGATTACTCTGGTAGATCGATGCAAATGACAGTCGCTCACACAGCGGAACCTTCGGGTTCTCCGCTTCTTCCAGTACACGTTCATTAAACTTTAACCAGGACAGTTCCCGGTTCATATAGATGGTCTCGTTCATTGCTTATCCCTTTGCTTTCTTTTACCTTTGTCCAATTGTCACACTTACAGGAACACAATATCAAATTTACTTTAATTCTATATTATCTTCCCGTAAAATTCATGTTAACAAACCTTTTATTTTTCTTTCAGTTCATACAGATCCGTTCTTCGCGCGGACAGTAGCGGTAACTGTTCCCGGATCGCTTCCACGCGGTCGAGATCAAGTTCCGTGACCTGAATGCCCGGTTTCTCATCCATCTGTGTCACCACATCCCCCCAGGGTGACACGACAAGAGAATGGCCCCAGGAGATATATCCTGCCTGCTCGTCTCTTGCATCGGAAGTTCCGATCATATAGCACTGATTGTCCACCGCTCTTCCCCTGAACATTAATTCCCAATGTGCCGGTCCGGTTGTCATGTTAAAGGCTGCCGGTACCAAGATCACTCTGGCGCCCCGCAATGTCATCAGCCGTACGATCTCCGGAAATCTGCAGTCAAAGCAGATACAGATTCCCATTTTCCCAAACTCCGTATCAAAAACGGTAATCTGGCCTCCGGCAGTCAGTGTCGCGGACTCCTGATAGCACTGTCCGCCCTTCACGGCGATATCAAACAGATGCACTTTGCGGTGTTTTGCAATCTGGTTGCCCTGCCGGTCGAAGACATAAGCAGTATTGTACACATGTCCTTCCTTATCTTTTTCCGGTACACTTCCGGCTGACAGATAAATCTGGTATTTTTTTGCAAGAGCACTTAACCGTTGCCAGGTTTCTCCCTGTTCCATTTCCGCATAGACCGGAAAACAAGGTGTCTGGTACGGGCAGTTGAACATTTCGCCAAGGGTTACCAGATCAATGTTTTCGTCCTTTATACGTTCCAGATTCCGCTCCAGTTCTTCCAGATTTTTGCTTTTTTCTTCGTAAACATGAGCCTGAATCTGGGCGATTTTCATCTTCATTTTTTTCTCCCCCTTTCTGTCACAAATATTTGTAATTCTCTGACTTCAGTATAGATTTTCCACAACTTTTTGTCAATTTATCCTTCAAAAAAGGAGGGGATTTTCCTCATGAAGCTAGAGCATGTCTGAAAAATCATTTCCGCAATTTGCAAGCCCCACTTTGCGGCTCACGAAAAGCCTTTTTCAAACACGCTCTAACATATTTTACTTCCGTTCGCGGTAAGTTTAAATCTGCAACCCAGCATTTCCGCTGCACGTCTGCACATCAACATCCGTTTTAAAAAAATTTCAAAATAATCCATCACACTGCAGATGGAATCGTCCAACTCCAGTCTCATGTGAATGACTTTCTTCTCAGGATCAATCTCAAGGTTTGAAGAAAGTGCCGCATAATTTACCCGGTCATGGATATCAAAATTTGCCGGTACCGGATTCTGTACCCGATTTCTGCGCACATCTGTTTTATCTGCCAGGATCAGTGCCGCAGAAACCGCATCTACCGCCGTACCGGTTTCTTCATCGTGTTGTCCAATAGCCGAAGTAATCGTCAGAATATCTTCCTGCTTCATTTCCCGTTCTTTTAAGATTCCATATGCAAGCACCGCACTGCTGTGTGCATGATCATAGCGGTTAACAGTGTTACCGATATCATGCATATAACCTGCAATTTTTGCCATCTCCACCTGTCGTCTCCGATACCCCAGTTCCTTCAGGATCCTTCCTGCTGTCTCCGCCACTTTCACCGCATGTTTTCTGGAATGTTCGGTATATCCCAGTACTTTCAGGTTACGGTTTCCCTGTTCAATTAAAAGGTTGATCTCCCGATCATTTCTAATCTGTTCATATCCCGGTTTCATCTGTATTCCTTCTTTTCTGTTCTCTTTTCCAGCCGTTGAATTGCGTCCATGGCCAGTTCTGACCGCTCGCATTCCTCCGGACTCATGGTGATCTGCCAGCATAACGAACTTCCTTTCATATGCTCTGCTGCATAAGAAAGTCCGTTGGTACGCTCATCCAGGAATGGCCGGTCAATCTGATCGGGATCTCCCAACAGGATAATCTTTGTATTTTTCCCCGCACGGGTGATGATTCCTTTGATCTGATTTGGGGTAGTATTCTGTGCTTCGTCGATAATCAGATACGTTTGAATCAGGGAACGGCCACGGATAAAGTTCAAAGCTTCGGCCTGGATCAGCCCCCGTTCAAAAATCTCTTCTATCTTCCCTTTTAATTCATTTTCATCTTTATAGCGTTCCTCTTCATTGGAATCGATCAGCTGTTCCAGATTATCCATGATCGGCCGCATCAGCGGAGAAATTTTTTCCTGTTCGTCACCTGGAAGGAAGCCAATATCATCGTCAAACTGGGCATTTGGACGGCAGATCAGAATCCGGCGATACTCTCCTGACGGATGATTCAGAACTTTCTCCAGTCCAACGGCCAGCGAATAAAAAGTTTTACTGGTTCCCGCCATCCCTTTTACGATTACAAGCGGTGCTTTCTCCGCCGGATGCATCAGTGCTTCCTGGAAAAAATACTGTCCTGCATTTCTCGGACGGATGCCATATGGCTCGGTTTTTCGATAGGTCAGTTTACGGATCATCTCTCCCTCTACTCTTCCCAACTGGCTTTTTTTCTCCGACTGATCACTTCTCAGAATCAGAAACTGATTCTCCGTAAGTTTCGGATAGACCTTTTCTCCCTGCTCATCTGCTTTATACACAACCGCGACAGGTACTCCCTTTTTCTTAAAATCTTTGAAATACTCTTCCGGTACAAATACTTCATCCCTTCCGGTATATTGAAGTTTCTGTTCTTCTACCTGCTCTGCCTCAAAATCTTCTGCCTGGATTCCAAGAAGTTGTGCTTTCAACCGTAACAGCAGATCTTTGGTTACCAGGATCACCGGATCTTTTTCTTTCTCACGCATCCCAACACACACCTGAAGAATACGATTGTCTGCTCTGTCATCCGGAAGTTCCTCCGGCAGTTCCACATATACAAAGTTTTTTTCGATCTGAAGAATTCCTTCCTGCCCGATTCTGACCCCTTTCAGAAGATCTCCCTGATGTCTCAGCTGTTCCAGACAGCGAATAACTTTTCTGGCATTGGCTCCTTTTTCTCCTTCTGCTTTTTTCAAATGATCCAGTTCTTCCACAACCACCAGCGGAATCACAATCCGATTTTCCTGAAAAGCCCACAGAGCATTTGGTGCCTGAATCAGTACATTCGTATCAATCACATAATTTTTCATGTCTTCTTATCCCTCCTGCAAAATCTTCCGAAATCTGTCAGCAATTGCACATCAGGTGCGATGAAACAGATTTAAAAAAAATGATGAATCACCCTTTTACAGGTGTTCCATCATTTTATGAAATCAATATGAAATTTCAGATATCTTTTAGAAAAATCAACGTAAAATATTTTTATTTTCCCATCGACTGCTTTTCTCACTGCAGATTTCATTCCACTCACAGTCCCCGCAGATCTTCTCCCGCAATCCTGTATCGATTACCTTTTTCTGGACTTTCTGCGCAAATTCCAGAAAGTTCAGTTCTTCTCCTTCTGTCAGCCCGCAGGCCTCCAGCACGCCATGATCATACCGGAACACTTTTTCCTGCGCTTCACAGATTTCCTTTGTTTCTCCGGAATTTTCCTCATCGGTAAGGAACTGATGGTTCGGGCATGCGCTGCAGATTTCATCCAGCGAAACCACCAGACGGATCGGGACATCTTGTTCCAGAATGTGTAACATTTTCTCCATATGCGCGGAGAATCCTTCGCTGTATCCTTTTCCTATAAAATACGCCAGACACATCCCATGATGCGGACGTACCGGTATTCGTTTTTTCTCCATATGTTTCTCATTTCTCACAGCTATCTTCTGTGTTTTTCGTAACTGTCCAATACCTTCACAGTTACTACCTACTGAATAGTTACTATTGTTCTTTGTTTTCTCCCGCTGTTATCTCTGACTCAGGTACGCCTCCACGCCCCGTTTCAGCCGCTCACAGCCATCTGCTATCCGGCTTTTCTGGCATGCCAGATTGATGCGTAAAAACTGCTCGCCGGTTTTTCCGTACTGTGCGCCTTCCGATACATAAAGACCTGTCGTTTTTCGAATCGTATCGGCAATTTCTTTCGCACTGCAGCCAAGTGCATTGCAATCCACCCAAAGAAGGTAGGTCGCATCTGCCTCTGTCACTTTCAGCTGTGGGATCTCTTTTCGGATATAATCCGTCATGTATGTCCGGTTCTCAAAGAGATACTCACGGAGTTCTTCCAGCCAGTCTTCTCCTTTGGTAAATGCCGCGATCGCCGCACCGATGGCAAATACATTCGGTTCTGCCACCTCATCCGTATTCAACGCACGCCACACTTTATGATGCAGTGCCTCGTTCGGGATCATCACGGCTGCTGTCTGGATGCCTGCAATGTTAAATGCTTTCGTCGGTGCAATACAGGTCACACTGATATTTTTACAAGTCTCGGAAGCCGCCGCAAACGGAATGTATCCAGTGCCCGGCCGGGTGATATCGCAATGGATCTCATCTGAAAGAACCGTTACGTGATATTTCTCACACAGTTCTCCCACCCGTGCCAGCGTCTCCCGCTCCCAGATTCTTCCCACCGGATTGTGTGGGTTACACAGGATCATCAGCGACGTCTGCGGATCCGATAATTTCTCCTCCAGCGCCTCAAAGTCCATCTCATAGTTTTCCCCGTCATAGGCCAGCGGGCATTCCACCACATTTCTTCCGTTATTGACGATGGAATTAAAGAAAATATTATACACCGGGGTCTGGATCAGTACGTTTTCCCCCGGTGTGGTCAGCTTGCGGACCGTGCTGGAGATCGCCGGTACCACACCGGTACAAAAGGTCAGCCATTCTTTTTTAATAGAAAACTGATGACGCCTCTTCCACCAGTCCATGTAGGCCTGATACCAGTCTTCTTCCACATCCGTATAGCCGAACACGCCGTGTGCAGCCCGCTTTTCAATCGCTTCCCGTACAGCCGGAGCCGTCTGAAAATCCATATCCGCCACCCACATCGGTAATTCATTTTCCGCCACATCCCATTTCAGAGATCCGGTATTTCTCCGGTCTGTAATCTGGTCAAAATCATATCTGCTCATGCTGTATCTTCCTCTCTGTCCTTATTTGTTCGATATCTTCAGTTTTTGTCCCGGCAATTTTCCGTTCCTTCTTTTTGCCTGTATCGTATAAACGATACCCCATTATGCCTCGACTTCTTTTCCCTGTACAAAGATCTTCGTCTTTGACGGGTCTACCTTATCTTTTTCTACCGTCAGTTCTTTGATCTCATCCGCACGGATCACACCACTCGACGGGTTCAGCACACTGTCGATGGTTCCGTGGATCTTGGCATCCACAGAAGAATATTCAAATGCCAAAGTCGTATTGATCAGCTTACAGTTTTTCATCACCAGATTGTCAATATAACACATGCCCTGCAGACTCTCGATCGTACAGTTTACCAGTGTCAGATTTTTCGCATTCCATCCCAGATATTCTCCGGAGATAAAGGAATCGTACACCGTTACATTTTCACTGTTCCAGAATGCATCCTTGGACAGCATCGTTGCGTTGTGTACTTCCATATTTTTTACACCGTCAAAGGAATAATTTCCCACCAGACGGAAGTTTTTCAGCACCAGATCCTGGCAGTTCATACCGAAATAATCGCCCTTTGCATCCACATGATCCAGTTCCACATTCTGACAACTCCACAGCGTCTCTGACGCATTCGGGAAGGTTACATTGGTCAGTTTCAGTCCGTTACACCGGCGGAAATTCTTCGGTGCTTCGATCACTGCGTTGGTCACTTCGATCCGGTCCGTATACCACACACCCGCGCGTGCCATCTCAAACCAGGTACAATCCACCGCCTTGATATCTTTCGCATACCACAGCGGATATTTCCATTTGAACATGCTTCCGTATAATTCAATATTTCTGCTCTCTTTTAACGGAGACTCTCCGTCGTCAAAAATAGTATCATAAATTTTCAGATCCTTCCCCTGAAACAGCGCACGCTCGCCGGTCAGAAACTCCTGATGAATCTCTTTCATTTTTTTTCCATCTCCCATAATTCTCTTCTCCCATTCTGCTGCCATATATTTCGTTATTCTGACAAGCTTATATAGAATTATTGTATTCCATTTTGTCAGATATGGCAAATACTTGTTTCGTATATCTTACCATAGGTTCTGCCTATAGATAGCATGCGCCACTGCCTGTCCGGATATTCCCGACAGACAGTGGTGCATCTCTCAGCTTCCTGCAATCCACAAAAGCACTCTGCACACAACCGGCAGTGTCACGATCCCGCAAAGGGTGGTCAGCATCACCCCTCCCAGCGAATATTCTCCGTCGGAACCGGAGGAATTAGCGAGCATGACTACGGAGGACATGGTCGGCATCGCGGTGATCAGGGACATGGTCATACGGATTTCTTCCGATACCGGGATGAAACCCAGGACAAGGTAAAACAGTACCGGAAAAATCAGCATTTTACAGATGATAATTCCATATAATTCGATCTGTTTTACATATTTTCGGATATCCATACAGGCAAACACTCCGCCAAGATAGATCATCGCAAGCGGTGTCGCCGTCGCTCCGATATTCTGGAATCCCGTCTGGAAGACACCCGGAAGTTTCAGCCCGGTCAGTACGAAAAGGACTGCCAGCGCGATGGCAACTGTCGCCGGATTGATCAGCTTTTTCGGATCAAACTTTCCTTTTCCACTCGGGGAGGTCAGTTTCACTCCTACCGTCCACATCGCCAGCTGATCCACAATGGTAAATACGGATACATACAGCATGCCCCGTTCCGGGAAAATGCTGGTAATGATCGGGATTCCCATAAATCCCACATTGCCAAACATCGTCATCGCCCGGTAGATCTGCGACCGGTCACCTTCTACATGAAACAGTTTTGTCAACGCAACGCCCAGTCCAAATAAGAGAATCGAGGCTGTCACCGCCAGTCCGATGATGGACAGCGATTGTACCAGTGCCGTCCGGTCTACCTGGCTGACTACATTGACAAAGATCATCGTCGGCAGCGAAAGTTTCATCACGACTCGGGCGATCCAGTCGAGTCCCTTATCACTCAGCACACCGGTCCGCACCAGTATCATACCGATGACAAGATAGACGATAAACAGCTCGATCTGTTCCATTAAAATCCAAAATGTATTCATTTTTTTCGTTTCCTGTTTTCTTTATTTCTGTATATTTCCTAGCATATATGTTTGCAGGATTTCTTCTGTCGGCAGCCCTTCGTTGTCGCCACGGTGCTGTACCTGGATCGAGCCGATCGCATTGCCCCGTTTCGCACATTCGCTCACCGGAAGACCTTTCAGCAGTCCGCTCAGTACACCGACGGCAAATCCGTCTCCCGCGCCTACGGTATCCATCACTTTCTTTACCGGATACCCCGGGATCATATCCCGGGTGATCTCCCCGTTTTCTTTCTTTTCGGATACATAAGCACCATTTTTTCCATCTTTGATTACAACAAGAGCCGCACCTTTCTGATGATAAAAATCAGCCGCTTTTTCCTTATCTGTTGTACCCGCAAGGATCTCACATTCCCCGATTCCCGGCAGTACCACATCTGCGTAATTTGCCAGATCGTTCAGAACCTTTCTCATCATCTCATCATTTTCCCACAGTGCCGGACGGAGATTCGGATCAAAAGTCACCGGAATCTGCGCCTTACGCGCCCGCTCCATCAGGCGATACGTCGCCTCTCTCGCTTCTTTTGAAAGCGCCGGCGGGATCCCCGTCACATGCACCAGCCCGATCTCACCAAGATCCAGCGCATCGATTTCTCTTATAGACAGATGCGATGCCGCCGATCCTTTTCGATAATACGGTGCCGCCGGATCATGTCCGTCTTTCACATATTCTTTCAGCTGAATCCCGGTTCGATAAACTGGATCATACGTCAGAAGATTCGTTCCGATCCCATTGTCTTTTAACGCCTGTTCAATATAATGCCCAAACGGATCATCCCCAAGCCGTGTCAGATATTCCACCGGAAAACCAAGCCGGGTAAGCCCGATCGCCACATTGACCTCCGCCCCGGACATTCTTCTTGTAAAATGCTCCACGCCCTCCAACACACCAGGTGTGTCTGCCAGTAACAGAGCCATCGGTTCTCCAAATAATAATGTTTTTTTCATATTTATTTCTCCTGACTGCCTCGTACTTCTCTGACCAGTGCCACCGCATCCGCTGTCATCTGGCGGATCGCATCAAACTGCCCGCTCTGGATCAGGTCTTTTTTCACCATCCAGCTGCCGCCACAGGCAAGGATCACATCACTTTCCAGATAAGAACGGACATTTTTCAGATTGATACCACCGGTCGGCATAAATTTCATTCCCACATATGGAGCTGCCAGTGCTTTGATCGCTGCCAGCCCGCCGGAAGTCTCTGCCGGGAAGAATTTGACCACTTCCAGTCCCCGTTTTACCGCCTGCGCCAGCTCCGATGCCGTCACGCAGCCAGGAAATACCGGGATCTGTTTTTCGATACAGTAATCCACGATCTCCGGATCCAATCCCGGGCTTACGATAAATTTTGCTCCTGCTTCGATGGCTTCGTCTACCTGTCTTGTCGTCAGAACAGTTCCCGCACCCACGAACATCTCCGGATATTCCTCCAGCATGATACGAATGGATTCCTTCGCTGCCGCCGTTCGGAATGTCACCTCCGCGCACGGAAGCCCGCCCTCGCAAAGAGCTTTCGCCAGCGGTTTTGCATCCATCGCATCCTCCAGTACCACAACCGGTACGATCCCCATCTCATTGATTTTTTCTGCTACTGTCATCTGTCTTCTCCTTCCCCTGTACCCGTTCTGTCAGTGACTCTTTTCTTCCCCTTTGTACCGGGCACATCGCTGCTATCATTATATCGACTTTGACAGGTGCTTTCAATTGTAAAAAAGCGATTGACATTACTTTCTGTTTGCTATATGATAATCACGACAAATAAAGAGATTTCGGTAGGTGAGGTTACCACAGGGATTTGGATTTTCCTGAGATTGCTGCCGCAAGGCTGTGGAGACACGGCGCGCTGGTCAGCAGGTCATGTCGTGAAGGCATAACCTAATGCAATTGATATATGCCCTGTGATACTAAAGCTTGAACGATGGTCAGGATTTTTCCGTGATGTATTTTGCAGATTCTTTCATTGCTCAGGCTTTGAAGGAATTTTTTTATGCTGATTTTTAAAGAATGAAAGGTGGTGAGGAAATGGACGCTGGTGCCAGTTATCACGCGGAATGCGACGATCATATACCAATAATTGCATATCGGAGGTACGTTTATGATGAACAAAGATATTTTTGTAAAACTGCTCCAGGAACGCCGTTACAAATCGGTAAAAGACGTTCTGGACGTAATGAACGCAGTGGACATTGCCTCACTGCTTGGAGAATTTGATGATAAAGAACTGGCTCTCGCCTTCCGTCTGATTCCCAAAGAAAAGGCGGCAGACGTATTTGCCAACATGGAAAGTTCCCTGCAGTCTGTCCTGGTAGAAGTCCTCTCAGAAAAAGAACTGAAAGAAATCCTGGACGATCTGTACATGGATGACACCGTGGATCTGTTAGAAGAACTTCCAGCCAATCTGGTTACCCGGATTCTTGATGCCAGCGGCCCGAAGGAACGGGAAACAATCAACAAACTGTTAAATTATCCGGAGGACAGTGCCGGAAGTATCATGACAACCGAATACGTGGATCTGAAACCGCATCTGACGGTAGGTCAGGCACTCGCACATATCAAGGAAACCGGTATTCACAAAGAAACCATCTATACCTGTTATGTGATCCAGCAGCGGAAACTGCTTGGCATCGTTTCTGCAAAAGATCTGCTGACTACGGATGATGATGTCCTGATTGAAGATATCATGGAGACAGAAATCATCTCTGTGTCTACCCTGACCGACAAAGAGGAAGTGGCTCACCAGCTTCGCAAATACGATCTGCTGGCACTTCCGGTTCTTGACAATGACGGTCTGCTGGTCGGCATCGTAACATTCGATGACGCCATGGATGTCATGGTCGAAGAGGCAACCGAGGATATCACCAAGATGGCGGCTGTGGCTCCAAGTGAAAAAACTTACTTTGAGGTATCCGCCTGGGAACACGCAAAGCGCAGAATCCCGTGGCTTCTGGTACTGATGTTTTCTTCTATCATCACCGGAAGTATTATCACCCGTTATGAAAACGCTTTCGCGGCAATCCCGCTTCTGGTATCCTTCATCCCGATGCTGATGGACACCGGCGGAAACTGTGGTTCTCAGAGTTCCACCCTGATCATCCGCGGAATCGCCCTGAATCAGGTAACCTTCCATGACTTTTTCCGTGTCATCTGGAAAGAATTCCGTGTTTCCCTGATCGTGGGTGTTGTCCTCGCTGTCGCCAACGGACTGCGGATCTATCTGACCTATCAACAGGCAGGTATGGCAATCGTCATCGCCCTGTCCCTGGTCGCAACCGTTATTTCCGCCAAACTGCTCGGCTGCATCCTCCCGATGTTCGCCAAAAAAATCGGTCTGGACCCGGCACTGATGGCATCTCCGCTGATCACTACCATCGTCGATGCGAGTTCCATTATGATTTACTTCTTTATCGCAACGAAAGTATTTCGCCTGTAGGAATTAAAAACATTACAAAAAGCATTACAGTAGCCATTACATTTTTCTTACATTTTTCTAAAATTCTTGTTTTTATTTGGATATACTCATATAATATAATTACTTATGACATTTTTTCGTATTGCAGACAGAGACCCGCTGTTTCTGTCTCCATCACATGCAGAAAGGAATTACAAGTATGAATATTAATGAATGTTATCAGGCTATGGGAGCTGATTATGAGGAAGTCTTCGGACGCCTTCGCAGCGAAAGACTGATCACCAAATTCGTCCTGAAATTTCCTAGTGACCCCAGCTTTTCCCAGCTCCAGAGCACTCTGGAAGAAAAAAATGTAGAAGAAGCGTTCCGTGCCGCCCACACCTTAAAAGGCGTCGCACAGAACCTTGGATTCACCCCGCTCTATGAAGCCACCGCCACTCTCACCGAAGTTCTCCGCGCAGGCAACCTGCCGGAAGATGACAATATGATGAACGCGGTTGCGAAAGAATATGAGAGAACGGTTGCTGCGATTGAACAACTGAATGCGTAAATCAAAATTGGTCCGCCGAACTAATTATTGATATGCAGTGCAATAAAAATGCTCCTGATGATTGATCAGGAGCATTTTTATTTATGCGGGCAACAGAGTCAAAGTCCATGCTTGCACAGGACCTTGGCGACTGCCGCGATTACCGTATTCTTTTCTTTATCATCGGTCCGATGAGCATCGCGATAATCATTTTTACCAGGTCGGCCGGAATAAACGGGATGACGCAGACTGCGAGGGCTGCCTGGAAAGTATAACCTGCGACCACGCAGAACCATATGGTTCCGAAAAGGTAACATACGATGGTTCCGACGATCATACCGATAAGCTGAAGCCATGGTTTGCGGCAGTTGTCGATGACCAGTCCGGCAATAATTGCCATTACGATAAATCCGATGATATATCCGCCTGTAGGCCCTGCCAGTTTTGCCGGACCGCCAGTGAAGCCGGAAAATACCGGGAGCCCAACGAGTCCGATCAGAAGATAGATCAGATAACTGATGGTTCCTCTTTTCCATCCGAGAAGATACAGGGACAGATAGATTGCCAGATTGGTAAAGGAAATCGGAACCGGTCCGATGGGGATGGACATTGGAGCAAGAATACAGGTGACCGCTGTCATCAGTGCGGTTATGGTGATTTCATAGGTTTTGCTGCGAGGTAACGTACTGCTTTGTGTCTGGTTCATGTTAAAAATTCTCCTTCTAAAATTTGTCCGTTATGCGGATTCAATCTCATAAATAAATCCGGCATCCGTGATCGTTTTGAGGGTATCTTCAATTCCCTGACCGCCTTCTGTCAGGTAACCTGAGGCAAAGATCGAGTCAACCACACTGAGCAGTTTCTTTTCTTCCCCTTTAAAATAGACTTCTCTTCCGGCCGCGCAGCGAATATCTGCTTTCGGCACCAGAAGTCTTGCAAGACAGAGAACTTTCATGCAGTATTCGGTTGTCAGCCCGGAGATATCAGCATCTCCAAGCGGAGTTCCTTTGATCGGCAGAAGGAAATTGATCGGCAGAGCCTCCGGCTGAATCTCCCGCAGTTCAAGAAGCATATCAACGACATCCTCTTTACTTTCGCCCATTCCAATGATCCCGCCACTGCAGATCTCAAATCCGATTCCCTGAAGCATGCGGATATTCTGTACACGCTGCTCAAACGTGTGTGTGCTGCAGATATTATGATAATAAGACCGGCTGCTGTTCAGATTGTGATTGATCCGATCCAGACCGGCTTCTTTGAGCATTCTTGCCTGCTTTTCTGTCAGAAACCCGATAGAACAGCAAAGATGCGTTCCATGTTCTTTCATCTTCCTGATCCGGCGGGCAAGTTCCTCGATCTCTTTATCCGTAAACTTCATCCCACTCAGACCGATACAATGTCTGGATAAATGATACTCATTTACAAAATCATTATCCTGATACAGCTTATCTTCATCTACCCATTTATACTTATCAATATCTGCGGTAGAACGACATGACTGTGCACAGTAAGCACAATCCTGCGAACAGTTGCCGCTGCGGGCGTTGGTAAGAATATGAATACTTACACGATCCCCCTTATATCGATATCGCAAACTCTTCGCGCGATCGATCAGCGCATCCAGCTCCTCATCCGGCGTGTTCAAAATAGCGATCGCATCCTCCCTGGAAAGAACAGGTACTTCTTTTTCATAAAATTCGGAATTCATAACATATCCTTTCATTTGTCATGGGCAAAATGCCCTTTCATTTTTCGTACGGATATCACTTTAACACATAAAAGCATTAATTGTCAACTCATTTTGATTTTAAGTTTACATTTTACATGTGTAAATTCAAATATCGAATATTCTTCCCCCTCTGGTGTATCCCTATGACTCAGTTGGATGTGTAGGATTATGTATGTTGTAGTGTCTTGAAACCCAGAACCTGCTCCTTCCACTGTTAAATTTCTATTCGACATAAGTAAACTGAAATGACTCAACAACCTCAATCGAAAAAAGCCGGCATCAACACCGTAAAGGAAACACTCACATCAAGACCCTCTCGTCCACCGCTCCATTTCGTCCGGCGTAAAAGAAAACTACAAGAAAACCTAAGCCTCCCTGACAGCATCCTTCATAGCTTTCACATACTCCTTCACATAAGGAACACACTCCACCCCATACTGTCCGCAAAGCTTCACGATCGCCGATCCGACAATTACTCCGTCCGACTGCCCGGCCATCTTCTTCGCCTGCTCCGGATTCGAGATACCAAAACCAACGGCACAAGGAATATCCTTCACCTTCTTCACCAGATCCACCATCGCTCCGATATCCGTCGTGATCTGAGAGCGCATACCCGTAACCCCCAGAGAAGAAACACAGTACACAAATCCCTGCGCTTCCTTCGCAATCATGGAGATTCTCTCATGCGAAGTCGGTGCGATCAGAGAAATCAGATCCAGTCCGTACTCCTTGCAGATTCCGTCAAACTCCTCTTTCTCCTCAAACGGCACATCCGGTAAGATCAGTCCGTCCATGCCAACCTCAGCAGCCTTCTTCACAAACCGCTCCGTACCATAAGAAAACACTACATTTGCATACGTCATAAACACCATCGGAATACTCGAATTCTTCCGAATCTTCTCAACCATCGCAAACACCTTGTCCGTCGTAACTCCGCCGGACAGCGCACGGACATTTGCCGCCTGGATCACCGGACCTTCGGCGGTCGGATCAGAAAACGGGATTCCCAGTTCGATCAGATCTGCCCCTGCTTCCTCCATGGCATATACAAGCTGCTCTGTCACCTCCAGTGACGGATCCCCGCAGGTAATAAACGAAATAAATGCTTTCCCTTTTGTAAAACTCTCTGTAATTCTCTTATTCATGGATATCCTCCCCTCTGTAGCGGGCAATCGCTGCACAGTCTTTGTCTCCCCTTCCGGAGATGGTAATTACTATAATCTGATCCTTGCTCATCGTCGGAACCAGCTTCTTCGCATATGCAACTGCATGGGCACTCTCGATCGCCGGGATAATACCTTCCACCTTAGACAAATATTCAAAGGCATCTACTGCCTCATCATCCGTGACCGGCACATACTCCGCACGTCCGGTGTCATACAGATGGGCATGCTCCGGTCCCACACCCGGATAATCTAGTCCGGCTGAGATCGAATATACCGGTGCGATCTGACCATATTCATCCTGGCAGAAATAAGATTTCATTCCATGGAAGATACCCAGCTTTCCGGTAGCGATCGTTGCTGCAGTTTCTGCCGTATTGATACCCCGTCCTGCTGCCTCACAGCCGATCAGACGTACACCTTCATCTTCGATAAAATTATAAAAGGTTCCGATCGCATTCGATCCGCCGCCGACACACGCCAGAACAGCATCTGGAAGCCGTCCCTCTTTCTCCAGGATCTGCTCCTTGATCTCCTTGGAGATTACCGCCTGAAAATCTCTGACAATCGTCGGGAACGGATGCGGTCCCATCGCAGAACCCAGTACATAATGCGTGTCCGCGATCCGGTTGGTCCACTCTCTCATGGTCTCGGAAACCGCATCTTTTAACGTAGCCGTTCCGGAAGTAACTGCATGAACCTTCGCTCCCAGAAGACGCATCCGATACACGTTCAGCGCCTGACGCTCCGTATCCTCTTTTCCCATAAATACTTCACATTCCATACCCATCATGGCAGCTGCGGTAGCTGTCGCCACCCCATGCTGACCGGCTCCTGTCTCTGCGATCACACGGGTTTTTCCCATTTTCTTTGCCAGCAGTACCTGCCCCAGCACATTATTAATCTTATGTGCACCGGTATGGTTCAGATCTTCTCTCTTCAGATACACTTTTGCCCCGCCGAGATCCTCTGTCATATGAGCCGCATAGTACAGCCTGGACGGTCTTCCCGCATATTCATTCAGAAGCTCCGCCAGTTCCCGGTTGAACTCCGGGTCATTTTTATAATGATTGTAGGCTTCCTCCAGTTCCAGAACCGCATTCATCAGCGTCTCTGGAATATACTGTCCGCCGTGTACTCCAAATCTACCTTTTGACATCTTTTGTTTCCTCCATTCTTACAATATCCACTGCCTGCCGGATCCGTCCGGCATCTTTACTTCCATCAATTTCCAGGCTACTGCTCAGATCCACCGCCCATGGGTGAAGCATCCCGATCGCTTCCCGCAGATTTTCCACACCGAGACCTCCGGCCAGAAAATACGGTCGTCCGACTTCACCCACCAGAGACCAGTCAAACACTTTTCCCGTTCCGCCGCTTCCCTGATCCAGTAAAATATAATCCGCCACACTCTCCCGGGCCCGCTCCACATCTTCCTTCGACTTTATGGAAAATGCCTGAATCAGCGGTTTTTCTGTCAGTACCTTTAATTCCTGTATATATTCCTGCGATTCCTGTCCGTGAAGCTGTGCTATCTGTATCGTTCCCTCCTCGAGAAGATCTGCCACCAGCTCTTTCGGTGCATTGACAAATACACCTACCGGAACAATTTCCTCCCGCAGTCCCTGTACCAGTTCCCGTAATGTTGCCCGATCGATACTCCGTCTGCTTTTTGGATATTCCACAATAAATCCACAGTAATCCGGCCTTGCCTCATTGACCGCTGCGATATCCTCCGGCCGCCGCAGACCGCATATTTTTATTCTGCTCATGCTTAATCTCTCCTGCTTATCTAGTACATCATAAACTACGTAACTGTCACATTGACTTGTCTGATTTTTCATCTGCTGCGTTGTCGTCAGTCGCCGTAGCCACCGCTACGCCTCTTTCCTCCGCCTTGCATATGAAGAAATCATCCGGCGTCAATGTAACAGAAACGTAATTTATGATGTACTGGAAAGCGGTTTCCCGTTCAGTGTCTCAAGCATCGCCTTTTTATCCGGGCTTCGCATCAGCGTCTCTCCGATCAGTACGGCATCCACCCGATTGTCATATAACAGGTTAATATCTGCACTTGTCTTAATCCCGCTCTCCGATACAAAGACCACTTCCTCCGGTGCCAGATTCCGCAGCCGGATGCTGTTGTTCATATCTATCTGAAACGTTCGAAGATCCCGATTGTTGACTCCTACGATCCGCGCACCGGCTTTCAGTGCCCGTTCTACTTCCCGCTCATCGTGTGCTTCCACCAGTGCATCCAGTCCAAGGCTTTCTACCAGCTGTCGGTAATCTTTCAACTGTACATCATCAAGGATCGCACAGATCAGAAGTACTGCTGATGCCCCAAAGGCTTTCGCCTGATAGATCATATACTCATCTACTGTAAAATCTTTCCGGAGTACCGGAATATTCACTGCCGCTGTGATCTCTTCCAGATACCGGTCGGATCCCTGAAAATAAAACGGTTCTGTCAGACAGGAAATCGCCGATGCTCCTGCTGCCTCATATTCCTTCGCGATCTCCACATACAGAAAATCCGGTGCGATCAGTCCTTTTGACGGAGATGCTTTCTTCACCTCACAGATATAGGACATCCCTTCTTTTTTCAATGCCTGATAAAAAGACAGTGTCGGAAGAATCGCCGGCTTCTGTTCCCGGTCCCGGATCCTTTCCTTTAATTCTGCAACAGATACCTTACCTTTTTCCTGGTCAATCCGCTCTCTTGTCTTTCCTGCAATTTCTTCTAATATATTCATGCTTCATTACTCTCCCGAATGAATGCTTCCAGTTTCTTCAGTGCTGCACCGCTGTCGATCAGTTGCTCTGCCAGACGTACACCTTCTTCCAGTGTCCCTGCTTTTCCTGCCACATACAGAGCGGCTCCGGCGTTCATGCACACGGCCTGTCGTTTCGCCCCCTGTTCACTGCCATCGAGGATTGCTCTGGTGATGGTCGCATTTTCCTGCGGAGTGTCACCTTTTAACTCGTCTTTCTCGCATTTTTTGTAACCGAACTGTTCCGGAACTATCTCATAAGGAGCTAATTTACCATCACAGATCTCACACACAGCAGTCGGTGCACTCATCGAGATCTCATCCAGGCTATCCGTACCATACACAACCATACCCTTTTTCACGCCCAGTTTCACCAGAACCTGTGCCATCGGCTCTACCAGCTCTTCACTGTAGACACCCATGATCTGCATGTTTGCATTTGCCGGGTTCGTCAGCGGGCCGAGAATGTTAAACACTGTGCGGATACCCAGTTCTTTTCTGACCGGTGCCACATATTTCATCGCGGTGTGATAAGTCTGTGCAAACAGGAAACAGATCCCGATCTTTTCCAGTATTTTTTCACTCTGTTCCGGTGTCAGCGTGATCTTTACACCCAGGGCTTCCAGTACATCCGCTGCTCCTGATTTGGAAGATGCCGCACGGTTTCCATGTTTTGCTACCGGAACACCACCTGCTGCGATGACCAGAGAAGCGGTTGTGGAAATATTAAAAGAATTGGAACCGTCCCCACCGGTACCGACAATCTCCAGGACATCCATATCATGTTTTAACTGCAGGGCATGGGAACGCATACCTTCGGCAGATCCTGTGATCTCATCAATGGTTTCACCCTTCATAGCTAAGGCTGTCAGATATGCCGCCGTCTGTACCTGAGAAGTTTCTCCATCCATGATCTCATTCATAACAGCTTTTGATTCTTCATATGTCAGATCTTCTTTTTTTGCCACTTTGATAATTGCTTCTTTGATCATTGTTCTCTTCCTCCTCTGACTACATCCATAAAGTTCTCTATCATAATCTTGCCATCCGGTGTCATCACCGATTCCGGGTGAAACTGTACACCGTAGATCGGATATTTTGTGTGTTCTACCGCCATCACTTCTCCGTCTTCCGACTCCGCAGTCACTTTCAGTTCTTCCGGCAGTTCTTCCTTTAATGCTGCCAGTGAGTGATACCGTGCTGCCGGAAATGTCTCCGGCAACCCCTGAAACAGCTGATTTTCACCGATCTGATGAATCTCTTTCTGTTTTCCGTGCATCAGTTCTTTCGCATAGGACACCGTTCCACCAAATGCTTCGCAGATTGCCTGATGTCCCAGACACACACCAAAGACCGGAACCTTTCCGGCAAAATACCGGATCGCCTCAATACATATTCCTGCATCGGACGGTTTTCCGGGTCCCGGAGAAAGGATGATGGCTTCCGGTTTCATCGCCTCGATCTCTTCCACCATATATGCATCGTTTCGTACAACTTTGACGTCCGGCTCCACGGAACCGATCAGCTGATATAAGTTATAAGAAAAACTGTCGTAATTATCAATCAGTACTATCATTCCAATCCCTCCTGTGCCTGTGCAATTGCCTGAACCACGGCCCGTGCCTTGTTGCAGCATTCTTCAAATTCTTTCTCCGGTATGCTGTCCGCCACGATACCGGCACCGGAACGAATACAGATTTCACCTTTCTTTTTATAAACCAGGCGGATCGCGATACAGGTATCCAGATTTCCTGTAAAATCCAGATAACCGATCGCCCCACCGTAGATACCACGTTTGCTGTGTTCCAGTTCTTCGATGATCTGACAGGCCCGGAACTTCGGTGCTCCGGAGAGTGTTCCAGCCGGCAGGATCGCATCAACGGCATCCACCGCATCTTTATCCTCTCGCAGATCTCCGACTACCGTAGAACCAAGATGCATGACATGTGAAAAATGTTCCACACACATGTATTTTTCCACTTTCACACTGCCAATCTTACTGATCTTTCCGATATCATTTCTTCCCAGATCCACCAGCATGTTGTGTTCTGCCCGTTCTTTTTCATCTTTTAAAAGTCCGGCTTCCAGTTCCCTGTCTTCTTCCCTTGTCTTTCCTCTCGGTCTGGTTCCGGCCAACGGGAAAGTGCTCAGATTCCCGGCTTCCAGTTTTACCAGAGTCTCCGGAGATGCTCCCGCAATCTCAATATCGTCGCTGGAAAAATAGAACATATACGGAGATGGGTTTGTCGCCCTCAGCACCCGGTAGGTATCGAAAAGATTTCCTGTCGCTTTCGCCCGCATCGGATTCGATAATACCACCTGGAAAATATCACCCTCACAGATGTAATGTTTGGCTTTCTCCACCATCTTACAATATTCCGCTTCCGGGAACTGTGGCCGGATATCGGACTCCAGCTTCAGTTTTTCGAATTCCATATGCGGTCCGGTTTTCAGAAGCTGTGCCATCTCTTCCAGTTTTCCTTCTGCCTTCTGATAAGACGCTTCCAGATCATCAGTCATCACTCCGGCGATCAGCAACACTTTCTGACGGTAATGATCAAAGGCAATCACCTGATCGAACAACATCAGATCCATATCCCTGAAATCCTGCTGCTCTTTATCTTCGAGTTTTAATTTCTGTTCGCTGTATTTGATATAGTCATAGGAAAAGTACCCTACCAGCCCGCCGGTAAATGGTGGAAATTCTTCCATCACCGGTGTTTTATATTCCTGAATGATCTCCCGCAGAGTATCGCCCGGATGTTCTACTTTCTTTGTCACAACCGCATCTTCCCCGGTTTTTCGGATGTTCAGAAGACCATCCGTACAGGTGATCTCCATCGCCGGCTCATAACCGAGAAAAGAAAATCTTCCCCATACCTCCGTCTGGCTGGCACTCTCTAACAGATAACAATGTTTACTTGCTTTCCGCAAAACCCGCATCACTTCTACGGGTGTATATCGATCCGCATATAACTCTTTACATACGGGAACTCTGCGATACTGTCCACTGGCTGCAATTTCTTTTACCTTTTCTAATGTTGGATACATTCGGGCACCTCCTGTAAATCTTTTCTTTTACTGTCTTTCCCTTTGTTTTTCTGTCAAGGTAATATATAGATCCACAGGATCAATTATTGATGCACAACGCGAAAAAACGCCCGCCCTCGACAGAAACTTGTTCTTCTGTCAAGGACGAGCGTATGATAAACTACCCGCGGTACCACCTTGTTTCACAGTTTGCACTGTGCGCTTTGCGGAATACCTGCATATTCCCGGCAACTGACGTATGCCCCACGTCGCAGAATACTGAGCCGATTCGAAATAATGACTGTTCACTGCGCCCTCAGCGGTCCATTTGGCAACCTGCATCTCCACCCGGCTCTCACCCTCCCGGACTCTCTGTGCGCGCATAACTGCTTTGATCTCCGCTTCAACGGTTTACTACACTAAACTTTTCTATAAATTACCACATACATATATATTTGTCAAACACTTTTTTCAAATTTTATTGTTTACTTTTTTCTTAATTCCATATCATCCAGCTGTCTACTTTGATATAATACCAGTAGAAACATCATCATAACCATGATTTTCACTGTTCCAGGCAGGATGTAAAAAACTCCGGAACTCATTCAAGCGGATATTCGCAATCCGCTTCGCTACTTGCTCATAACTGAACAGCTGCAAATTTTCTATACAGGAGGTACATATTATGCGTTATGAAATTCAAGGCGACACTTTACCCGTTGTTATCTGTTATCTGGACGGCGGTGAAAAAATGATCACAGAAAAAGGAGCCATGAGCTGGATGTCACCGAACATGCACATGGCAACTTCTACCAACGGCGGCATCGGAAAAGCTTTCGGACGGATGTTTTCCGGTGAATCCATGTTTCAGAATATCTATACTGCCCAGGGCGGTCCCGGCATGATTGCTTTTGCCTCCTGCTTCCCGGGAAGTATTCTTCCTTACCAGATTTCCCCCGGGCGGGAACTGATTGTACAGAAGTCCGGTTTTCTCGCTTCCGAAGCCGGGGTAAACCTTTCTGTTTTCTTCCAGAAACGCTTCGGTTCCGGACTCTTCGGCGGTGAGGGATTTATCATGCAGCGCCTTGCCGGAGAAGGGATGGTATTCCTGGAATTTGACGGTCATGTTGTCGAATACGACCTGCAGCCCGGTCAGCAGATCATCGTGGATACCGGTTATCTGGCTGCTATGGAAGCCACCTGTTCCATGGATATCCAGACCGTTCCCGGTGTAAAAAATATGCTTTTTGGCGGGGAAGGCATCTTCAACACCGTCATCACCGGCCCGGGACATATATGGCTCCAGACCATGCCAATCTCGAATGTAGCAGGAGCGATCGCACCGTTTATTCCGTCAAAGTCTTAATTCGCAGAATCTATTTTCCAGACTGTACAGGGAACCTCACACATCCCTGCCTAGTACAAATACAGACTTTGATTCGTTTCCCTTGAATAAATCAACAGCCGGTATATGTTTCCCTAACAATTCGAAGCATACACCGGCTGCTGTTTTTCATAAACTGCATTCCTTATTTTGGCTCGTTATATTTTCTTCTCGCAAACTACCAGAAATCCCTTAATTGCTAAAACAAATCTCTGTTTTCTATCCGCAGGATATCTTTGCATGTAAGCAATTATTCAAATTTTACTCTATTTCCGGCTTTCAAAAATACCGTCCTGCTCTCCTGCATTTTCACACGCACCCGGACTTCCTGGTCTGTTTTGCTCGTCAGCCAACAGTTCACACACTCTCCTTCCCACGCAATATCCACCGTAATCGCACCCCGGGCGATCAGACCCTGTACAGAGCCGCGTTTCCACTTCGGCGATACCGCCGGAAGGATCACGAGTTCTTCTCCGTGGCTTTGCAGCAGCATCTCTGCGATTCCCGCGGTAAATCCAAGATTTCCGTCAATCTGGAACGGTGGATGCGCGCAGAACAGGTTCGGGTATACACCGCCGCCCTGCACGGACATTTCCGCGAAAGGATCACGAACCTGCAGCATCTGCGCCACCTGTTTTGCCGCATGCGCACCGTCTTCCATCCTTGCCCACATCAGAATTTTCCACGCCAGACTCCAGCCGGTTCCCTCGTCGCCCCGGACAAGCAGGCTTTTTTGCACTCCTTCCAGAAGTTCCGGCGTCTTTCTCGTGATTCCTCTTCCCGGATGGAACTCATACAGATGCGACAAATGTCTGTGTTCTACTTCCACCTCCGTGAATTCCTCATTCCACTCCAGAATCCTTCCGTCACTTCCCAGCTGTGTCGGTACGATCGCCGACAGCTGTTCACGGATCGTTTTTAAAAGAGTCCTCTCTTTCTTTAATACTTCACATGCTTCCAGATAATCCCGGAACAGGTTTCGAATAATTGCCAGCGTATTTTCTGTATACAATGCCACCGGAACTGCTTCTCCCTGATCCAGGAAACAATTTTCCGGTGATGTCGCCGGAACCACTGCCAGTCCACGGTCGGTCTTTTGTAACATGTTGCTGCAAAATCTTGCATATTCTTCCAGCACCGGAAAAATCTCCTGCAAATACTCTCTGTCCTGCGTAAACAGATATTCCTCATAGAGATTCCGGCACATCCACGCCCCGCCAAACGGCCAGAACGCCCAGTTTGCCAGTCCTGCTGCCGGTGATGTCTTTCTCCACAGATCCACGTTATGGAAACACGCCGCACCTTCACAGTGAAAATATTTCTGCGCCGTCTCCCTCGCACTTTCCAGCAGTTCCCGGTTCATCCGCACCAGAGGCTCTGCCAGTTCGTGAAGATTACACGGACCGGTCATCCAGTAATTCATCTCGGTATTGATATTTACCGTATAATCGCTCTTCCACGCCGGGATCCGGTCGCAGTTCCAGATACCCTGCAAGTTTGCCGCCTGCGTGCCCGGTCGGGAACAGGAAATCAGCAGATACCGTCCATAATCAAACAACAGCTGCTCCAGCCCCGGATCCTCGCCGTCTTTTTTATACTGTTCCAGCCGTTTCGAAAGATCCATCCCGTCTCTGCTGCCATCTCCAAGCGTCAGTTTCACTCTCTGAAAATACTGCTGATACTCCCGGATATGTTCTTTCCACAACTCTTCCACCGGCATCCCGGCTCTCTCCTGATCCTGAAGTAACAGCTTTGCCGGATCCTTCCCGTCTGTGTACGGATGCCTGGAAACTCCTGCAAACCCGGAACGGATTAGAATCCGCATGGTAATCTCATGCACATTGACGCAGCGAACTCCCATCTCTGTCGGAAGGATCTCCCCCTCTTTCGTCTCAAACATGCACCAGCCTTCATATGGCATTCCTTTTTCCTGCGGATTTTCCGAAAAAACGAACTCACTGCCGTCCCCTTCTTTCGCCCCCACAGGGATCTTACTTTTTCCCGGCATCTGTCCCTGCATTTTCCATATCGTTCCGTCCCAGCTGTTTCCCGTAAGAAACCCGCCGTCTGCCGTGACCACTATAGTAAATGCTTCCTCTGCCCGGATCTGATACACCAACATCTGCGCCGGTGCACTGCAAAAGCAACGGTGTTCATACAATTTCCCGCGATTTCGATATGTCACCCGGGCAGTTGCCGTCTCAAGATCCAGTTCTCTTTGATAATCTGCAATCTCCCGCTCTCCCTCAAACCGAATCCGTACCGTGCCGAAAGGCTCATACATCTCTACATCCTCTGCCGTCTCCTGTGCCTGATTTAGCACCTGTGCAGCCTGAAGATACTTCCCCTCTTTTGCATACACTTCTGCTTTTTTGATATCCTCATATCCCATACCGGTGCGCGGATCCCCCGGATAACCCGACCACAGGGTATCTTCGTTCAGACAAAATGTCTCTGCCTCTCCATCCCCGAACATCAGCGCACCGATCCGTCCGTTTCCCAGCGGAAATGCCTCCTGCCAGACAGTTGCCGGCGTCTCAAATATCATTTTCATACTCTATTCCCCGTTTTTCAACTTCTTATTTTCCTGTTACCTGCTACTTTCTTCATATCCCGTTTTTATCTGATTTCACATTGTCTCAGCGGATACTTTTCATTATCGTTCGTAATTGTTCAATCTCTTCACAGTTGCAAGCCAATACGCCTCGTGAAATACTGCCTACTGAATAATTATTACTGTTCTATCTTCCATACAATCGCAATCGGCGTCTCTCCCTCACGATACTCTTGGGGAATCACCACCTGTATTCCTTCCTCCGTCATCTTCCATTCAGCCTCTTTCTTCGTATCTACCATGGAAATCCCGCGGATTTTCCCCTGATAGGGAATCAAAAGTTTCTCTTCTACCGCTTCCCCTTCCTCCGGATACAGCCGGATCGCATAGACGGTATCGCCTTTTTGCGTAAATGCCAGATTTCCGCTCTGATACGGCGCACAGATTCTCGTTCCATAGATGGCTTCCCCATATGTCTGCATCCATGCACCCAGTCCCCGCAGGCTCTCCCACGCTTCCACCGGGATCCTGCCATCCGGCTGCGGACTTACATTTAACGCCATATTTCCGCCCTTCGCCACAATATTGACCAGAAGATTTACCAGTTCTCTCGGTGATTTATAATGATCTCCATACGCATAGTTAAAATCAGCTCCCAGCGTCAGACAGCTCTCCCAGGGCACACGCAGCGGTTTTTCCGGCACACACATCTCCGGTGTGACATAATTTTCATAAGCACCACCCACCGTCCGGTCTACTGCCAGCACCCATGGCTGCGTTTTTCGCACTTCCTCTACAATCTCGCCCAGCCGGATATCCTGTCCGTTTGCAGCCGCTACCCAGCCAGCATCAAACCAGAGGATATCCAGCCTTCCATACTGCTTTCCAAGTTCCAGAATCTGATCCCTGGTAAATGCCCGGAACCGCTCCCACGCTTCAGGATTTTCTTTCGGGTCATAGGTAGGATTTCTGGTAGTTTTCCGTGTAAGCGCCTTCTCTGTTTCCCAGTAATCCGGACAGTGCCAGTCCGCCTTGGAAAAATACGCTCCGATTCCCAGTCCTTCTTTTCGAAACGCATCAAACATGGCACGGACAATATCCGCATATTTATGCGTATGAAACGGACATTCCTCCGCCGTGGTCTTGTATTCTGTATATGCCGTATCCCACAGACAGAAGCCGTCGTGATGCTTGGTCGTCAGAATCAGATACCGGAACCCACATTTCTTTGCCATCTTCGCCCATTCTTCCGGCTGAAAAGCCACCGGATCAAACGCACGGTTTAATGCCCGATACTGCCTCTTAAAAAGCTCCCCGTCATCCGTCCAGTCTACCGTCTTTCTGGACCACTCCGCATCCTCATCACTGAGCGCCCAGCTCGCCACCATGCCCAGCTGATTATACATTCCCCAGTGCACCATCAACGCCAGCTTCTGATCCTGAAACCACTCCAGCTGCTCCCGTAAAACAGGGTCTCGTGGCCAGACATAGGCTTCCTCCTGACTGTATGTATGAACCCCCTGATTCACGATTTCCTGTTTCTGCTCAGTTTCTTTTCCCATTTTTTCTCTCCATTCGTATCTTTATTCTTTTATACTTTCCAATTTCTAAGAATTGTGAGAGTACGAAGTACGGAACAATCCGGTGTCAAAGGAGGCAAAATACCTTTTGACCCAACATCTTTCTGACTACTACATAAGTTCACAGTTACCCTCCGACAGCATACCCCCATACGCTGTCCGTCTATTCTATAGTGTACAAGAAAGAGGTAGCAGATTCAATCTTTTCCGACTGAATCTGCTACCTGTTTGCTGTCCATTTCGTGCTGATAACACGCTTCGCAGAATATTACCATTGACCAGTAATCCCTGTTTTCATATTCATCAAATAACATACATATGCTTCGCGAATTTTACACGTTATCGCAGCAGTCACCAAGTTCTCATGTAGGCATGAACTTTGGCTCGTTACTCGCGTAAATTATTTCGGTAATTTTACCTCAACAAGATCTTCTTCCCCCGGTTCCTGTAGATTTCCGCCCGATTTCACATACAACAGACTGTTGATCTGCTCCGCTTCCACAATCTGATCCGTTGCATATTTCACTGTATAGGCCTCCGTTGTCTCATCATCATATCCCTGCTCCTGCGACTGAAAAACCATTTGCCGGACAGTTCCGTCTTTCATGCGAAATCCATATAAAAACCACGGTTCTTCATATGTTTCCCATGTAGTCACCCCATCATCGCCATATGATTGTTTTGTAATCTTCTTTCTTGGCATATCATAATGGATCGTCAGAGACAGCGGCGTAATCTCTATGGATTTTACTACCGTATCCGTATCTCCGATCGTCTGATTGACCGACAATCCTTCCTCTTTTTCCGTGCCTGCAAGTTCCCAGTCCAGCGTCCAGGTTCCTTTCACACCCGAGACAAATTCTGCCTGTTTATTTACCGTACCTAAATTTTCTAAGATTACCTGTATCTTCTTAACTGCCAGCTCGTTTTCTTCGTTCGAATCAATTTGCATGAGATATTCCATCGTTCCATCCGCTTTCTGATAGCCCGGCATATCCTCTTCACCAAAATTCCGGAAACTTCCGGAAGCATTTACTTCTTTTCCATCCACCTTCACAATCACCTGCTCAAAGTCTGGCTGTTCTTTCGTTTCTGCCGAGTATCCTTTTACCGAAAACGCCAGATGGCTGAAATTCTGATCGGTAATACTCTGCAATGCAGTAATCGTGATTCCCTGGCTGGTGCAGGATACTCCTGTCGATTCTGCTGCTCCTGTTTCTTCCAGTTCTTCTTCCTGTGCCTTTGTCAGCTGTAGTTTTTCTTTTAATCCATCCGACCACCGGATATATACCCCGGCTGCCACAGATACCGTTGCCAGAGAAAGGGTAGCCACTGCCAGAATGATAGCCACTTTTTTTTTCGAAACTACAGTTTTTCCGCGTTCATTTTTCTGCCCTTCTATCTCTTCATGCATCCGTTTCTCCTGGCGGATCTGACCGTATGCCAGATGCATCTTCTTCCGTACAACTTCCGGTATTTCTGCTTTCTTCTGTAAAATTTCTATTTTTTCCCGTTCCGTCATAAAGTCCTCCCCCTTTCCATCTTCATCTCATCCACCAGCTGTTTTCTCCCACGTACCAGTCGGGTCTTTACCGTTGCCGCCGGAATATCCAATATTTCACTGACCTCGCGTATCTTAAACCCATCCACATAATAGAGAAGCATCACTAGGCGATACTTTTCATCAAGACCTTGTAACACCTGTTCCCACTCTGCCATTTCATATCCATCTTCCCGTGCATCTGCTTCCGACACAGTATCTTCCGTCAGCAAAAGTTCTTTTTTTCTCAGCAGATCATAGCATTTATTCATCAATATCCGTATCATCCATGTCTTCACATATCGGTTCTCCTTCAACGTAGAAAGCTTTTCCCAACAGACCAGAACCGTCTCCGCCATCGCATCCGCCACATCTTCCTCATTTTTCAAAATGGTTTTCGCCATCTTATACATACAGTCCGACTGCAACTCCATCAACCGGATAAATGCCTCCTCATTCCCGCTCTTCGCTCTTTTTACCAGATCCAGATATTCCATAGCTTCACCCCCTCTTTTGTCTTTCTATTGATTAGACGAGGCACTGTGTAAAAAAGTTTCAGAATTTTTCACATCTTATTTCGCACAAACCTCCACAAACTGCCTGATGCAGCGGTTTCCCACCTCGTTGTTCATCTGTTCCGGGTGAAACTGGACGCCGTAGATGTGTTTTTCGTTATTGGAAATCGCTTCGATGGTTCCGTCACCTGCACGCATGTCTGCCTGAAAACCGTCCGCCAGGTCACGGATCGACTGGTGATGGTAGCTGAGGACGCGCACGGAACCGGAGTAAATATTGGAAAACCAACCGCTTCTGCTCACGCTTACCGTGTGCCATACTCCCATATGACCTGAGATACTCTGATTCAGCGTCCCGCCGAAAACTACATTGATCAGCTGCACGCCTTTACAGATACCAAAGATCGGCTTCCCCGCTGCTACACATTGTTTCACAGCATCTATCTGCCTTTCATCCAGTATGTTGTCGATATTTCCGCTTGCCGTATTGGTCTGTCCGTATCGTGCCGGATCCAGATCACCGCCACCGGGAATGATAATTCCGTCATACCGGGAGATCTCAAAGTTTCCTGTAACAACCGTTGCATCAACACCCATTTCGACAAATTTTGCCGCCGTGGTGATTGCACCTGCCTCGTTGTTTCCAATCACGGCAAGGCGGATATCTTTCCAGACACCTCCCGGGGTCAGATAATAATTTCTTCCCCCGTTGCGAATCCATCCTGTTTTCATCGCCCCGTCATTATTTCCACCAAGATAATACCAGGATCCCTCCAGACAGATCCAACCGCTCTGCATCGCCCCGTCTCCGTCGAAATAATACCAGGAAGATCCAACAACCTGCCAGCCGGTCAACATCGCTCCACTCCTGTTCAGATAGTACCAGACACCCCTTCGGTGCAGCCAGCCGGTTTGCATCACACCATCCTCATTCAGATAGAACCAGTTATTTCCTCTGTGAAGCCAGCCCGTCTGCATTGCTCCATGATCGTTCAGGTAATACCAGGAACCTCTGACCTGCGTCCAGTCCTTCGCCATAGCGCCACTTCCACTGAGATAATACCATGCAGTCCCATGTTTCAGCCAGCCGGTTTGCATCGTTCCACTGCCGCTCATATAGTACCAGGTTTCACGATCCCGCACCCATCCGGTCATCATATCACCGTTCCCCGGACGAAAATAATACCACGTTCCACCAATATCTTTCCATCCGGTACACATCGCCCCGTTTTCTTGCAGATAAAACCAGCTCCCGCCTTTATGCAGCCACCCGGTACGCATCGCTCCCGTACCATCCGCAAAATACCACTGTTTCTGCTCCAGGATCCAACCGGTCTGCATCACACCATTATCCTTCAGATAATACCGCTTTCCGCCATCTTCCAGCCAACCCGTCTGCATCCATCCCTCCTCATCAAAATAATACCAGTTCCCGTTTATCTTCTGCCAGCCGGTCAGCCGTTCGAGATTACTGTCCAGATAAAATCTCTGCCTTTCCCTTGCCTTCCACCCCTGACTTACCTCTTCTTCTGGTATCTCCCTTTCTTCCTCATCCGTTCCGAGCCTTTCCTGTCTCTCCACCCTCTGTCCGCCGTCTGCCTCCGATCCATAAACAGCCGGCCATGCCGAAAACAGCATCGCACTCATAAAAAGTACTCCCAGTATTTTTCTTTTGCATTTTCTCATTTTCTTTCTCCTCCATTCTTTTCGTGTGATACCTCTGTTTACTGAACATTTTTTCTTCGAAAGTAAACGTATCCGGAAAGCAGGAAGTCATCAGGAAAATTCAGGAGACAGCCAAAAACGTGCGATCAGAATTTGATCCGGTACAAAATCCAGATAAAAAGAAATACATAAACAGAAAAAATATAATTGAATCATATAAAAAACTTTTGTGGAACTTTACTGATATCTGTAATTGAAAATTAATGATTGGTATATGAAGTGTTCTCTTCAGATATTATAGAAAGTGCTTTAATCTTTTCGGATTAAAGCACTTGAGAGGCGCAGACCGGATTTGAACCGGTGGATACTGGTGTTGCAGACCATTGCCTTACCACTTGGCTACTGCGCCATTATGAAATTGTAGAAAATCTTTCTCAGATTTTTCAGTGACTCCGACGGGAATCGAACCCGTGTTACCGCCGTGAAAGGGCGATGTCTTAACCGCTTGACCACGGAGCCTTGTTTTTTGTTTGTGTCGTATCTCAGTGACGAATGTTATTCTATCATAGGTTTCCGAAGAATGCAAGCACTTTTTTAAAAAAATTGTATCTTTTTTTCAGAAATTCCTGTACAATAAGAACAACAGGGAAAATCCGGACGTTTTCCGTCGGAACCTGACAGCTTTTTAGCCAACTATCGCAGAAAGGAATATCTCTTATCATGAAAGAAACGATCTTACTCTTTAATATAACCGACCGTAACACCAAACTGAAATTAGAACGCATTCTCTTGCCGCTGAAGCTCCGGATCCGACGGATTCCGGTATCTCAGTATGGACAGACACTGGCTGCGCTGTGTGGTCTGGAAGACCCTGTTGCTCTGCCCTCCGAGAGCGCTGCTACCCCGTCTTTTTCCGATCCTATGATGATCTTTGCAGGTTTATCTGAAATGACCCTGGATCGCGTTCTGACGGGCTTACGCGCACAGCAGATCCGTATTCCTTATAAAGCCATTCTGACGCCCACCAACCAGCACTGGACACCGGAGGAATGTTTTATCGAGATCAAAAAAGAACACGAACAGATGCATGGCTTGAATCAATAATCTGTTCTGTCAACCGTTCTTAGATAGGAACAGCCGGTTCGAACCACAAAAACATTCAAACCGGCTATTCCTGTCTTTACTCATTGATTTGTATAATAAATACTCAATCTCCCCGTTTCCATCCGATCAGTTAAATTCATCCTCTTCCACATACTTCTCATTCGAATAGGCAAGACCATTCTGATATTTCACAGTCACATACAGTGTCTCGTCTCCGTCCTGCACTTTCACATAGCATACATCGTCTTTGAACTTGTCCGTGATCTCGATCTTCTGATTCTTATAATACAGCCATACCGTTCCGTCGTCGTTATATTCCACATCCGGGCTGTTCGCTTCCTCCAGAAGTTCCTCACCTGTCAATGGACGTTCTGTGCCATCCGCTTCATAAGCGATTCCACCACCGCTTATTTCTCTCGTTTCTCCGTTTTCATCCGGATACTCTATGGTATATGTGCCATCGTCTGAAACTGTCATGTTTGCAGTCGTCTGGTCTCCGTGTAACCATACCTGAACCGTTCTCTGAATACCGCCAACATTTGCGGCATAAGCGGTTCCTGTTCCGCCCGCCAGAAGAATACATCCTGCTAGTGCAGCTGCGGCTACTTTTATGTTATGTTTTTTGTTTAATCTGCTCATATTCTCTACCTCCACAGAAAACTGATCGGAGGTATGCAACACCGAAAATGCCTGTTTGTAACGTTCTTTATTTGTCATCGTCCCATTCCTCCTTCAAAGTCTCGCGAAGCAACATTCTTCCACGGGATAATCTTACTTTGACATTACTCTCCGAAATCTTCAGGATCTCCCCGATTTCCCTGACACTGTAATCCTCGTAGTAAAACAGATGAATCACAATTCTGTATTTTTCAGGGAGTCCCATCACGGTTTCAAACAGATGCTCCGACTCCGGTGTCTCAAAAACGAGTGTCTCCATATAATCTTCCAGGGAAGTTTTATTCTTCCTCCAGAATGAAAGATTCATATTCTTCGCTTTATTGATCGCCACCCGGATCAGCCATGCCCGTATATGCTGCTCACTTTCAAATTCTTTTTTGCTGTTATAATATTGGAGAAACGTATCCTGAACAGCATCTTCCGCATCCTGCTGATTTTTGCATACGTTAAATGCCACTGCGTACAGACTGTTCTGATATCGTTCCACCAATTCCTGTATCGTTTGTCTCATGAGTCTCTCCTGTATCAATAACCCTTGCGCCAGCTTACCGGCGTTGATTATTTGTTTTCAAAGGCCTTTCACTAATAATACAAATAACAGCAGGTAAAGGTTACAAAATTTCAAAACATATATAAAATTATCCTGAACCACAATATATCTGTAAAATTTGACCTGACAAATATCTGTATAACAAAAAAACCTGCAGGATACATTCTCTTGTATCTTACAGGTTTCATCTATCTCGTTCCTCCCGGAGCCTTCCCACACCCTTTTCTGGCATAAAAAAGCTCCCCCAGTTGGACTCGAACCAACGACACTGCGGTTAACAGCCGCATGCTCTACCGACTGAGCTATGGAGGATTATTTCTTTTTTCTTATCTCTCTTTTTTGTTTCTTCTCTCTCCATGTACCTTCAAAACTGCACACACGTAACATCCTATCTTCCTACTTCCTGCGGTTGACCGCTTCCAGGTCAAACCCTCGACCGATTAGTAACAGTCAGCTCCATACATTACTGCACTTCCACCTCTGCCCTATCTACCTCGTCGTCTTCAAGGGGTCTTACTTCTTTTATAGAATGGGATATCTCATCTTGAGGGGGGCTTCACGCTTAGATGCCTTCAGCGTTTATCCCTTCCGGACTTGGCTACCCGGCCGTAGACTTGGCAGTCTAACCGGTACACCAGCGGTCCGTCCATCCCGGTCCTCTCGTACTAAGGACAGCTCCTCTCAGATATCCTACGCCCACGCCGGATAGGGACCGAACTGTCTCACGACGTTCTGAACCC